>Ga0272443_10005051_pt1 | contig 13883 bp, 6 predicted proteins | sample SSMAcet12_FD_193581 | JGI IMG/M metagenome (GOLD analysis project Ga0272443, IMG submission 193581) | Marine sediment archaeal communities from Little Sippewissett salt marsh, Falmouth, MA, United States - SSM-Acet-12 | ecosystem: Environmental > Aquatic > Marine > Wetlands > Sediment ...
CCATGCAGCCGCCAGATTCGCATCGACATCATACGGAGGTTCGGGATCTGTACCGCTCGATGAGCAGCCAGCCAGTGTTACTGCAACGATAAAGAGTGCGGAAAGCACCGATAATCTGAATATTCGATTGAGCTTCATTGTAAGCATCTCTCCCTATGTTCACTACTTCAGGAGCAGCATCCTCTTGGTTTCCGAGAATGAGTCTGTCTGCAGCCTGTAAAAGTAAATTCCTGTCGCGACGTCTTCGCCGTCAGATGATTTACCGAACCAGTCACGAATGTGCCTTCCGGAAGGAAGACTCTCATCAATCAGGGTCACAACCTGCTGCCCCAGGAGGTTGTAAATGACCAGCTTGACACTCGATGGTTCCGGGATATCGAAGGCAATGGTTGTTCCCGCATTAAATGGGTTCGGCCAGTTCTGGAGAAGTTGGTAATCTCGCGGAACAACCGCCCCCGCTATGCCGCCGCCTGTCTCAGACTTGCCTATGATGAATATACCATCAAGATCGGAAATCTCTATTTCGAAGCTAAAGCCTCCCGTGGCAACTTGTCCTTTGACAAGCTCCAGGTCTCCGTCAATCAGCCTGTAAACCGCTACGGATTCTGTTTCGCCGGCGGTTATGCCAAGCTCATCGAGTTGGAACGCCATGCGTGCATTGCTTTCGAGCTTGCGTGCAGATGATTTCATCTTGAACGATGCGACGGGAGCAAAACCCGGCTCGAAATCCAACTCATCAGGATTCACCCCGAACTCGCCTTCATCGTATATAATCAGCAGTGCTTCTCTATCTACCGCGCCGGGCGGAACCGAGATTCGCAGGCTGCCTTTGCGGTTCTCAAGAGTTGTAGGCTCATTCCTGAACAACGGAGCCGCAGAAAAACTCTCATCCGTGCAACCGCTGTTCGCCGAACCATCCGAGCCGCATATCGTGATCGTGTACGCGCCGGACTGGTCGACACTCAAGTCATACAGGTAAATCTCCGTCTCCCTGTTCGCAAGCGCGGTCATATTCTGAGTTGAAGAACCTGAAGGCGTCGTTATCATGATAGACGGGGTCGATGACAGTTCCTCTGACGGGAAGGCATAAATATCGAGCTCGAACGAAAACACGGAATTCGGAAGTGAGTTTATCGTGAACGATGGAGGAGTTATGTCACCTGTCGAGTGGAACATCCGGGTACTTGTGCAGGCCGTCGAAAGACCGAGCAAGTCGGTAGCATGCACCTTCCAGTAGTAATACTCCTGCTCCACCAAGCCGGTGAGTGTGAACTGCGTGTCGGCGATAGACCCAACCGACGACCATGATGATGTATCCGATGCCGAATAGTAGAGCGTGTATGACACTTCGTCGAGATAATCAAGATCAATGGACGTGTGCCACGTCAGTACAACGGAGTCCGTTTCCACCGTATCCCCATCAACCGGCGATATCAGAGAGAATTCCTGCGGCGGGCGGTTACCGATTCCCTCTCTTGAATTGAGGAAATCCATCACCCTTCCCATCACATCCTCTCTCGTGATATAGTTCATGTATTCGTAGGTGCTGTTAATCGCCTCGAAACCAAAACCAAACAGCACTGCCCGATAAGTATCCCCGGTGATTTCAAGTCCTGCTACATCACCTGAACCATACGTGAACGTCACTTCAGAACTGTCGACAGGATCGAAAACATCCGCCGAGAGGAGGTTGCCCGCACCGTCATCATATCCGGTTATGATGACCGAATCGCCAGCGCCTATCTCGGACTCAGGGTTACTGCGAGCCATGTATTGATATTGTATATTTTTCGACCATGAACATTTCATGTAATCCGTGACGAAGTCGGGATCGAAATCCGAAATACGTTCCACGAAATCCTGGCCCGTGAAGAAAGCGCCGCCACCTACATCGAGGTAATCCTTCATGAAATTGACATCGGATTGCGTCAATGATGTTTCACGAGTATCACCGGTAAACCAGATCAGGATCGGGAACCTGTTTTCGGAGCTTCCGGGAGTACCCAGACTGTCCTTGCCCCATATCTTATATGTATATCCGAGGGAATCGAGCGCATCGGTATACCAGTCGATCCTGTCCAGATACAGGTAATCGTCATCGCCGTCGTCATCGACGATCAGCACCTTCGCGCCGCCGACGTTTTCTTTGACCTCGAAAGTAGTGCTTTCGCCGACTCCCGAGTGCTCGATAGTCAGCGTGAACTTGACCTGCACCGTATCCATGTCGGAAGGAATCGTGAATCTCAATGGAGAACTCTCGTTGTCGGAAACTGAACCAAATCCTGCAACAATTCCCATATCTATTTCGCCGATGTCGACCTGAAGCCTGGCGTCACAAACCGTAAGGGTAGCTGTCACGTCATTCGCATCGGCCCATGCGTTCTGGAGAAGGAAGTAGAAATCGATTGTCTCACCGAGATCAAGGACTCCATTACCATTGCCTGCCGAGTCATCGAAACTCCAATCCGCCAGGCTGAACCAAGGTCGGGAAAAGAAGACATCGATATTGGCTGTCATGACGGAATCAGAATCGGAGATGTCCCAGACAGCGACCTGAGTGACACTTCCCGCCCTTCCCTTGCTGTTGGGAGTGGTTCTATCGGAGAACTCGCGGTTATTCGAATACCCGGGGAACGGATCGCCACCGTCTCCCCTGTCCCTGTTGTTTTCGAGTTCGAAGAGTCCGTCGGCCTGCTCGAGGGCGACCATGTAGTTGCTCTCATCATCGTTGTTGCTCGGCGCATCGTCATTCACATGGAGTATCAGAAGCCCCTCTCCCGGCAGAGTGGCATCAAATCCGGTCTTCTGTCGATTCGACACCAGGAAGTACTGTCCGCCGGGAGCGCCACCGGTCCACATCTGTAATATGTGCGGGGCGTCGGCCACTTGCGGGAACTCGTGATTGAGTTCGTTTCCCGTGACCTGTATCGGTTCGATGAAACCGAGCTGAGTCTTACACCATGCGTCGAAACGTGCCGGACTCTCGCCATTACCGTTGTGACTGCCTCCGGCCATCACTGACCAGTTTCCAATTCCCTCCGAGGAATAGTCCGTGTCATAAAGATCCGGGAGTCCGAGGGTGTGGCCGAACTCGTGGCAGAAAACACCGATTCCAATAAGCCTGGATGCCGTATAACTATTCTCTTCAGGCTGGCAGGTGTAACCGAAGAGCCTGACGCCATCGGTGGTTATGGGTGCGGTAATGTTCCAGCGATGAGAGTGAATCTGGTTTACGTTTCCGGAAGTTTCGTACCCTTCACCTGCGTGCACGATCACCAGCCCCTCGACCCAGCCATCACCATCGTTATCGTACGGAGAGTAATCAACGATTGCATCTGCTATGTTAATCGCGTCCTCGACGAGCTTCTGAGCGTTGCCTTCGTCATACGGCCCGAAGCCTCTTTGACCTGCAACATAATAAGAGTACGGCAGAGGCATACGAAGCCAGCCATATACGTCTCCGATGAACACCATGTCACCGTAGGAATTGTCAAGGTAATAATCCCTCATACTGCCGTAAGGCAGGTACTCCTGTGAAAACAGGAGCGAGTCGAAGTACTCAGGGCTTCCATCGGCAAGGCCGGCGTTCCAGGCATTGTCATCAAAATCTACGAGCAAGACTACCAGCCGAAGGGTATCCTGCCCGTCTCCCAACGAAAGCGTTCTTCTGTAGTGATACTCGGGACCGGAGATCATGAGCCCTCGACTCTCCGCCATCTTCATGTCGCGAACGTAGTCGTCCAGCTTGCCCTCTTCACGCAGTTTCTTGACCACTTCAGGATGAAGCGGGTGCGACTCTGCTGCATCAGGGGAGAACGAAATTAGGAATGCAAACAAGGCGGTGACGGAGACAAATCTAATCAAATTGGTGAAGCGCATATTTCAAATCCCTTGCGTACTGAATTCGCATCTAACCCTCCTATTACCATATACGGATAACATCGAGGATCATCAAACTGATCCCAATATAGGATCGTATTATTGATTTTCAAGGGACTTTTTTACTTGAGCAGCATCATCTTACGGGTTGCGCTGCTGCTTCCCGTAGTGAGCTTGTAGAAGTATACGCCGCTGGCCGCCGGAGCACCGGAATTGTCAGTTCCGTCCCACACGGCCTCGTGCGTTCCTGCTGCCACATGGTCGTTGACCAGCGTGTAGACTTTCTGGCCCAGTATGTTGTAAATCGACAATTCAACATCCTGAGCAGTCTCAACAGAATAGCGGATAGTAGTTGATGGATTGAACGGGTTCGGATAGTTCTGCGAAAGCTCGAATCCGGCAGGGATAATCGGTTCCTCGACATCACCTGCCGCCGTCGTAACATTGTAGCGAACATAAGCGGCATCGAATCTGTTCATCAGTTCCAGTTCGGTCGGTGCCCAGACGATCACTGCCGCAATTTCCACATACCCGTCAGAACTCGGTGTGACTGGCTGAGTCGAAATCAGATGAGAGTAATCTGCTCTTTTCGAAGGACTGCTCGAAACTGTGGTTGACCACATCGCGGCGGATTTGACCGAGTCAGAGAGCCCGGCTTTGGAATCGAACGAGTTCGCGAACGAGACCGCAGACCTCAGAGAGCCACTCACAAAGCCAACGCCGACATAGCTATCAAGGGCTGAGTTAAAGTAATACACCAAGCCCCTGAGCTCGTCCACGCCGTACATATCAAGACCGGAGGATTCACCGGGGAAGTCGATATCGAAGACGATACCGGGGACGATGACATCGCTTGTCCAGTGATTTAGCGCAGTGATCCTGTAGGTCACGAATGCAACCGTCTCAAGTTCGAGGTCGTTAAACAGCGAAACACGCTGCTCCACATGCAGGCCCATTGGAGTCTCTGCAAGGTCGTCGGTGTATTCACCGTTGATGTCATAGTCACCCCAACTTGCTGCCGGTTCTACCTCAAGTGACGAACCGTCGACTGCGAGCAAATCGTTGTCAGAAATGTGACCGGTCGAACTCCGTGCTGCATCGCTTACGTTGCCATCCGACGATGCCATGACGAGTGCGAATTCGGGCATATAATCTATGCTGTCTAACATGAAGCCGGATTGATTCATATCGACTATGGCGCCATTCCCGAGTCCCACTGAGCCAAAGTTACAACTGCCGACAGAGAGCATTCCGTTGGTGATGGAGGCTGCCGAGGCACTCCCGTTCTGCCCGATTACAGCTTCGAAGTAGGCGTTATTCAGAAATTCACCGGATTCATCGAAAAAGTCGACTCTGAATGTGACCCTACTGCCGGGGCATACAATCTCGGCGGCCCTTATGACAAACGGCTGCTGCTGATTGGAAGTCGAAATCCCGGTTGGCAGTGAACCGAACAGGGCCGAATCTACGAGAATCTCAACATCGGGATTATACGACTCGAGGACCCCGTAAAGACCGTCAACGTCATACGCTGAGATTTCAACATGTACCCACAGCTCAACCTCTTCGTTTGGCTCAATGATGTTATTACCGCCATCTTCGACATCGAAGCCATCGTATGCGATGAATGCATGCTCGGGCGACGGCATGAAGTCGATAGCTCTTTCGAGATCGAGCATTCCGAAACCTGAGTTGTTGTCTTCGCCTTCGGCATCAATATCGCGTGCGGACATCATAAGGGCGTGCTTGATCTGCTCCACGGTCGCATCGGGGTTGTACTGACGAAGCAGAGCTACCGCGCCGGCAACCTGCGGAGAGGCCATCGACGTACCGGACATTATTCGTGTTGTTCCACCCGGCTTGAGTGACTTGATCAAAACACCCGGCGCCACCACCTCAGGCTTGATTTCAGTGGAGTCACAGTTGGCGGGGCCGCGACTGGAGAAACTCGCTACCGGGAAATCGGCGATTCTGTGATCAACCGCGCCGACGGAGAAGGCATTCAACGGTGACGATGCCCTGTCAGCGGGGTTTCGTATACTCATCGGATCGGGCCCCTCGTTTCCGCAAGCGAAAACGTTCACTACGCCAAGCTGTTCCAAGTTGTCAATCGCCTGCCAGAAGGTGTTGTCACAAGGAGCAAAGACACCTTTGGGGATGCCCCATGAGTGACAGATCGCATCTGGGACGTCATCTGTCGTCTCAGGGTCACCGTCCGGATTGGCGGCCCAGTCAAACGCCGAAAGAATGTCAGAAATGGTCTGGGAAAAGCCAGCTCCGCGATCCACGACAGCCGCACAGCTCCATTCCACATCAGGAGCAACTCCGACTGTATCGCCCTCGAAGACGCCTCCCATCAAACCCATCACGTGGGTCCCATGACCAGCGTTATCTTCCGGGAAAGATGTGCCGAACGGGTCGAACCAGCTTGCTGACGGATCACCGGTGCTGAGGCCTCTCCAGCGGCTCGCAAGCCCGGGATGCGCTCCGTCAACACCCGTATCGAAGCTCATTACGTGTCGGCCGACACCTGTGATACCCATCTTCCAAAGCTTGTCAGCATTGATTGCCGCAAGATTCGGCTCTACACCCGCTACGGCTGATGACAACTGGGGTTCGCCCACCGGTGACACGAGCTCAAGGAGTGTATCCTCCACGATGTACTCTACAGATTCGAGGCGGGACAGAGCTGAAAGGTCGGCTACCGAAACACGAACCAGCGCCGCTCTCGACATGGCGAATGTCTTGAGCAGCTGCACGGGCACTTCAGATTCTGTCACTTCATCCTGAAATGCCCTGATCGAAGCTTCGGAACTGCTGTTGATTGATCTATAAGAGAGTGCATATCTGTCTTTGAAACCCTTGATGGATTTGGCAGCCATCTGAAGGGAAACGATTTCTACCGGATCGCTCTGCAGGAAGACTATGGCATCAACATCAGCAACCTCTCCCTGACTCACTCTGCCAGTGAGGGATCTGCTTAGATTGCCCGCGAAAACCGCCTGAGAAATGAGACAAAGGATAATGGTGAGGACGAGAATCTGTGATGTCTTGAGCATTGTTCCTGATCTCATCTAAACCTCCCTGCTAATTCAACCCTGAATCGAGCAAACCCTGTGCCGTAGTCGGAGTATGCATCCGATTGCAAGGCATTAATTTGGCGGCAAACAGGGTGTCCACGCAAGTCGTTGTCGGACTTGATGATTCCTAAGGGGGCGTCAATACATGGTGGATGGGCTGCTCCGATTAACCGCCGGATTCAATCTGAATGATGAATCCCTCTGCACACCACTGTATGCATGGGAATGCAGAGTCTGCAATTCGGTGTTTATTGTTGCAGAAACTACTTGAACTCGTTAAAATCAATCGTGCCCCAGAATGATACTTCACATGAGCCAAAGTGGCTGGTGCCCCTGCTGCTGATCCTGGGTCTTGCTTTCAGGATTATCTATTATTTCCAGTATGCGGCATCGCCGTTTTGGGGAGACCTTTCAATAGACGAACAGCTCCATCATGCATGGGCAATCTACATATCTGACGGGAATATCTGGGGTGATTCAGCTTTCTTCAGGGCGCCGCTTTATCCTTACTTTCTCGGCCTCCTGTATGCAATTACGGGGATCAGTATTTCGGCTGTGATGATCGTCCAGCACCTCATCGGCCTGGCTACCGGATGGATCATCTATCGCACGGCCAGGGAGATGTTTTCGTATACGACAGCAGTTCTTTCGCTCATGATATACACGGTGACACCTGTCTTCATCTACTTCGAGGGCCAGCTGCTGCTCGACTTCCTGATTCTCCCTCTTTCGATGACCGCCATGCTCTTCGGATTCAGGGCGATTAAGAGAAGCACGTTTCTTGATGCAGGTCTATCAGCGCTGTTCTTCGGATTGTCAGCTTTGACACGCCCGAATGTTCTCGTATTCGTCCCGGTGATCGTTCTGATCATTGGATTCTACCTGAACAAATCAATCGGATTGAAGAGGTCTTTCCTGAGAGTCGCTCTCTTCTGCCTCGTGATCGTTCTAACGATTGCCCCCGTGACTATTCGGAATTACATCATGTCCGGGGATGTCACCCTCATCTCATCACAGGGTGGCATCAACTTCTATCTTGGGAACAACGAAGAAGCGGACGGAGTCAGCGCATACATGCCGGGGCTCGGGTTCGCTTGGGAGTACGACGATTGCGTGGCAATAGCTGAAGATGCTGAAGGCAGGGCATTGTCAGACGCGGAAGTGTCGTCATACTGGTATGACCGGGGCATGAAGTTCATCCTTGATAAACCTGACAGATTCGCGCCATTGATCATCAAAAAAGCTTACCTGTTGCTTAACAACAACGAATTGTCAAACAACAGGAACATCCCCTTCGTGTACAGCCAGGCATGGCTGTTATCGGTGCTCCCTGTCGGAATGTGGTTGTTGCTGCCAATGGCGATCATCGGCGCTGTGAGCAGACGAAAGCAGCTGGGCACGCTGTTGATAGCGGCATTCACTGTGACATACGCCCTGACTATCCTGATGTTCTTCATAAACTCCCGTTTCAGACTGCCTGTCCTTATCGGCATGATAATACTCTCCGCGCTGGGGATAGAGGCAATCGTCAGCGCTTTCTCGGCAAGGACCTGGAAGCGCATAGCATTCGCCGCACCGCTGGCGATAATCATATCTGCCTTCACGCTTGGAAACGCCTACAATCTTGACCTGAAAGACATCTCACAGGAAGAATACAACCTTGGGAATTTCCACATGAAGTCCGGCAGGTTTGATGAGGCGCTTACTCACTATCATCAGGCACTGGACAGAAACCCAAGCATGAATCTGGTCAATCTCAACATCGGGACGGTAAAGCTGAGGTCAGGAGAACCCGATTCGGCAAGGTATTACTTCGGGCGAGAACTCGACGTCGCTCTCGACTCTACGAAAGCCTACAACAACCTTTCGGTTCTTGAGCGTCTGCAAGGCAATGACTCATTGGCGCTGTTGTACGCGATGGAAACCGTTCGGCGAAAGCCCTACTTCTCCGATGGTGTGATCAACTTCGTTCTCGCTGCAAGGAATCGGGGTGATTACGCATCATCACTTGCCGTTCTCGACTCGCTTATACGGGTACGGCAGAGCGACGCGGACGCCTACTACTACCGGGGAGTGATGAAATTCGATATCGGCCAGCTGGAAGAAGCCTCTGTTGACTTTTCGACGGCATTGAGACTGCTTGACAAGCGTTCACAACCTTCATTCGCAACGTCCGCGGAACTCGTTCCACCGGAAGAAAAGCTTCGGAAGAAAGCAGAAACAAAGGCGCTCATTCACTACCACCTCGGGACGATTGCCGGGAGAACCGGCCGGCTTGCTGATGCCGAGAGGGATTTGCTCACAGCTCTCGCCATAGATCCAAAGCTGGTTGAAGCCAGAATCAACCTCGTGACAGCACAGGTACAGCTGGGGAAATTCGACACCGCCCTGTCAACGGCAGAGTCGTTGATAAACGATGGTCTTGGCAGCAATCTCGTGTGGTACCTGCACGCAGTTATCAACCTGAATCTTGGGAACGCAGACAAAGCACTTGCTTCGACAGACTCTTCGCTAAGCCGATCACCGAATTTCGCCCCCGCTGTCAATCTCAGGAACCAGTTGCTACAAAGAGAAACGGGAGAGAATCAATCTCTCCCGTTAATATCGGACTAAGACCTGTATTAAGGTCTATTCTATGTCAAACCACTCGATCATCCCTCTGAGCAAACCAATCGCATCTTCAGGCTCAATCGAGTAGAGCGGGAATCCAAATACAGCTGATTTGAAGTTCTCGGTCTCATAGCGGTAACCACACACACCGCCGTCAATGTCCCCATACTGACCATAGGCCGAGTATGCCAGATAGAGCCCCTCGGAGATACCTGATGACTCATAGAAGTTAACACCCGGAACACCGACGTAAGGATACGGTGAATAGGGCACGTCTACATAGAATTCCTGCCAGTACCTGTGGTTAAAGAACTCCTTGAGTACCGCATCGAATCCTACATACCCGTCATACTCCTGCAGGTGAGCCTCTGAAACGCGAAGATCTGGTAGATCGCTTACCAGCGAGCCTGCTCCAATGAACTCCTCATTCGATACCACCACTCTATGGGTCAATCGGTAATTCAGCCACGATTCGAGCCAATTGGCACAGTACTGAGCCTCGATCTGGAAGTATCGAGTGCCGATACTCCCGGAACTCAAGTAGATCATAGTCGGGTTACCAGACGTAGTATTCGTGAATGCACTTCTTCCAATGACCATCACCTTACCACCGATATCCATAAACTCAGCCAATCTAGCCATCCAGGGGTACATTTGCTCAGGAGTATACGTGTAATCCTCCTGAAGCATGATGACAAGCTTATATCGACAAATCAGGTCTCGCGGCGGTGGGAAGTCGAAGTCAGGATTACCTTTCTTGACCGTGTACAGAGTATCCACCTCAAAACCAGCCTCGGTAATGAGGCTGTCGAAGTACGGCCAGTACCTCTCAGTGGTAAGCTCACCGCCAAAATCCCAACACGGATCGCATCCACCGTTGAGCTGTCCCGGCGTCTGCACAGACCAGAAAGTATTATCAACGAGCATGATACCGCGCTCGCACGCCGGCTGGATAGCCATGAACACGCCAACCGCGGGGGTCGAATCCGGAACAAATGCATCGTCACGAGTCTGCACTTTGAATACGAACAAACCGGTCAAAGTAGAATCCACGGATTCCAGATTACGGAACAAGTTGAACAGTGACGTACTCGTTGCGAGAGTCCAGACATCGGTCGAGTCATTGCTCCACGAGTGATCGACCATGAACGGCTCCCAGTTCGAAATACTGATCGTATCTTCGATATTGTTGAACGGTCCATAGACTGCCCAGTAGTATTCGAAATCAGGCTGACGTCCCGGGAAGTCACCGTAGTCACTGCCTGACCACTGCACGGAAATACCACTGGCGTACTGCTCACCGCTTGCGAACGGACACGTACCCGCGAAGTGAGGACCATAGCTGACCGAGACCTCCGTCTCGGGAGCATGATTCGACCGCTGGAAGGTCCTGTAGACTATTTCTGACCTGGAACCGAAATTGTCCATCGCTTCAATAAAGAAACACTGGGCGACAAGACTATCCGGGTTCTCATGGGCAAAGAGCCTTATCTCACCGGATGTGGACACCAATTCCTCGGCAACTCTGATCAGAGTCCAGCCCTCGTAGTTGCTCGCCCTTGCCTCGTCGGCATAACAGCTCGGGCACGGGGCGCCGGTACCGTCGGTCGGGAGATCAGACATCCGAACAACCGAGTAGCGGTATTCAGTAATGTATCCGTCTCTGTCCGTAGCGTACCAGAATACCTCAGGATTCGACTGGAATGCAGCCGAGTCGATCGGTATATTCGTGATAAACACCTGTGGTGGAGAATTCGGCGGTGGATCTCCCTTGTTCTCCAATTCTCCGCAGCCCGAGAAGAGGCAGCCTATCATAAACGCGACAGTAACTGCCAGTATCAATCCTCGTATTGCTAGTTTAGACATCAAAGCCTCCGTTGTATCCTTAAAAGAACGTTTTCTCCAGCTCACACCTTCACGTGATGAATTTTCCTAAAACTTGAATCCCACTGTGAAGAGGTGGATGTCTTCCAGCAAGTCAAATTCCTGGAAACCATAGTCGATAGCGAGTTCGTAGTCCGAAATCGGCAGCGCCACACCGCCTCCGAGCGAGAGTCCCGCTGCAGTATCGGTCTGGAACTTGTGACCGATTCTCAAGGTGTACTTTTCGTCGTAGCTGTACTCCATACCCATGATGTACGACTCGTAGTTGTCGGACGGGTGAGCACCTTCCGCTGCGAACGTGGCCCTGTGACTCTGGCTATCAAGCAGGTTGACTGAGCCACCGAACTTGAAGTTCATGGGAAGCGAGAACTCATTCGATATGAACCGCATGTCCGGACCGAAGTTCGATATCACCATTGACATCTTGATTCCACGGAATCCCGTGTCGTAAGTGGTGCCTATATCGAATGCCCATCCCACTGCACGTTCCTCCGCGTATCTCTCTTCAATGAATTTCCAGCTTGCACCGATGCTGAAATGATCGGTGAGACTTCTTGCGTATCCGACGGCAATTGCCATATCCTTAGCGCTGAAAGTCCGCCCGGGGTATCCAAGCGAGTTTTCGTATGAGTGTTCGGGCATATCACCCGCGTCAAGCAGATAGAACGCGAACCCGAGAGTTCCACCGAAGTTGTAGAGCGGATAAGCAAATGCCGCAAACTCGTAGTTGATTTCCGCAAGATAGTCCATGTGAGTGAACATGACCTGTTTAGAATCAAGCTGTGTCAAGCCCGCTACGTTGTAGTGCATAGCGGTGGCATCATCTGACACAGCCGCAAAAGCATTCGCGAGCCCCACGGCCCTTGCGGAAATGCCCACCTCAAGAAACTGCGCACCTGATTGCCCCACCTTCGACTGACCATATATCGCCGAGGGCAGTATCAACAGGCAGATCATTGCTATGCAGCAGTAACGCATATATACCTCCTAATTCAACAAACCCGGATTTTCAAAACTTGCGATCTATCAAAACTATTCTCACGGCGCATTTGGGATGTCCTTTTGATAACCCTGCCAACCGTCTTGATAGAATCACCACTCATATTGACGTTCCTACATTCACGATGTTCAATGTCACGTTTAACATGCATTGAACGAACTCCTGCTTAGAAGTTCATCGAAATACCAAACCTGATGTTCCTTCCGGGGTCTACATACCACGGTACGGAGTCGTATTCATTACCACCGCGAACTATACCATTCACATTGTTGGAAGTATCCCAACGGCCCGTGTTTGCGTAGACTGTGCTCACGTTCTGGTTGTCGAACACGTTATCTATCCAGAGATTGAACGAGTAATCGATGTTGAACAAGGAGAAGTTCTTGTCAAACCTGATATCGACATTCGATGACGATGGCAGCCTGAGCGAGTTCGTAAGAACTCTCTCACCCGGCATCAGAGTCAGGCCGGGATGATCCGAACCCGGCGTGTACGGATAACCGGAGTTCCACTGCCAAAGCACGTTGACTCCCCAGTCGTTCGGAATCGAATAGCCGAAGAGTTTGGGGTGGTCGGACTTCGTGATCCTGAGGTCCAGGTTCACGGTAATCATGTGACGAACATCCCAATCCAACGGGAATTCCTGAATCGGGATTTCCCTGTTCTCGACAAGAGCCTCATAGTTCGAGGTCTCGGAGGACGCCTTACCGTAGGCGAACGAGTACGTGTAATTCACATATCCCGATATATAATCGCCGTACTTCTTATCGAGCTGAACCTCGAAACCTCTCGTACGTCCGTAGTCATTGTTCGTGAATTCATAAAGCTCGAATCCGAACCTGACCTTCTGTGTATTAATGATTCCAAAAATGTCCTTATAGAAACCGGAGATATCCAGGACATAGTCACCGGACAAATTGTAACGAACGCCGAACTCGTACTGCACTGTCTTCTGGTAGTCGAGGTTCGGGTTACCAATCGTCCCGGTCTCCTGCCCGAGTCTCCTGTACATGTTCGTGTACTGCGGAAGCTGATAGAAATGACCGTAGTTGAAATAGATCTTCGCCTTCTCCGTGATCGGGTACGAAATACCGACACGTGGCGAGAGCTTGCCTCGGCTGTCGATCACGTTCTCACCTGCCTCCTCGTAGTATTCGACGAGAGTATCGACAGTCGATGACTGGAAGAAGAAGTCGTATCTCAGGCCGGCACGAGCGACAAGAGATCCATACTCGATGACGTCCTGAATGAAGAATGCGCCTTCAGTAGGATCGTGATCGTAGAAGTCACGTACCGCACCCCTGGTCGGCCACGGGCCGCCATCTCTGAGGGCGGTTTCATCGGCCCTTATCCATGGGTCGGTGATCTGCGCGAACTTAAGATCCAGGAATCTAAGCTCGAAACCTGTCTTCAGTTCGTGCTACCTTACG
>Ga0272443_10005052_pt1 | contig 13880 bp, 8 predicted proteins | sample SSMAcet12_FD_193581 | JGI IMG/M metagenome (GOLD analysis project Ga0272443, IMG submission 193581) | Marine sediment archaeal communities from Little Sippewissett salt marsh, Falmouth, MA, United States - SSM-Acet-12 | ecosystem: Environmental > Aquatic > Marine > Wetlands > Sediment ...
ATTCTATCGCCAAAACCTGCAATTCACAGGACTACATTTAATTATAGCGGACTTTATGGAGAGTCACAATTCATAGCATAGGACCTGCGGACAAAAACAAAAAATATTCTTTTACTGGGTTCCCCAGAAAATAAAAAGACAGACTGCCTATCGGCGGGCCGCCTCGCTCACTGCCGCTCGACCTCCTGTCTCGCTTCCGCGCCTTCCGGCGCGCGTTCGCTCGTTTCGAGTCCTGCCTGGACCACAAAAAAAAGACCGTCCCGCGAAAGCGGAACGATCTTTTTTAGCAGGGGCAGGACTCGAACCTGCGACCTCCGGGTTATGAGCTGCTGCGGTGTCTTTACCATTGGTTTCTTAACTCTATATATAGTAGCACTTTAGCTTTTGGCGCGCAAGAGCGCCGTTCCATAATTTGCCATGATTAACCCACTGTAACCAAGGATTTGGTGTCAGTTTCCTGGTTACAGTTAGGGGGTGATATGGCTGTCACTTTACTATGAGCATTACAATTATGCGAGCTGATAGCGGGTGATGAAATTACGCGGGTTCAGTATCTGTTCCTTCAGTCATAGGTATCCTTATGATATGAGTTTCAAAACCTATGCGCTTCATCTGTTTGAGGTTTTGTCTTAGGCTGATACGCGTAAAGAACGGTAGACTTTCTGCAAGGTTGAGGTCCGCTTGAGTTGCTATCCCATAGATGTATTTAATCTGTGCCCGGTCAAGTTCATCAACCGGGATGAAGTCCTGGCCGAAGTCTTTCTCAACCAATCTATTCAATTCCTCCCGATATTCTTGTACTTCATATAGTAGATCTGCAGAGACATATCCCTGCTGCAGAAGATGACTTAGAGGGGCGGATGAGTGCTTGTAGAACTTGATGCAAATAAAATGCTTCTCGTTGGTAATAATGTCACATATCTCAACTTGATCTTGGCTGCGGCCTGGAAACTTCCTGAAGTTTTGCCGATCAAGACAAATAGTGCCGGGATTTGATTCTGAAAGTCGTTTATTATATGTTCCTTCAGATTCAACCCTAACACTTGGTTTCCCATCTTTATCGGTTTCTTGATTGAACTTAACTGGTAGGAACTCAAATCCTGGAAGGCTTTCAATTTCTTTGGCAGCAATCTCTGAGTTGACTTTTGAATAGAAGTCCGGTTCTATCTCCAATATCTGGTTGTTTGTATGAATGTATTTTCTGTTGTCTATATCAAACTCGAGTACAATATAGTCCAGTAATGAGTAGCTCTTTGATCGTTGTCCATCACTAATTTTTATCTTAAACTTTTTGAACTCAATTTCTGTTATTTCGATTCCCTTTTCAGAGAAGAACTCCAAAATATTACTGAGTGTAATATCATCATAGTCTTTATATCGTTTGTCGTAGATGAATCTGTAGTTGTAATATGCGACATCATCTATATTGGGGTACAGGATGCTCATGTGCGAGAAATCTTCTTCTTCAAATGCACTCCCAAGAAGGGAAAGGAATCGTTCATAGATTCCACTGTCCCTGCATGGTTTCAAGATATCATAGAAGGGGAATTGCTCTTTATAAGTTTCTTGCTGATAGATTTCGAAGAGCTTATTGCAGTAAGCCTCAATCTCGGAAAGGTCGATTCTCTTCGTTACATGAAGGGATTCCCTGCCTGTGATCGATGTTCCCACTAAATGAGTATCCGCATAGCCGGTAATTGAGTTTATAAACTCCTCATTGAAATCGAACTCGTACTCACCAATGGTTGAGTTCCCATTGGAAACCTCTCGCTTCTGGTGGGGTTTGATTGAAAGTTTTCGAGTGTCAACCCCTCGTATTTGGTCGTTTGCCAACGTATTCAGAGCAACTTTTACCCCAAAGTCCCATTCTATTTTAGTTGTTTCAACGGCTGAGTGAGCGTAACCGTTAGTAAATGCAAAATTCCGGTAATCTCCTTTGACAAAGAATATCAATGAGTTGGATATATTCTTGAGTTCAGGGAGTTCGAATAGCTCTTCTATCTTTGACTTCCATGCAGGAATGTTTTCTGAGTTCTTCTTAAGGTATCCAACTATGGATTCGCCTTTAGAATTATCTATAAGGTCTAACTTGCGATATCCATCTTCGAGTAGGCTTGTTTCATCGAAAGAGTCGGTTAAACTTGAGGAGAACTCTTCCTTAAATAGGTAACAGGTTAGTTTGGACTGGGATGGTTTATCTGACATTTTTCTCTCCAATGACTCATTTTTTTACTGTTGTATAATTGCATGTTCATAGACGTTTCAATTTGGCTTCAAAATCACTCAGAATCTTGGCGGTAATATGCCTTGGATTAGATTTCTGTATATCTCTGGCAATTCTGGAGGCTTCCTTCTTGAGTATTCCTCCGGCTTTCGTGAGATCCAGAATCAGTTCCAATCCCCAGAAAATGGGTACGTCCGCATTCGTACATTGTCGTCTGAGGTTAGTATCGTTTGAGACACAGGTGAAGCTCTGTCGTATAGCGGTGAGGAAGCAGATGTTATCCTGGAAGGATGTCTGTCCGTCCATATCTTCCGCTGAGAATACATCATCAATCTCAGGCTCAATGGGTACGAGCCCCAGATCTTCCAACTCCTCTATAGAATTGATGGAATCCACTTCTTCCAGGATTGGGGTGGCAACGTAGATCGGACCGATATGGGAAGAGATTAGCTTGAATAAATCTGGCTCTCCGTTCATGTAGTCGATCAGAACGCAGGCGTCCATAATCATGAATCGGGTTGGATTAGCTTTACTCAAGCAAAGTCCTCCCACTCGGCAATCCGTTCCATCATTTGCTCGGAGGATAAGTTGAGGATCTCAGCCGCCCGGGAGATGGAAATCTTCTCATCCTCTACGGCCTTCCTGACTAGGCGGCTCAATCGGTCTGCATAGAAATCGAATGGCTTTAGTCCGAAAGGTTCTGATCCCTCCGGGAAGGGTTCCTCTTTAAAGGACAGCTTCTTGTTGTACTTGGCTTCATAGAGCTGCTGAAAGCGAAGCCATATCATGTCATCAACGATGCCTTTCTGCTTTAGGCGGTAGAGGACGGTCTTATAGCTTACTTTAAAGATGCTCTTGATCTTCATCACCCTTTCTACAAAGGGCATTCCGGCAGTTTCTCCCCACTCAGAGTCAAAGCCCTGTTCGGGCATGAGGAAGTATCCGGCAAAGAGATCCGCTTGCTTCTCCTGGGCTTTGTCTTCCGAGCGTGCCTTCCCATCGTAGTCCGACAGGTGCATGAGGAGATGTCCGAGTTCATGGGCAGTACTGAATATCTGACGTTCGATACTGATCCGTTCCCAGGTGTTGATGATAATGGCAGGCCCCTTATCATCTTCGCCAACGGATAATCCATTGAAGGCATCCGAGGAGTAGGGAAGGGCCAGGATCTTGATGCCGCAGCTTTCCAGTAAACCACAAATGTCATGAATGGGCTCATTTTCTTTCAGTCCGATAACACTTCTTGCTTCTTCTGCGTACTGGATTGGAGAAAGCTTTCCAGAGGCACCTGCAAGTATGTGGAGTTTATATTCTTCTTTGTCCAACAGCAGCGCTTCAAGGAAGGCGAAGTCATTCAACCATTTGGAGACCTGGGCCAGGATCTGCTCTCGCCTATTCATCTTGCTTCTTGCCCGAAAGCGAACGGCGGAGACTTCCCCAATGGGCTTAACAAGATCCTGGAGACGACAATCCAGAGCTTTACTTATTGCCAGCAGAGTATTGGTCCTCGGGAGTCCCTTCTTCCTTTCAATATTCTTGATTGCGGGAAGAGAGACTCCAGACAGCTCAGATAGATCTTGCTGGGTGAGCTTCTTCTTGCTTCTGTAGCGCTTAATGTTGGATGAGAGGATATCGGTATTCATATCATCACCTCGTGTTTAAAGTATACCTTTGAACGATAATAATATCAATAGTATATTTATGGGTCGGTATACATTCTCATACTAAACAGGGAAGGCAACTGTTAAGGAATACTTGATGGTTACTATTATTTAGTGAAGAAATGCATGGCCAGTAATATTAGAACGGAAGATCATCTTCAAACTTGCCAGAATCTTGGTCTGAAGTACTTTCCGGATCAACTGGAGTTCGTTTATCGACATTGTACTTACTCCTGATCTCTGAAACAGAATCTTGCTCCTTGAGTTCGGTGATGAAATCCTCTCTATCATTTAGCTTGATGATCAGGGGGGACTCAGAGGCCAGTGCATTCCCATACGCAACCGCATGTCTCTCCTCAAGGGTAGAAAGTAGCCCAGCGTAGTCATCTCCTAAATATGTTTCAAGGAATCCTATACCTGTTGTATCATAGGTTCTTAGAGCAAATATATTGTTACACTGGTTCAGAATGCTCTTTGTTATATTTGCCGTTCTTTGCGTTACTACTACACAACCCAATCCGTACTTTCGGCCCTGAAGAATTGCTCTTGCAGTCCTGGCCGTAGCAGACTTTTCCCCCTCCTGCGCTATCGAGTGGAACTCGGGGATCAATGAATGCGCTTCCTCGAATATGACACAGACCTTAGCCCGATCTGTAATTTCGGTATTGATACAACCCAGAACTGACTCTGTAAAGACAGAGACAACCTCCGGGGCACTCATTGATACAAAACTTGCGTCATCGTTAAATGGCCTTGAATCTTGTTTCATGACTTCAAAGAACTCGGGGTTTACAATTCGTAAACAACGCTCAGATTGTAAGAACTCCTTAACATGTTCTTTAACCGCGCTAATAAAAGTCTTTGTCCCGCCTCCGTCTTCCACCGTTCTCTCCACATTTGTGTTAACGCTGCTGATTCGGCCTTGTATAGATTGGTCAGTTGTATTGTCTATTTTAGGATCGTAGAAATCAGATAGATATCCCGCATACTGATTCGTGATGTCAAAACAGATTACCTTGATTCCGGCAATAACCATCCTGGATATCAACTCAAACGTTAGGAAACTCTTTCCGCTTCCTAAGATACCAAGAACTGCAGTGTTATGTGTTACAAGGCGATGTGGATCTGCAGATATATAAAATCTTGTATTAGGAACATAGCCAATGCTGTTGAACTGAAATTCCCCTGATTCATCGTTCCATCGATAAACCGGACTGTACATTGAGGGGAGCCATTTCCTCATTCTAAATCGTTGTTCTTCATCGAACCATTCCCCGATCTTACGCGCGGTAACCTTGGTAAATCCAAGAGTTGATTTGTCATCAAGCTGATCATATGATGTCTCCGCTCCGGTCACCTGGTAAAGTATTCGAGAACTTCCTACTTCAGCTTCGATCATCAAGCCATCACTTACTGAATCAATACTACCTGTATGATGAAACTTGACTGCTTCCAAATTGCTTTGGTCAATCACAAAACCAAGTACACTTTCCTTTGTAATCGTGTCTCGTTTCATCCACCCCTGGTAAATCGATTCCCCAAGTAGACTCTCATTTGTAGGTGTTGAGATAGCATCTTGTATAAGAATATAAATCCACCTCTCTGTTGTGAGATCCGCAGTAGCCAAGGGTATGCCCTCCCATGCACAGCCCTTAGAATCAGTGACAACAAGGCTGTCGCCTGGATTGAGAAATTGTGGGTCGGAAATCCTGGCGATTGCAATGCCCGGATTACGGAATAGTCTGACTTCTCCAATTGGTTCCTTTAAAGTGCGATGGATCGTGCGATTTCTTCCTATTAACTCAGCAACAATATCTACAAGTTGTTCGATGGGCGAAGCAAAGCAGATAAGGACCCAAAGCCCAAGGATACTGAGCGCATACCCCATATTCGAGAAGTATAAAGGTGCAAGCGCAAAGAACATTGCCAAAACATATAAAAGACTAGCAGAGCCCAGCCTGATTGATAGTCTGTATACTACTCGATTCAGGTTCTTAAGGTTTCCGTTGCGGCTTGTAATGGTGGCGATTACAGATAGAAACAAGATTCCCACTACGTACCATAATGAAATCTGCCGGGCATAGTTGAAAACATGGATATAGGATTCAGGTACGGCAGTTTCCATCTGTGTCAGTAAAAGTAAAATAGCGATTGAATTGGCAGTTACATCTACTGGACGTTCAAAGAATGGTGTAGTTAGAAGAGCCAGTATCAAGTACGCTGCGGCAACCATAAACCATGCACCGATTCGTTCAGCTATGCTTGGTAATCCTCCCTCAAAAACATAGCAGATAAGCAGGAGTAGGGTAGTAATGATAATAAGAGATATAAGGCGGCGGACAAAACTCATTGACGCTGTAAACCTCCTTCGAGGCCTACATTATTAGTAATTCGGGAATGGCTCCTGACTATCTTCGTAGCATCGATATCATTCCACATTGAGGCATCCCCGGCAGCAAGGCACTTCTTTTAAAATCATCGTCATTTCCCTGTTATTAACTTCAATAATTTATGTATTGGATCACTTTGGCTCATAGTGTATCATAATTTCGTCGATTATCAACAAAAGAGGACACAGCTACATGATCACCGGAGAAATTAAGAACCAAATAAGTCAAATATGGAACGCCTTCTGGGCTGGGGGAATCGCAAACCCCATGGAAGTTATCGAGCAGATGACCTATCTGCTGTTCATCAAGCGTCTGGATGAGCTCCATACGGCTCGGGAGAAGAAGGCAAATCGTCTCGGGCGGGATATTGAGAATCCTATCTTCCCGGAAGGGATCAATCCAGAATCCAAGAAAGAACGTTCCTATGACAGCCTGCGGTGGTCCAAGTTCAAGAATCTTGATGCCAATACCATGTACGAGGTGGTCTCTGAGGAGGTCTTCCTCTTCATAAAATCCATGGGGGATGCCGATTCGACCTATTCGGCTCACATGAAGGATGCCAGGTTCACTATTCCTAATCCGGGGCTTCTGGCCAAGGTGGTGGATATGCTGGATGCCATTCCCATGGAGGATCGGGATACCAAGGGTGATCTCTATGAGTTTATGCTCGGGAAGATTGCCACCGCCGGGCAGAATGGTCAGTTCCGCACTCCCCGGCATATTATCAAGATGATAGTGGAGATGACCGCTCCCCAGCCACAGGATATTATCTGTGATCCCGCCTGCGGTACGGCGGGCTTCCTGGTGGCGGCGGCGGAATACCTGCGGGACCATCACCCCGAGATCTTCTCAGATGCCGATGCCATGCGCCGGTTTAATCAGGAGACCTTTAACGGATTCGACTTCGATTCCACTATGCTTCGGATCGGTTCCATGAACATGCTTCTTCACGGCATTGAGAATCCTGACATCCAGAACCGGGACTCCCTTTCCCAGGGGCATGCGCGAATTGAAGAGCTGTACACCTTGATCCTGGCCAATCCTCCCTTTGCTGGGTCTCTCGACTATGAGAGCTGTGCCAAAGACCTGCAGATGATCGTGAAGACTAAGAAGACTGAGCTACTATTTGTGGCGCTCTTCCTGCGCCTCCTGAAACCCGGTGGCAGGGCGGCGGTTATTGTTCCCGATGGGGTGCTCTTCGGTTCGTCAAAAGCCCATAAGGCTCTCAGGCAGATCATCGTGGAAGATCAGAAGTTGGATGGGGTGATCTCCATGCCTTCCGGGGTCTTCCGACCTTACGCCGGAGTTTCCACTGCTGTGCTTCTCTTTACCAAGACCAACTCCGGGGGAACCGATAAGGTCTGGTTCTACGATATGAAGGCCGATGGCCTCTCCCTGGACGATAAGCGGACGCCCCTGGACGGGGAGAAGCATGAGAACAACAACATCCCCGACATCATCACCCGGTGGAAGAATCGGGAGCAGGAATCAGACCGCAAGCGCACCGAACAGTCCTTCCTTGTTCCCAAAGATGAGATCGCTGAGAACGGATATGATCTGTCTATCAATCGGTACAAGGAGATTGTCTACGAAGAGGTGGAGTATGATCCCCCTCAGAAAATCTTGGCGGACTTGAAGGAGCTTGAATCCGAGATTCTAAAAGGGATGGGTGAGCTTGAGGGGATGCTTCAAGATGATTGAACTGCATGAGTTTCTCGATGTGTTTAAAGATGTCTCTGGGGGTAATCCTAAAGTCCCGAAAGCCGCATACCTAGAAAGTGGTTCCATTCCTGTTATTGATCAAGGTAAACAGCATATTGGTGGGTATACAGATGACTCTGAAAACCAATTCACCAAAGCTCCTTTACCTGTGATTGTATTTGGAGATCATACAAAAGTTGTGAAGTATGTGGATAGCCCATTTGCAATGGGAGCTGATGGAGTCAAAGTGCTGAAGCCCAAATACGATCATCACGAGAAGTATTTATATCACTATCTTCGACAAGTCCACTTAACTGATGGCGGATATGATCGTCATTATAAATATCTTAAGCGCATCAATATCCCTCTCCCTCCCTTACCGGAGCAAAAGCGGATAGCCGCCATCCTGGATCAGGCTGATGCCTTGCGGGATAAGCGTCGGACGGCCATCGCCAAGCTGGATGAAATGCTTCAGTCAGTGTTTCTTGATATGTTTGGTGACCCGGTGATGAATCCGAAGGGGTGGGAGACACTTCCTTTGTCAAAGATTGGAACCATTGTGACTGGAAACACTCCATCTCGGAAGTCTCCGGAATACTATGGCAATACAATTGAGTGGATAAAGTCCGACAATCTTAATACTGATGGGTACCTTCTAACTACTGCCACAGAGTGGCTTTCTGATGAAGGGATGAAGGTAGGACGACTGGCACCGGCAGGTTCTGTCCTCGTTACTTGTATTGCAGGTTCACCCTCATGTATCGGAAACCTGGGATATGCAGATCGACAAGTCGCTTTTAATCAGCAGATCAATGCTTTAATCCCCTTTGACATGAGTGATTCTCTCTTCTGTTATGCTTTACTCAAGTTCTCAAAGAGGTTGGTACAACAGGCTTCAACAAACAGTATGAAAGGTATGGTTAGTAAAACTAGTTTCTCGGCGATTCATGTCATCTGGCCTCCAATAAACTATAGAGAACAGTTTCAGCAGGCGTTTAAAGAAATTGAATCCCTTAGAAGACAAATGACTTTACAGGACGATGGGGCTAATTCCCTCTTCTTCTCCCTACAGCAACGCGCCTTCCGGGGAGAACTCTGATATGAGCAACTTCAACTTCCTCCAGGCTGAATATGCAGAACTCTACCCCGAAGCCAAACGGGTGGAAGAGCTGGCTCTCTCCGATCCCCGGGGCAGTTGTTTCTATGCCCGGTTAACCCTGGAGCATACGGTTGAGTGGCTTTACTATCATGATCGCTCCCTGCGGCGTCCCTACGAGAACCGGTTGGGGGCTATGATCCATGAGAGGACTTTCCAGCAGCTTCTACCGCCGCCCCTCTTTGCCAAGGTTAAGGCTATTCAAAGAGCGGGGAACGAGGCGGCCCACTCCCAACGGGAGATCCGCTCCGTTGATTCAGCGAGGATCTGTAAAGAACTCTTCCATGTACTCTACTGGGTTGCCAGAACCTATACGCGCCTCAGTGATCCCAAGGAATTGGATGTTGCCTTCGACCCAGAGCTCCTAAAGCCCAAGAAGAAGGTGAAGATTGTAGTCTCTTCTCCTGCATCCCTCAAGAAGAAAGAGGAAGCCCGGGAGAAGGAACGGCAGGCCCATGAGAAGGCGATTGCCGAGCGGGAAGCCGCCATCAAAGAGCAGGCCCGAACCCTGGAAGAGCGGGAGGTGGTTCTGGCCCAGATGGACGCCGAACTGGCCCAGCTTCGTTCGGAGTTGGCGGAGGCGAAGGACCGGAACATCAAGGTTCCAGATAGCCACGACTACACCGAGCAGGAGACCCGGAAGCTCATCATCGATCAGCTCCTGGTGGAAGCCGGGTGGACCATTGGTTCTGACGTATCCGAGGAGTATCCTGTTACCGGCATGCCCAACGCCAAGGGTGAAGGCTTTGTCGATTATCTTCTATGGGGAGCCGACGGCCTTCCCGTTGCGGTAGTAGAGGCCAAGAAGACCACCGTCGATCCCCATGTGGGGCAGCAGCAGGCCAAGCTCTACGCCGACTGTATCGAATCCATGCATGGCCGCCGTCCGGTTATCTTCTTCACCAACGGTTATGAGACTTGGATCTGGGATGATCATACATACCCCTCTCGAATGATTCAGGGCTTCTATACCCAGGACCAGTTGCAGTTGCTTATTGAACGGCGCAGCTCCCGGCAAAGCCTTCAGGGTCAGGATGTAAAGAAGGATATCGTAGATCGCCACTACCAGATCCGGGTCATCCAGTCCCTGGGGGAATCCTTCATGCAGGCTCAGCGTAAAGGACTCCTGGCCATGGCCACTGGTACCGGAAAGACCAGAACAGTAATTGCCCTGGTGGATCTGCTGATGCGCCGGGGATGGGTCAAACGGGTTCTCTTCCTGGCCGACAGGGTGGCTTTGGTTAATCAGGCGGTTAATGCCTTTAAGGCTCATTTGCCCCAGGCAAGCCCCGTGAACCTCGTCACCGAGAAAGATAAAACCGGTCGGGTCTACGTCTGTACCTATCCCACCATGATGGGACTGATCGATCAGATGGCCGACGGCCGCCGCCGATACGGGGTGGGGCACTTTGACCTGATCGTGATTGATGAAGCCCACCGGTCGGTCTATCAGAAGTACGGGGCCATCTTCGATTACTTTGACTCCCTTCTAGTCGGCTTAACCGCCACTCCCCGGGACGAGGTTCATCACGATACCTATCACCTCTTCGATCTGGAGACCGGTATCCCCACCGATGCCTACGGTCTACAGGAAGCGGTGGCCGACAAATATCTCGTTCCTCCCAAGGCGATCTCCGTTCCCTTAAAGTTTCAACGGGAGGGAATCAAGTATGATGATCTCTCCGAGGATGAGAAGGAGCATTGGGAAGGCCTGGACTGGGGGGACGATGAGACTCCCGAAATGGTGGATGCCTCGGCGGTGAATAAGTGGCTCTTCAATGAAGATACGGTGGACAAGGTTCTAAAGCATCTGATGGAGAATGGCTTGAAGGTGGAAGGGGGAGATACCCTCGGTAAGACGATCATCTTTGCCAAGAACCATGAGCATGCCCTCTTCATCGAGAAGCGGTTCAACAAGCACTATCCCCATCTCAAGGGTCACTTCGCCCGGGTCATCGACAACTACGCCACCTATGCGCAGTCCCTGATAGACGATTTCAGTACCCCCGCCAAGTATCCTCAAATCGCCATCTCCGTGGATATGCTGGATACCGGCATTGACGTTCCCGAGGTAGTGAACCTGGTCTTCTTCAAGATCGTCAGGTCCAAGACCAAGTTCTACCAGATGATTGGCCGGGGCACCCGGCTTTGCCCTGATTACTATGGACCGGGGGAGGATAAGAGTTCCTTTGTCATCTTCGACTTCTGCGGCAACCTGGAATACTTCGGGGAAAATCCTGAAGGTGTCGAGGGCAGTGAAGCGGTTCCCCTGTCCAAGCGTCTCTTTCTGAATCGCCTCCAGCTTATTGAAGAACTTCAAGGCCCCGCCGGTCAGGGTTATGATAAAGAGACTCTTCGTGAGCTGACCGATGAGATACGTGACATTCTCCATCAGGAGGTGTCCACCATGAATATCGACAACTTCATCGTACGGTCAAAGCGCCAGTACGTGGAGCGGTTTCAGAACCGGGATAATTGGGATCATCTTTCCAGTGAGGCTTTGGGGGATCTGGTTCACCATGTGGCAGGACTTCCTAGCGAACAGGAGAAGGAAGACATTACCGCCAAGCTCTTCGACAACACCTGTCTAAAGCTGCAGTTGGGATTGTTGAACAGCTCCCCGGCCTTTCTCAAGCTTCAGAAGCAGGTTCGAGAGATGGCCGCCGACCTGGAAGAGAAATCTTCCATCCCCATGGTTAAGGCTCAAATGCAGCTGATCCACGAGGTACAGACCGATGAATACTGGGAGGGTATCACCCTGCTTCTCCTGGAAACGCTCCGGAAGAAGCTCCGCAACCTAATCCAGTTCATAGAGAAGAAGAAACGCAAGATTGTCTATTCAGTCGTTCAGGATGAACTGTACGCCGACGAAGCTCATGAGGTTCCTATCGATGGAATAGGTGTGGGCATCGATATGGTCCGGTATAAGAAGAAGGTGGAGGCCTTCATCCGTTCCCATGATAACCATATCGTTATAAGGAAGCTCCGGTATAACGAGGCCCTTACCCCTCTCGACCTGAAGGAGCTGGAACGCTTTCTCTTTGAGTCCAGCGAGGTGGAGAGTCGGAAGCAGTTCGAAGCCGCCTTCGGCAAGCAGGAACACTTAAGCCTCTTCATCAGATCTCTGGTGGGTCTCGACAGGGGAGCTGCCAAGGACGCCTTCTCGAAATACCTTGATACGACCCGGTTCAATGCCAATCAGATCCGCTTCATCGAGATGGTCATCGACCACCTGACCCTCAAGGGCACCATGGATGCCGGGATGCTCTATGAAGAGCCCTTTACCGGCATTCACTACGAAGGGGTCGAAGGTGTCTTCGAGGATGCCGCCGTCGGTGAAATCATCAGCGTGATCCGGGCCATCAATGCGAATGCGGAAGGGAGTTCGGTGGCTTGATCATGAGCGTGAAGACAAAAGGCTTGCCCATTGAGCTCACGTAATAGCACACGGGTCTAAAATATTTCACGACTGGGGAATGATGAAAGGAAAATCTGAGGCGGGGGAGTCGAACCCCCAGGCCATCTATCATTGATAGTTGAATCCTTCTGTAATCTATCCTTCCTGAACCAGTGTCCTCAGATAGTGGCCTTACCCACCCCGACCAGGAATAAGCTACAAAATAAAAAACGTTTCATTCTACCTCCCATAGGCTCTGCTAAATACCGAAGTACTTGCTCAGCAAGGATTGGTAGGATTACTTCCAGAAGCAACCATGCAATGCAATGTTGTGAGGCAATATTAACCCTTTCATGAGGTCTCGTCAACAACAGTAGATCTGTTCACCGCTTGCTCTGATTAAAAATAGGATAGTCGGTTTAGAAGAAAATCCAGTACCACTTACAAATCCCCTTCCTGGGATCATACCCGTACCCGGAATCCACCAGCACTTCGATCTCCAGAAGCCACTTCAATATGCTGTGATAATTCCTGTTCCATCTTTCCTGGACCGAGGCGGGGAGGGGATAAAGCCCCTCCTTCCGGTTGAGCGCGCATTACTTGTACATATCATCTATGTAGGCCAAGCGGTCTTTTTCTGCAGTATGTTGTCATGATACCGCTTCCAGCTCAGAAGGCACGCGAAGTACTTTCTGACGCTCCTGGTGCATTGCTGTACAAAAGGGTGTGAGGCAATTATCTTCTTCAAGTTTTCGCACACACCAGAGGCAGTCTCGACTCCCAGGATTAAGTATACCGTGCCTCCAAATATTTCAAAGATAAAGGTTCTTGAATTTATCCAGAAGCTGAATGCTTCCGGGGAAGTGATTATATCGATTCTTATACTCAAGAACAAGATAGACAAAAGAATGACAAGATATCAAATGTTGCGGTTGAACCTTCATTTCTACCGATACTATTACATAAGTGTGCTGTTCGAACTGTTAAAATAGTATGTCGAAGATTCTCAGATGAACTAAAGCTTTATCAGATTATGCTTTTGAACTATGGGTAATTCCCAACCATTTGGACATAAAAAAAATTTCTTGTAGACCATTTGTAGACTCAACAAAAAATCTATTATATTGTTCTTCGTTTCAGAATACAACTTAAAAAATTGCAGGGGCAGGACTCGGTCTCCAGTCGTCCACATCCTGTGGACTCCCTACGACCCGCCTCGCTCACTGCCGCTCGACCTCCTGTCTCGCTTCCGCGCCTTCCGGCGCGCGTTCGCTCGTTTCGAGTCCTGCTTTGGCCATAAAAAAAAGACCGTCCCGCGAAAGCGGAACGATCTTTTTTAGCAGGGGCAGGA
>Ga0272443_10005053_pt1 | contig 13880 bp, 11 predicted proteins | sample SSMAcet12_FD_193581 | JGI IMG/M metagenome (GOLD analysis project Ga0272443, IMG submission 193581) | Marine sediment archaeal communities from Little Sippewissett salt marsh, Falmouth, MA, United States - SSM-Acet-12 | ecosystem: Environmental > Aquatic > Marine > Wetlands > Sediment ...
CGATTCAACATAGCTATTCTCCCAGGGGCTGCCTGGCTCAATGAACAAAGGACGAACCTGAAGCTTTGTTAACCAGTCCCTGACCCGCTTGGCAATGAATTCAGGGCCATTGTCTGATCGGATATGGACAGGAACGCCTCGTTGGATAAACAGGTTGGTGAGCACCTTAACGACATCATGTGAATTGAGCCTTCTATTTACCTTGATAGCCAGGCACTCACGAGTATATTCATCAATCACATTTAATATCCGGAACTTGACCCCATTATGGGTGCGATCTTCCATGAAGTCATAACTCCAGATATGCTTAGGGAATAACGGCCTCAATCTCACCAACGAACCATCATTGAGCCACAATCTGCCTCGTTTCGATTGTTTTTGAGGCACTTTTAGGCCTTCCTCCCGCCAGATACGCTGTACTCGCTTGTGGTTAACGATCCAACCCTCATTCCGCAGTAATGCTGTGACCCGCCGATACCCATAGCGCCCATACTGACTGGCCAGCTCTATTATCCTTTGTCTGAGCAGTCCATCATCCTCGGGGACCTGCTTATCATAACGCTGGGTTGACCGTGGCTGACCGATCACATGACAGGCTCTGCGTTTAGAGACATCAAAGGCTTCCACGGTCTGCCTGACAGCTTGACGCTTGCTGTCAGGCGCGATTACTTTTTTCCCAGCACCTCCTTGAGAATAGCATTATTCAAAGAGAGATCAGCCACCAACTTTTTCAATCTGGTGTTTTCTTTTTCTATCTCTCTGAGCTTCTTGGCTTGTGTAATGTCCATGCCCCCATATTCCTTTCGCCAGCGATAATAGGTCTGCTCGCTGATTGCCAGCAACTTGCTGGCTTCTTTCACTGTCTTGCCTTGACCGATGTAGATCTCGGCCTCTCGCAGTTTGGTGATAATTTGTTCCGGCGTATAAATTCGTCTTCTAGCCATTTTTGACCTCCAATTTCTCCAAATACTATCACAGTATTTGGATCAGTTTTTGGGGGTCAGGTCAGGGAACTATGTGGTTAAACTGGCTTGTATTCCAGCTGCACCAGGAGTTTTTTCAATAATCTACACAAGGAGAAAATACCCCTATATGTAGGGGTATTTGGATTGATGGGTGCTATATATAGCGCCCCCGGCGCGACTCGAACGCGCAACCAACTGATTCGAAGTCAGTAGACAACCTGTCCACAGCTTACATTGTGTCCATTGTGTCCATACGTTACACAAAATTCGGGAAATTTTGTCCACACAGTCCATTGTGTCCACAGAGTATCACCGGCTCTGCACCAGAATTGCACCAGGAAGGGCGACTGTAAAACATTAATATGTAGATCGTTGAATCTACTGATATGTTAATTTCTCTTATGCACCTAAAAGTATTTAGTAAACAATTAGTTTGAAAAGTGAACTTTGATCAAATTCGTTATATCAAAGACTGTATTATCCGAATAGTGAGTCGAAAGTTGTCTAGTTAAAACAACAAAGAAAGCCAAGATGAAAAAAGGATTACATCATACCTAATAGTCGTTAAATAAATTCATGATTTCAGTAGTCCTGTGTCAGTCTTTTTGCTGTGCAACTATCAGTAATAAGTATGTTGATCAATTTTCCTCTAAGAGCACCACGTATTGCTTCGAATTTTCGAGATCCCCCTGCTATGCCAATAGCCCGGTCCACCTTTTTCAATTGTTCCAATTCCATTGAAATAACCCGGTCATCCAGAGAATTTTTAATTGGTACACCATCTACATCATAGAAATGGAGCAAAATATCTCCAACCGCTTTTTTATCACGAAGCTTTTTTAATTCTTCCTCAGAGAAAGTATTCCCACTTTGAGCTAAGAGATTGGATGGAGAGACTGAACCAATCCCAACCAATCCTATAGTGACATCGTCATAAACGGACATTGCTTCCTGAACAAAAACATCTTCCAAAAAAGCATCTCGTGTTGTCTTTGAGCCAACTACTCCAGGGGCGGGAAGATAGATTGCTTCACCCTGAACCAGATCTGCAAGACGTCCTGTTAAGTGTGTGGCATGAATTTCAGCGGCTGGATTTCCAACACCGCCCAGGATTTGAACGACCTTAATGTTTTTCTTCTTAGGGATTGTATGCATTGAATCAACCAAAGCAAGCAGAGTAGAACTCCAAGAAGAAAGAGCAATAACTTCGCCATTGTTTATGGATGACTCAATGTAATAAGATGCAGCCGCGCCAAGGTCTCTTTGGATGAGTTCTTCATCCTCACTATTTTGGCAATCAACCACGATTACATCCCTTAAACCGTATCGACCCATTATCTCTTTTTCAAGTTCTACATAAACGCCCTTATGGTTGACGATTATTATACGAACCAGCCCTTCTTCTTTGGCTTGAGTAAAAAGCCGGGAAATCGTAGCCTGAGAAAGTCCGAGTTGCTTGGCAATATCCGATTGTCGCATGTCTTCTTCGTAATACATGCGTGCAATTTTCGTCATCAATCTGATTTTATCGATATGGGTCATATATTTGCTCTCTTAATAATTTATTTTGAAACATTGTAGTCCATAATTGAATAAATATCAATAAAAGAATTAGAATTCTATATCTTGACAAAATATTAAAATTATATTATTCTTGTGTTAATTGAAATATTATTACAAATATGTATAATTATTCACGAAAGAAATTATGGCATTTCAAACAGCCCAAATCACCATTCCAGAACTTGAAAGAAAATCTATACGTTATCGAAAAAATATTTTGATGTTGATTAAAAAAGCCCAGGCTGGGCACACTGGTGGAGATTTGTCTTGCATTGATATTCTGAATGTACTCTATAATCGTGTTTTAAATGTATCACCAGCAACATTCTCAGATCCATTAAGAGATCGATACATTCATAGTAAAGGGCATTCAGCAGAAGCGTTTTTCATAGTTCTTGGAGACTTGGGGTTTTTTCCAATCGAAGATTTAGAAACCTTAAATCACTTTAATTCACATTATATCGGTCATCCCACTCGAAAAGTAAATGGTGTTGAACACAATACAGGTGCTCTTGGTCATGGTTTACCAGTTTCTGTAGGGATTGCATTGGCAGGCAAGAAAGACAACTTCCCCTATCGTGTTTTTACTCTATTGGGTGATGGAGAGCTTGAAGAAGGTTCGAATTGGGAAGCATCAATGTGCGCTGCACATTATGGATTAGATAATCTTATTGTGATTATTGATCGCAATACTTTGCAGATCACTGGTCGAACGGAAAAGGTGAGTAGTTTAGCGCCATTAAAGGACAAGTTTCAAGCATTTGGTTATGCAGTTAGAGACGTAGATGGGAATAATATAAGAAAATTGGTTGATATTTTCGAACAACTACCATTCGAAAAAGGAAAACCTAATCTGATTTTAGCCAGGACAATAAAAGGAAAAGGCGTGAGTTTTATTGAAGATCGAGTTAATTGGCATCATCATGTACCAAGTGATGACGAATTCACCGCAGCAATAGCAGAGCTTCAAATGGCAGAAGACAATTGGCAGGTTCAATATGGAAATGGGTAGACCTAATTTGGAAGTCCTGGGGGACACTTTGTTGGAAATCGGCCAAGCCAGAAAAGATTTACTGGTTGTCGCGGGTGATTCGCGTGGATCGGGAAAATTGATACCTTTTGGAGAACATCTCCCTGGCCAGATTGTGGAAGTAGGGATTGCGGAACAAAATCTGGTTGGTATATCAGCAGGATTAGCCTCAACCGGTAAGAAAGTATTTGCTGTGTCTCCCGCAAGTTTCTTAACCGCAAGAGCCTTTGAACAGATTAAGAATGATGTCGCCTATTCTGATATTCCAGTGAAATTAATAGGTATCAGTGCAGGTGTGAGTTATGGCGCATTGGGATCAACACACCACTCTCTTCATGATTTCGCGGCTTTAAGAGCCGTTGATAATATCCATATCGTAGTACCGGCAGATAATTTTGAGGCGAGGAAAGCGATAGAATCAGCCATGAATTATCCGCATCCTATTTATATCCGTTTTGGGAAGAACTCCCTTCCACATCTACATGATCTCGACACGGAATTTAAAATCGGCAAAGCGATTGTTCTTAAGAAGGGTGTGGATGTAACCTTTATCGCAACCGGTGAAACAGTCTTTCGTGCTGTCAAAGCGTGCAATATTCTTGAGAATCAAGGCATCTCTTGTGGTGTGATAAGCATGCACACGTTAAAACCTCTTGATAATGAAGCAATCTTAAACACTGCAAAGGAAAGCAAGGCTATTATCACGGTTGAAGAACACAGTGTTAATGGCGGGCTCGGAAGTGCTTGTGCTTCATTGCTGCTTCAGGAAGGTATGCACAATTTGTTTAGAATTGTTGGTATCCCGGATGAATATACCGTTAACGGCAGCCAAGAAGAGATTTTTGAATACTACGGAATTACGCCAGAAGGATTAGCCCAAAGCGCTCAAGATTTGGTGCAGAATGTGATCCAAATATGACAGTTATTCTTGGGATTGACCAGAGTACATCAGCAACAAAAGCAATGCTCTTCCAGGGGAATGGTGTGATGCTTGGAAAGGTTTCAATACCCCACAAGCAGATCTATCCTAAGCCTGGTTTGGTTGAACACGACGCAGAAGAGATATATCAGAACGTAATTCAATCTGTGAAAACCTTGTTGGATGCGAACTCGTGGATACAAGGAGAAATCCTTTGCTTGAGTATTACCAATCAAAGAGAAACGATCGTTGTCTTTGACCGGCAAACTGGTGCGCCTCTACATAATGCTATTGTTTGGCAGTGCCGGCGGGGGAGTGAGATTTGTTCAGGACTGATTGCTGAAGGCAAACTTGAGATTGTCAGAAGTAAGACGGGTTTACCAATTGACACTTACTTTTCAGCTTCAAAGCTCAAGTGGCTGATTAATACATTCCCAGAACTACAAGAGAAATTGGTCAACGGTGAAGCATTGATCGGAACGATTGAAACTTATCTGATCTATCGCTTGACAAATGGGGCAGTGTTTGCCAGCGATCATACCAATGCCTGTCGGACCCTTCTATATGATATCAAGAATCTATCCTGGGATCAGGAGCTTTGTGATATTTTCGACGTACCTATGCGGGCACTTCCTGAAGTGTGGGAGAGCAGTGGGATTTTTGGAGAAACGGATATTGAAGGCGCATTGGAATCGTCAATCCCGATCTGTGGAGTAATGGGTGACTCGCAAGCAGCCTTATTTGCTCAACGTTGCTTCGAGCCAGGTAAGGTAAAAGTGACTTTTGGCACTGGCTCATCAGTTCTGCTAAATATTGGCAACAAAGCGATGAGTTCGGATAATGGAATCGTGACCACAATTGCCTGGGTTCATGATGGAAAACCTACATACGCCTTTGAAGGGATTACGAATTTCACAGGCGCCACCATTACTTGGCTCCAAAATCAGATGAAGCTCATTTCCGATGCGGCTGAAACAGAGACGTTGGCGAAATCCGTTAAAGATAATGGAGGCGTATATATGGTCCCAGCCTTTGTTGGTCTGAGCGCGCCTTATTGGAAGCCAGATGCCAGGGCAGCTATCTTGGGCTTGACACCACATAGTACCAAAGCTCATATTGTTCGAGCAGCGCTTGAATCCATTGCTTATCGCATTCGAGATGTGCTCCTGCTGATGGCCGAAGATGGAAGTGTGGCTTTGAAATACATTTTTGCAGACGGCGGCGCAGTGAGTAATAAATTCTTGATGCAATTTGTCGCAGATTTACTGGGAATTACTGTTCGGGCTTCTAATTTACCAGAATTATCCGCACTTGGTGCTGTATTCAATGGCTTTCTTGGCATGAGTCAATATTCCTCGCTCGATGAAATTAGGAATCTGACAATGAGTTACTCGGAATACAGCCCCTCAATGAAACGGGATGAGGTCGACAAGTTAGTTGCAGGCTGGCAGGCAGCTGTGCAGCAAGTTATATATCAAAACATAGAAGGATAAACCCATGCGACTAAAAACATCATCAATTATCTTTGGGCTGGCAGGAATATTGTTTCTGGTTTTTGCGGTCCTGTTCGGTTTCACTGTGGTGTCTATTGAAGAAGCAGAAAGCACTGTCATTAACGAAGCTTTTAATCCTGTTGCGTTTGTTGATGATATTTGGGAATCCCAATTAATGCCAGCGTTTAATAACAATTCGGTGGACCTAAGCAGAATACTCTCAGAAATAGAGACAGATGCCAATGGGCTGACCTCTAAGGATGACCTGATCGCTATTACGGAGATGTATGGGCTAATAACTGTTGGCGAAGCGCACGTTTATATGGTAAAGGGGACAGGCACGATCATTTCTGTGGACGTTGAAACAAGCCTTGGAACTGCTAAACTGCAGTTGGATGGTTATGATGGTCCCATTGACGTTTTGCTGTATATCGGCACACGCATTCCCAGTGACGATACATCCGTGAGAGATGCTGTGGGTTTCATTTCCTTTGGTGACTTTAAGGAACAAACAGAATATGGAAAGGCTGCAACAGAAATCAACAAACGAGTTCTCTCAACGGTGCTATTTAATATAGATAAGGAGAATCTGGTTGGTAAGAATATCACTTTTAAAGGCGCTTACACAATACGGACATTCAACTTGTTGAATATTGATTTGAGTGAAGTCAACATTGTTCCTGTGGAATTGAATATTGGAGACTAGCCATGACTGAGCTTCCCTTAATTGATAAAAAGGCTGACAAGTCCACAGATGAATTTATATTAATTGCTGAGAACGTCACCCAGGTTTATCCGGGGACTTTGGCTTTGGATGATGTTACATTTTATGTCCGCAAAGGAATGGTTAATGTCCTCATTGGTGAAAATGGTGCCGGTAAGTCAACATTGATGAAAATTCTGGCAGGCGTGCAAAATCCCACGAGTGGCAAGATACTGCTCGATGGAGAAGAAATTCAACCTCGATCACCAATTGAAGCCAAACGATTGGGCATTGGTATGGTCTTTCAGGAGTTGAACCTTTGCGATAATTTGAGTGTCGTTGATAACATTTTCCTTTCGCAAGAAATAGCCCGTCGGGATGGTTTGATTTCGCGCCGAGTTCAGAGAAAACACGCCAGCGAGCTGTTATGTAAACTGGAGCAGAAAATTGATCCCGATGAGCTCGTCATAAACTTGCGAATAGGTGAGCAGCAAATTGTTGAGATTGCCAAAGCATTAACTCAGGATGTGCGTATTCTGATCATGGATGAACCGACTTCAGCGCTTAGTGCTGCGGAAGTTGATGTGTTGTTCAAAATCATCCGGGAACTCAAATCCTCCGGAGTTTCCATTATCTACATCTCACATAAATTAGAAGAACTTACCGAAATCGGTGACTATATCACTGTACTAAGGGATGGAAGAAAGATTGCAGAAGAGGAAATCCAAAAAGTTAATGTAACCTGGATGATCGAAAATATGGTGGGTCGTAATCCAGCTACTTTATTTACACGTAAAGAACGACAACTGGGTGGCGTTCTTCTAAAGACTGAGGATATCACGCTTCCCAGGCTAGGTGGTGGGTACTTGCTTGACCACGTGTCTTTTGAATTGCACGAGGGTGAGGTGTTAGGTTTTTATGGTTTGATGGGGGCTGGGCGTTCCGATCTGATGGAGTGCTTGACAGGCGCCCGCCCCCAGGCAACAGGCAAAATCTGGTTGGACGGCGAGTTGGTGGAAGCCACAACTATTTCTGGTCGAATTCAATCCGGATTCTTTCTAGTACCTGAGGATCGGCAACGCGACAGCATTATTCCAACCCTATCTGTTCAGGATAATATGCTACTCGCCAGCCTGAGGAAGTATTTGAGAGGATTATTCCTGGCTTCCAAGCTGGAGAAAAAAACCACCAATTCTCAAATTCGGGACCTTGCAATCCGGGTTGCAGATCCACAGCAGTCAATTACTGCCCTTAGCGGCGGCAACCAGCAAAAGGTGGTAGTAGCGAAGGGATTGCTGACCCAACCTAAAGTTTTGTTGTTAGACGAACCCACGCGCGGGATTGATGTTGGAGCGAAGTCGGAAATCTCAAAACTCATCAATAAGCTGGCTAATGAGAAATATGGGGTGATATTTGTTTCATCTGAATTGAAGGAGATTTTGGCAATGTCCGATCGGATTCTGGTCATGTCAAAGGGAAAAATCACCGGAGAATTTACACATCAAGAGGCCAACGAGGATGACCTGGTCGCGGCCTCCGCTGTTGGCCACGGCTCATCAAATGGAGGCAAGAATCATGGCACAAGAAAATAATTCCAATCACACACCGCTTAAGAATAAACGCAAGATAACAAAGACTGACGTGCAGTCCTTTCTCCTACGTGGCCGGGCTTTCATTGCCCTGATTATGGTAACGATTGTATTTTCAATATTAGCACCACAATTCATGACCGCTGCAAACCTTGTAATTATGTCCAAGCACGTTGCCATTAATGCCTTGGTGGCTATTGGTATGACATTTGTGATCTTAACAGCTGGCATCGATCTTTCAGTTGGTTCAATTGCTGGAATGATTGGCATGATTGCGGGTGGAATGATTAATGAGGGCATCATTTTATCTAAACTCGGCATAATTGTCTATCCCCATACATGGATGATTATTGTTATATCGCTATTGCTTGGCACCTTGGCAGGCGCTTTTGCAGGTTTTGTAATCACACGCTTCAATGTTGCTCCCTTCATCGCCACACTTGGGATGTATTATGTGGCTCGCGGTATTGCCGGTTTGCGCCATAATGGCTACACATTTCCCAACTTGGTTGGTCGTCCCGAGTATGGCAATACCGGATTCGAGATTCTGGGGGCGGGCACCTTTCTCGGGGTTAATTATTCCATATGGCTAATGATAATTTTCACAGTTATTGCCTACATCGTGACTATGCGTACGCCGTTTGGACGCCATGTTTATTCAATTGGCGGGAATGAACACGCAGCTGGCCTTTCCGGAGTCCGTGTCTCCCGTACAAAGATTATTGTTTACAGTATCAGTGGTTTCTTTTCAGCTCTGGTTGGCTTGATTGTAGCTTCCCAGCTTGTCGCCTCGCATCCGGAAATTGGGGATGCGTTTGAATTAGATGCGATTGCAGCAGTAGTACTTGGAGGGACTTCTCTGGCTGGTGGACGCGGCGGTATAGCGGGAACTATTATTGGTGCGTTTACTATAGGGTTTATGACCGACGGGATGGTGATGGTAGGTGTTTCATCATTCTGGCAGAAGGTGATCAAAGGGGCAGTTATTGTCCTCGCAGTCATTATTGATCAGGTCCAAGCACGCATGCAGGAACGAATCGCTTTTCAGAAACAGCAGGAAACAACTACGATCGAAAATGATTAAGGGTAGTCTTGAGGAATGGAGTAATTAACAAATAAAAGGATTGAGTAATTATTGCGTGATGAATGTTAACCCATTACATAATTTCGGTCTCTTTCTCCAAGAGGAAGAGATGTGAATGTGCCAATTGAATGAGAGGTGAAGAACATAATGAAAAAGATAGGAATAATCAACGCTCCCATTTCCGCTGTAATAGCCCACCTTGAACATTCAGATATGTTGACTGTAGCCGATGCTGGGCTGCCTATTCCCTCAACCACCAAACGGATTGATCTGGCACTAAAACCTGGCGTTCCCGGTTTTTTAGAAACGCTGGAAATTGTTCTGACCGAGATGTTTGTGGAAAAAGCATATGTCTCTGAAGATATATTACGTAAAAGTCCGCAAATTTATACTGGGATCGAGACACTGCTAGGTGATGTACCCATAGAAACTATAGTTCACGCTGAGTTCAAAGAGTTAGCTGGTTCATCAAAAGCCATTATCCGCACGGCAGAGTTTTCACCCTTTGCCAATGTCATTCTTGTGGCTGGTGCATGGGGTTTTAAACTCTAAATGCGTATATCTTAAGGAGAAAAGCATGAGAACTACTTTGGGAGTTATTTTTGGAAATCGAGAATTTTTCCCGGATCATCTCGTAACTGAAGCGAGAAAAGATATCGAAGATCTATTCAAAGAATTAAAAATCAATCCAATCATGGTCGGTGAAGAAGAGACAAAATTGGGCTCAGTCGTGACGTATGAACATGCGAAAGTTTGCTCAGAACTATTTAAGAAGCACAAAGATGAGATAGATGGCGTATTAGTTGTCTTACCAAATTTTGGTGATGAAAAAGGCGTGGCTGACACGATAAAACTTTCCGGCTTGCGGGTCCCAATTTTAGTACAAGCGTATCCAGATGATCTAGCGACTTTGAATGTAGCTCGAAGGCGAGATGCCTTCTGCGGCAAGATCTCGGTTTGTAATAATCTTCGCCAATATGGATTTGATTATTCCTTAACAAATCAACACACTATAGTTCCAATGTCGGAGGGTTTCAAGGTAGACCTGGTTAATTTTGTGAAGGTATGTAACATCGTAAATGGACTTCGTAATGCTCGATTAGGTGCAATTGGAGCGCGGCCGACAGCTTTCAATACGGTCCGCTATAGTGAAAAATTATTGCAGGCTTACGGTATTAGCGTAACCACCATAGACCTATCTGAAATATTGAGCCTGGCAAATAAAATCTCAGATGATGATGTTAAAGTGATGGCTAAGGTATCTGACATTAAGGCCTATGCCAAACATGAAGTAGTTCCCTCCACCTATATCGTTCGGATGGCAAAATTAGGGATTGTGATATCCGATTGGATGAAAGCCAACGATTTGGATGCCAGCGCAATCCAATGTTGGAGTTCAATTCAACAGAATTACGGGGTCAACGCCTGTACGCTTATGAGTATGATGAGCGACCAGTTGATGCCTTCCGCTTGTGAGGTGGATATTACGGGTGTGGTTTCGATGTATGCTTTACAGCTTGCATCGGGTTTCCCTGGGGCTTTAGCGGATTGGAACAACAACTATGGAGATGACCCAGATAAATGTATTTTGTTCCACTGCGGCAACTGGGCTAATAGTTTTGTGCCAAATAATGAGATCAAGACTGCTCCAATCTTAGGGACAACGCTTGGGGAAGAGAATACATATGGAGCTATGGCTGGACGTGCCAGTGCTGGACAAATGACATATGCCCGGGTTAGTACCGATGATGTTAATGGTGTAATCCGTACTTACGTTGGAATAGGGCAATTAACCGATGACCCCGCGGACACCTTTGGACATCGCGCTGTGGCGTATGTCCCAAATTTGCAATCTCTACTCAAATATATCTGTAAGAATGGGTTCGAGCACCATGTGGCAATGACAATTGGCAATGTCGCTGACGCTCTTGGTGAAGCTTTTACGACTTATTTAGGATGGGAAAATTACCATCACTCATCATAGCTGAGCCGTAATTGAACAAGGAACTTGATTGGAGGTGGTACATCATAAATTTCTGTAGTAAAGAGCGAATGAAAAGTGAAGTAAGTAGAATTTCCACTAAAATAATAAGGAGAAAACGATGAAGAAGTATTGGATTTGGTTGACAATATTTATGATCCTAAGCATGGTGCTAACATCCTGCAAGGGTGCCGATGTCGCCCCTGAAGAGGGCGGTTTGATCTGCGTGATTGTGCCAGGTGTGGAGAACCCATTCTTTGGCTCGGAGCAGCAAATTGCAGGCGACAAAGCCGAAGAACTAGGTTACGAAACACTGAGGTTGGTCCATGATGATGACGCCAACAAGGAAATGGAACTGATTGAAACCTGCATTTCCCAAGGCGCTGTGGCTATCATCTTGGATAATGCCGGCGCTGATGCGAGTATTGCAGCTATCCAAAAAGCTAAAGATGCCGGGATCCCAACGTTTCTGATTGACCGCGAGATTAACCAAGAAGGCGTTGCTGTATCTCAAATTGTGTCCAACAACTATCAGGGTGCCACCATCCTCGCAGAGGAATTCGCCCGTTTGATGGGTGAAGAGGGAAAATACATTGAACTGACTGGTCGTGACACAGACACAAATGCCCATGTCCGCTCGCAAGGTTATCACGATGTGCTTGACGCATTGCCTGGTATGGAAATGGTCGCGCAACAGACCGCTAACTGGGACCAGACTGAAGCCTTCGATGTCATGGAAAGCCTGCTTCAGGCAAACCCGGATGTCAAAGGCGTAATCTGTGGGAACGACACGATGGCGCTTGGTGCTCAGGCGGCGCTGGACGCAGCCGGAATGGGGGATGTAATCGTGGCTGGTTTTGATGGTTCCGATGACGTGAACGACTCAATCCTCGCAGGCAAGATCGATGCTGGCGCATTACAGCCTGTGGCGGAGATGGCTATCCAGGCAGCTATTCAAGCTGACCTGTATATCCGGACTGGTGACACCGGCAAACCGGAGAAGCAGTCTATTGATATGGTTCTGCTAACTCCCGAGAATGCGTGCCAGTATAAAGGCTATGCTCCCACTGGCTCTACAGAATCTTGCACTGGCGCAGTTGAGGAGCCAGTTTCAGAAGAGCCTGTTTCCGAAGAGCCTGTATCAATCACTGTTTGGACATTAAGTTCCAGAACAGCTGGCTTGGAAGAAATCATTGACGACTTCAGAGCTGCTTATCCATATATCACCATAGATGTGGCCTATGCTGATGGAGCCGGGCATCAAAATAATCTATTAGTCGCTGCAGCTACTGACACATTACCAACTTTATGGTTTAACTGGGGTGGCACATTAGGTGGATATTACGCAGATAATGGCCTGGTTTATGACTTTACTGATTATGCAGCAGCAAACAATTGGGACCAGAAATTCGAAAAAGCTGGATTGGATCTTATGACATTGAACGGTGTTATGTCAGCATACCCAACAGCCTTATCAATGGTTGCTGTATTCTATAGAGTAGATATCTTCGAAAAATATGGTCTATCAGAACCCACAACCTTTGAAGAATTTGAAACCGTTTTAGCAACATTAAAAGAAAATGGTGAAACCCCGATTGCTACAGCCGGTAGTCCTAGTGGTGGACATCATTTGATGAGGCTTATGGAACAGCTTTGGGAACATTACGCAGGACCTGAGCTTCATGATCAATTAAACAATATGGAAGAAAGCTGGGATAATGAAGCAGTTGTTCAAGCTTTTGCAAAGTTCCAGGAATGGGTTGACAAGGGTTATTTCAATGAGGGCTTTTTAACAGCCGACTCTGACGTTGCTCCTACCATGCTCTATTCTGGAGACGCTGTCATGACTACAGAGTTACAAAATTTTGAAAACCACCTGTTTACCGCCGAGCAAGATCCATCTCTCTTTGGCACATTCCTATTCCCCAACGGCGGCACCAATCGTATGTCCGCTTTTGGAGAAGGCTATCAGTTTAATGCCAACGTCACCGATGCCGAACTGGCTGCTGGTTTGGCCTTTATGGATTACTATTATGGCGTAGATACAGTCACAGCTCTTCCAACAAACTATAAATACCCGATGCCTGTGCAAGGTGTATCAATGCCTGCTGAGCTTGTTCTTACAGCAGAATTGGTGGAAGCCGTAGCGGAAAGCGGAACCTTCACCATTAATGATCAAGCGCTTCCGAAAGAAGTCATCCAAACACTGTTCGCCATTCAGGACAGTCTTGCGCTTGGACAAATGACACCAGAAGAAGGTGCCGCAACGCTTCAAGAGGCAGTTGAGGAGTATCTAGCGAACAATTAGTCACCAGTTAATCCTAGCAAGTGCACCTTGGGGGTTGAAAACCGAATTTAAAGGTGCACTTGCAAGTTAACTTTAGTGGAGAAAATTATGGGAAAAAAATGGAATAAAATATCCAATTATTTTTTTCTTTTGCCGGCCTTTCTTATTTACACTTCGGTTGTTATAGGCCCATCATTATATACTATATATCTTAGTTTCTTCAAGTGGAACGGTGTTAAACCTAAGGTGTTAGTTGGCCTAAAAAA
>Ga0272443_10005054_pt1 | contig 13879 bp, 5 predicted proteins | sample SSMAcet12_FD_193581 | JGI IMG/M metagenome (GOLD analysis project Ga0272443, IMG submission 193581) | Marine sediment archaeal communities from Little Sippewissett salt marsh, Falmouth, MA, United States - SSM-Acet-12 | ecosystem: Environmental > Aquatic > Marine > Wetlands > Sediment ...
AAAGAGAAATTGCTACACCGGAGAATTGCGGAGGATCATGCTTGCATCAACGGCCATGTCACAGGGCAGGCTCGCGGGGTCCAATCTCTTCTCCATCAACATAATGAAAACATTCTCCGGCACACTCGGATCTTTTGCGACCAAAGTCGGCCATCTCGCGTTGGGGGTGACTGGTTTGACAGAGACACAGGCCAAGTCGATGGGCGTTGAATACGTGGTCGGTTGGGCGGACTCGGTAGATCGCCATCCCGGCAAACTACCCGGCTCGTCGAAGATGTCGTTGAAACTCATCTATGCCAAGTACTCCCACATATTACTCGGCGCGCAGATGCTCGGCGGCGACTCTGTCGGAGAGACCATAAACATGTTGTCCGTGATGATTCAGAAAAAGATGACGGACATGGAAATCGACACACTCCAGATCGGAACACATCCGCTCCTGACACCGTCACCATTGGGCTACGCCACGATTGGTGCAACGGTCGATGCCATCATGAAGTGGTATCACTGAGGAAGTACTACCCGGTGATGACGCGTATGATGGATGTCAGCGTGTCCGATCGTGATTACGTACCGCACGACAAAAAGATGGGAGCCGGAATTCGGCTCCCGTTTATCAAAATTCTGACCATCTAACAGTCAGGGATTCCGTCACCGTCCACATCACACGGCGCGTTCCCCCCTGTGAATATGTATCCTATCAGGTAGACGACATCATCGATGTCAACATCCCCCGAGCAGTCCGCATCGCCTGATTCGAGAGGTGTCGGGGCAGGTCCTCCGCTGAATATGTAGGCGACAAGATACACGACATCATCGATGTCCACGGCGGAGCTGCCGTTTACGTCACCGCAATATGCGCTCACGATCCTGAGTATGGCGCTTGACGTATTGTGCGAGTAACTCTGGTTGGATTCACCCCTCAGCATCGATCGGCCGAAGTTGAACCGTGTATCGAGTGTAGGCGCGTTGGCCGTCACCACGATACCCAGCAGGCAACCCGGTCCATCGAACTCCCCGTCAAGTACGGCGAAGTTGATTACTATCGAATCAGTCGGGAAGATTTCACCGTGAACGAACTTCAGTGCCGGTGAATCCGAGCCTTCGATTATCTCTACCGGTGTCACGTAGTTCTCGTCGTAGGTTATTTTGAAGAAACAACCCTTTACTGACAGAAGCTCTTCCTCGAAGTTGAGCCAGAGGGTATCAGTGCTATCGACGAGCATCTCTACGTACGCCGGCTCCAGATAGACTCTGGTGCCTGCAAGCGTGGGAGCTGACATCGGTGGATGGAAATCTCCTTCGTAGTCGCTGATCCCGTCAAAGACACTGCTCGCGAGAGCGGCGGTTCCCGGGAACACGATCCCATAGTTCATTGCGAAGATCATCAGGTCTTCGAAGTCAATCGTGTTGTCGGTAAGCGGTACTCCGGATGCACTGGCATCATGCGTCGGCCCGATATCGAACTCGTTGTTGTAGTCAACATCAGGCTCGGACGTATCGAAGGCAGACGAGAACAGCGTTATGTCCTCATCATCAACAAGTCCATCACCCGTAACATCTCCCAGGCCATAATTCGTAGAACTGGCTGTATCGCCAATCGACAAGACAGAGTAATTGCCTGCAAGGTCGAACGAGAATATGCTGTAGAAGTACACATTTCTTGGGAAGCTGGAGGGATCATCGAATAGGTTCTGGCCAGAGGCCCTGTATATAAATGTTCCTTCAAAATGCGTCTGCGGAAATCCCTCAGGCGAAGGATAGTCATCGTCATACTCCGGGTATGCGCCGTCGGCCCATTTGTTTCTTCGTATCTCTACCCCAGAGAACGATGGGTCCCCGGTCGGATTCTGCCACGACAGCAGACAGGCCAAGTTGCCGGGTTCTACGCTGAATTCCGAAGGTGATTCAGGAGCAGTTATGTCATACGTGAATGACCATGAGTAAGAACAGGTGTCGACACTGGTGTTTCCGGCATCGTCAACCGCTTTGAAGTAGTACACGTATTCCATTTCATCTACCACATTATCCGGCTCCCAAAGAACCAATGTGTCGCATTCCCCGCAATCGTATGACCAGAGTTCGATCCAGTCGCCATCGCATCCACCGACCTGATAGTATCCACGGTCGATACCGAGCCCGTCTTCGAACGCTATCCTTAGTGGCGGAACGTAATTGTAGAATCGTCCGGACACGGGTGACTCGACGTGGGGTTGCAGAGGTGCTGTGACATCGTACGTGAAGGACCATACAGCTTCACATGAATCGACATTGCAGTGACCGCAGTCATCCATGATCCTGAAGAATATCTCGTGTTCACCTTCTGCAACGGCTGGAATCTGCAGGCTCGCCGTAGTGTCTTCCATCGAGCAGTCATGGCTCCACAGAGCTATCCAGTCACCGTCGCAGCCATCGATCTGATAGCAGGCGCCGCCAAGTCCGATGTTGTCCGAGAACTGCACATCGATCATCGGCAGGTAGTTCATGCTTCCGCCGCTGGGATGCGAGGTAACGACAGGCTGGGCGGGAGGCTGTGTGTCGTATACGAACGACCATCCATAGGTGCATGAATCAGCGTTCGCCTTGCCAACGATGTCACTGACCTTGAAGTGCACAGTATGCGGGCCATCGGCAACCGAGGGCATATCCCATGTGAACGCCGTATCCGTAATACCGGAATCTGTTTGCCATATTTCTATCCACGAACCGTCACAGCCGTCGAGCTGATAGTATGCTGCAGCCAGGCCTCTGTCGTCGACTACACTGATAGAAAGCTGGGGCAACACATCGATGGGATTGACGGGTTCGACAGTCTCGACGCTGACTTGAGGATCGAAACCGTCATCACAATACGTGAGTCCCAGCAGGCCGTACTGGTAATGGTACGATATCTCACCGGGAGTGAGCGCCCGGTGGTAGATCGCAAACTCATCGAGTAAACCGGTGTAGTGGAACCCCGATGAAAGGTTGAGATATCCGATATTCAGGTTCGTGTTGTCGTGGAAACCGAGACCGAAATCGTAGTACAGTCCCTTATCAAGTGAACCGTCAACATACAGCAGCACTGAATCGACATCAGCATTCCTGACCGCAGCGATGTGGTGCCAGCCCGTTCCGGTCAGGTTATCCGATCCTACCAGCATCGCCCCGTTGCCCGAGTTGTCGCGCAAGACAAATCTCGCGGCACCGATCACGCCATCGCCCGAAGTGCAATTGGTACCTACCCACCAGATCTTCAGATTGTCCGAAGCGCTGCCGTTACGACCTATTATGACGTTATTGACACTTGACGCTGTCGCCTTGTTCATCCAGAACTCGATCGAGAAGCTTTCATCGGGTCCCCAGTTCAGGGAGTCACAGTTTGATAGATCGACCCGGCTCACCGCATCGAACTCCTGAGCCCCGTCAACGATTCCCGTCACGGGTGTGGGGCAGTTGGATGCCACGCAACCCGCATCGTATCCGTTCCAGAAATCTTCATATACTTCGCCGAAAGTCTCGTCCAACTTCCAGTAGTGAACAAGCCCATCCGGGCACAACGGGGCCTCGGCAACGGAGATAGTGAACGACTGCTGATCCGACCCGGCATCATTGACGGCGTCGATAAGGACAGGAACGTCTCCCGCTTCGTCAGGCACCCATTGTATGACACCGGAGTTCGAGTCGATGTCCATTCCCGCGGGGTAGGTCAACAGGTGGTAGACGGGCAACGGCGTACCCGTTGCGTTCACGTCATAAGTATACAGTTTTCCGACCATCCCCTCCGTCACCGGATCAGAAACAATCGAAGGTGGCGATGTATCCTCGCAGTAGCCCTTACCTTCGTATAGCCCCCTGTTGTAATGAGTAGTTATCTCAAGGTCAGTAAGTGCCCTGTTGTAGGTTGCCAACTCGTCAAGGTCTCCATCGTAGTAAAAAAGCCCCCCGAAGTTGATATAGCCGATGTTTATGGCTGAGGAAGCCGCGAAACCGTAAGTGTATCCTATATCAAGCGTTCCCTGCAGGACTCCGTCAACATACACCCTGCACTCTCCATTGACTCCCGCGCCATTTTCTCTTAAGGCGACCACATGATGCCACTCACCGTCATTGACGACGGTATCTCCAACAATCTGGTCTCCACCGGCATCGTCTCTCAACACGAAACGGACAGCCCCCTGGGGGCCGTAGGTTGAGTAGCAGTTGACGCCAATCCACAGGATGTTGAGATTATTTCCGGAAGTACCGTCATACCTGCCGAGAATAATGTTGTTGTACGAATTGCTGTTTCCGCTGCAGGTTGATGACTTCCTCATCCAGAATTCGATGGAGAAGTCGTCGTCCGCGCCCCAATCCATCGTTCCATCATCGGGGATATCCACTTTGTCGGCGCCATCGAATCTTTGCGCGTTACCCACTATCCCGGTTATGAAATCCGGGCAGGCTCCCGAGCATGTAGCATCCGCCGTACCCCAGAAATCCACATATGGCGAGCCCGATGTCTCATCGAGCTTCCAGTAATGCGTCATGCTGTCCGGACAGGTTTGAGCAGATGATGCTGCCGCGATTAACAGGAGTAATAGCAACGAAAAGATGGCGGATTTGCCGTAACATTCATCTTTCCATTTCATATATGTCCTCTCATGGAATGTGGTTTTGTTCTTACTCAAGCGAAGAAGTCGGGCATCCCCCGGAATCAGTTTCCAAGTTTCGCTCCTCAAAAAGGGTTGAAAGCCTATAAGATCACTACTATGTCTTCTCTCCTATTTCTATTCTGTATGACTCACCGCCCGTCACGGGCAGAGAATGAAGTAATCAAGTAACAGATGTATATCACGGACAGTCCGCACATGGCGCAGGACCGCCCAAAAAGATGTATCCAATCAGGTAGACAACGTCATCTATATCGCATTCGCCGCTACAGTCGACATCCCCTGAAGTGAGAGGGACCGGGGCCTGCATGCCCGAGAAGATATAAGCAACGATGTACACGACGTCATCAATGTCAGATTCACCACTCGTGTTGGCATCGCCGCAGACATATTCCGGGCAGTAGCCCATGCCCTGAAGACCGCACAAGTAGTGATCAGATATCTCTTCTTCGCCGATTTCTCTTCCATAAAAGGCCAACTCATCTATGATGCCATCAAAGTAGAAATTACTCCCGAATCCGATGTAACCCACATTCACCGGGGAGTCATCATCGAATCCGCCGGTGAAGCTGTATGTCGTCTCACCGTCCAGATCGCCGTCCACAAAGATGCGGCTTACTCCGGATGAACCATTCCTTGTTGCCACCACATGGTGCCACATTCCATCTATGACATTCGTCGAACCGACCAGGCAGTATCCCACATCGAGGTCATCTCGAAGGACGAATCGCACTCCCCCCTGTGTCCCTTCAGTAGTGTAGCAGTTGATTCCAATCCACCAGATATTGAGATTCCCTGTTCCGGGGCTTCCATCATAACGACCGATGATGACATTGTTGCTGCTATTAGTGTTGCCATCACACAGGCTGCTCTTCTTCAACCAGAACTCTATGGTGAAACTGGCATCCGGAGGCATGTCGAAGTCCTGATGATCGGGGATGTTCAGGAAATCGCCCTCCAGCCTGTTGAATTGCTGCGCAAACCCGCAGATGCCGTCGACGGTATCGAGCACTCCCCCTTCAGCATCCGCGTCCCCGACGAAATCATAGTACACCGGCCCTGCGACTTCATCGAATCCCCAGTAGTGCTTAAGATTCTCGGGGCAAGGTGGAGGCTCATGAACATCGATCTGGAATGGTTGGTCGTCGCTTCCCGCTACGTTGGCCGCGGATACCACAACCTCGACCGTCCCCGCCCATTGCGGAACCCATTCCAGCATTCCGGTTACCGAGTCTATCACCATTCCACCCGGTCCCTGTACGAGGCGGTAAACCGGGATGGGATCTCCTTCCGCAACGATGTTGTAACCGTAATTCTGATTCGTGTATGCCTCGGTTAGCGGGGAAGTCAGAATCTCGGGTTCAATCGATCCCTCGCAATATGGGTAACCGTTAAGTCCGAGGTTGTAGTGAATCTCGACTTCTGATTGCAACAAAGCTCTATCGTAGACAGCTACTTCGTCGAGTTCTCCGTCAAAACTGAAATCTTCGACAGAATCTGCGAGATTGGCGAAGCTAATGTTGGAATCGGATTCGAACCCACCTGTGTAATCGCAGTACATGGATGAAACAAGCTCGCCATCGACATACAGAATGTTGCTGTCGAGTGAAGCGTCTCGAACTGCGACCACATGATGCCATTGGTCGTCGTCGATTCCGGGGGGACTCAAGAGGGATACCTGCTCAGAGCTGTCCTCAAGGTAGAACTCTATGCGGGCTTCACCAACCGCTTTCAAGCAGTTGGCCCCAATTAACCATCGCTCCAGCTCAAATCCCGAACCATTCCGGCCTATGAACACCTGTCTTCGCCCTTCATCAATGGCGAAACAGTTGCCCATTTTCATCCAGAGCTCTATGGAGAAACTTGAAACAAACGACCAGTCGAACGATGCATCTCCGGGCACAGAAAGCTCAGCACCTCCTCCAAACTGCTGGGCACCGTTCACGATCCCGTCTACCGAGTCGGGACAGATGGAGCAGGTCGCATCTGATGACGCCCAGGAGTCCTCGTACTCCGTAAACCCACTTCCATCGAGTTTCCAATAGTGACTCATATCGTCAGGGCAGCGTGTATACGGAAGAAACTCTATCAAGTGATTGTACCAGACCTCGGCCATCTTGTCGTACCCACCCTGATTCGGGTGCACATTGTCAGCAAGGTCATCGGGGTAGACAAGGGCGGAATCCATGCGAACGAGTCGCAGGTCATCTCCTCCGGCAATACGATTCATCACGAGAGTCTCCACCGAATCATTAAATGTGATGGTCTGCGGATTGTAGGAATCCGCCCTGAGGATTATCCTCGAAACCAGCACTTTGATGGGATTCGAGTAGTCATTCTCAAATCTGTCGATTTCATCGAGAAGTACCTCAACTTCGCTGACATCGATGTGATTGTGCGACACATCGTTCGTCCCGATATGAAGCAGCACGTAGTCCGCGGGGTTGATGCACAACCAGTTGTAGATGTTGTCACGGATCTCATCGGCTTCCCAACCGCCGTGGCCTTCGTGGTCGCGGTCGAAATCGGTCACGAGGCCATGCACCTGCGTGCCGACGAAATCCACGTCGAAACCTGAGTCTTCGAGCGCAATGTACAGGGCACGCCTGTAGCCGATATCCAGATCGCTTCCAGCGGTGCCTTTCGTTATAGAATTGCCCAGAGGCATTATTCGCACCGGTGACGCAGTCGCGACACATGGGATTAAGATTGCGACGGACAGAAGCAGCCCCAGGGACTGCAACTGTGCGAATAGCTTATCCTTGAAGGGAATTGAAAAGCGTTTCATTCCTTTCTCCATTCCTTAACTCGCGTTGTCCTACCGGCAGCTGGTAGAATGGTCGAATAAAGTTACTGTCAAATGGACTGCAGACCGTCCGCCGCAATATTTCACTGCCTTGCCAGCTGGATTCGTTCGACACTTCGATTCCAGAGGTCACAATTTGCGACTACGCTGCAGTCACTCCGTTGGACACAACTCACATGGTAGCGGTCCGCCGGAGAATATGTATCCGATCAGGTAAACGACATCATCAATGTCAGTGTCGCCGCTGCAATCTGCGTCCCCCGCTTCCGCGACTACCGGCTGTGGACCTCCACTGAAGATGTATCCTATCAAGTACACGACATCATCTATATCAACTCCTCCGCTGTAGTCAGCGTCACCGCACAAACAGCAGTAGCCAAGGCTATTGAAGCCGCTGTAGTAGTGCGCGGTCACATCTTCCAAAGCCAAAACTTCGTCATAGACTGTCAATTCATCGAGACTACCATCGAAGTGGAATTCACTACCGAAATCGATGTAGCCAATATTGACCGGCGAATTGTCACTGAAACCGGACATGAACGTGTAGGGCATGGTAGCGTCAAGCGCGCCATCGACGTACAGATTGTGTTCACCGGTCGTACCGTCTCGCGTCACCACTACATGATGCCACTTGCCGTCAGTCACTACGGTCTCACCGACCATGCAAAGGCCCGTGGTAATGTCTTCCCTCAGGACGAGTCTGATGGCGCCCTGGACTCCTTCTGCCGTATAGCAGTTCACACCGACCCACCAGATGTTGAGTTCTCCATCTCCCGGCTTTCCATCATATCTGCCGACTACGATGTTGTTTTCCGAATTGGTGGTACCACCGCAGTCCGAATTTTTGAGAATCCAGAATTCAATCGAGAAGCTTGCATCAATCGACCAGTCAAAAGACGATGCGTCGGTTACATCCAGACCGTCGGCTTCCCCACGAACAAACGCCTGCGCGCCGTTGACCATTCCGCAGCACCAGTCAGGGCAGGTTCCCAACGGTCCCGATGCATCCGCTGCTCCCATTAGGTCGTGGTAGTCGGGACCAGACGACTCTTCAAGCAACCAGTAGTGCTGCATACCCTCAGGACATGGCGGCAACCCTATCACGTCAATCGTGAAGCTCTGCGTATCGGCTCCCGCGTCGTTAAACGCCTCGACAGAGACGCTTTCGGAGCCCGGCATAGTCGGAGTCCATTCGATAAGTCCTGATGCGGGATCAACGGTCATGGTCGCGGGATAAGTTATCAATGCGTAGGTCGGATCAGGATTACCGGTAGCGTCAACGTCATACTGGTAAACCTGCCCCACTGTCACACCGGTAATCGGTGTCGACACGATCGCCGGCACCACCTCATCGCAGTAGGCAAGACCAAGCAGGCCATTCTGGTAGTGAGTTTCTATTTCGGAAGGTGCAAGACGTCTGTCGTAAATGGCGAGTTCGTCAAGTGATCCCTCGTAACGGAAGAACTCACCGAATGGAATGTATCCGATGCCGACATGCGTCGTGTCGTCGAAACCGAGCGTGTAATCAAAGTAATCAGCGAGTTCGTATTCTCCATCAATGTAAAGGAGTATCGAGTCAACATCAGCATCCCTTATAGCGACGATATGATGCCAGGCACCGTCGGTGTAGTCATCTTCCGTGATTATCATGGTGCCGCCGGATGCGTCGTCTCTGAGCACGAACCTTACACCGCCAGAGGTGCCATCGGAAGCATTGCAGTTGATACCGATCCACATGATGTTTAGATCACTGGCGCCAAGACCGTACCTGCCGAAAATCACTTCGTTATAACTGGTCGATGAAGAGCCCTCGCACGGCACACCTTTCTTCATCCAGAATTCTATCGTAAAATTGTCATCAGGCCCCCAGTCGAATGAATTGTCATCCGCGATCGAAATCTCGTCGTCTATACCGTCGAACTCCTGGCAGTAGCCAACCAATCCCGTTGCGGGAGTCGGCGCATCACCGGGCAGGCTGACGGCGTCGTTAGTACCGTAGAAATCCTCATATACCTCCCCGGACTCTTCGTCGAGCTTCCAGTAATGCGACATTCCATCAGGGCAAGGCGGAATCTCGACAACCGAGATAGTGAAGGGCTGTTGATGAGAGCCGACTTCATTAGTCGCTTCCACCGTGACATTGTAATCGCCGATGGCGGAAGGACTCCATTCTATCAATCCCGTGACATCGTCGATAGTCATGAACTCTGGAGCATCGACGAGGCTGTAGGTGGGCTGGGGATCGCCGGTAGCGTCGACATCGTAGGTATAAGCCTCTCCGACAAATCCAGAGTTCACCGGAGCCGACGTAATCCACGGCGTTTCCTTGCAATAGCCTTTGCCATCAGTCTTGCCACGATCGTAATGATCCTGAATCTCAGTGTCGACTAATGCGCGATCATACAGGGCTATCTCATCAATATCGCCATCGTAGTGATACAGGGTGCTGAAATTCAGATATCCGATGTTCAGGTCTGCTGAAGAGGCGAAACCATCGGTGAACGGCCCGTAAGGCATAACGCCATCCTGATTGCCGTCAACGAAAATAATAACCTGGTCGTTGTCGGCGTCTCTTATGGCAACAACATGGTGCCAGTCGCCATCGGTGACATCCGTGGAGCCATAAACTATCGGGCCTCCGGAATCATCTTTCAGCACGAATCTTATCACGCCCTGGGGATACTGGCTTCCTGATGTCGCGCAGTTCACGCCAATCCACCAGAGATTCAGGTTCGATCCACCTGCACCGTCATACCTACCTGTTAAAATAGCGTTATGTTGATTGTCGTCACCCGGGCAGTCGTAATCGGTCTTCATCCAGAACTCAATCGAGAAGCTGGACCCAGCTCCCCAATCGTACGCCGGATCTGCCGGCACATCCACTTCACTTGAACCATCGAAACTCAGGGCATTTACTGCAACTCCCGTAACAGAGCTCGGGCACGACGAACACGTTGCGTCAGCGACATCGAACATGTCGTCGAAAGGCTGCGCAGTTTCATCGAGATTCCAGTAGCTTATCATGTCAATGGGGCACACAGAAACTCCCTGAGCGAACGCAGCTTGCGATGGTAACAGGATTAGACATAAGCAAATAGCGAGAAGAGAAGCCATAAGCTCAGTCAAACGCACTTGACCTTTCATAATTTCCTCCGAAGTTTTGGTTTTCACTTCGCACACATTCCTTGAAGTCAACCGGCAAACCATGCCGGATTATGACTTCCAAAAATCGACTGATTGACCCATAAATGTTCGACAGAGGACCGCTGTCGTTCCTTCACTCTTTCGTCTGCCATCCGTGACAGACGGGGTCATTAATCGTTTCTCGCCCAAAAAAGGACTTCGAGAAGTAATACCGCCTTGATGTGGTTCTGCTATGTTGTTAGCCTTACTGACGGTAAGAACTGGCGTGAGAAACCATCGCGAAGCTGTGTTGATGTAATTCGCTGGAGGGTACCGAACCACTATTGGACTGGGATCTTGACAGCCTGTAGTTGTTGAAGTGGCATCGGTACAGTCCGTCTATGCTGGTACGTAACGATTTCTCTGAGGGGTAGACTATTAAGTACGACGTATCTGTGACCCAATAACAGGCAGCATGGACATCGCCAAGATCAGGCATCTCCTCCTTCCAAAGCGTTTCTCCTGACCATCATAGGACGTGAGCATGGTGATTGCTGGTAGTGGACTTCTAACAATCTTTACTCCCCGCACATAATGTCCAACTGGATCTTTGGACACCTAAATTGCATTACCCCTGTATCTTGCAAGGTATCATTTTACCCGAATTTGTCAAGCGAAATCATCGAAGTTCAGGGGCTCCGACACGCCGAATCGAGTTACACCGGCCTCTGGATCGGGCTTCGCTCAGGCATCCCCGATCACATCACGAAACTCCGACCAGCCCTTGACTTTCTCTGTCCGCGTTGTCGCTGTTCGCTTGCCGAAAAGCAGGGAGAGGGCCACTACGATCTCGCTTCCAAGCGGTTCCCTTCCGAGAGCATTCTTGCTCGCGGAGCGAACGATCTCCAGATTCTCAGTGCTCGCAACTGTTTTGAAGTCACCTACGCTCGCGATGCCACAGCTGTTCGCCATTTTGAGAAGTCCTTTGAGATCATACTGTGAGCATGACAATCCTGACTTGGACAGCACGAAAGGCAAATTGTCCACTGTCAGAGGCTCGGAATCCTCACACTCCCACCTGTTCTGCAGACGCGAAAGGTCGCTCTGCAGGTTATCGAAGTACCCGTCTATTGTCCCGAGGAGTTTGCTGATGAGTTTGAATTGGCTCTCCAACTGGGGTGATGATCCGGCGTGTTTGTAGCCGAGAAGGTGTTCGACTTCTGCCCAGATATCTTGTGTCAGTGTCCTCACCTGCAGCTCGAACCATGGTCGCCTGCCCTCTGGTGTGGCGCTCTTCTTCAGGCGAAGCACATAGTGGATCGACATGTAACCGCTTGGTTTGGACGCGCGTTTCATTGTCAGTCCGAGCTTGTCGTACACATCTTTCGGCAAGTACGCCACCGGAGGCTTGATCTTCGACACTTCGAACAACCCACATTCTCTGATTTCCTTGTCAATAAGAGGAAGCCCCGACAGGAAATAGACCACTACTCGTGCCCCGAGGGCATCGCACATGTGTTCGAAGCTCTTCCGGGTAAGTCCATCGGGGAATGACTCGGGCTTCGCGAGGATTTTCCTGACCACTTCTCGCGTGCCCTTGATACGAGTCGGAGTTCGCTGCACCGGTGACGGAATCGGGCTGCCGGAGTGGCTTACGAGTTTCTGCCAATGCTCGGTGCCTGACCAACCCTTAAATATCTCCGACAACCGCGTTTCATATGGCCGCAACGTTTCAGCTGTGTAAGCCCTCCAGTCTCTAAGGAACTCTCGCAGTATCTCAAACGAGAATTCGAGGTTCTCTGCCTCGCTGGTGTCAGTTGATTTCGGGCCTACATCCGTATCTATATCAAAAATCTGGTTCAGGTTTTCCATGTTGTCTCCCAGTAATCCGTGTTCACAGCTGTCTTCATTGTATACGCTAATACTTAGACACGGATCCAGCAATATAATCCCATTCAAAACACGCTACCAGGTAGTCAAAGACTGCGGAGTAATATCCGACCGTCGCCTGATCCAACACTACCCTGCTGTCTTTCAGCTCGAGCTGTGTTGCAAGACCTGCCTGCGAGGTTGCTTCGGCGATCCCGAATGCCTTCTCAGCGGCACGCAGCGTCGACTCGGCGGACTCTATTCTCCCGAACGCCTCCTCCAGTTTCAGCCGTGTTCCGGTTACCTGCTCCTCGATATCGTCTTCGGCCTGACTGATCGATATTTTCGTCTTGTCCAGCTCAATCTTCGCCTGCTGGACTCCTGCACGGATCGCGCCGCCATTGAAGATCGGGATCGACAGATTGAGTCCGAGGATGTAAGCATCGTTTTTGTCGTCGAAACTCCACTCATCCGACTGCGAAGAGAAGGCGTACGTAAACGATCCGGTCAATGAGGGCAGATAGTTGGACTTTTGTGCATTCACGTTGGTTTTCCGGAGTCTCTCTTCCCACAAGAGGGCATTGTAGTCGGGTCGCTGCTTCAGGATCGTCTTCACACCACTTGATTCTGGCATATCCGGATAGTCGTCGAGACTGCCTTCAAGAACGATTACTTCATCAGACGTGATTCCGGCCATGTTCTTCAGGCTGAGAAGTGCAATCTTGTAGTTTCGCTCGGACTCCGTCACCTTGGGGACAGCGTCCCTGTGCCGCACTTCAGCCTGCAGAAGATCGAACTCCGATACCAGTCCGTTATCGAATCCCGTTTTCACGTTCAGGTAGTTTTCGTAAGCGTTCTGCTCTGAAGACCTGGAGACCTCCCAGACTTTCTTCAGGAGCAGAGCCTGGTAGAACGCGACCTTCGCACCCGTAATGACTCCCTGGTAAGAAGCGTCATAAACGTAGTCCGTCAGGCGTTTGTACTGATTCGAAGCCTTTATGGCATTGAACACAGTGCCATTGAAGAGGGTCTGAGTCGCCACAAGGTTGAAGCTGTACTCGTTATCCTTGTTGATTCGAAGCTTCGATGTTCCCGCATTCGGATCCCCCGAAAGGCTCCCCATGTCGGCGTACATATAGAGATCAGACAGGTTCCTGTTGTATCCGGCCTGCGCATTCAAATGCGGCAATGCCCCGGCAACGGCACCGCTTTTCTGAGCGCCGGCGAGCTTGCGTCCTTCTTCGGCCAGACGTATGTCATTGCTGTACTGCTCGACACGATCAAGAAACTCCTCTAATGTGATTGCCTGAGCTTGAACGTAGAGTGAACTCAGTGACACAAATACTAATATGATTTTCATTATCCGTTTCATTATTACCCCGCTATTCGATGTTGTCGGTGACTGCCGTCTCTTTTCTCTTCGTGACCAGGTTGTAAAGTGCCGGTATGA
>Ga0272443_10005055_pt1 | contig 13878 bp, 10 predicted proteins | sample SSMAcet12_FD_193581 | JGI IMG/M metagenome (GOLD analysis project Ga0272443, IMG submission 193581) | Marine sediment archaeal communities from Little Sippewissett salt marsh, Falmouth, MA, United States - SSM-Acet-12 | ecosystem: Environmental > Aquatic > Marine > Wetlands > Sediment ...
TTCATTTGGTCTAACCTCGTTATCGAAAACATGGTGAATATGTCGTTCAATGGATTCTTCTTTTAACCGATTGGCTATAGTGTCCAGTACTATTCTCAATCCTCCATTAGTACCATCATGAGCATCATTATAGGCGCCGATAAAACTACTCCCTCTCGATTTATAGTCCCGTTCTAGGATTTCTTTGGCTCTTTCCTGGGCTTCAAACTTATTTAGCGAACCTCCCCGCGAAATACATGTCGTAAAATGATGATTATAATAATCTCCAATGACTTGGCGGAATTTATCAATATCTACCACGGTGTTTGATGACAGATAAAATGTCATTCTTGCCTCATCATGTCGAATTCCAATGGTTCTGGCGATATATCTTTCATCAAGTTGTTCAAGTATTGAGGATAAGGATCCCATAACGTCTTCCTATCTATTCATAATGTTTTTATAAATTCTAAGAGCCTTTCCTGTGACTGAGAATATGCTTCAATTATTTTATCGTAATCGGCGGCGAACCTTTCCGGCGGCTGATTCCTGATTTCCTCAGGTAGCGTCGGTCCCAGTTGTGCCATTATCGTTTTAATCAGGACGGTCTTGGATTCGAAATCCATCGGGTCTATGGCAGTGTTTAGAATCATTTTCACATATTTGCCGCGCTCTTCGGCCTTTAACCTTTGGGTCATCTGATCAAATATATATCTTAAACCGCCATTTACGCCTGTTTTTGCTTCATTATAAGCGGCTTTCTCCTCACCATCTCGGGGGAAAGCCCTTTTAACCAGGTCGAGAGCGTGCGAAGCAACCTGTTTTTGGTCAATATCGCCGGATAATTGGCCAATATGGCGGAGGAGATGAGCATTAAAGGCAGTGATTGTCTCTAAGAATTCACTATAATCATCAACCGTCACCTTATCGATTGTATAGCTTGCCCGTGCACTATCAATTGGCAACAGCACTTCCTTGGCTATATTTTCAGAAGAAAGCTCTCGTAGAAATTGCTCCAGTAACGTACCGGATTCCGGCACTGCTGCCTTTTGTTCCGTTTCGATCGTCTTAGCCGGTCGAAGAAGTTGTATGGAATCGCCAAAAGCTGCCCGGAATAGCTTTTTTATATCGTCGTAATCTCTTTCCCGGATAAGCTGGGCTATTCTTACGTAATCTTTCATCTGCAGAAGGGGGTAAAAACCGATTTTCCTTTTTATTGCCGGCGGTAATGATATTATTAATTGTACCAACCTGTCGCCGAAGTTCTCCGGATAGATTGCCTTATCGATAAAATGTCGGGCGAATGTTTGAATATATTCTTTGGCCTTATCAATGTCAGACTTTAACAATTGCTGTTCGATTGCATTCCAGAACCTCTTTTCATTGTCATTAAATAAATAGAGTAAAGCTTGCCCCACGGGATTATGATTCAAAACTGAAAGCTTTTCTCTGGAATAAAAGCCGGATATAAGGCTGGCCAGACTTATGTCATCTTCAGAAATAGCTGTCCTTATAACTTCGAATATGTTATTCACCTGTATAAATTTCAGTGATTCTCTATAATTCAATAGAGTCTGGCTAATTCTTTCATATTCGTTCGGCGTCAGATCTTTTATTGAGCCGTCTTGTTCAAATGAAGAATACACAAAATATCGTATGGCCCGGTTTTCGGCAGCCGCTTTGATCTTTTCCGGAAGCCCCGATACCGACACTAGGTATCCATCAGGCGTATCTATGCCGCCGGTAAAAACAATCATTTGAGAAATTGGTAGCTGCAAACCGGCAGACAACATTGACAAAAAGATAGAGACGTCCAGCGAATGCCCTGATATTTCGAGCCCTAACTCATGGGCAGAAGTTGCATTGATATTTTTGATTGTTATTTCATAATTTTGAGGCTTTAATCCCAAAGACGTGATTAGCTTATCGATTAAACTCAATATAGTCGTATTTATATGATCTAAAGTCGCTGTGTCTATTTTTGTTTCGCCTACAATTTTGATTCTTTTTTCCGATGCGCTTTCTTTTGCCTGGGTGTGTATGCTTGTAATAATAGCTTTCTCATCGATTATTAATACCGCTTTTACCTGTCCAATAATTACTGTAATCATAAGTTTAGTATTTCTTTTCCTGTTTTGTAAGGCTAATCTTCATTGTCCCCGATTCTATACCGGGGAAGATGTCCAGGCTCATCTCCCCGTTCAACAGTGATTTTGATAATGTTGCAGGTGATTTTGTTGGCTCGGTCATGGCGGCGGCCGGGAATTCCTTTTTGGGAAAGGCTGATTTCCAAATGATATGTTCCGCGCCAAGTTCTTGACTCCATAGTCGGCGACCATTTGATAGTTGAATAATATATTCGCCGGGCGTTAAATTGGATATTGTCAGGGGCTTATAATCGGCAGGACATTGCTGGCTCTCTAAAAGTTTCCCGTCCCTTAAAACTTCAATTGAGAAGACTCCGCTTGTTGTTGTAGCATCTGATATATCTTTCTGGATTCTGCAGAATTCTTCATCCTTGCGGAAATATTCTAGTATCTCCTGTTTTTCTTCTTTACCGTCGACAAAATTGTCTGACAAAATATCTACCAATAAGTTATAAAAATAAGAGTATTTTAGAGATTCCTTCAAATCTGCATTTTTCATTAAAATTGATTCGACGGTTTCAATAAAATATCGGAAATTTCTAAAGGCAATTTCGTATTCCTGGTCAGTTGCCTTTGATTTGATTTCATCAAATGCCCTTTTGAATGAAGACAGCCTATCGTTGCTTTCATAGGCCTTTTGAATTAGTTTTAAAAAATACAGGTTTTTTGACTCTTTTGTACTCATTTTACTGACCATCTTTGGTTATGGACAATACCTTTGTGATATTTTTCATGACTCCCGCTTCGCTTGCCGCTTCAATAAATATAGAATCAGATGCGATTATTTTGGCGGTATTCTTCCATAAATCCGGTATGACAACTTCTTTATCATGTTCGAGTCTTTTCTGCCAATGGCTTCCGGCAAAACGGCTAAATGTCGCTTTGCTAATGCCAAAATCCTTGGCAATTTTAATATCTTCAAATATCTCATCGGCCAGGTCGCGAAATATCCGTTGAATTAGCTGGCCAAGGATCTCTTTCCCCAGCGATTGTATTGAAGGACGAAGATTCTCGATATTATTGACTTTCTCCGCGGCAACAATATTTGCCAAATTATGGTTAATATCGGATGTATCAAGGCCATTATCAGGGTCAGTCCTGGGACCGCTTTCGATAAATTTATTATCCAAATCTACTCGTCTTCCAACAAAAAAGCTTCTGTCTATTTCAGATTGCAGACGTGCCCCCAGCCCGGAATCATTTAAATCAGATTTTTTTATTCTTTTTTTCAGCCATTCTTTTAACAATTTAGGACCTATTTCTATAGGATACCATAATGTAATAATCTTGCCGCCGGTTTTCCAGTCGTATCGAACTGAAAAAGGCCTATTTTTTCGCAAACATTCTTTCCTGGAAAGATAAAAATGTTTAACAACAAGCTTTTGAAGGATCGTTCCAACCAGCATTTCTTCCTCAAGTTCAGAAGCATTCGGATTTTTTCCCCGCCATTCCTTAATTATTTTTACTATCGGTCTATAGTAATTGCGGCAGTCGACCTGTTTCGGTTTCACCGATTCGATATTATTTTTATCAAATCCGCTAGAATCTATTATCTTTGCGGGAAGATTAATGAATTTTGATAAAGTCAAGTCATATGTTTCGTCAACTATCTCATCGATAACTAATTTCTTGGAGCCGGGATTTTTCGACAGTTTTTCTCTCAATTGCCAAACAAACTCCGAAAGGACTAATTGCTTATTCTTGTAATAAAATAGCTTCCTATTTATCAATAATTCATGAAGGGCCTTAAAATCAGACAGATTTACAATACAATCAATTAATTTAAAACTTGAAAGAATAGACTGATCAAAGTGGCTTTTCACAGCAAATCCCTAAAAAATCATCTTTATTAAATAAGATACGCCGACACCCGAATATTGTCCAGATATCTTTGCTTGTCATCAAAAAGCGCCTTGGCTTTCTAACATTTCTTTTCTTTCATACATTTTCATTATTCAAATTATGCTTAATATGAGCAATTGACTTAACATTTCAAAATAGAACAAGAACTTAGGGTTCGCGGCCATATGTCATGAATATGTTTTTCTGGTTTGTTTGTCTTTCCTGGCTATTGGCGGAGGAGGTAGGAAACTAATCCGGCGTTTTTCATAAGTCATTATTAGACATGGAAATGCGGCATAACACCATGGAATTCAACGCATTATATTTTCTAATGGCTTCGATATATTTTGAATTGTTTTGATGATTTTTGAACTCAGGTGGGCACAAAAAAGACACAATGATAATTTAACTGAATTAATATTGTGGTTAGTTGCGTGTAGTCCGCGGTTAGACAATGGTTAGAAAATCATTCCCCCATTTCTATCAGTTCGGGTCTCTTAAACCGGGAGATCTTCTATGCTTTGCATGAAGCAAAAGTGCTGATCGAGGATTCGCGATGCCATTACAACACCAAGTGGCCTCATAGCTCACTGGGATACCGTCCGTAAGCTTCCCTGTCAAGTAGACAATTCAAAAGTAGAGTTTTCGGCGGTTTGACGTTCGCGGAAGACGGTCGGCGGCAAGCCGCCCAAGGCGTCGTGACAACGCTGTTCGTTGTATTTTGTCAGCCATTCGGCTGTAATCTCCCGCACCTGTTCTAAATTCTCAAATAAGTAACAATTCAAGACTTCCTCCCGATAAGTTCGATTAAATCTCTCAATCAGACCCTTTTGATTCGGTTCGCGGGTTGAATATAGCGGATGGCAATACTTCTTGTCCGGCAGAAGTCGACCAGAGCCTTGGAGATCAACTCCGGCCCGTTATCGCGCCGAATCGCTTTTGGAGTTCCCCGCCAGGCACACAATCGCTCTAATACCCGAACCACCCGCTCGCCCGGTATCGAGGTGTCGATTTCAATCGCCAGAGCCTCTCGCATCCCTTCATCCAGCACGTTGAGTGTTCTAAAGCGACGACCGACATACAAAGCGTCACTCATGAAGTCCAGAGCCCAAACCTCGTTCGGAACCTGAGGCGTGTCCAAAGGCTGGCGGTCCCGATTCGGTATCCGCTTCTTCGTCCGCCGTTTATGATTCAATCCCAACTGGCAGTACACCCGGTACACCTTCTTGTGATTCCAGCCATATCCTTCAAGACGGATCTGCTGATAACTCTGCCAGAAACCCCAGCGATGATTCGCCTCAGTCAGACGGGTCAATACCTCAATCACCTCTCTATCACGCTCCAGACGATCAACAGACGGCTTATACCAAAATGCTCGGGACATCCCGACCGCCCGGCAGGATCGGCCAATCGACACCTTGTGTTCGGCCACCAAATACGCCGCCGCCTCACGACGCTCCGGTGGCCTCAGAGCTTTTTTGAGATCAAATCCTTCAGAGCATCGTTCTCAAGACTCAAGTCCGCATACATCCGCTTTAGCTTGGCGTTCTCCGCTTCCAGCTCCCGAAGACGACCGATATCCGACACCTCCAGACCGCCGTATTTCGATTTCCATTTGTAGTAAGTCGCATTGCTGATTCCATACTTCCGGCATATCTCAGTTACCGGCATTCCAGCATCTGCTTCTTTCAAAATACACACAATCTGCGATTCGCTATACTTCGACCGTTTCATAGATACCTCCTGGCCTCAATATGCCAAAAAGCTCTACTTAAAAACAGTCTACTCTTAGGGGAAGTTTACGCGCGGTTAGAATTCCTTAATTGGCCCATAAAAAACATACTATTCATGAAATTTTAAAATTTTCATAAAGGAATCACTTTTTTCCCTTTAAACGACTTCTTTAAAAGATATTAATAGCATCAACATGGCGGATACTGCCGCAAGCGAGTTATAATCCGGTCCTATACAATCGTCGATTAATCGACAGTACTCAATTGCAGACCAATTATGGTAAACATGATAAGCTGAATCGTATAATAATTCATTCTTTTTCACAGATAACTTTGTTTTCCACAAAGATCCATAATATTCATAATTGTTTATTTGCTCACCAATACTTTTAAATTTAATGGTAAAATAATTATCACTATGAAGTTGTTTAATTAATTCATCTAATGATTTAAATGGGCAGCTCACCAAAATTACTTGCTCAAGAAAATCATCACAAATACTGGGATGGTCAATTGATTTTGCATCACTCTGTTGAATATTTTTTACTAGCGCCATCTCAGCACTTATTAATAATTCATAAACATGGATAGAACCCGTTGAAGCCTTGTAAAGAAAATAATCCCAGGTAGCAAATTTATCATATGTTATTTGTGGAAGTATATTTGGGAAAATATTACTTATCATATTAAAAACCTATTAATTGTATGTCGTCAAACAATTCGGACACGGTGACACCTCAAGTTAAGACGCGCTTTGCCTGATAGCAATTGTTTTTCTGTAGATTTTTCTCCTTTTTTGTATGGTTTTCCACTTGATCTTTTTCCGCCGTTCTAATATCTCCGCTGCCCGGCCATGATAGACGTCGGCCGGGGTTACATTATCCAATGATTCATGATACCGCCGGTGGTTGTAGTAATCAACAAACTGGGCGATCTCAGCTTTCAGGTCATCCGGGCTGTAGTAATTATCCAGAAGCAGCATGTTCTTCATCGAGCGATGGTATCTTTCAATCTTCCCCTGCGTCGTCGGGTGATGTGGTTTCCCTCGAATATGAAGGAAGCCCTGGTCGGTCAGATACTGTTTAAGCTCACCAGAGATATAGCAGGGCCCGTTATCTGAGAGCAATCGCGGCCGATGCCGTAGATAGACGTGTCTCACACCAGAGACAGCAATGGCTTCGTCAACGGTTACTTTGACGTCTTCTGCCGACATGCCCGAACAGAGCCGCCAGGACAGGATATACCGAGAGTAATCATCCATCACCGTGGACAGGTAATACCACCCCCAGTGGATGACCTTCAGGTAGGTGAAGTCCGTTTGCCACAGTTGATTAACGTGGGTCGTCGGCTCGTCAAACTTGTCCTTGGCGGAGAGGACCGTATAAGCCGGGCTGGTTATCAGGTCATTGATCTTCAGGATTCGATAAACGCTCGATTCTGATATGAAATATCCCTGGGTGTCAGTCAAGTGCCAAGCTAATTCGCGAGGTGACTTATCCAAATGCGCCAAAGCTGTCTCAACCACCTTCTTCTTTACATCCGGTGGAATGGCGTTCCAGAATTGACGCCGCCGCGGGGGTTTGGTTGCCAATCCTTCTTCGCCCTGCTCCCGGTATCGCCGATACCACTCGTAAAACGTGCTCCGGTTAATACGTACGGAATCTTCTGACAATACAAGAAGTAACTTTTCATGCGTCCGTATACCTTCATATAGACTATCAAGAATCTTGCCGCCAATTTTCATATCCTCTGGTGCGTACCAGCAACGAACACCATTATTCTGAAGATCGGAATATAGCTGGTCAGCAAATTTGGAGTTCTTTGAGGCATAAGAAATAAATACCGAGTAGTAATGACCCGTCTGCTGAAGATCAATAGCCAGGTTTCTTGATGATTCCTCAATCACTGATTGGATTGCAGGGTCATTTACACCGCACCCTCGCAGGAATACTACCGGTAGCGGCCCGGATTTCTGAATGGTCTCAGCATCTATGGTGCTTGGTCCCCCATGAACTGCAGTAAAAAGACCAGTAGCGCCAGCCAGATCAGAGTTTAGGATTCGCGTATGCCCGAACCGTGCGTTATCAAACCGTGCTGATCTAAGATTGGCGTCCTCCAGATTTGTGTGATGTAAAATCGATCCATTGAGTATACCTCCTTGCATGTCGGCCTTATGAAAATCGGCTCTCGAGAGATTCGCTTCGCTAAAATCAACACCCATTAAGTCTGCCCATCGGAAATCTGCCCATTCGAGAAAAGCCCCTGAAAAATCAGCCTTAGGCAGTGAAGCGTGGACTAAATCTATACGACGAAGGTTTGCCTTGCGAAGATCTAGAATTCCACCAGGATTAGCATCTTGCCATTCCCCGATAGCCTTTGGTCCACTAAGTAATATCTTTATATGGTCTTCATTAGCCATTCCACCACCTCCATAGTCTCGCACTACCTTCACCGGTGATTTGACGATCAAAATGGATTGATCTACCACTCATAGCTTTATCCTCTCACTAATAGTAGAAGTAAGCATGTCCACCATATCTATCATAGGTGACTTCTCTCCGATATCCATCTTCTGGATAGAAGACTTGATGGTTTCATTGCGTTGCCGAAGATAGTGGTGGACTCCGGAGAGCGACTTTGCTGACCTGTGAATCTGCGCGATATTCATGTACAACGCTGGCGACTCCTTCAGTACAGAGGCCAGACTGGCAAAAGTACCTAAGCCTGGAATAAGTCCGGCAAATCCTAAAGCTACTGAAGCAGTCACATCACATAGTTCTTTGGCATCCCCAATAACTTTGCCGCGAATGAAGTCGCGCAATTCTACCTCAAAGACCGATTTGAACGTTTTTTCCAAGCGCGTTCGGATATTCTCCAACTGGTGATAGTCCAACAGCAACGCGTCGGAAGCTTTAGATTGTTGAGGCATCGCTGTGCTAACGAGCCTGTCGTAATCATCCTGAAAACCGGAATCCATCAAAGCCTGACGCAATCTAAGTATATCATCAAATGTCAGCAGATCCAACATCTCTACTGGCAGTAATCTACGTTGAAAAGACTCTAGGGCCAACTCAATGAATAGTTTCCATAGGATCTGGTCGTCCGAAAGCCTCATTCGACCGTGCTCCAAGTCAACGAAGTCGTAATCGATGTAGTTCTCTTGCGGAAGTGAACTTTCGCTATTGACAACGCGCGCACCTGAAATGTGATACAGTAAGTCACGGAAGTTCAGCAGGACCGGGCGCACATCCTCGGGAAGCTGCTCGGCTATTATTCCGATTTCCTCCCTACTCAGTACATCCGTTTTCGACAGCGCACTAGCAATGTTGTCAATCGACTCCACGGGAAGTCCGGACAGTGCTTTTCTTACTACTGATCCGTCTGTTGTCAGCTCCTCAACGAAACGATCCCTAAACCACTCAGTATTTTCTTCGAGCTGCCAACTGACAATCTCGAATATATTGTCCGTGTAGAACTTGATTTTCTCTTGTTCAGACTTTCGTTTTCCGGGCTCAAAAAGGTCAGTAATTCCGTCCTTGTCAATCCTGAGGGCAGGCTTGATCGATCCTGTTCTAAGTAACTCGACGTTATCACGGAAGAACTGGTATGTGAAGTCGGACGTAAGGTGAGATGCTGCACAAACGACTCGAGACTTTATCAGTAGAAGAAGCTTTAATTGACGCTCGACCTGACGCCGCAACAACAATTCATTATCAATACGGGCTAGAATCCTATAGTCAAAGGCAGTAAAATACGCCCTCGGTCCACCAAAAGTCTTAGGGTCTATTCTTTTCATGAATCCTCCTAATTGTATTCCACAAACTTCGTACAATTAGCGGGTTAATCATCCATGAGGTCCAACCTTTTTATCGGACATAGCTTAGGCAATACCACGGGTGGATCAGCGGTAGCACACTAAAAAATGCATCTTATACGAAGTATTTCTTATCTACGTATATTTCCTCCAAATATGACGAATCCAGCCATTTAATGAATGGGGATTCTTCCATCCATTGTCCGAACAGATTTCTTACTGATATCAGGTAGCACTTTTTTCTCGCTCGAGTTAGACCGACAATGAATTTGCATACTTCATAGTCATCGGGTGCACCCTGATGTTTGGGCAACACACCATCGTTTAATCCCACAAGAAAAACGAAATTCGCTGTTAGTCCTTTACATCCTAAGATCGTTGATATTCTTATCCTATGACCGGGCTTGTCCGCGTCGGAATCAGGCTTCGGAATTCCTCCAGCGAAAATGGAACGGATAGTATCCAGACCGTTCGATCCAATTACTTCGAGCAACCTCGTTTCTTCAAAAGTATCAATGCCTTCACCGCTTTTGAGCTTCGACAGGATGGCTATTGTATTTAGAACATTTTCTTGAACATTCTCTGGTATATAACCACGTACAGGGTGTACCATGGATTTCGATGACCGTATTGCATCTTCAAATGTCTCAGGCTTACAGAAATTAAGTACCGCGCGCCACCCAATGTCGGAGTCAATGTCTCTTAGAAGTTCAAGATAGCCATCCTCAGGCATGAGCTCCGAAGGTTCGGGACCGCTTTGGAAAGTATTTGGGAAATTGGGCTTTAAGATGTCTTCCAGTCCGCGTAGATAGTAGCCAGGTCCTGCTATAATGAAATCCCATACACCACTATTATAGTCCGGCCGGTATCCCGCGCCAACGATACCTTCTATCTCAGAAACAATGTAGCGCGACATATATGGGGCTATTTTCTGTTGCACACTGCACTTAGCATAGATAATCTTAGGAAAACGAGCGTTGTCATCAATCTTTCCTGGAAGGAAGCACTTGAACGGTTTATCTAACCTATCCCTAAGCAAGCCTACACTTTTCGCCGTTGCTATTATATCATTAACCGCATTAACGATGACTTCTGTACAACGTGAGCAGTATGGAAGCTGGAAAAGCTCAGAACCCCCATCTCGTGCCGCTGACCTCAAGAATGATGGGGATGCACGTTTAAAATCATAGAGTGCTTGGTCATCATCACCGACGATCAAAGTAGGACTCGCCCTTCCAAGAACTTCAATCATCGAAATCTCTAGTTTGTTGAAGTCCTGATACTCATCTACAAGTATTTGGCTGAAAACAGGGGTCAAGTGGGGATTCTCAGTCAAGAATTGCGTCACCTGATATACGCCATCAGTATGCCCCACGGCCTTGTAATACCTTGCCCTCTTAAGGAAGAACGATATGCGGGCATCGTCGCGTAAGAATTCCTCAAATGCATCTTTTGCTTGATCTAGTGAGGGCTCTAGGATCCCTCTATCCGAGTTTATTACCGCCTCGATCTTCGGAAAGTATAAAAACTTGTCTATGGGAGGGACCGGTAGACTATAAATTAACTTCTTGCACAACGCATGAAAAGTACAGCATTCGGCAAGTTCATCGAGATCGTATTTCAAATCATTTGCCAGATTATTGATAAACGTAATTGCGAGAGTATCCCCCGAAGTATTTTCACAGATTTTCTTGAAGAGAAATGTTTTTCCTGTGCCCGGACCTGCCACAATGACCTTATGCCTTGATGACGATCCGAGAATCACATCAACTGCCTCTGCTCTCTCTCGCTCCTGATCATTTAAATTAAGCATATCAGACCACTGAACCTATCTCTCAAGTTTATCCCTTAAGTCTTTACGGCGAAGCTTACTCGCTATCCTCTGTAATTGCAAATTCCTAGCCACCGGATCAGCCAAATCATTCACAGCGATCTCAATTACATCGATTCCCTTTGCTTCAAGTTGGCTTCGGATAATCCTATCCTGTCTCTGTCTATTCTTACTCCCATGAATTGCGTTTGACAGTCCATCTAGATATATGGCAACTCTAATTTCCTTTTCTCGGTCCTCATAATACAGATCCGGCACAGTATTCGAATACGGCGGAGGAGTCAGAGGGATGTCTTTTTGAGCGGCGAATTCTGGAAATCCTGTGTCAATAAGGATCTGATGCAAGGATATCTCCTTAACATTTGTCCCTTGTGCTGTTTGAGAGGAATCATGTTCTACGGCTGGAATAGTAGTAACAAGTGATGGTTGAGAATTCCAAATAGCAAGGAGATCAATTGCTGTGCGACGGTTAAGATTCAAATGTTGGAATAGATTCCTATAAGTTTTCATGCACTTGTAACAAGCGTTCTCGCATGAGCAGTCACTCAAAACGCCTGCTGAGCTTTCACATAAATGAGTCCATTGAAGTATAACCTGCTGGAGTAAGCCGGAACCTCCGGACATCGGATCATAAATGAAGAGGTTAAATCCACCACTGTCTTTAGCCCACACCAAATACTGTAGGTCTTCCTGCTCAGTATCAAGAATTTGGGTTGCTCCAATCCGAATTGCTTCTGCAAGATTTACGGCATATTCCATCTCTTCAATATCATCGAATAGCAGACCGTCAACGATAGCATCAGCCAGGAATGCAATCCTCTCTGGCTGATTTCCGCATTTGCGTTCATGTATTTCATTGAAATGATCAAACTCCGCTTGAGAAGCATAAGGAGAACGAACTGCACCACATACAGTACAAACGGGATATCCAAGCAGACCCTGGCGAACCATGTCAGCCGGACCTAGATTAACCATTCGCATTTCTTGGCCAAATCGCAACTGAATGTTCTTGTCAGCAATAGAGTATATTTGTCCCCCTCGATGTTGCGATTTGAGATAACCTTGCATCACAACTGGTAATTGGAATCGATTCTGTTCCTCGTCACTAATCCGCCCCAGATGTGTTATCTCAGCATCACATATTTGAATTCCGTCAATATTAAGTAAGTTTTCATCTTGATACTTAACTGATTGCTTTCCTTGAGAAGCGTCAATTATCAGCCCACTTTCATGATTCACTGTTAGCGGAATGGGTTCTGTTTTCTCCTCGCCAACAGGAAGATGATAGTAGGCTACTCTATATTTCCCAGCGTTCGCATAGATGGCATTGCCTGGTACGAATTCGCGCACCGCAATTATGGGAGGCCGTGATAACTCAAAATCAGGTCTTCCTTCAATTTCACTGAATGCTCTGCTTGCGAAGGCTTTGATAGAGCCGTCTAAGACTTCATATCCTGGCAAGAAGCCCTCTTGTGCCAATACATTCAATGTGTATGTATCCATTGATGACTGAGATAGCTTCTTTAGGTAGCGTCGACATCTATCAAGGATTCGCTCTTCGTCTTGTTCCAATAAGCCTTGATTCTGCTTTGCGGTTAACTTCTCCTGGATATCCTTGGCCCATATCATTCGCGAGTGAAGCCTGGCAACAGTTTCTTGTAGTCGATCTGTCATTTCAGTCATTAAGGTGTCAATAGCATCTGAGGATACAACTTCTCTGTCTTCTTCAGGCCACCAACTAGCGAAGATTGATTTTACGGTAGTATCAAAGTGACCTCGATACTCCATAAGAGTATTGTGAAGGATGGATACATCAGGAGGTTCTATGCGATAGCTTCTTCCTTCATCAAAGAGATAAGAAACAATGAAGTTGGGGAATATCTCGTCTATAACAGATTTCAATCCCTCTATCTGACCCTCATCCAGACCACTTGTACCAGCTTCAAGCCGAGTAAGCCTGATGATTTCAGAGAGCACAGCTGCATGTACATGCTTTCTCAACATTACTTCATTTCTGAGATTGAATCGAGGAGATGGTATTTCACCGGCCAGCATCTGATCGGGGTCATTGAAGAAGTATTCGTCATGTTGACTTCTACGGCAGTAAGTATAATTAACTGCCATTCGGAATCTACGACCCGCACGACCTGCTCTCTGCCAATAGTTGGCAGAAGTGGGAGGAACATTGCGCATCAAGACCATATCGAGATCACCAATGTCGACGCCTAATTCTAACGTGGGAGTGCAGACAAGACAGTTGTAACGTCCTTCTGGTTTCTTGAATTCATCCTCTAGCTTTTCTCTGATTTTGGCGGGTACCTGAGCGGAGTGTTCATGCGCCGCCACCATTGAAAATGGGAGATTAAGCATCTGAATATCATAGTTGTCTTCCGGCATCGGTTCTTCAACCAGGCTGCCATCACATCGATAAGCTGTGCAAACCAAGCCTGGAGTTGGGCGAGTATGAATGCGCTTGCACCTGTTGCATCGATATCGTCCCTGCTCCGGTGTTATCGCCATTCTTTGTGCTGA
>Ga0272443_10005056_pt1 | contig 13877 bp, 16 predicted proteins | sample SSMAcet12_FD_193581 | JGI IMG/M metagenome (GOLD analysis project Ga0272443, IMG submission 193581) | Marine sediment archaeal communities from Little Sippewissett salt marsh, Falmouth, MA, United States - SSM-Acet-12 | ecosystem: Environmental > Aquatic > Marine > Wetlands > Sediment ...
ATGAATTATCTAAAAATTAGTTTTTTTGTTTTAGTAATATTATTCTTGCCAGTTGCCGTTCAAGCTGTAGTGGGGGTGGACTCATCATATTCTTCCCTGACCGTGGACACGCCAGCCGGTTCATTCGCGGTAAACCAAGTAGTGATCAATTTATCCAACCAGGGTTTGAGTATCAGGTCGGTTACCCCTGTATCAGGGGAGCGTCTAAATGTATCAGGGTCTGTCTATCCACTTGGTTCTTATGTGGTTGACAATGGCGGTTTTGCTGGCATCAATGGCAGTTATTTCTGTCCGGCTGATTACAGTTCATGCTCGGGTATTGCGGGTTCTTTTTACTGGATGTGGTTTGACACCGTGACCGGTAATTTCGCCAACTCTTACCAAAACCAATTCAACCAAGGTCCGGTCATCGTTTTCGATACTGATAACAACGTCCATTATTTCCGGACTGGCGAGGACTGGCCGGGCCGGGATGAATTCGAGTCACGGGAGAACGTGACTCTGCAAGCGGCAATTTCCAACGGTCCGGGATTGATATTCAATAGCCAATTGGTGGTCAGCGAGGATCAGCTGGATGATAAACAGCGGACGGTGAAATCAAACCGTTCTGGCATCGGTTTCAAGGGCAATGACGTTTATTTGATTGTAGTCTCCCGTGCCACGGTCATGGATTTGGGATATGTCATGCAGGCCATGGGCCTGGAATATGCCATGAATCTTGATGGCGGCGGCTCCTCAGCGCTTTATTATGACGGGAGTTATAAAGTCGGCCCGGGACGTAACATGCCCAATTCCATCGTTTTCATAGACAATATCGAATATATAGATCCAGTGGTGCAAGCCATATCATTTTTTGCTTATGATCCGGGTTTGCGCAGTGGCTTCAAACTTTCCGGGGGCAATGTATTTGGCAATGATGAAGATGAGATAATCGTGGGTACGGCTGAAAGTAGCGCACCCCAGATCAGGGTGTTCGATGAACAGGGCAATGTCCAATCACAATTTTTTGCTTATGACAGCACTTTGCGCAACGGCGTCTCTGTGTCCGCCTGCGACGTGGATGGCGACGGTTATGAGGAGATCGTGACTGCCCAAGGGCGTGGTGGCTGGCCGCTGGTCAAGATATTTGACGGTTACGGCAATGTAATCAATGAAGGCTTTTATGTGTTGGACGGTAAATTTACCGGCGGTGTCAACCTTTCCTGCGGCGATCTGCACGGCGATGGCATCAGTGAGATCGTGGTGGCGGCCATGGCCGGCGGCGGTCCGCATGTGTTGGCCTATACTTTGGACGGCACGGTGCTGGCCAATTTCATGGCTTATGATGCAGGATTCCGCGGGGGCATCAATGTCAGCACCATGGATATGGACGGGGACGGCCGCGATGAGATAGTGACCGGGCCGCAATTCGGCGCACCGCACATCCAGATCTTCCAGATCAGGAGCAATGACATTCACCGCCTGTCTCCTGGGTTTTTTGCCTTCAATACGGATTACCGCGGCGGCGTGGACGTGGGCGGCGTGGATATAGACGGGGACGGCGTCAGGGAATTATTAGTGGGCGTGGGTGTGGATGCAACTTCCTTTGTAAAGGTATATAATATACAAGAGGAAATACGCAACGAATTTTATGCTTTTCCGTCCAGCTATACGGGCGGGGTGCAAGTAGGAGGAGCGGACGTAGACAATGACGGAGTGGAAGAAATTATTGTGGTGCCGCGATCCGCTGGAGGTCCACAGGTCAGGATAATAGAACCAAGCGATATTTAATAAATTTTTATAAAAAAGTATGATGAGTAAAATGAAATCCGCTTGTGGCGGAAAAAAATTACTTTTTCTGGCCATGCTGGTGATTGCCGTCGGTATATTATCAGGGTGCCAAAATGCCGCGGAAAAAGCAGCGGAAACTGCTATTGAAAAGTCCACTAATGGTCAGGCTGATGTTGATATTGATAATGATACCGCTACTATCACTACCGATGACGGAAGTTTGGAAGTAGGTGAAGATGTAAGTTTACCAGATGGTTTCCCGTCAGATGTATATATTATTGATGGAACTATTGTTTCAGCCATGACTTTGACTGAAGGGGAGTCTTATACTGTTTCTATCAAGACCGATGAATCAGTTAATTCTGTCAAAGAGGAATACGAAGAAGAGTTAGCTGATGATGGCTGGGAAGTTACCATGTCATTGGCTATACAAGATGGTTTTTCTCTGTCTGCCACTAAGGATGACCGGACAGTTACTTTAAGTATCGGTACTGATGATGAAGAAACCGTGGTTGTAATTAATACTATGACAACTAACTAATAGAATTTTACAAATAAATTATATAAAAAAATCGTCGGGTAATATTCCGGCGATTTTTTATTTTCTCTTATAATTTTTCAGGAAGTCGGAAAATAATTTCAGGGCCGGGAAATAACGGCCACACTTGCTTTTTTTCCAAAGATTTTTATTCATGTCTTTTTTCCAGGCCGCCCCACCAAAAGCCAGACAAATGTCATTTTTTTCCGCAAATTCATTAATTCCTTTAAAAAATGCACTGGATTCTTTTTTGGTATAAGTTTTGCTTATAATTAAAAGTGTTGGCTTTATTTTCTTAGCTGCTTTTTTTAATTCTGATAAACTTATGTTAATTCCCAGGATGTGAGTCTTCCAGCCGTGCAGTTTGAAAATCAAGGAAACTAATTGGAGAGGCATTTCATGGTATTCCCCGGGAGCGCAGGCTAGGATGGCTGACGGTGAATTTTTTGTGGTTTTGTCCGGGATAAATTGATCCAGTCGCATCAAATGCATCCTGATTAGGAAGCTCATGCGGTGTTCTTCATAAACGCTGATTTTACCTTCTGACCACTGGTCTCCAATATGTCTCAAGGCCGGAGTGATAGTGGTACGTAAAATTTCAATTATTGAGGCGCCGTTGAGATACAGCTTTTCAATCATGGCCATAGAGTTTTTGGCATCGTTTTTTTTCAGGCAGTTGTAATAGTCTTGCCACTGACTGTCAGCAATTTTAAAATTTTTCTTGAGCAGTTTGCGCAGGACGTAGGAATTCTTGGCGTGTTTGGGGTATTTGTTGATAAAAGCGGATAACTGCTGTTTGGTGATGCGGCGGTGGCCGCCGGCCGTGGTATCTGTCGGTAAATAACCACGATCAGCCCAGCGCTTGATGGTGGATACATTAACGTCGAATAGTTTGGCTAATTGGGGTGGGGTAAAATGCTCGTTTTGCATGTATTTATTATAAAGCAAATAATTAAATTGTAAAGCCAAGCTTGATAAAATTAATATTTTTGTTATTATTAAACAAAATAATCATTAAGAAAAAATATGAATAATAAGACAATTATCATAGGCTTAATTCTGATAATCATCGCAGCTGGTGCGGTCTATTTCTACACCAGGCCGGAGGAGAGTACGCAAAATGTGAATACAGAAAATGATGGCGAAAACGTCAATAATATCAATATAAATACGGTGTCTGAAGATCCTGATTCCGCGGTCGGCACCAATGAACCAACTACTAGCAACCAAAACAATACCTATTCAATGGCCGAAGTAGCGGTCCATGATACAGCTGATGATTGCTGGATGGTGATAAACGGCATGGTTTATGATGTCACTGATTATATTGCCCTACACCCAGGTGGCAACAATATTTTAGCCGGTTGTGGCATAGATGCTACAGATATTTTTGAAAGTAAACCCGATAGTGGAGAACCACACTCAGCTAATGCTGTACAAATTAGCCAGGATTATCAGATAGGGGAGATACAATGAACTGTTGACTATTTATACTTTAAAGATTAGACTGAGACAAAACAAATCAGTAAATTTTATGCCTAAAAAAAAGACAAAGATCAAGATCAAAGTAATAAAGAAAAAGCCTGTCCAAAAAGCAAAAGCTAATGTTAAAAAAAGAATACCTGCTAAGGACCAAATAACCAAGGATATTTTGATGGGCGAATTGGTCAGTAAATATCCGGCCACCAGCGAAGTATTGATGCGGCACGGACTGCATTGCATCGGTTGTATGCTTTCTCCTTATGAGTCACTAGAATCAGGTGTGGCCGTTCATGGCATTCCATTGAAACCATTATTAAAAGAACTTAATCAAGTCGTTAACAAAAACAAATAACAACCAGGAGGTAAAAAATGAAACCACACCCTTCACCGTATTGTCCCAAATGCGGCTACGGCACTTTGTTCACCAAGGACGGCATCGCTCGGTGTACCCGTGAGGGTTGTGACTACAAGAAGGTAGTCAAAGAAAATTAGTTACGTCTTTATATACAGACCCGCTTAAAAACGGGTCTTTTTTTGGTCAAAAATTTAGATTTCAGTTATAATATAGCTAATTAAATTGTTATGTTATGTCGCCACGCATTGCCAAATTAAAAAATTCCACTTGGGTGCATATCAGCCCGATCAGGGAGGAAGATATCGGTTATTTGGAGAAACATTACAAGTTTCATCATTTGGATATCAAAGACTGCAAGGAAGGCGTTCAGCGGCCCAAGATTGATATATATGATGATTATATTTTTGTGATCTTCCATTTCCCTACGTATAACAAGAAAAAGAAACGGGTTAACATAAAATCATTGAATGTTTTTTTGGGTAGGGATTTCCTAGTTACCCTCAGTCCGGAAAAGGACAGATTTTTGGAAAGCTTGAACTTAAAGGCCCGGAACAGGACGAAAAAGAAGATTTCGTCGGATATCATGGATAATAGCTCTGCCTATTTGTTGTATAAGATTCTGGACGTTCTATACAGGAAATATTTGCCATTTATAAATAAAATTGGTGAGCATATCAGCGTGATTGAAGACGAAGTTTTTTCGGGCAAGAATAAATCAGCTAATATTAATTTAGCTATCAGGCGGCGTAATATTTTGAATTTGCGCCGGATTCTATTTCCCCAGTTGAGAATCATGGATAAGCTGGTGGAAATGAGAAACAATATTATTCCGGAAAGCATGTCCACATATTATGACGATGTCGACGACTACATCGAGAATATGTGGTCAGCCTTGACCAATTACCATGACACTGTGGATGGGCTCTATAATACCAATGAGTCTTTCATTAACCAGAAGACTAATGACGTCATCAAGTACCTGACAATAATATCCGTGGCTTTATTGCCCCTGACTTTGATCGCCAGCATCTATGGCATGAACGTGACTGGCTTGCCTTTTGCCGACCATCCCACCGGGCTTTGGGTCATCTTCATAATAATGTGGGCGATAGTGATCGGCAGTATTTATTTAGCTAAGAAAAAAAATATAATATAGTATGCCTTTTTATTTACATGCCAAGAAATTAGATTTTTCATCCGGGGGTCAGCCCTGGGTAGTAGTTCTCCAGGAAAAGGAAGCCAAGACTTTCGGTATCGTCATGGGTGATCTGGTGGAAATCAGCTGGGCCGGCAAAAAAGCCGTGGTCGTGGCTTATTATACTCGCCGCAAGGTCAATAAGGGGGAGATCGGCATTTTTAGGGAAATATGGAAATACCGTAAGGTCAAGCAAGGGGAGCCAATCTCGCTTAAAGTTTTATCGCGGCCGCCATCGATCGAGGCGATCAAGAAGAAATTATTGGGCGGTGATTTGTCATATGAAGAGATGTATTCGATCATCAAGGATATCGTCGACCATAAGCTAAGCAAAGTGGAAACCACCTATTTCGTGGCTTCCAGCTTCATGGATGAATTTTCAAACGAGGAGCTGTATTATATGACCAAAGCCATGGCCGAGACCGGAGAAATTCTGAAGCTGCCCAGCCGGGTCGTAGCTGACAAGCATTCGGTGGGCGGGGTGGCCGGTAATAGGACGACCATGGTGGTCATACCGATCGTGGCCTCATACGGCGTTTTCATACCCAAGACTTCTTCACGGGCCATCACTTCACCGGCCGGCACGGCCGATACCATGGAAGTATTGGCTCCGGTGGCCATACCATTTGAAAAAGTGCGTAAGATCATAACCAAAATAAATTGTTGCCTGATCTGGGGTGGTGGCTTCAGGCTGGCGCCGGCCGATGACTATATCATCCGTGTACAACATTCCTTGGCCCTGGAGCCGCTGGACAAGATGGTGGTCAGCATCATGGCCAAGAAGGTGGCTATGGGCGTGACTCATCTGGTGGTGGATTTGCCTTATGGACCCACGGTCAAGATTACCAGTAAAGAAAAGGCGCTGCATGTAAAAAAGAAATTTGAATATTTAGCTAAAAGGTTTGGCATCAAGCTGAAAGTGGTCATGACTGAAACCAAAGAGCCGGTGGGACGCGGCATCGGACCGGCGCTGGAAGCCAGGGATGTCTTGCGGGTATTGCAGCAAAAGGATTACCGTCCGTCTGATTTGGAGAAAAAGGGCGTCAGGCTGGCCGCCAGATTGTTGGAATTAACCGGTCGGGCCAAGCCGGGCAAGGGACATATGCTGGCCGTGGAATCTTTGACCTCTGGTCAGGCCTGGAAAAAAATGAAAGAAATAATCAAGGAGCAGGGTGGCCAGGTCAATGTTGATTCTGAGGATTTGACCATGGCGGCCAAGCGGCATCGTTACCACGCGCCGTATAGCGGATTGGTCACGGATATTGATGATGAGATGGTAGACCAGGTGGCTAGGATCCTGGGGGCGCCGCATGAAAAGCTGGCCGGCATTTATATCAACAAGCGTTTGGGCCAAAAAGTCAGACAGGGAGGCAGGCTCTACACGCTCTACGCCCAAAACGACAATAGGATCCAGCTGGCCCTGGCCGCGCTGAAAAAACGCAAGATTTTCACCATCAAGAAAATGAAAGTTAAAGAAGGCATCCAAGGCTGATCCGGAAATATAAATACTTGCCAAATATCACAGACCCCTATATACTAGGATGATTTTTTAATGATCTTTACATAGGAGGTTTTTATGCCTGATATTTTGTTTAGAATCCAGGTGGCCGATCTCAGGCAGCTGATCGAACAGATCCAGCTGGGAGCGGCCAGATATTGTGCATATCCAGATGATCAAAGAGCTCATTATCTGGAGAAAAGGATTATTTTCATGCATATTGATCTGTGGGACGATCGGCATATCTCAGCCACGCCCATAGTCAGTGCCCAGGGCTATGGTCTGGACCGGTCGCGTGATTTTGTGCTCATGGATGGCCCGAAAATTGATATGGCCATAGAAGGCAACCTGCTGCTTTTGCTTGAGAACATGAAGTCCTGTTTTGTCACTGAGACTGATCTGAAAAACGCCAAAGATATTTTGCTTTGGGAAATCCATAAGCCTTCCTAACCACAGGAAGGCTTTTTTAATTATATAAAATTATGTAGAATAATTTTATGGACATTAGCAAAGAATTAATTTGGAAAAAAATAATTACCTGGCCCGAGGTTTTTGAGTTATGGCACCAGAACGAGAAGGATAATGAGAATTGGAAGAAATTATATCAGCAAAGGGGTTATGACAATTGGCATGATTGGCGGATGTCTTATGCTGGTCCGTTGGGGCTGGATAAATTATCTTGGGATTATTATGAAATAATTGATCCGATAAAAACTGTACCAAATTATTATGGCGGACCTTTTACTGTCTGGAAGAAGTATTATTACGGAGATAAGGACACCCTGCCATACAAGGATTTGCTGGCTGAGCAGGTATTGAGAAGGATAGACGGCAAAGTACTGAAGCTGGCGGAAAATTTTCCTAAGAATACAAATTTGCTCGGCCTAATCCATAAGGGCCGGGTGGTCATCATCGAGGGTACGCACCGCTGTTTAGCTGTTTCCTGGCTGGCCAAACAAGGCCGGCCCTTGAATGCCCGGATAAATATTGCCCTGGCGCAAAGCAATCTATCCAAATTACCCATCGTGGGTGGTACCAAATAGCCATATTGACTTATTATCAAATATATAATAAGGTTTTTAAATTCCTTAAAACTTTTATCAACAAGGAGGTAAGATGAGCGGTTTTGAACATTTGCCGCATTATTTCGAAGAAATAGTTCTTCACAGACGAGGCAAGCGAGATGGCAACCAACGAACTTACCGGGTGGATATGGTCATTACGGACCAGGATGCCCAGTTCATTTCCACTGTATTGTCCCGCTTCATAGGTCAGATTATCGGCTATCGTATAATTGATAGCAGTAATCCGGAGCGTCAATTCGTCCGTCTGCTGTCCGTGGATTCGGCAAATAAAGAAATTTCAGTATGTCCGGTCAGCTTCCATCCTTGTGAGACTGAGCGGCACCCACTTTTGACCGAGCACCGTGGACGTATTCATAACATCAGCATGCTGGATATCGCTGATGTCGTGTCTTTCCGGTCCGGTGCCCGAGCCGAGATAATTGTGGAAGAATGATCTTTTTTCAAACCTCCCTTTCTAGGGGAGGTTTTTAATATAAAAAAAGACCGCTTGGCGAGGGCGGTCTGAAGTAATGTTCTTAATTATATCGCTTTGATGGCGATGAGGAATTCTATGATAGCCTCTTTGTTTTTGCAATGAGGGTTTTCTGCAAGCTCCAGTGCTTCCTGGACGGTGATCTTTCGGCTGACCGAGCGGGGCGTCAGCATGAATTCTACATCCTGATGGCGGGCCGGATGAAGATAAAAACCCTCTTCCATAGTATCACTGCCGTGCAATACCAGTTGTCGGCGGCCTGCTTCGAATTCCTCAGCTAGAACTGCGATTGCTCTTGGGTTGATACCCAAAATACCTCCTTGTATTTTTTTGTCTGTGTTTGAATTGAGAATAATAGCATTATTTTTAACACATGTCAATACTGCTATAAAATAATATTTGTCAATGAATTTAAAATATTAGGGCTTTAATATATTTCATTGACAATATGGGTAATAGTGTATATAATTCTTATTAATAATCATTATCAATAAGCTTTTTATTTGTGGCTAAAAATAAACCAAAAAAAGTTACCCAGAAGGATTTTCGTCTGACCACGCAGCGTTTGGTTATATTGGATTGGGTGCGTCAGAACCATACCCATCCGGCCGCCGAAGACGTTTATAAAGGCGTTAGAAAAAAATTTAAAAATATCAGCCTGGCCACGGTTTACCGAAATTTGAGTTTTTTGGCCGGGCACGGGCTATTAAAGGAATTTTATATAGACAAGGTGGCTCACTTCGAATCACGCGTGGATAGCCATGTGCATTTCGTCTGTGAAGCATGCCAGCGGATCCAGGATATTGAAGACGCCAAAGACGTAGAATTAGTCAGGGCCATGAAAGATATAGCGGAAAAAAAAGATTTCTATATCAGGTCAGAGAATTATGAGATCAGGGGATTGTGCAAAAAATGCAGACAGCAATCACATCCCCAAAAAGCCATTCCAGAATTATTTTGCATTGCCTGCGGGCAATTGCATGACGACCTGAATAAAGATGAGCCGGTTTGCCGGGAATGCAAATTCAATGTTGCCTGCCATTATCTAAAAAAATAAATGAATAACCAAGAAGAAAGCAAACAGCCATGCCCTGAATGCGGCGCTGAAATGTCGGCGGTCCAGGGCAGCAAATCTGCCATTTGTAAAAATTGCGGGTTCAAAGACAGCTGTTGTTTTTAATAAATGATTTATGAAATTATTAGAAATAAAAAAACTAAGGGTTAATATCGGGTATAAAAAAATTATCAACGGATTGGATTTGAGCATCAAGGCGGGCGAGATCCATGCGCTGATGGGGCCTAATGGTTCAGGCAAGTCCACTTTGGCCTCGACCATCATGGGACACCCCAATTATGACATAAGATCAGGCAGTTTGCGGTCGCAGGGCCAGAGTATCAAAGCAAAATCCCCGGAAGACAGGGCCAAGCTGGGTATTTTCCTGTCTTTCCAGTACCCGGTGGAAGTACCGGGCTTGTCCGTGCCGCATTTCCTGCGCAGCGCTTATAATAATATTCATCCTCATGATAAAATGTCGCCTTTGGATTTTTCAAAATATTTTAATGCCAAGGTTAGAATGTTGAATATTAAGCCAGAACTGGCTGAGCGCTCACTGAATGAGGGATTTTCCGGGGGAGAAAAAAAGAAGCTGGAAATTTTACAATTAGCCGTCCTTAACCCCAAATTAGCCATCTTGGATGAGACGGACAGCGGATTGGACATAGACGCTTTACGCGCTGTGGCCAATGGCATCAAGAAGGTCAAGCAGGAAAATAAAAGCATGGGTGTGCTGATCATTACTCATTATTTTAGGATTCTGAACCATATCAAGCCTGATTATGTGCATATCATGAAGGAAGCAAAAATCATAAAATCTGGCAAAAAAGATTTAGCTACCCAAGTGGAGAAAAAGGGTTATGACTGGATCAAATAGGCCATGAGTAAAGAATTAAAAAATCTGAATAAACAAGCAGACCGGGAAAAACCTGATAAAGTCAGGTATTTGAATGTGGTTAAAAAAGGATTGGATGAAAAAACAGTTAAGGAATTATCATATATGAAAGCAGAGCCGCAGTGGATGTTGGCAGAAAGAATCAAAGCATATAAAATTTTTAGCAAGAAAAAAATGCCGCTCTGGGGCGGGGATCTGTCTCAATTGGATTTTGATGAAATATATTATTACCTCAAACCAACGGAGAAGACTTCAAAGAATTGGGATGATGTACCCAAGAATATCAGAAATACTTATGACAGACTGGGGATCCCCCAGGCTGAGCAGAAATATCTGACCGGTGTCATGGCCCAATATGAATCAGAGGCGGTTTATCACAGCCTGCAGGAGAAGATGGAAAAAATTGGGGTCATTTTCACTGATATGGATACAGCTCTGAGGAAATACCCGGATTTGGTCAAGCAGTACTTTGGGACAGTCGTGCCGGCTGGAGATAATAAATTTGCGGCTCTAAATACTTCTGTCTGGAGCGGCGGTAGTTTTGTCTTTGTGCCGGCCGGAGTAAAAGTGGATTTTCCGTTGCAGGCATATTTCCGGATCAATGCAGAGAAAGCCGGGCAGTTCGAACGGACCTTGATCATTGCAGAAGAAGGCAGCTTCGTGCATTATGTGGAAGGATGTACCGCACCTGTCTATTCGTCTGGTTCCCTGCACTCCGCAGTGGTTGAAATCATTGTAAAAAAAGGAGCCCGGGTCAGGTATACCACGGTTCAGAATTGGTCCAAGAATGTTTATAATCTGGTTACCAAAAGAACCTATGTTTACGAAGAGGGAGTGATGGAGTGGGTGGACGGCAATCTGGGCAGCCAATTAACCATGAAATATCCGTCAGTTTACTTATTGGGCAGGAAAGCCCGTGGCGAAGTCTTATCCATCGCTTTCGCCGGCAAAGGCCAGCACCAGGATGCAGGAGGCAAGGCTATTCACGGCGCTCCGGAAACCTCTTCGTCCATAATTTCCAAGTCTATTTCCAAAGAAACCGGACGTACCTCATACCGGGGCATGGTCCGGATACCCAAGGGCATGAAGGGCTGTAAATCAAACGTGGTCTGCGATGCCCTGCTTTTAGACCGCTATGCCCGCTCTGACACTTATCCGACCATGGAAATCAGGGAGCCGGACGTGCAAGTGGGTCATGAGGCCAGCGTGGGCAAGATCGGCGAGGACCAGCTTTTTTATTTGATGAGCCGCGGACTTTCCGAACAGGAGGCCATGAGCATGATCGTGGCCGGATTTATCGAGCCCATCGCCAAGGAGCTGCCCGTGGAATATGCAGTAGAACTTAACCGTTTAATAGAATTAGAAATGGAAGGAAGCGTGGGATAATATGAAACGTCTGGCCATTACAAAAAATGGATTAATAGATTTTACTAAGGATCAAGAAGAATCCAAGGATTTTGTTATCAGTCTTAAAAAAGGTGTTGCCTCAGTAATTTTACTTTATAATAACCCGGCCAATATCAAAGCAAAATTAGATTCAGGCGCCACACTGACGATAGTAAATTATATCCATGATGTGAAACAAATGGACACCAAGGTGCTTATTGAATTATTGGGGAGTGGCGCCAAAGCCAATGTATTTTATGCCTGCTATGGTCAGACTGAAAATAAACACGCCTTTGATATTACCATGAACCACCAGGCCAGGAATACCACCGGCGACATATTGATTAAGGGCGTATACGAAGGGCATAGTCTGGGTAAATTCATCGGTTTGATAAAAATTGATAAGCCGGCCCAAAATACAAATTCATATTTTACTGATGACGTGTTATTGTTAGATCAGGGCATGGCCGTGTCCGTACCAAATCTTGAGATAGAAGCCAACGATGTCAAGGCTTCCCACGGCTCTACTACCGGGCGCATTAATGAAGATCAGCTTTTTTACCTGACCAGCCGTGGAGTGAATAAGAAGCAGGCCAAGAAAATGATTATCCACGGTTTCTTCCAGTCCATATTTGATAAATTACCTCAAGGTATAAGTTATGAAAATAAATAACATTAAAAAAGATTTTCCGATTTTTAAAAACAACCGGGGTTTAGTATTTCTAGATTCCGGCGCTTCCACCCAGAAGCCAAAAGTTGTGATTGAGGCGGTTAAAAATGTTTATGAAAAACATTATGCCAATGTGCACCGTGGAATTTATAAACTGTCAGAGAGTGCGTCAGATTTATATGAGCAAACTAGATTAAAGACAGCGAAGTTCATAAATGCTGATAGCGAGAGAGAGATTGTTTTTACTAAAAATACCACGGAGAGTATCAATCTATTGGCTTTCACCTGGGGTAGGCAGAACATAAAAAAAGATGATGTAATTTTAGTCACGGAAATGGAACATCACGCCAATTTACTGCCTTGGCGACAGTTAGCCTCAGAAAAGAAGGCGGTTATTCAGTACGTACCAGTCAAGCAGAATGGGCGTTTGGATATGGTCAAGCTGGATAGGCTTATAACCCGCCGAGTAAAGTTGCTAGCCATTACGCATATGTCAAACGTTTTAGGGACAATCAATCCGATCAAGAAGATCGTAGTTAAGGCGCATAAAAAAAATATAAAAGTAATGGTTGATGGTGCCCAAGCTGTTCCTCATTTTCCGGTGGATGTCACTGATTTGGATGCGGATTTTTATGCTTTTTCCCCGCATAAGATGCTGGCGCCCAGTGGGGTGGGTATTTTATATGCCAAAGAGGATGTTTTGGAGAGCATGAAACCTTTTTTGACCGGTGGCAGTATGATTGCCCATGTTACGCATAAGGAGGCTGAATGGAACGAGATACCTTTCAAATTTGAGGCGGGTACACCCAATATCGAGGGAGTGATCGGATTTGGCGCCGCTTTGGATTATTTAAATAGCATAGGAATGAAAAATATATTCCGACACGAACAAAAAATTACAAAAATAGCTTTGAATAAATTATCAAAAGTAGAGGGATTAAAAATTATTGGTCCTAAGGATGCTAAAGACAGGGGAGCAGTATTTGCCTTTACTCTAGATGATATTCACCCGCATGATATGGCTACATTATTGGATGAAGAAAATATTGCTATCAGGGCGGGTCATCATTGCGCCCAGCCGTTGCACCAGAGTCTGGGTGTTGAGGCCACTACCCGGGCTAGCTTTTATATCTATAACTCAGAAAAGGATATTGATCGATTAGTAATCGCTTTAAATAAAATTAAGAAAATTTTTAAATAAGCATATGAATGACATGTACCGGGAAATAATCCTGGATCATTATAAAAATCCACGTAACTTCGGTAAGATCAAAGAGGCCAATGCCAAGGCGCAGAAGAAAAATCCTTTATGCGGTGATGAGATGGCCATGGATTTCAAATTGGATAAATCGGGCAAGATCAAAGATGTGAAGTTCCATGGGGCCGGGTGCAGCGTGTCCCGGGCCGGGGGCTCTATATTGACCGAAGCGATCAAAGGCATGACCAAGGCTCAGTTCATGAAATATTCAGATGAAGA
>Ga0272443_10005057_pt1 | contig 13875 bp, 14 predicted proteins | sample SSMAcet12_FD_193581 | JGI IMG/M metagenome (GOLD analysis project Ga0272443, IMG submission 193581) | Marine sediment archaeal communities from Little Sippewissett salt marsh, Falmouth, MA, United States - SSM-Acet-12 | ecosystem: Environmental > Aquatic > Marine > Wetlands > Sediment ...
GCCTACGGCTGCGGCATGTGGAAGGTATGGGAGGCACTGGGCGAGGAGGAACTGGGTCGTCTCTACTGCAACACCGATGTTGCCAAGTACATGGGTTTCAATCCGTGCTACAAGCAGATTCATACGCAGGCGCTCTTTGCCGGCGATGATTGCTGTGAGCTGGTGGTGAGGCCGACTTCCGAGCAGGAGCGCCAGGACTTCGCCGATCCTGATGCGGACTGGTCCTACCTGGATCGGGACGACTAGCGCGTAGTGGTCGGGGGACATGATTCCTTCGTGTCCCCCTTTCCTGGTCCACTGAGTCCAGAGCGTCCACTCTGTACACGCTGTCCATTTCCTTTCCTTGGTGGCACCATGTAGCCATACCGCCTGTCTGGGTGAATCGGCATGAGACTCACAAGGCTTGCACTGTCTCTCGGCATTCTGTTGTTGGCCGCACCCTATCTGGGCTGCGACGGCCTTTTCTCCTGCCTTGAAGAACCGACCGCCAATCTCGAAGAAATCAGTGTCGGCGAGCTGCCGCCGGAGGCACTTGATACCCTTGACCTCATCGATTCCGGTGGCCCCTTCCCGTATGACAAGGATGGGTCGGTGTTCCACAACTACGAAGGGCTGCTGCCGGCAGAGGCCGACGGATACTATCGTGAGTACACGGTCGATACGCCGGGGGCATCAGATCGGGGCGCGCGCCGTATCGTGACCGGCGGCGAGGGTGAGCGCTACTATACCGATGACCACTACGCGAGCTTCAGGTTGATAGTGGACTAGCCTATGCAAGACTGGAACCGTGTCCTGAAATCGTCGGCGAACTCCGGCGTGTACCACGTCGCAACCGACGAGGACGACCTGCAGATTGGTGAACTGGCCTCCGTCCGTGGCCTGTGTCTTGCTGACATCGACCTGAGCGACGTGGAGGACAAGCCGGGTTTCCTGCGTGAGACCGCACGCGCCCTCGAATTCCCGGACTACTTCGGCACGAACTGGGACGCGCTCAATGATTGCCTCACGGACCTGTCATGGAGACCCTGCGCCGGACACGTCCTGCTATTTCGGGGCTTTCAATCGTTCGCCGACACGGCGGGGGCAGACGCGGCGGTTGCGGTCAGGACACTCGGTGTTGCGGCAGATTTCTGGCGGGAGCGGAACGTGCCGTTCTATGCCGTTCTTGTCGATTGAGTTCTCTGTGCGTACTCGTCCACGTCGCCCACTCAGTCCACCTGGTCCACTGTGCTCGCCGCGCCCTCGCCCTGCACGTGTTCGGCTTTTGCCTTGAGCCACCAGGACTGCAATTGCTCCAGGCTTGTTATCGAGATGTCGCGGCTGCGGAACCCGAGCCGGTAGCTGACCAATTGAGCGCTCAGCCGCGCGGCAGAGGCATAGAGAGGATGAAGCGAGTCAGGGAACCGGAAGACCGGAACCGAGACGCTGAAGGCTGCAACGGTAGTGCCACGATGGTCCAGTACAGGGCTTCCACGGCCGGCAACGCCGGGAACACACCCTTCGTCGTCGATTGCAACTCCGGTAGCTCTCACCTGCGCCAGCTCCGCCTTCAATGCGCTTCTCGACGTCACTGTATGCGGCGTGCGGCTTCGCAACGTCTCCTCCGGATAGAGGCGGTCAATCTCCTCCTCGGTCAGCGCGCTCAGCAGCGACTTGCCCAGCGCGCACGTATGCGCCGGTAGCGTCATGCCGATGAAGCGGTCCCAGCCAACTTCGTGGCATGTCTCTCCCAGGAGCACGTGGACGACCACATCCTCGGACAGGATTGCAAGGCTGCATGCCTCGCCCGTCAGGTCGCTGAGCAGTGTCACTACCGGTGCTGCGGCAACTTGGAGGCTGTCGGACTGTTGATACAGAGACCCGAGAAGGTACATCACGGGGCCGATGGAATACTTGCCTGTCATCTCGTTGCGCGCCAGGAAACCCTGGTCGGCGAGCTCGGCGAGCATTCGGTACGTGGTCGTCTTGTGCATCTCGACCCGGCCAACTATGTCAGGTGCGGATAGTTGCGTTGTCTCCGCGGTGAAGAGCTTCAGTATGGACAGTCCCCGGTTGAGGGACCTGAATTGCCGGCGACCGTCACCCCTGTTTTCAGTGTCTGGCATGTGCTTCTGTCTCGCGGCGAAGTTGTCGAGGGTATTCAGGCTTGTGCCTTGTGGTTCTCATGCGGATTGACAACGGCAATGCGTAACCACTACCATGATGCTTACCGTGCTACACCGTAGCATATAGTGCTACAGCCTGCAACCTTTTCCGCGGCCAACACTGATCGCAACCCTGGCCCGGATGCAGGGATGAGAGCCTCGTGCTATTGTCTCTCGGAGAACCGCCAGACGGTCACCGGCTGTCGAGACAGGTGCCGGCGCGGCAACGCGCAGGTCGTGACCTGCAAGACCAAGTCGTTGTCCGGAGAAGGAGGCAACCCAGTTGGCAACTCAGCATGAAAAGAAGGAAAACCAGAGTGTTGTCTATGACCGCTCGATAGGCGGGATGGTCAGAGACGCCACGCAGGCTTTCATCCCCCTGCAGGAGCTGTACACCCCCGAGGACATCAAGGATACTGACTATGAGCGCGATCTGAATGACCCTGGTAAGTACCCGTTCACCCGCGGCATCTATGAGCGGATGTATCGCGAGCGACTCTGGATAAAGTCGTTCATCGTCAGCTACAGCACTCTTGAGGAGACGAACCAGGCGTTCAAGGAGTACCTGGCCAATGGCCAGACGGGCCTGCGCCTGCTTGCCGACCTTCCTATCCAGTCGGGCCTCGACCCTGACCATCCTTCATCCTGGAATGCCATGCTCTGCGGAGGCATCTCGTCGTACGCGCTTGAGACCTACGAGAAGATGCTGGACGGTCTCCCTCTTGAGAACGTTGACTACGAGCTGGCTCACATGGGCATGTCCAGCTTCCTCTGCTTCTACTCCTACCTTGTGGCAATGATGGAGAAGCGCGGCCTGGATATATCCACCTTGCGCGGCGCCGCTATCAACGACCCGTTCAGATCGAAAATTGTCTACGGCTGCCCTGATTTCCCAACAGAGATTGACCGCCGAATCACCCTCGACCTCATCGAGTTCGCGGTCAAAAACACGCCCAAGTGGAAGGCGTACGCGCCCAACGGCGTAGACCCGCAGCAGTCGGGTTTCACGGCCGTGCAGGAAGCCGCGCACGTGCTTGCTGTCGCCACCGCCGTCTACACTGACCTTATCAATGAGCGCGGCATCAGCCTTGACGAGGTTGGCCCGACAGTCTTCTCGATGGATGCGGAGTCCGACTTCTTCGAGACCCTCTGCATGTTCAGGGCAACACGGCGCATGTGGGCGAAGATTGCGAAGGAGAAGCTCGGCGCCAAGACCGCGCGGGCACAGAGCCTGCGTATCGGCATACGCACGTCGGGTCTATCGCTTCAGACCCAGAAGCCGCTCAATAACGCGGCCCGAGTCACCCTCCAGATACTCAGTTGCGTCCTTGGCGGTGTGAACTCGCTGGATGCGTCTAGCATCGACGAGGCAATCGGCCTGCCGTCCCGCGAGGCGCGGCTCTTCAACCTTGATGCCCAGCACATCGTCACTCATGAGGCCAACGTGCCGCTGGTTGCCGACCCGCTGGGTGGCTCCTACTACGTGGAGTGGCTGACCAACAAGATTGAGGAAGAGGCCAACAAGATACTGCAGACCATCGAGGACAACGGTGGCATGTGGGCCTGCCTTGAGTCCGGCTGGCTCAGGCATCAGATTGACGCCAGCAGGATGAGGGTCCAGGCTGAGATCAACGAGGGCAAGCGCCTCATTGTGGGCGTCAATGCCTTCCAGGGCGAAGAGGGACCCATCAACAAGGAAATCGAGAACTGCGCCTACAAGGTGCCGTCCAAGAAGATGAGACAGAAGACCATAGCCGATGTGAAGAGGCTTCGTGCCACCCGTGACAAGGAGAAGGTGAACGCCACCGTCATGGAGCTCTACAACGCGACGAAGGAGGGCAGGAACATCGTTCGTGCCACCATCGAGGCCTCCAAGGCCGGCGTTACTCTTGGCGAGACCGTCGGCGTCATCCGCATGGCCTACGGCTACGGCTACGACCCGTTGAACCAGATTGAGGCTCCGGCCTTCATCACCGAATTGCTTGGAGGTAAGTAATGGCAGCCCAGCAGAAACCCATCCGCGTAATCATCGGAAAGGTGGGGTGCGACATTCACGAGAGGGGCGCGCTCATTCTTGCTCGCGCCTTCAGAGACGCCGGTATGGAGGTCATCTACCTCGGCCGGTACCAGACCGCCGACACTGTGGCGAAGACAGCGGTTGATGAGGACGCCAGCGTGGTGGCTCTCAGCGACCACACCGGCAGCATGCGCTACATCGCTGAGGAAATCGTGGCATCGCTTGAGAAGTACGGTGGTAGCGACATTCCGGTTGTTGCGGGAGGTCTCATTCCAAAGAAGGACCTGCCGTATCTTGAGAGTCTCGGCGTGACTGGCAACTTCGGTCCGGGCACGGCCCTGCCAATCGTCGTCGAGCATATTCAGAAGACCGTTGACGAGAGCAGGCAGGCCGCAAAGGCGTAGTGGACATGGCACAGGAGAGGGGACGTCTCGAGAAGGGCTACGTCCAGGTCTACACGGGCAACTGCAAGGGCAAGACCACCGCTGCCATGGGCCTTGCATTCAGGGCTATGGGCAGCGGCCTGAAGACCTATATGGGCCAGTTCATGAAGGGTCAGGAGTACGGTGAGCTGCACTCCGCCGAGATGGTCCAGCCCTGGATAACAATCGAGCAGTACGGCCGCAAAGAGCTCATCCACGTCACGAAGCCCCCGCTTCAGGAAGACGTTGATATGGCCCAGGCCGGACTGTCGAAGGCCCGTCAGGCGATGTCTTCTGGAGAATACGACATAATCGTCTTTGACGAGATACTGACCGCACACTTCTTCCAACTCGTGTCCATCGAGGACATGCTCAACGTCATCAAGTCCAGGCCCGAGAACGTCGAGGTGGTCTTCACGGGCCGCTACGCTCCGCAGGAGATAATCGACGCGGCCGACCTGGTGACGGAGATGGTGGAAGTGAAGCACTACTATGAAAAGGGGGTCGACGCTCGCAAGGGAATTGAGCGCTGACCTCCCATGGGAAGAGAGATCGCATCGTGGCGAAAGAGAACGGACTGAGCACGGCAAACGCGAAGCTCATTGACGATATGCTCCAGGGAAGTGCCAGGGCGCTGGCGCGGCTCATCAGCATCGTCGAGGCCGACGATGAGGAGAGCTACCAGGTCCTCAAGCACATCAGCCCGTCCGGGAAGGCCCTCCGCGTGGGCGTGACCGGTCCTCCAGGCGCCGGGAAGAGCACGCTCGTTGGCCGCCTGACCTCGGTCGCTCGGGAGAACGGCCTTCGTGTTGGCATCATCGCCGCTGACCCCAGCAGTCCGTTCACGCACGGCGCCGTGCTCGGCGACCGTGTTCGCATGCAGCAGCACTACATGGACGAGGGCGTGCACATCAGGAGCATGTCCACCCGCGGCAGCCTCGGCGGCCTGCCTTCAACCGTTCAGGGCGTCATCAGCCTGATGGACGCGTCCGGCAAGGACCTCATACTGGTTGAGACGGTCGGCGTCGGTCAGATGGAACTGGACGTCATGGAGGATGTCGATACCGTGGTCGTGACGCTGGTGCCCGAAGCAGGGGACGACGTCCAGGCGATGAAGGCCGGACTCATGGAGATTGCGGATATCTTCGTGGTTAACAAGGCGGACCGGCCCGGCTCTGACACGCTCGCCATCGGCATACGGAGCATGATTGACTTGTTCACCGGTCACGACACGACCTGGAAGATACCCGTGATGACCACTCAGGCCGAGAACAACGTCGGCGTCACCGAGTTGTACGACCAGATATACCGGCATCGCCAGGTGGCCCTGGAGACGGGCGCCTTCGAGGAGAGACGCGCGCAGCAGCGGCGCGATGCGTTGACCTCCACGCTTGAGAAGATGGTCGTCAACGAGTTCACGAAGGCGATGTCATCCGATCCGATTCTTGCGGCCTACGTGACCCAGATGAACGACGGCGAGATAAGCCCGTACGAAGCTGCCGAGAAGATATACGCCGCCATAGCCCGGACTGGCCCCGAATTCGAATAGCGGAAGCCGCTATCGCTAGATGAGGCCCTTGGCCTTCATCATCCAGAGAATACCGGGCACCCTCAGGTCGAGCTCCACGCCTTCCGGCAGGTTCAGCATGAACTCGTCCGCCTTGTCCGCGGGCACCTTCAACACCTCTATCTCTTCGGCCGTGTCCCTGTTCTCTGGTATGCCCACGTACTCGACATCCGGAGCGAAGTAGTGCATGGCCTTCGTGCCGGTCACTGCTGCCGATAGGGGCGAGAGGAATACCGGTACCAGTTCGGTCGCGGCATAGCCGGTCTCTTCAAGCAGCTCCCGTCTGGCTGCTTCCTCCTCGCTCTCGTTCGCGATGTCCGTAAGGCCCGCGGGGAACTGGACGATGTGTGACTCAATCGGCGCGCGCCAGTTCTTCTCGAAGACCAGTTCACCGTCTTTGGTCAACGCAATGATGACCACGGCCCCGTTGCCGTGGATGTTCGTACGTTCGATGGCCTCCCAGGCACGCTTGTGCCCGTCGCTGCCCCGCACGTCCTTCTCAACGATACGGAGGAACCTTCCCTCCGCGATTGTCCTCTTGCCGGTTACTCTCATGCCGTCAGTCTAGCAAAACCCTGCCAGGTTAAGCGGATGTTCTCGTGTAGGGGCAGGCTTCCACGCCTGCCCGCAGGGAGTGGTTGGGTGGTATCTGTAGAGGAGTCGCATGTGGCTCCCTTAGCCCTTATGGGGACAGCGTTGTTCTTCACATCCACGCCTTGTTTGCTTCTCCGCGTAGGGGCCAGGCACGCCTGGCCCGCACCGACGTGGCTCAATGCCCTGGTTGTTGTGGCGACCATTTGGGACACACACTCCGGCGTAGGGGCAGGCTCCCACGCCTGCTCGCAGGGGGAGGATGTGGAAAGGGGACAGAATTTGTTCCTGTCCCCCTCCGATTGTCCGCTCCTCCTCTAGGCGGCCAGGTACTGTGTAGTTGCTCCGCCCTCCGCCGATTCCACCGCATGGTAGAGCGAGGCATAGGCCAGTGTTATCCACATGAGGGAGATGACGACGCCGAGGATGAGGCAGAACAGCCCCAGTAGCACTATCGGAATGCCGAGCAACCCGATGAGGAACACGGTCCAACCGTGGCCACTGGTCATCCGCCAGCTTTCCTTCATCGCGTCGATGGCACCCATCTTCCGGTCCACGACCAGGTAGGGAGTGAACGCCAACTTGCACGCGAGGTAGATGCCCGGGACTATCAGCAGCATGATGCCGACGGACACGATGAGGCCGACCAGGAAGCTGGCAAGCACCGCCTGCCAGTAGTTTTTGAAGGCCGCAAACATGTCGGCCATGTCGAGGTCAGTTTTGCGGGCGGCCTTGAGATATGCGAACGAAACGCCGAACTCGACCGGCCCCTGAACGAGGATCCCGAAGGCTATGGAAACGAGTATTGGAATGGACATCCCTATGGCGACACCGGCAATCATGCCGGGCGTCCATCGATGGATGTTGTCGAACAATGGCGTCCATACCGCATTGCCGAGAGATTGGAATGGAGTAGGGATGAGCCCGATTGCCCAGGCAATGATGCCGACGAGCAGCAGCTTCCAGAAGTACGGCCACAGCGTTCGCCACGCGTAGTTGTAGGCTGAGCCTACGCCCGGCCTTAGTTCAGAATCGGCTGACATCTACTTTCCTCCTCTGCCGACCCACCCTGATTCTGACCGGCGTCGGCAACTGCAGTAAACAATATGCCAACGCGCTTTGTTCGAGAATCGACCAGATGACTGGTTTGGCCATAGCGGGCGGTGCGATGTGATCCCAACCGCTTTGCTGAGTTGGGAGTAGTACCGCCAGATACGGGGACGAGATTTCTCCGAGCGAGGGGTGGTCGTGTGGTATCTGTAGGGGAGTCGCATGCGGCTCCCGTAGCCCGGACAGATGACAGCGTTGGCACCTTAATCCACACCTTGATAGGCTCTGCGTGTAGGGGCCAGGCATGCCTGGCCCGCACCTATGTGGTTCAATGCCACTGTTACTGTGACGAACACCTGGGACACACACTCGGGCGTAGGGGCAGGCTCCCACGCCTGCCCGCACCGACGGGCTGGAATGACCACGGTTATGGTGACTTGCACCCTGCCCACGAACTCCGCTGTAGGGGTGGCTCGGGAGCCGTCCGCGTGTAAGATGGAAATGCCACGGTTCCTGGTAGTGGCGTTGGGTCTGTGACAACCTCGTGACGGGACAGGCATGCCCGTCCCCTACAACATTGGCTGAAACCTCGGCTGGACCTGCATCGAGATCTTGGTTGTGTCTACGTGTAGGGGTGGATCGCTGCGTCCGCCCGCGGGGGGACAGGTCTATTTGTAGGGGAGTCGCATGCGGCTCCCGTTGCCATGTTTACACACAGCGCCGCCCTTCACATCCACCCCTTGATATTTTCTCCGCGTAGGGGCCAGGCATGCCTGGCCCGCACCACCGTTATCACACGCCCACCATCTTATTGCGATTCAACGCCAATTCCACTCGCCCACGTTGCTCTCTCCCGCGCCTGCTCTCTACATCAAATCGAACCTGCCGCCGTCCACCGCGATGGTCTGCCCTGCTATGAACGATGCCTGGTCTGACGCAAGGAAGAGCACGCCGTTGGCGATGTCCTCCGGGAGTCCCAGTCGGCCGACCGCCGACTTCCCGATGGCGTTGTCCTTGTACGCCTGCACCTGCTCTGCCGTCCTGTCCACGTACAGGATGGGCGTATCCACGCTTCCGGGCGCGATCGTATTGACGTTGATGCCGTAGGGTCCGAGGGCTCTCGCTGCCACTTTGGTGAGCTGGACGATGGCGGCCTTCGCCGCGCCGTAGTTGATGCCGCCGATGTCGGTCCAGCCTGTGCCTGCAATCGACCCGATGTTGACTATCTTGCCGTACTTCTGCTCCATCATCGGCCCGGCCACGGCCTGGATGCAGAAGAACACTCCCTTCAGGTCGGTGTCCAGCACGTGGTCCCACGAGTCTTCGGTCATGTCCAGTACGCTGCCCCGCGCCGTGACGCCGGCGTTGTTGACGAGGATGTCGATACGGCCGAAATTCTCTATGACCTTCGAGGCCATCTGTTGGATGCTCTCCCTGCTCTTCACGTCGAGGCTGACGCATAGTGTGGGTACGCCATACTCCTGCTCTATCTCCCGGGCGGCCTCTTCACTCAGAGCAACATCGCGCGCGCCAATCACCATCTTGCAGCCCGCGCTGGCAAGACCGGAGGCGATTCCCCTGCCTATACCTCTGTTTCCGCCCGTCACTATAGCCACTCTGTCGGTCAGGTCCACTGGAAGAAAGCTCATCGGCGTCACTCCTTTCTTGGTGTTGGGGCGACACAATACCTTTGTGTCCCCTCGTAGCATTGGGGACATGATTCCTTCGTGTACTCCCCCCGCTGCGACAACTTGCTCAACTCAACGTGATTGTAGTGACGTGACATGCCACAGACAATGCAGAACGGGACACGACTTTCTTCGTGTCCCCGTTGCTGCTTCTCCCTCCAACAGCGCATCGCGGCCGCCGTGTCTTCGCCGCACGACGCCATACGAGGCCACCGCTGTAGGGGCGGACCCCTGCGTCCGCCCGTAGGTCCAAGGTGGTGCATAAGAGGGGGCACGATTCTCTTCGTGTCCCCCAACTGCCCTACTGCATCTTCCTCCGTCTCCATGCCGAGGAACTCTTCGGCAATGACGGCGCCAATCCCCCGTGCAGCGCGCGCGATCAAACACACCTTGTGGTCAAGTAGTCCTCGCATTCCTCTCCCCATCGAAGCCTCAGCCGCCGAACAACCGATCCAGGGAGGCCATGGCCTCGCGCGCAATCACGCCGGGATCCTGCGTTGCGTGCGATGCGTTCATGATCTCGAGGGAATAGTAGCCCTGGTACGAGTGCTCGGACAGATAGGACAGAATCTCGCCGAACTCGTAGCTCCCTTCACCGGGAAAGATACGGTGACGCCGACACCTGGTTACCACGTCCGCCTCCACGGCTTCCACGTCATTAACGTGACAGAGCGCAATCGCCTCAACCGGCACCTTCCAGAGTTCATCGCAGGAGTTCGGTCCTTCGAAGTAGTGGAACGTGTCCAGAACGATGGCGGCATTCTCGCAATCGGACCTGCGAACCAGTTCCCAGGCCGCTGTGACAGTATCAAGCGACGACCACGGTAGGAACTCAACTCCCACTGTGAGTTCGTACGCCGCCGCGACCCGGGCCATCGTCCGGAGGTTGCCGGCGGCTGTGTGCCAATCCAGCTCGCCATCTCCGTCGTCGTGGCTCGTGGGAGCAACTACGATCGCGCATCCCGTATCGGCCGCGACCTCACAGAAACGATCGAAGCGCCTTCGGAGCGACGCGCGCTCGCCGCTGCCCGCACAGACCCAGTTGGGGAAGAAATCGTACTCCACGGCCACAAGTCCGTAGGCATCGAGCATCTTCCGCACACCACGTGGACTGCCGCCGGACATGAGGTAGCTCGCTACGTGTTTCTCCCGCAAACCCACCGCGTGAAACCCTGCTTCCCGCGAGACACGCAGTTGTGTCTCGAGGTCAGCCGAATCGAGCGTTGAGAGATTGAGACAGAAACGCCTCCTTCTGTCCTCGTCGCTCATCTCGCCCCAGTTCACAGGTCTATCCTTCGGCCTTCTTCTGCCGACTGATACGCCGCGTAGATCACCTTTGTGGTGAGATGGGCCAGCTCAAAGTCCGAGTGAGTCTCGTTCCCGGAGACGATGGCCTCGCAGAACTGTTGCAGTTCGTCAACGTAGCCGCGAACGATATCGTCGGAAACAAAGGCCCGGTTCCAACCGATTTTCGTTGGCAGCATCTCCGCAAGCTCCAGATCTTCGATGCCCTCCTCGTCCAGGAAGTAGGTGCCGAGCGTGTCCGTGGGTGTCAGATTACACTCGAACGCGCTGTCGTTGGAGAAGACTCGGATCTGGTTGCGCGAGCCCCCGAGGGCTGTGTCCGAGGCTACGACCGACGCTTTTGTGCCATCGGAGAACGTCAACACGACAACTGCGTTGTCCTCGACGTCAACGGGGTATGCAGCGATATGGCGATGTTGGTGCTCGTTGAGCACGGCCGTTGTTGTTCCCGTGTCGGCCAGTACGCTCACAACCGATACCTTCTCTCCGCGGGTCTCCGCCTCGATACGCTTGAGCCAGAGAAGCGCCGCCAGAGGGTGGACGCCATTCCTCGCAAGTGCACCACCTCCGGCGGCTCGCCATTCGCCTGCAACTGGCGAACTCGAACCCTTGACGGCGGTCATGGCGTGCATGAATAGAATCCGACTCCGCTTCCTTCTGACAAGCTCGGCGATCCTCCGCAGTGCGGGGGCGTAGAGGAAGTTCTCAGCATAGAAGAAACGAGCAGAACCCTGGCCCATTTCGCGAGCCAAACCGTCGAGTGAAGACAGGACGCGCTCGTACATCCTCTTCTTGGGAACGTGCGTCCCAATAGGTGACTTATCGGCATCTTCTCCGAAGTAACCGGAGAGCGGTTTCTCGCAAATGACGTGCTTGTTGGCTCGCAAGGCGCGCGTGATCATCTCCACGTGAAGGAAGGGTGGAGTGCAGATATCCACGACGTCGATCTCAGGATTGTCGAGCAGTTCCTGGAAGTCCGCAACGGCCTGCTGGAAACCGAATCTCTCCTTGACGTCCTGAGCCTTCTTCAAGTCTACGTCCGCGACGGCACGCAGAATGACGGAGACTCCTGCGACCCTCCGATAGCCAATGCAGTGAAGCTGTCCTGCATACCCGCCGCCCACAAGGCCAATGCAAACACTGTTGTCGTTGCTCATCAGCGTCACTCCTTCGTAGCTAATGGGGGACATGATTCCTTCGTGTCCCCCTGTTGCGATGGTCTGGCGCACTCATCGCGATTGTAGTGACGTGACATCGCTCAGACAAGAGAAGGGGGACACGAAGGAATCGTGTCCCCCTTGCTCCGTCTCGCTCCAACCGTACGTCGCAGACGCCGTGTTCTTGAAACACATTGCTATGCGAGGCCAGCGCTGTAGGGGCGGCCCCCTGCGTCCGCCCGCACGGCCGGGGAATGTAGGACCGGGGACTCGGTTCTCTCCGAGTTTCACAGTGGCCCTACTGCATCTCCTCTGTCTCCATGCCGAGGAACTCTTCAAGGCGGGCGCGGACTGCCATCTCGGTCTCTTCTCGCAGTTCTTCTTCGTACTTCTCATCCGGATGGACTTCGCGCATGTGCGGGTATTCCTCCATTAGCCAGTTGGGAAGCTCTTGCTCGAGTTGCTGTCGCCTGTGAGGTGTCAGCCAGTACAGCCGTTCCTGGTACTGCTCCTCGTCGAGGATGATCTTTGCCGCCGCCTCCGCGTGCTCCCTCGTCCCGTCAGCCAGTCGTGCCACGAGAGTCCTTCGCTCCTCCATACCACACCTCCGCGTCCCTCCTCCTTCCCCACTTTCCAGACTATCACGGGGCCGTGAAAGCCTCAACGGCGAGACAATGCTCGGTGAACACGGTTCTTGTCCGGTTTCCACCGCCCTTGGGATACCGCCTTGCGCCAGTCGTCAACTCGTGTGTCTGAATACGCCCTTCTTGTGGCACAGAGAGTGTATGCCAAGTGAGCACGTTCTTCTCTTGCGCTTGTCGCCGCCGTGTCTTGGGGACAGTTCTTGCGTGAAGGATTTGTCTCGAAGATCGTCCATCCAGTCCCGTATGTTACGGCACACGGCTCGCATCTTGCTCGGCATCGGTCTGGAGTAGTGACCTCTCCAGCTTCGCCACACCGTGTACGTTGCTGTCAAAGTCAATCCTAACCGACGATTATTGACACACCTTGGCACTAGTCATATACTCGAGATAGTCCTATAGGATAATCGTATAAGTGCATTTACACTCTTGCGAATACCGGATGCTCACACAGCCGGCTCTCCCCAATAGTGCTTCGGGTCTGGGTGTTGCATTACGTGGTTTTGTGGATGTTGACTGGAGGTGTATTGGATGGTGGTGGCAAAGCGTTGGATGTTTCCTCTGTTCTCTGTTCTTGCTTCAGTTGTTGCCGTTTTTGCAATCGTGAGTCCTGTGGCGGCCGCAGGCTATCCCTTCCTGTACTCATTGAAATGGGGTACGCACGGGACTTCTGCGGGTGAATTCGATATGCCATGGGGCATCGGCATTGCCCAAAACGGTCACGTGTATGTTGGAGACTGCAACAACCGGGTTCAGGAGTTCTCGCCGGATGGAACCTATCTAGGCGAGTGGGGTTCGACTGGAAGTGGTGTCGGGGAGTTTGGCGGTCCCGCTGACGTCGCAATCTCATCTGCCAATGACCTGTATGTCACTGACTGTAACAACAACCGCGTGCAGCAATTCGAGCTGGATGGAACTTTTGTTCGGCAATGGGGTTCAGCGGGAAGCGCCCCTGGACAGTTTGACCGTGCCTTCGGTATAGCAACAGACCCGGGTGGCAACGTGTATGTTGCGGACCAAGAGAACGACCGTGTTCAGGTATTTGATTCTGCTGGCAACTTTCTTGACCAATGGTGCGGTGATTCTTCAACGTGGCTCTATCCGAGCGGGATCGCCGTGGACATGGCAGGGTATTTATACGTCTTTGCAGTTGGACACTTCGGGCCAACAGGAGACTACGTACTCAAGTTCGAGTCCAATGGCAACCTGGTCGACAAGTGGCCAGTAGGTACTTCTGCTTTCCAGGGTGCTATAGAAACGGATGCGTCAGGGAATGTGTATGTGGTCTATGGG
>Ga0272443_10005058_pt1 | contig 13871 bp, 14 predicted proteins | sample SSMAcet12_FD_193581 | JGI IMG/M metagenome (GOLD analysis project Ga0272443, IMG submission 193581) | Marine sediment archaeal communities from Little Sippewissett salt marsh, Falmouth, MA, United States - SSM-Acet-12 | ecosystem: Environmental > Aquatic > Marine > Wetlands > Sediment ...
ATCCTCGGGGACTGAATCCCGTCCCCCAACCTCGAGTTCCTCTTGCTCCCCACTCCCTCCCCCTACCCCCCACCCCCTACCCCCTACCCCCTACTTCCTACTCCCTCCCGCCTTGGCCGGGCGTTGACGTTCGATTATCTTCAGGCTCGCAACGGCGGACGGGGAGCCATGAAGTCTCCGGAAAGGACGGCGATGAGCGGGACGAAGAGAAGTGAGATCCGCCCTGGGCTGGAGGTGCAGATCGTTCAGAAGCACCATCAACGAAGCGGTGTGCTGACGAGAGGCATCGTCCAGGATGTGTTGACGAAGTCCCCGACCCACCCCCATGGGATCAAGGTCCGCCTCGAGACGGGCGAGGTCGGCCGGGTGAAGGAGATCCTTCCTGGCACCTGAGGCCGTCGGTCCGAACGCCGCGTTCGAGATCGGCGGTGAAGACCTTCGTTCTGCAGGTGTTCTCTTGAAGCAGGCGGGGGAATCCCGATCATGAAGACGTCCGGATGGAGGCGAAACGATGCGAACGGATTTCGATGCGCTGTACGAGAAGGCCAAGTCCGTCCTGAATCCGCGGAGGCTGTCGGAGTCGGCCGAGGCCGGCGGCGTCGGAGCCGCCATCCTGAGCGAAGGCGGTACGGTGTACACGGGCGTGTGCATCGATACCGGAAGCTCGATGGGGTTCTGTGCGGAACATGCGGCGGCGGCGGCGATGATCACGGCCGGGGAGAGCCGCGTCGTGAAAATGGTCGCCGTGGACTGGGATGGTCGCGTGCTGTCGCCGTGCGGCCGATGCCGGGAGTTCATCCGTCAACTGCACCCGGAGAATCTGCAGGCGGAGGTCCTCGTGAAGGAAGGTCTCGTGGTGACTCTGCGGGATCTCCTGCCGCATTCATCGCGCGAGTCTGCGTAGAATGCACGGGATCCCTCGCTCAGCGGCCGAGTGCGGGTAGAGCGATCACGATGGCTTTGGGACGAAGGACACGGACGATCCGGGTGTACTGCGCCGGCTGCGGGCAGCTCCTGTACAAGTACCGCAAGGGCGGGCCAGGGCGGCTGGTGAAGTGCTTTCTCGACGGGATTGTCGAGGATCAGACGCAGGGGGATCTGCGCTGCCCGCAGTGCGGACAGCCGTTCGCCCGGCAGACGATGGTCTACGGCCGACCGGCGAACAAGATCATCCAGGGCAAGGTCACGGTGCGGCGTTGACCGGACGGCGAACGAGCGCCGGGCATCCGCAGGAGTGCACGGACGAAGGATGGGGTCGATGCCTCAACTGGTGAAGGGTGGGAAGCACGCCTTTGGCTGGTCCGTCGTCGGAGCCCGGGGCGAGATCGTCTTGCCGCCGGACGCCGTGAAGGAGTACGGATTCCGCGAATCCGAGCGGCTCGTCCTCGTTCCGGGCAGCCGCACGTCGGGCGGCTTCGGACTGGGACAACCGGCGGCCCTTGCCGAGTCGCCGATCGGCGCCGGACTCGCGGCTCATCCCGAGCGTTTCGTCGATCGGGCGAAGGCCGGAGAGATCATCGAGCAGGGTTCCCGGCTCTTTGGCCGGGCCGAGCTGCGTCGGGGACGAATCGAGGTTCCGACGAAGGCTCTGGAGGCGTACGGGATTCACGCCGGCGATCGGTTGCTGGTGATCCGAGGAAGCGGACGCGCGCTCGGCTTCGCCGTGCGAGGCCCGATCGTGGAAGAGGCGAAGCGGCATCCGGAGCTGGAGGTGTTCGGAGTGCCGCAGGAGGGTCGGTAGACTGCCTTCTGCGGATCCGAGTTCGCGGATGTGCCGGGGCACGACGATCACAACTCCTTGATGCGTTCAGCAGACGCCGGGCCAGTGCCATGACGGGACGCGGTATCCGGTGGGGCGACGGATGCGGGGATGCGTGTGCGCAAGGCAAAGCGCCTCGGAGAGCGCCTCGGGCTCGTTTCGATCGATGCCACGGAGAAGCCGAAGCATCTCCTGGACCAGCGCAGCGTCCTCGGGGTCATCCTGATGCGGATCGCCCAGGCCCCACGACGCATGCACGGGGAGTTCGAGCCCGGTCACGCTCAGGAAGTCGGCGAAGATCTTGTTGCGGGCATAAGTGAGGCCGACATTGACCGGGGGGAAGCCGACCTTCTCTGCCGGCACCGTGCCTGCCACGATCGCCGCGTGGAGCCGCCGAGCCGTCAGGAAAGCATCCTCGGGCAGATCGACCGGATCGACGTTGCTGTCGATCGTCGGTCGCTGGACGTCATCGATCTGCGGATCCGTCAGCTGCCAACGGTGCTCGTCGCCGTTCCAGTGCTCGGTGACGTAGTGATCTTCGATGAGGGGGTGCCCTTCGTGGCGGAAGTAGCGGGCGACGCCCGTGCGTACCCGTGCGGGGATCCCCCTGTGTCTGAGGATCGATGCGAGCAGCAGGGCGAAGTCACGGCAGCAGCCGACGCTTCGATGTGACGGGTCACGCGGTTCGACCAGCGGTCGGGGATCCAGCGCGAGCAGGGTATCCAGTCGATCTTCGAGGGTCGAATCGGTGAACTCGGCGGACAGATCGCGCCCGGCCGCTTTGAGCTGCTCGAGGTCGAGGCCGTAGTTCGTCTTCGAGATCCAGAAGATGTGGAGGATCGCGTGGTGTACGACGCGGCACAGCGCGTGGATGTCATCGGGGAGACCGTTGTAGCACGATTCATGCTGCCCTGGATCTGAAGTTTGGGTCTGCTGGCGGTAGTACGCGAGGACGTCGGCTGTCGTGGTGATCGTGTGGGCCATGTCCACCTCCGCATGCCATCGTAGCGCCCGTTTTGCCGTTTTCCAGGCAGCGCCGCCAACAGATCCGGAAATGCAGGGCAGAACGGACGAGACGGCATTGAACCGATGCGGGTTGCGCCCGCGGGATCGCTGCAGGTGAGGGGGGCGACGACGTGACGAGGGCAGAGGTTCGGCGCACAGCATACGTTGCCCCGGCTACAGGATGTACCGGCTGATCAGCATGACAGCCGCGAGCACGGTGAAGGTAACGCCGGCGACCCGTGCGAGGCGGCGCTCGTGGATTCGATTGGCGATGAAGGACGCGGCGAGGGCGCCGACGATGCCCCCGAGGGCGGCGAGGCCGGCGAACGCCCACGGCATCGTGCCGTGGACCGCATGGCCGAAGCCGCCGAAGGCCGCGGTGAAGGCCATCACGAGGACGGACGTGCCGATCGCCTCGTGGGGCGAGAAGCCCATCGCGTACACGAGCAGAAAGAGGATGCTGATGCCGCCGCCGGCTCCGGAGACGCCGCAGAAGAGCCCGATGCCCAGGCCGCCGACGAGGCTGGCGATCAGGTGGATCATGTCGGTAGAGAACGGAAGCCGCATCAACAGGCGCGGCTTGCCCGACTCATGCGGCAGAAGGCTTTGCGGCCGGACCGCGAGACGGATACCGGTCGACAGGATGATCAGCGCGGTGAACGCTCCGAGGTGGGCGTCCGGCAGGTGCGTCGACAGCCAGCTTCCGAGGAGTGCCCCCGTCGCCGCGGCGGCGGCGATCGTCAGCGCGGGACGAACTCGCAGGCGTCCGTGCTTGTGGTAGACCCAGGCGGCGACGAGTGACGCGACGACATCGGTCAACAGGCTGACTCCGATGGCTTCGTAGGCGGAGAGGGTGCTGAAGAGCACCAGCACCGGAACGGCGAAGGTCACGGCACTGGCTCCGATCAAGCCCGTGACGACGCCCGCTCCCCAGCCGGCAATCAGTGCAGCGACGATCGTGGATATCGGCAAGGCCCCTCACCCATTCTCCGGTGCCCAAGATGTGGACGGATATCCTACACGATCATCACGTGCGGCGAGAACCGACGCCTACACGTGGTCGGCCGCATTCGGGGGTGCGATGGGTCGGCGACGTGGTCTTCAAGGAGGAGCCCACCCGTCAGAGAAGAGCTTCCAACCCGCACCGTTGGGCGCTGTCGGATACCATCTACGCATGACGAGGACACAGCGTACGAAGGTGATGCCGCCGAAGTGGTCTGTGGGCGAGGAGATTGCCAACAGTGTGACCCACGGCCTCGGGGCGCTGCTCAGCGTGGCCGGCATGGTGCTGCTGCTTCTTCGAGCGGCGCACTACGGCACCGCCGTCCACATGGCGAGCTTCGCCATCTATGGCGCCAGCCTGTTTCTGTTGCATCTGTCGTCGACGCTGTACCACGCGATCCAGGCGCCGAGGGCGAAGCGGGTGTTCTGGGTCTTCGACCACGCGTCGATCTACCTCTTGATCGCCGGCTCGTACACGCCGTTCCTTCTGATCTCGCTCTGGGGCGTCTGGGGATTGACGCTGATGATTGCGATCTGGTCGCTGGCGATCGGAGGGATCGTGATGAACAGTGTGTTCGTCGGGCGATTCCGGAAGGCGTCGCTCGTTCTGTATCTTACGATGGGGTGGTTGATCGTCCTGGCCGGGCGTCAGCTCTGGCTGCTGGTTCCCCGTGAGGCGCTGATCCTCGTCGGTGCGGGCGGTCTTTCTTATACCCTCGGTGTGGTCTTCTACTGCTGGAAGCGACTTCCGTACGGCCACATGGTCTGGCACCTCTTCGTGCTGGGAGGGAGCGCCTGCCACTACTTCGCCATCTTGCTCTATCTTCTCCAGAAGCCGGTATGACGACGCGACTCTGCTTCGAGCGGCCGACGCGTGACGGCTTTGCAGACGCAACGCCGCGCTCTCTTCAGCATCGTGAAGACGCTGCCCCGACCCGAGCGGCCTGACACGGCTGGCCGGTGTATCTCTATTCGCGTTGCGTCTCGCTCAGCACGGATTCGATCGCGAGCACGATGGTCTCCGGAGCATCGGCGGGGATCATGTGGCGGGCGCCCTCGGCGATGACGAGTTTGCCGTGGTCGGTGAGTGCCGCGAGATCCTCGTGGACGGAGCGCCAGATGTCGCCGGCCGGTCCGAGCCAGTCGGTCAGGCCGCAGGTGATGAGACGGTACGGAACGGCCTCCGGGAAGGTCGTCTGTTTCATCATCGCGGCTTTGGTGGCGACGCCCCCCTTCATCATCCGCACGTCCGCTCGCTGGGCCTTCGTCCGTTCCGACTCGGCGATGGCTTCGATGCTGTTCGTGTTCGACATCTGATCGATCGCTTCCGCCCCGACGCGCGCGACCAGCTCGTGCGAGAACGGATCGACGAAGACCATCCCGCGGACGCGCTCCGGGTGCATATCAGCGATCAATCGGATGAACCATCCGCCGTAGGAATGCCCGACGAGGATCAGATCGCGATCGAGCCCAAGCTGGCGAAGCGCCGACATCAGCCAGCCGGCCTCCTGTTTCATGTCGTACGGGGTCTCCGGGAGGTCGCTCTCGCCGAAGCCTGCACGGGAGTAGGTGACGACGGTTGCCCCCGTCTGCGCGACGATGTCTTGCGGAATGCTCCCCCACTGCGAGAGGTCCTCGCCGCCCCCGGCTTCGAGCAGGATCACCGGGTCTTCGCCCGCCCAAACGACGAAATGGAGATTCACCCCCGGTGCCACTTCCAGTCTGTGCTCCATCCGATCCGGGCTCGTGTTTGCTTGCGTCATCTGATCCTCCTTCGCATGTACCGAGGAGGCGGCTCTCTCGCAGCCGTCCGTCGCGCCGGACGGCAGACTGTCGAAGGGCCCCTCGGGGTGTTCCTTCGACTGTTCGTACGACTTCCAGGACCTGCGGTTCAGTGGCCGGCGGCGGGGCTATCGCAGGAGGGCCCGTTTGGGCCAGACGAAGAGGTACAGGAGGAAGAGGGTCACGAGATTCAGGAGATGGGCTCGCAGCGGCAGGTGGAGGAAGATTCCGACGGCGATCGCCGCGGCCCAACAGGCCAGAAAGAGGTAGAGGCCCCATCTTCGAAGAAGCCACAAGCCGACGATCGCGACGACCGCGACAGCGGACAGCAGTCCGAGGAGAAGATACGGCCAGTGTGGTCCTCCCGGGGCACGATGCGAGATCAGATCCAGGTACGTCGCGATCGATCGATAGGCCCACCAGCCGTTGCTGAACGCGGCGTAGGCGAGGTAGAGCGTCATCCAGAGGCCCCGTTGCCCGGTGCAGCGTGCGATCATCGTAGCCTCACCTCCGTCGAGGGGCGTGCGACGACGAGCCCGTCGCTCGGCGTCGTCTTTCCGTTGTAGACGATTGCCGTGTGTTGGGGCAACTCCGTCCTCGGCGAGGGCATACGGTCTGCCGGTTCGCCGGCGGGGACCTGTTGTACTCGCGAGCGGACGGGTAGTATACTGGGTTTCATGACGTGATGGGAGGGGTGGATCGTTGGTAGGATCAACGATTCCATTTCCATCCGTCGAGGAGGATTCGATGAACGCGTGGCGCAACGCGACGCGGTCGTCGATGCTCGGAGTCGCGGCAGCACTTCTCCTCTTCCTCGTCACAGTCCTCACGACGGCTTCGGCCGAAGCCCCACCGAACATCGGCGTAGATGAAGCGATCGAAGCATTCCGACGCGATGTCCTCGAGACGCTGGATATCTCGGGGAGCTACATTGCATTCATGCATCGCGAACCGCTTCGATCCGGCGACGAACTGGGACCGTACGGGCCCGATCCGATGCCCCCGGATGTCACAGGGCTCCCTTACGTCATTCCGTATGACTTCGAGGGGGTCGTGTGGTTTTTCTGGATCGATCGGGCGCCGTATGCGCGGTACGCACATCCGACGCAGTTCGTGCTGATCGACGCAGCGGACGGCACGTTCGAAGTCTACGATGAGGCGTGGTGGCCGGTCCTCAACGGACAGTCGTTGTGGATCGAGCCGACGGAGTACTGGAATCGGAGCCACTGGGCGAGTGCGGATCTGGACTCGATCGGGGGCGATTACGGGGATGCTCCGGAGGGCCAGGACACCGGGTACGACGGCCCGAAGGTCGTCGGTGCGTTCCCGACGTTGCTCGATCCCGGCGCTCCGCCCGGCGGGTACATCGTGCATCGGTTCCCGCGCGATGTCGTGTTCCTCGGGGACATTGCCGGGGGAGATACGGCGACTGACGATCCGAACGGCCGCGTCGTCGACGAGGATCTCGATGACGGTGTGCTTCTCGCCCGCTGGATTCCCTGTGCGGAAGAGACGCTGCGGTTCGAGGTGACGGTTCAACCGGAGGCCGATCCGGAAGGGGAGCTGTACTTCAACGTGCTCGTCGATTGGGATCGAAACGGCCGATGGGAGGGCGCGTCGACCTGCGATCCGACGGAGCGCTTTGCCGATGGGATCGCGCCCGAGTGGGCGATTCGGAATCTTCGGTTGGATGAGGCTCCGTACGCGATCGGGCCCGGGTTCCACGGCGAGATCGAGAGCCCCCTGTTCCTCACCGGCCGGGAGACGGAAGACGTTTGGATCCGTGCGACGGTCAGCACGCAGCCGATCGACGAAGCGGTTCACGTGCCCGTCGAGTTGGGCGGGGCGGGCTGGGATGGCAGCGGATACTTCATGCATGGGGAGACGGAGGACTACGGGCCCGAGAAGGCGGGCCCCGCGGCCGAACCGGTTCCGGCGCCGATTCCTCCTCCACCAACGATGCCGCCGGCCGAGCCGGCCATCCCGCCGATCGGCCCCTCCCCGACGCAATGCCATCTGGTGGTCAACGGGTGGGCGCCAGGCGAGTCGCTGGAGTCGGATTTGCGGAAGGACGAAGTCGGCATGGCAAACGTATTCGGCGCATTCGGCCCGGTCACGGTTCTCGGTCCGGGAAACGCGTCCCCACAGGCACTTGCAAGCACCATCGCGAACTTGGCGGCGCATCCCTGCAAGGAGCTCGTCTTGTACATCGCGGGGCATGGATCGCCGAACACGGTGTGGATCGGCGGGCAAGCGGTGACCGCGACGCAACTGGCGGCCATGCTGGCTGGCTTCGGTGGGGACGTCTACGTGCTGATTGATTCCTGCTTCTCGGGAAGCATGATCCCCGCGCTGTCCGGCGTGTCGAACGTGAAGAAGGTCAAGACGGCCTGCGGCAGCCGTGAGCTCTCCTACGCCGATTGGGATCCTCCGTTCGATCCGAACCCGTGGGACGAGGGCGGCGAATGGACGAGCGGGCTCCGCGAGGACCTCGAGGAGCTGACGGACGTCGAGCGGTTCCACACGGTGGTGCGGGAGCCGGCCCAAGAGCAGGGGTTGGCCGCGAAGTTCGTCCTGCTGAACGAGGCGTACCGGAGTGCCGTCGCGAAGGATGCGGCGGCAATCGGCGGGCTCAACACCCCGCAGAACTGGCACGAAGGGGAGCCGCTCCCGAGCGAGGAGCTCGACTTCGGGGATGCCCCGGACCCCTCGTATCCGACGAGGATGGCAAGTAACGGGGCGTCGCACGTGATCTGGAGCTACTACTACCTCGGTTTCTGCATCGACGCCGAAGCCGATGGGCAGCCGACCCCGGCGGCCGACGGCGACGATCTGAACGGATTGGACGACGAGGACGGTGTGACCGTTGCAGGGTGGCTATTGCCCGGGACTCCGGCCGGCCTCGTCGTCGTCGCCTCCAGCGTCGGCTTCCTCGATGCCTGGGCCGACTTCAACGAGGACGGCGATTGGGCCGATGCGGGCGAGCAGATCTTCGCCAGCCATCCGCTGGCGCAGGGGCCGAACTACCTGACGTTCCTGGTACCGCCGTTCGCCGGATCGCGCACCGGCCATGTTTGCACGCGGTTCCGCTTCAGTAGCTACGGTGGACTCTCGTACGTCGGCGCCGCCGCGGACGGGGAAGTGGAAGACTACCTGTTCCCGATCGGGGAGGAGTGGATCCTGGACTGCGTGCAGGAGCTGGCCGAGATCAGTGCCGACGAGGCGAAAACCTACGGGATGTTCGGAGCAATCCTCGGTGAGTTCCGACGGGATCACGAGGGGCTCTTCGTGCAGGAGATGGAGATCTTCAAGGACAGCGTGTACGTGACCGCCGCGATTCGCAGATGCGGCCGGGATCTGCTGAATCTGTACGTCGAGGCCGGCCCGGCTGGCAAAGAGCAGCTGGGGGATCTGTACTGGCAGTTCTTCACCGGAGAGTAGGCGTCGAAGCGCCATCTCGGGCTGTCGGCGGCACGGCACCGAGCCGTGCCGCCGACGTGTGCTCGTCGAACGTGGGACGTTTCGATACGATCTGAGCATGGCACGAAGGTCGGGAATCCTCTCTCTCGTCGTAGGGGTCGTCGCGGCGACGCTTGCCGTCCACGCCGCGCCTGAGCTGCTGCCGGTAACGATCGAGACATCGGTGACGGGCGTGCAGAGTGGCGCCGAGCGGATCGTGAGCCTGTTCGCAGTGGCGACGGGCGAGGTGCTTGACTTGGAACCGCGTCCGCCGTCGGTCGCGATTCGCAACACGCCCAATCTCGCCTATTTCGATCATCGCTCGGGAACGATCGTACTCGCGCACTGGCCGACGCTCGGTCCCGACCTACGTGGCTTCTTCCTCGGCCTGGCCGACACGGCGGAGGAGGCGGGCGCGTTGTTCGTTGGGCTGTTCGATCAGTTCCTGGTGGCGCATGAGATGGGACACTGGGCGCAGCGAGGACTGGGCGTCAAACGCGATCGGTACGGCGCGGAACGGGAAGCGAACGATCTTGCCGTCGCCTTCTTCCGAACGGTGACCGACGGTGAGTTGCTCCTACTCGACCTTCGGTCGCGGGTGGCGGAGGCGTTGTCGCGACTTGCCGATCCGACGCCGGCCGACGAAGACGAGCGGGAGTTCTTCAACACGCAGTACGCGCAGCTTGCGAGGAACCCCGCAGCCTACGGGTACTACCAGTTTCGCTTCATCCTCGATTCGATCGACGCCCGCGAATCGCTCGACTTCAAGAGCCTGCTGCGCGGGATGACCGAGCCGTAGAGGGTTGGCGAGGGACTGCGAAGGACCGGACGTCACCGCCGGTCGTGGGCTTCGAAGAACTCCCAGATCACCTGGGATGCATCGAGGCCATTCTCGAACAGATCCCACGGGATCTGCTCGTCCGCATCGGTCAGGCCGGCGTATAGGTCGAACGCATCGTCGGTCAGGAGGAAGTCGGATCGGTTTTCCTCGATGACCGGCCAGCGGTGCGTTCCATCGAGCACGGTGATGAAGACGACCTCGGCACCGTTTCGGCATGGGGCGTACGTCTCGATCCGCGTGGTGCGGAGGCTCTCCACCGATTTCGGCGTGCCGGGGCATCCGTTGTTCTCAATCCATCGGCGGACGGCCTCGACGGCGCCGAGGGCCGGCTCGGTTTTGCCGCTCAGGGCGCGGAGGGCTCCCCATCCACCGACGTACGGTACGACGGCGTCATCCGTTCCGTGGATCACGAGGATGGGCATGGGCGCGCCGGGCGGCCGCTGAGAGGGGTACATCGCCCCGGCGACGACGGCCAGTGCCGCGAAGCGCTCGGGGCGCTCGATGGCCAATCGATAGGCGAACATCCCGCCGTTGGAGAAACCGGTGGCGTAAACGCGGGTCGGGTCGATCGAGTGGTCGGCGATCAGTCGATCGATCAGCGCATCGACGAACGCGAGATCGTCGACGTCGCGCTCGAGGGCGAAGGAACAGCAGAAACCGGCATTCCAGCTGCGCACGTCGGACGGGCCGGTGCCATCGGGGTAGGCGACGACGAATTGCTCGCGATCGGCGAGGTCGGAAAGGCCGGTCGTCTCCTCCATGATCGCGCCATTCCACGCCGACCCGTGGAAAGCCAGGACGAGCGGATACGATGCGGCCGTTCCCGCGTCGTCCGGCACGTGAATGCGTGCGGTGCGGAGGAGACCGTCGACGAGGATCTCGAGGGTTTCGGTGGTCGGGAATGCTGTGAAGCCGAAGAGGGCCGCGAGGAGAGTGCCAACGGCGAGCCATCGCGAGGGTCTCACGACGTGGCGCGCGGGACGGAGGGCGTTTGTGCGCTGCATTCCCCATCGGATGGTCACAGCAGGTCGACCCGGGCGGCGAGGGAGAGGGATTCGACCCAGCCGCTCATCCCGGTGCCGCGGCTGAGCGACCCGGACACCGTGAGGTCGATCCGCCCGAGGTCGAACAGCAACTGAACCTCGAACGTCTCGCCGACCGATGGATCGTGATCGATTTCCTTCAGACGCTGCACTGTGTACTCCGTGACCCAACGCGTGGAGTCGCTGAGGCGGCGGTTGAACCGAACCGACGCGGACAGCGCGCTTGCCGCCGCGGCAACGAGCGGTCGCGAGATGTCGGCATGGGCCTCGACTTGCGAGTCGAGACGGAACGGCCGGGCGAAGTCGGTCGACAGCGTGAGGAGGAGCTGCCGCGAGGTCCCGAAGCGTCGCAGCAGCTCGTACCCCAGCCCGAGCTGCGCGGCCCATCCGCAGTGCTGCGAGATGTCGGTGGAGCGGATCACTCCCGCGATCTCCAGCAGAGAGCGGGCATTCAGCGTGATCCCCGATTCCGTCTCGATCGCCGTTTCGATCCGGGAGACCAGCTCGCCGATCCCTGCGAGCTCCGCTTCCCGGGCGATCCACCGCGCAATGTCCTGTAGCGTCTCATCCGAGAGTTCGGAGGAGAGCACCAACGTGTCGAGCAGCGCATCCTGGATCCGGACCGCGCGAGCGAGGGGCGTGACGTCGGTCAGCCGGCCGTATCCCGGACCGAAGCGCAGCTCGAGCCCGGAGCGTCCCAACGTGCTGCCGTAGTCGGCTCGAACCTCTGCGAACGCGTAGACCGGCGCATCGGATGCTACGTAGAACCTGGACGTGAGATGGGCGTCGCCGAGCACGCGATCGAGCTTCAGGTGGTCGAACGACAGCTCGTTGGTGGATCCGAGGGTCAGCGCGCGATCCGGTTCGTCATGGATATGCGAAAACGTGAACGACACGTGCCCGGAGCTGACGTCGACAGCGGACGTGTCCGGCATGTCGAGATACGTGTAATGGGCCGTGAAAAACAGATGGGTGAGATCGGTCAGAGGGGTTCGGAAATCGCACAGGTCAAGCGCTGCGGCCGGGACGGAAGCGAGGCAAATGAGGCCGATCCAGGCGAACCGCCCGAGCTGCGCGCGGCTTCCCTTCGTATCCATGCCTCACCTCCTGTGCGGTCAAATGGTACACCAGACGTGGAGCGAAGAGAGCGGCACGCGAGTCGGCGTACCGTCTAGACGGTGGTGCCGTGCGCGGCCCACGACGTCAGCCCGCCGCGGAGAAGCTCGATGCCGGAGGCGACCGAAACGCGCCCCTCCTGCCCGCGGTTGTAGATCGAAACCAGCGCGAACGCGACGACCTTCCCGGTTGCGAAGACGGTATCGAGCGCGGAGATCGTCTGCGCGATGTCCGGTCCACCGGGCTCCTTCGTCCCGTGGCTCGGAACGAACCGCTCGTCGAGGATGTCGGCGTCGACGTGAAGGTACAGCGCCTCGCACCGTTCGGAGAGACGCGAGACGGCTTCGTCGAGGGTGTCCCCCATCGTAGTGATCGTCGTGTCGGTGGCGCGGATCAGGCGTTCTTCCGCCGGGTCGAGGTGGCGGACATCGACGAGAACGATTCGATCGGTCGAGAGCGGCGCGACGATGTGTGAGCGCTCGCGCCATTCAGGATGAGCCAGACCGGCGGCGACGGCGACCGGCATGCCGCCGAGGCTTCCCGAAGTCGATGTCCTGGGGGTATTGAAGTCCCCGTGCGCGTCGAACCAGACGAGGCCGAGGCGGAGTCCCGGCCCGTGCGCATCCTGGAGACCGCCGATTCCCCCGGTGATATGGGTGCAGTTGCCGCCGGTCATCAGGATCGTTGCGCCCGAGCGCCGACCGTCCGCGACGGCGTCGGCGATCCGCCCGTTCACCGTACCGAGATCCCGAGGTTCGTCCCCGGTCCGTTCGGTCTCCGGCATTCTTGGCTCGACGATCTCGAACGGGACGTCGGCGGAGGCGTAGACGCCCGAGGCTTCGTACGCATCGAGTCCGCGCTCGTCGGTCTCCGCCGGGCGTGCCCCGCGGTACCGGATGCCGACGATCTGCAGCCGCTCGAGCGGGCGGTGGTCGTCGGTTGCGCCGTCGGGTCGATTACGCATGCGGGCCTTCGCCGTTCGCGGAGTGCGAACGATGCAGTGTCTCGGGCATCGTGATCAGCAGCGGCATCCGGAGGAGAAGCTCGAGGGCGATGACCGTCAGGAAGACGTATGCCGGACCGATGTGATCCCAAATCAGGCCGGCAAGACTGGCGGCGGCGGCACCGAGGAGCATGCGGAACAGGCGGGAGATCCCGAGCCATCGACCCATGTGTTCCTTGGGGACGAGCTCGTAGGACATCGCTCCGGCGGTGACTGCGGAGATCGTCGTGAAGCCGAGGAGAACGCCGGACAGGACGAGCACCCCGGAGTTGGGGGCGAGGATCAGGGCGACCCCGGATAGCCAAGAGAGTGGGATCGTGACGTACAGAACCTTCTTCCGGCCGATCCGATCCGCGATCCGCCCGACGGGGATTCCCAGCAACAGCGGTGTCAGCGCAAACGCGGTGATCATCATTCCGAGAACCAGCTCGTCGGCTCCCTTCACGTCGTGTGCGAACGGTTGGGCGAACGGGAGCACCATCCCCATTGGCAGGAAGCCGATCGCGTCGATGACGAGCCATCGACCGAGCTTCTCCCCGCTGCGGATCACGCGGACGAGGTCGCGAAACAGGTGCCGGGAGCGCGGCGCGCCGTCGCTCCAGCGGCAGTTCGGCAGGAAGAAGTAGATCATCGCAAAGGTTCCGAGCGTGCCGCCGAGCGAGACGAAGAACAACGGACGCATTCCGGAGGCGTTCACGCCGCCGAACCGGGCGACGAGGGCGGCGCCGACCAGCGGCGCCAGCATCCCGAGGACGCCGGCGGCGAGGGTCTCGCAGAGGCTCATCGCCGTCGCGCGGTCCTCGTTTCGGATCGAGTTTCCGCAGATCGTCGAGCAGCTCTGCCCGCTCAACCCTTTTCCCA
>Ga0272443_10005059_pt1 | contig 13870 bp, 11 predicted proteins | sample SSMAcet12_FD_193581 | JGI IMG/M metagenome (GOLD analysis project Ga0272443, IMG submission 193581) | Marine sediment archaeal communities from Little Sippewissett salt marsh, Falmouth, MA, United States - SSM-Acet-12 | ecosystem: Environmental > Aquatic > Marine > Wetlands > Sediment ...
GACGATCTTCTGCTCTCAGATGATGCTTCTTTGGTTTTCGTGCCATATCACAGGGTTTGGTGAACTGTTACCTGCAAGATAACACAATGCATTATTAATATGAATAATTAACCGGACAGTACACTAGCATCCAACGGAGAGCGGAGAGTTATCCATTGAGCATACCCCATTCGAAATCGCTCCATGGTCCCAAGTTGTCAGTTCCGTATTTTGCTTCTACTCGTGCGGCGGCTTTTCCGCCCCACCCCAAATGTCGCTTCGAACCAAGCTTGGATTGTATTTCCCCGTCGGATAATCAGCGGCATCAACGACCTTAGTTCTTCCCGTTTCAACAGCATGCATTAGCAAGCCGTGGCGTCCGTACCAGATTTTGTCTAACATCTTTTCCACAGGCTTGAACGTTTCGTAGAGTGAACCGGCTTCGTGCGTATTGAGATTGTACACGTCGAGTACCTGCTCCATATGAGCGACAAATGTACCGTTGCCGAGCGGAGGGATTACCCATCCTTCTTGCTTCCAGGGTTTGAGGACGTTTTTTTTCGTCCGAGCGATGAAGTTCGACTTACCTATTATCGCTTTTCGTTTTCGTGTTATTGTTTTAAAAATAACCCGCAAACTATCTGATGTTCAATTCACCAAAGACTCTATTGTGTGGATTTTCGATTCGATTTGTCTAATGTCATTCAATACTTCCTTCTTTTTGAGTTCTCTTTTAAATCGAAAATCGGAAGTTCTCGCTGTCGCTATCTGCCCCTCAACCTCAAGCAGATAGGCTCTTTGATTTTGCAACTTTGTTCTTAGATAGGATAAGTCGCTCAATTGCCAAGCAATATTCGAATGGTTTCTTAATTCCTTAACTGATTTACGTAATAGTAATTTGTGATCTTTATTAATCTTTTCCTGAAACTTTTTAATTTTCTCTTTAGCAGAATTTCCAGAGGTAGTGGCTTCGGCCCTTATACTAAGAATTTCCTTCTTTAAGTGATTATAGACTTTGGATATTTCGACTCCCGATATGGTTATATGATTAGAAACTGAATAGAGCCCTCGAAGTTCCCCAACCAAATCTGGAATCTGATTCTGGAGTTTTAAAAGTTCTTGATATTTAAGTGGTCTCTTTATATTCAGTTGACTATCTTTAACTTCAATTCCTATCGACTTCAATATTTGAAAATCGTCTCTTGAAAGTCTTTTATCTTCTTCAACGGTACATCTTAAAACGTCATCTTTTGAAAATCTTGGTTTGATTTCTAGCCGGACTTTTTCCCCTAAAGGCAAATGCTTCAATATCTCGGTAACGAAACCTAGATTCAAAGCTAAATCCGTACTATGTAAAAAACTGTTTTTTCCCGAAAAAGAGAAATGAATTTTTTCAACAGTTATCTTTTCTACTTCCCCTTCTACAACTTCTTGGTCAATTAACTCATATAAATCTTTTTCCAAAACCGGCAAAATCGTTACTCCGAAAGTGTCTGGAAATTTGTTTTCTTTAAAATTCTTAAATACAAAGGTCTGCCCATCGTACTTACAAAGTCCGGGATTGTGCTGTTCGATACTAAGGTTTAAACTTGTAAGAGGTAAAAGATTTCCTTCTTCATCTTCGCCAATATAACCCACTATTTTATCAGGTTGCTTATCAAATATCGGACGACTCAATTTCAATTTCAGATTGCCTGTTTGTTTGACTGTACATGACTTATTGGTTATAAATTCTTTTTCGAAAATAGACCCGACAATAGCAACGGGGTTGTTTCCTTCCATCTTCCATTTAACCACGTTACCAATATTCACTTTTTTCTTACCCGATAGCTTGCACAGAATGTTCGAGTCAATTACAAAGTGTTCTCTGCCAAAGTTTCCGTATTTATGTTTTTTGGTGTCTTTGTCTATCCTTGTTCTTTTAATGTCATGGTCATACAAACCCGCACTATCAAAGACTTCATCTTGTGAATTTGAAGTTTTTTCAAAAGACGCTTTAAACAAGTCGGGTAAAGCAACTTTTGATGAATCGATGCTTTTTGAATTAGGGGAAATGTTTACTTGACTTCCGGCAGGAGCATACAGATGTGAAAACAACTCACGAGCCTTTAAAGCCATATCGAATCCCTCTCTGATTTTGATGATATGAGCAACAATTTCAGAATCGGTAGTATCTTTTGACGGAATTTTACCCGGAGCTTTTATCAGAAAACTCAATATCGGTACTCCCTTTTTTTCTTCACCAATAACAATATCGCTCTGGTCCATCATTCCAATAACAGCCTTATTTCCTTTTGTCCAACTACCAGCCGAATATTCCGATAATAGTCCTGCTGTCTTTGTAAGAGGGTTTTCAAACATTAGATGTTTTCCTTTTTGGTTTAGTTCCACGATGCGGTCAGACCAAACTATCGATATCAATAATCTTACTCTTTCGATTAAAGAGAAATCAATAGGTCTTAAGAGTTCGGTCTTCTTTCCTTGAGTAAATACATCTAAAAATTCTCCTCGTGCTTTAGCAATGAGGTCGAAGTTTCCGATATTAATAAAATATCGTTCGCCCCAATCTTTTAATATGCTCTCTGGTATACCATTGATTTTACCCTCGTACAATGCAAATAGTTTACAAGCAAAATCCAAATCATCCACACAACCCATGTACAATTCGTTGTGCAACCTGCCTATGTAGTCTTTTGAACGTAAGTCCCATTTTTTATTCCAGAGTAATAAGCCTTCATAGTTATTTTTTTGGCTTTCGTTAACATATAGCGATGTACCCATGTGAGGCATCATTGCCAATGCTGTTACCGCCTCTATTAGACAAGCAAATTTATCCGCCTTTAATAATAGAGTTGCAACGTCTATAGCTCGGTTTGTGGAGATTGGGTCATAATCGGCTAGAAAGCGACCCACACGGTTTGCTAAACGATAAACTTCTCTACCTTCTGCTGTCAAATCGTTATCTTCATCTATAAGTCGTCTTTCATTAAAAACAGTAACCGCCCTATTCAATTCCTCTTGCTTAGGTGCTTGTAACCATGAAAAATTTGAAGGGTCAATATCTTCAACACCACTTGCTTTCGCTTTTAATACTACATCATCAAGACACTCTCTTTCTATTTCCGGGGATGTATGTTGGGGAAAATATTTGATAAACTGCTCTTTTGAATATAACTTATGAACATAACCTTTTTGCACACGCCCTGCTCTACCCCACCTTTGCTTGCAGCCATCCTTGCTATGAAATCTTGTTCTTAACTCTTGCCTGCAGGTTTCCGAGTTCCATTCGCTTTGTTTAATCAAACCTGAATCCACCACATAAACAACATCCCTAATGGTCAGAGAAGTTTCAGCGATATTGGTCGCGATAACTATCCTTCTTGGCATTATTAATTTACCCCTTACGCGCATTTTGTCTGAATCCTTGAATTCACCACAAGCATTGTCTATTCTTTTCTTTCCAACCTCGGTATAAAGTGGAAATACTCGGATATCTTTCCTGTGCTTTACAGCTTCAAGAATATATTCTATGCATTCCTCAATTTCTCCTTTTCCATGCAGAAAACCCAATATGCCACCATTTGAAGTCTTTTCTAACAGTTCGAGGACTTTTTCTGCAACTTTCTTGGAAATACCCTTTTCGTAAGTTTTTTGAAACTGTTCGGCTTCCTTTTGTAGTTCATCAGTCTGTACAACTGTTAGCTCTTGTTCAGAAAGTTCACTCCACTTCCAAGGATATTCTGTATAACCATAGGACTTTTGACAATCGGAGAAGTCTAACAATTTAGTGGAAGAAACTTCAGCGTAATAATTGATAAAGCTTTCGGCATCAATGGTTGCGGAAGCCACGATGAGTTTTAAATGAGGATACTTTAATAACTCGTTTTTTACCAAGCCAAGAATCAAATCAATGTTCTTACTTCGTTCATGGGCTTCATCAATAATAATAATGCTAAATTCTCCAATCTTTCCTTCGGCAATCCAGTTTAGTAGTGAGCCATCCGTCACGAATAGAAGTCGGTTTCTTCTATCAAATACTTCACCCTTTCTTTGCCCGGATTTATCCCCATGCCGATAACCTATTTCGTAACCCGGTCCTATACTTGACCCCAGTAGTTTGTTTCCAATTGCATAGGGAATTCCACTGGCGGCAGGTACACGAGGCTGGGTAACAACGATAGGTCCATGTTGAGTGAAAGCATCGCTACTATATCCTTTAAGGGGTTCTAAAAGTCTGAATGGAATATAGGTGGATTTACCAGTGCCAGTGGGAGCCACAATTACCAACACTTGAAATTCTTGGAGCGCCTCATAAACTTTTTTCATATGGAGTTCCGTCATTCCAATGTCCATTCCGGAAACATCAGGTTTATTCTCCTTTTCTTCGAGTACACGTTCTCCATGGTCAACCATTCCCAAGTATGGCTCTCCTAAAATTGACCGCTTGCTTTTTCGAGGTATTAAGTGAAAATGAGAATTAGCTATAGATTCAATTTCAAGACCATGTTGCTTACGACAATCCGGACACCGTTCGGGTCGGCTAAATCCTCTTTTCGAATCGCTTTGCAAAGCATAGTCAGAATATCCGAATGTTTTACCGCAGTCTTTGCATGTTTGTGACCATTCTTTACCCATATTTAGGAAAAATTTAGTGCCAAGATTTTAAGTTTTCAAAACCATTCTTATAACCTCTGAACATTTTGGGAATCACTTTAAATTTTCCACGTATTTCAGAGTTTATAAGTGAATTGAGAATTGCCCTGTAAGTTCCTATTACTGCAGGTTCCAAGCCTGTATGGTATAGATGCAATTCTAATTTGTCATTTTTCTCAAAGTAATCGGTAAGAAATTTCGATGCAATATCAAAGGATAGTTGTTCCTGTTCCGCTATTGTAGCTTCCTCTCTCCGGCTTATTTCTGCATTCCGTATCAAGCAAATATCAACCTCGGCATCAAGTTCGAAATGTCTTCCTGAAATGAGAGATGCCTTAATAATAGGTAATCTCATTGGCTCGTCTATTTTCAACAAGCCAAACAAGGGAATTTCAGTACCAAGGCTTCCATCTTCATAAGCGAAACGCACATAATTAGGGATGATTGGTAATTGAGTAATCCGCGGTTCTTGAATTTTAATGTCTTTCATAACAGATTCCTTAGGAATTAATAAGGGCAAGATTCTATAGAACCACTTACTATTTCGCCTTTCCGTGGCTTCCTTATCTGGAACAGATTTAGTTACCCAGATTAACTCTTTTTTTGTGGGATGCTCATTGACATACAAATATTCACGAATCGCGGATACAATCGCCTCATGTCTAACTAAGCCACTTTTTCCACTTCCGTTTATATTAATCCATCCTAAAGGAACTCCCGTGGCAATTGAATTTCTAATTTGCTTATGAAATCTCTTGTTTTCATCACTAAGTTTTGTTTCATCAAATTCACAATTTGAATAGTCCGGTTCATGTTGAGGTGGTGTTTTCTTTGGTGCTTCCTCTTCCCTTTTGAATGCGTTTTGATTACCTGTAAAAGCTTCCACAAACAAGACAATTCCATCCGAAGGTTTCAACTTTGGATGGAAACCTTGCATAGCTTCATGGCTTAATATATTTTTAATATCATTTGGTTCTATAAATGGCAACTGAAAGTCATCTTGTGCTGGAGGTTTCTTAAAAAAGCCTTTTGAATTCTCCACTTGCAAAATATTGTCGGTGCTGTAAAGCAATGCCAAATCCTGAATTCTATTACAGGCATTTGTAAAACGGACTCTTTCTAACCTGATATCAATCCCCTTACTAATTCTTCTTGCAGAGACTATCGCTTGCCGCCTGACAATTTCCATATCCTTGGAATCCCAAACTTTTTTAGAGGTCGGTATTAAAATCATTTTCATGTTCTAATTCTTTTGGCTTTTTTCATTCTATTATTTACTTCCTCATCAAGTTCATCAGTACTAAATGGCAATATGAGAATTTCTATGTTATTTTGATTTTTTATTTGCTCTGCTAATAATTTGTAATCATTGATTTTTAAAAATTCTTCACTGTATATCAAAAATTTTCGATTTTGATTTCCAATTGACTTTAGGTTTTCGGTATCAGCTTCTATTAACTGATTGACCAATGGGAAAAACCTTCTCGGTCGGGCTAAAATGGTAACTTTCTCACCTTTGCTTATACAAATAGTTGGGGTTGTAATAGTCCAATCTATTACTGCAGGTTGGTTAGCTTCTATATGACATAAATAGTTTTCGATTTGACATTCCGTGTCACCCTCGTCCGATAAACTGTTTTCCAGTTTATTTCTGAACTTAGAAATTGCAATTACTGCCCTTCCTATACTCAAAGATTCCTCGTATTTCAATCGGCTTTCGGGAGTATCTCTACCAAATAGAATTCCTTCTGGGCGTACTGTATTAATTAAAAGCCATGTCGCTTCATCAATTGTCCATAATCTTGAACTGATTAGAAAGCACACACCTTGTAAAGAAAGCCTATCCTGACTTTCATATTTATTTACTATTTCAATCAAGTCATTAGTTATCCCTACTATATGGGCATAAAGCGTAATTGCTTCTTTGTGGCTTATTATCCCATCTTCAGCTTTTCTGACAGAAATCCCGTTTTCTTTAAAGAGATTTAATAATTGGTTTGGGATTCTATCCTGTACCCTATTTTTTGACTGATTATCAAAACGAGTATACCTAATTTCCATTGAGGTTCCTTTCTTATATGCATCCGAGAGTAAGAGTGATAGCAATGCTCTTATTCCATGTCCACGTTCATATTCAGGATGGTCAGTCGCAATGAACACATCGACCTCTAAACCATTGAACATTTCATTAAACCGAAAGGCAGTCAAACCCACAACATAATCATGAACACAGCTACGAATTACTTGCCAATCTCTTGCCTTAAAAGGTGGTCGCTTACCTTTTGAATCATGTTCGTAGGATTTGATTTGTTTCGTTTCAAATAGATTGCGAATTCTTCGAAACGCACCGTTAACTTCCTTTTCCGACTTTGTTGCATTCTCAACATACTGCTCAAAAGATATATTCAAGTCAACAGGCTTCTTAGTGCTGTCGAAATCAACTTCAATTAAAGGGCAATCCCCTTTTGTAACTCTGTTTAGGTCAAGACACAAGGCTTGGCTTTCTAGTAACCTGATGACCAAGTAATTATTCGGGAGGTCAGGACGCACAAAATTCAGGAGTTCTGTAGCTTTTAGAGCTGACGTGCCGTAAATAGGAAGCCCATTAACAATTTTGTTCTTCTTTTGATTATGAAACTGGATGTAACTCTCCGGCAGAGAGATTCCTAATTCATTTTCTATTGTTTTGAATTGATTTGACATTTCCCTTCGTTAATCTTGGTAGTTGACTTTTTCACAAAATCCGATTTGTGGAATATCATATTTCTCTGTCAATTGGTTGATTTTTTGCCTGTTATTGTTGTAGTCCAACTTATCCACCATTTCAGAAATACTTGTATCTTCATTCTTGGAACCGGATATTTTTTGAATGTCATTATTAAATTCAGAATTTCCTGATTTTTCTACCCAATCTTTTATGAGTTCGGTGTTAGTATCATTTACCATCTGTTTAAACCTACTTGAAAACTGGGCATTCGTGACAAAGTGAAACTCGTCCAACTGTCCGTCATTGAGAGAGTTCCTTATTCCATTCAACTGCCTCGTTAAGCCATTGGTCGTAGAATAGGTAGTTCTTTTAGAATACTTGGTATCAATCCCAATCGATTCAGTAATTACACCGAATGCGTTTTCCCTTTGAATAAGAACGTCTGATTCAATAGTTCCTTTAGTTCTTGTGGATAATGTATAATTACTTGCAGCTTTCTGTCCGAAGTCAATTCTATCCGTGCTATGAATTTTTAAGGTTTTACCGGTGGAAGTTGCAACTTCCTTTTGAATGAGCGCTGCAGCTCCGAGTGCTTCATAGGGATGTGAAGTTGGTGTCGAACCTGGACCTCGGTGAGCGGGAGGTTTTTCAAAAAGTCCCTGTGGATTTGACGTATTCTTTAATATCGAATGAAGAGCTTTGGGTAATCGGCTTTGTTCAAGCGGGGATACCTTGCCTTCCCCAAGTGATTTGATCAATAATTCTTTGGCTTTTTCGTAAGAAGGATGTTTTTGGTCATTTAGAACCCGCATAAATTCTTTGGGATTATTCTTCAAAGCACATTGTAGCATTTCACGAGAAATTTTACCCGGTTCCATTTTCTGTTCAATGTTACGCGCGGCTTCAATTTTGTCAACATCAGATAGTGTCATATGTAGGTTACATCCTTCGGCCATGAGCATTTCTTATTAGTTTTCAATGTCGCTAAAAGCCGACAAAAAAAATGTGGTTGCTTCGTTTGATATTTTGATACTTTTTCTCGTGTAATGGTGTCGTTTTTAAATATGGGCTAACGTTGGTGTAAGCTCTATTGTGTTTATTCTACCAAATTGACGGGCTAAACACACTTGTGTATATTTTTTATTGTCGTTATATTATCCAACATTATTTATTATCTGTATTACAGAAAATCTAAACTGCCCCCTGAATGAGAAACTTGGCACTTCGGAATTTGTACATCACATTTTGGCTTGTAGGCAAGATTTTGTGTCTATTATATCTTTTATACGGCATACGTATAACGTCAAGAGTCTCTTATTATCTACTTCTATGTAGAGTCTGCTATTTTTGAAAACAATGTTCCTATCCATCAAAGTGAGTGGCGTTATCTAAAAGGCTCACACTCTTTGAGGACGCCATGCTTTTCATGCAGTAATACTGCGATAATATAACTATTTCACAAGAAACCATACCCCGTTTAACCCCCATGGTGGTTGAACGGGGTTAATTTTTTGTGCGAGATTTCCATCGTTGTTGATCGTTAATTTCTGATGTTTAGCTCGATGGATGTCTCTGATTCCCCCCATATCCTTTCTGATGACAGAATCGTAACCGCGATCCGGGCAATCATCCGCCAGGAGCTTGCTCGGGCATTGGATGTTCAGCAAAAGGACAAGTTGCTTACGGTCGATGAAGCAGCGGAGATGCTGAGCCTTGCCGTTCCCACGGTGTACAAGCTGGTCAATCAGAACAAGATTCCTTTCATGAAAAGAACTAAGCGCCTGTATTTCTCTGAGCAGCGGTTGAATGATTGGTTGCTGAGAAGTCAAACGCAGACTGATGATGAGCGCTTTGGTGCTGTTGATACCTACCTCGTTAAACGACGGAGTAGAAAAAACAACAGAAGGGCTTAGCTGGGGGCTTTACTGTGAGATGTGTCGTTTCTATGTGTAAACATGTTGTGATGCCGGAATGATGGCAAGTAAACATGAAATCATGATGACATGAAAACCGTTGCAATCATATCCCAGAAAGGTGGCGCGGGGAAAACCACGATCGCACTGAACCTGGCAGTGGCTGCGGCACAGTTCGGTCATCAATCACTGGTGATCGATATTGATCCTCAATCCAGTGCGAAAGGATGGCATGATCTCCGCACAGAAGAACTGCCAGTGGTGATTTCCGCTCAGGCGTCCAGGCTGAATGCATTGCTTGAAACAGCAAGGGAAAACAGTGCAAGGCTGACCATTATCGACACAGCACCCCATTCAGAATCAGCGGCACTTGCTGCAGCCCGAGGAGCCGATCTGGTGCTTATCCCTTGCCGACCATCGCTGCTCGATCTGAAGGCAATCACAACATCAATCGACCTTGCAGCGCTTGCAAAAACACCTGCCCTGGCCGTGTTGAATACCGTCCCGGTTCGGGGCTCGCTGAAACAGGAAGCTGAAGCTGTCTTGCAGGGATACGGCCTTGAGATTCTGCCAGCACATCTCGGGCATCGGATAGCATTTGTGCATTCATTGACGGCAGGTCAGTCAGTACTTGAATATGAACCTTCCGGTAAAGCGGCAGAGGAAATTCGTGCTCTCTATATAGCGGTGTGCCGTTATGCACGATGGACATCATTGATTAAAACTGTCTGCTCATGAAGAAGAAATCAACCCTTGCTGACGCGCTCTTACAGCATTCTGATCATGTTGGTCAGCAGGAAAAAGCACCCTCAAAACAGAGCACATCACACTCATATGTTGCTCCGGTTCGCAGAGGGAAAAAAGCGGTTACCGGATGGTTTGAACCGGATGTCGTTCGGCAACTGAAGTTGCTCGGAATAGAGCAAAACATGACCATACAGGATATGATGAAGGAGGCTCTGAATGATCTGTTTTCCAAGTACAACAAAGCACAAATCGCTTGAGATGAAAAAGGCTACTGAAACGCAAACAATCGTCCATTTGCAGGAGCATACAGAGGTTCGATGTTCGCTTTTTTACGGAAAACCAGAGCGCATCGTCGAAGGAGAGCGCACACGGAAAGCACTGTTTCCTGACGATGAAATTGTCGGTTATCGGATCATCAACGGTAAGAGTGAGCATGCATTCCTGTTTCGTACCAACCGGCAGAAAGGAGCACAGCAGGTTCCTGGAGTATCTCGAGCAGTAACTCTGATGGTTGACGCAAAATCGGGATATCGTTCTCAAAAACTGCTGGAAATGCTGCATATGATAGCCTGTTATGAGATAGAGATGACAAGGGTTCCTGATCACTTCTTCCTGCGTTTCAACACGCTGCTTGAGGGGCGGAACTGCAGCACACAAGCAATGCAAAACATGATTGAAAAATGGTGCATCTGAGATCATTTCGACCATTGTTTGTCACCGGGCTGGTTGTTGGTTCCATTGCCGCTGTCTGTTCAGTTTTTGCTCAACCGTTGATCATCTACAATGCAACCGACAGTCTGCCGCATGGCATATACCGGGTCATCAAACAGCAAAATTATAAACGGGGTGACCTGATTGTTTTCCCTGTTCCTGAACAGGTTCGACGTCTTGTTCTTGAACGCGGCTGGCTGAAGCCGGAAAGCTATCTCATCAAACCGGTTGCAGCAAAAACCGGAGATGACATGTGGATAACATGTGGACAAGTTTTCGTGAACGGAAAACCGTTTGGGACAATAAAAAAGCAAGATCGACAGGGATTACCACTGCCATCTCTTGTCTTCAATGACGCACTTTCTCCAGGGAAAATAGCGGTGCTTCAGCGCAGTGATGACAGCTTTGATTCCCGCTATTTCGGCATGATCGATGAAAGGGACATCATCGGAAGAGCAGTGCCGATCTGGGTGTTCTACGAAACCGATAACGGCAATTCTCAAACGATGGCCAATATGAAGGATAGGTACGTTCAGAATGAAAACTCTGGTAGTGCAAGATAAAGGCAATGTTCACAACGGCTCTTCAAGCCATTGCTCCATTGCAGGTTAAAGGGTTAACACGGTGTGTTATGATGATAGCGGAAATGAAATATTTACTGAGTAACTCTTTGTATAACCAATTGTTATGATAGTAACACAAGCAGATATCCCCCAATGAACAACCAAGACGATCTGCCAATTTACCGACCGAAGGTTGGAGGGAGAACCCGAAAGGAAAAAGTCCCTGTTCCGGGTTTGCAAGCAAGAAAAGCAATCAGCCCGGCGAGAGGCGGGTATGTCAGACGAGGGCACCGGCCAGCGCACGTGAAAGCTGTGGGTAAGGGAGCACGGAAAGTCATCGTCAAGGCGCGGGTAGTAAAGATGAACGCCTATGGGAAAAAGGCGGCACAACTGCACGAGATGTATCTGCAGCGCGATCATGTTGGCAAGGATGGTTCAGAAGGCCGGTTTTACGGGCCGGAAGAAGATGCGCAGAAACTTGAAGCACAACCATTGTTCCAGGGTGAGCAGCATCAGTTCAGGTTCATCATTTCACCAGCCGATGCGCATGAACTTGAGCTTACCGGATTTACGAGGGAACTGATGCAGCAGATGGAACAGGATATCGGGCGTGAGGTGTATTGGAAAGCAGTGAACCATTATAACACAGACAATCCCCATGTCCATGTCATTATCCGGGGGCTCGGAAAAGACGGCAAAGAGTTGCGGATCGATCCTGACTATATCTCCAACGGGCTTCGTTACAGGGCACAGGAACAGGTCACGCGCGAGCTTGGGATGCAGCCGCAGTGGGAGGCAGAACAGGCCCTGACAAAAGAGGTTGGGAAAAGCCGCTTTACCTCACTTGATGCAAGGTTGTCCAGACTTGAGCAGAACGGCAGGGTCGATATCGGTAATTATCCTGAAAAAAGCGGTCAGCGAATCTTGCAGGGGCGATTGGTGAGCCGTATGCAAACACTCGAACGATATGGTTTGGCCAGAAAGCACTCTGCCCGGCGTTGGAGAATGCAGGATGGCTGGGAGAATACCCTGAAAGAAATGGGGCGGCATCAGGACATTTTTCAGGAGATGCATCAGGTGGTTGGTGGTGATGTGTCCCGGTACAGAATCCATGACAAACAGCATCACCACGAACCTGTTGAAGGCAGGCTTGCTGCCAAAGGGCTCGCAGATGAATTGGGCGACCGGTATTTCTTCATTGTTGAAGCGCCATCCGGTACCGCCTACTACGTTCAACTTGATAAAGGCATCGATCCTGAACAGTATCGGAAAGGGGACATTATCACCATACGTTCCGGGAAAGAATCCTGGTTGAAAACATCCGACCGCATCATTGCCAAACAGGCATCGGGAAACGATGGCATGTATGACCGCAACCGGCATCTCAAAGAGATAAAAGAACAGACCGTAGCAGTTGGCAACGGCAGGGTTGGCAAGGAGGATTTTGTCGCAGCCATTGAAAAGCGGTTGCAACGCCTGCAGCGTTTCCAACTTGCAAAGCTCCTGCAGGATGGGACATGGCAGGTTGATCCGGCGCTGATTGAAAAACTGCAGCAGTGGGATAGAGAGCAACCGGTCAATCGTATGGAGGTTCAGAGAGAAACCGATCTTTCCCTGCATGACCAGGTCTCCTATCGGGGTAGAACCTGGCTGGACCGCTTCACGGCAGAACCGGAACAAGCAGGTATGGCGCGGTATGGTTTCGGCAAGGAACTGACCAACGCAGTTCAGCGAAGGATTGCATTGCTTCGTGAGCTTGGTATCGACCAGATGGACCCGGCACGGGCAAAAGCGCTTGATCAGGTGGAGAAACGTGACCTTGCCCATGGCATCGCCAAAGAAACAGGAGGGCGCTACAGGGAAATTCAGCAGGGAGGAAAGCTTGCCGGGGTTATGACAAGCACAGGCCGAATGCCCAGCGGCAAGCAGTACGCACAGGTATACGATCCGAAATCAAAAGAGTTTTCCATGGTACCATGGCGCAGGGAGTATGAAAGGCTGACAGGAAAAACAGTGGAGCTGACAAGAACAAGCACAGGAAGATTTTTCATGCGGCAGATGGAGCGAGGCATCGGGAGGTGACAGGATGAGGAATACACGCACGATTAATGTCTTTTACAGCCATGTGAGCGCAGGTCTGGTGTTCACCCTGCTGGGGATGTGGTGTTCAACCCAATATGTGGCCTATGCTCTCGGGTATCAGCAGGCGCTGGGAGAACCTGTTTTTGTTCTGAACGGTTATCCGGTGTATGAGCCCTGGTTGTGGATGTACTGGGCCTACCATTTCGAGCCATATGCTCCCCAGGTGTTTGATATGGCAAGCTGGATCACCTACACCAGTTTCTTTGTGATGTTCGGTCTCATGGTCATCCTTGCTATCCGAAGGGCCCGATTTCGTTCTGCATCGGGTGTCTATGGCACGGCACGGTGGGCCAGTCGAAAAGAGCTGGAGAGGGTTGGCCTGCTTGAAGATAAAGGGGTTATTCTGGCACAGAGCAACGATGCTCAATTTCATTCGGTCGTGAAGACAGATGTATCCGGTGATGTCAATGTTCAGTGGGTCATGGACAGGGAAGGTCAGGAGGTATTGCGCCACA
>Ga0272443_10005063_pt1 | contig 13862 bp, 11 predicted proteins | sample SSMAcet12_FD_193581 | JGI IMG/M metagenome (GOLD analysis project Ga0272443, IMG submission 193581) | Marine sediment archaeal communities from Little Sippewissett salt marsh, Falmouth, MA, United States - SSM-Acet-12 | ecosystem: Environmental > Aquatic > Marine > Wetlands > Sediment ...
AGGCAACGGGTGGCCGCCCGGTCGCCCTCGGTGAGCTGTAGCGGCGGTTTGCGAACTTGCCGCTACAGGTTTAACTCTTACGCGGCGCTGTTCACTTGCTCCAGATTGCCGCTGATGATTCTGTAACTCTCCTTCATCAACTCTTCGGCTTTGGCGTGCTGGTCGGGATCGATCGGTTTGCCAATGATCATTCGCACCGTGCCATGGTTGATTTTCAGGCTCTTTTTCGGGGTGATGAGGTTGCTGCCGACAATGGTTACGGGCAGCACGGGCACTTTCGCCTTCTCGGCAATAATGAATGCTCCCCGCTTGAAGGGCAGGATGTCGCCTGTTTTGGAGCGCGTGCCTTCGGGGAAGATGTGAATCGAACGCCCGGCTTTGAGCGTGTCGGCCGCTTTCAGCATGCTTTGCAGCGCCTCCCGGTTCTGGCCACGCTTGATGAAAACATAGCCGCCCGATTTCAGCGCATGGCCGAATATCGGCACCTTGCCAAGCTCCTCCTTGGCTACAAACCTCAGATTGAGTTTTATCGCACCAAGAATCAGTGGAATGTCGGCCATGCCGGCATGGTTGCTGACGACCAGGTAGTTCTTGTCGGGGTTGTAGTTCTCCTCTCCCTCCACCGTGACGGTAATGCCGAGCAGCTTTGCGGCAAAGCGTCCCCACCAGGCGGCCATGGTATGAAACCGGTCACCGGTGGGATCGAACAGGTTCAGGATGAGCGCAAAGAGCATCCCGAAGAACATGACCGGGATGATCACCAGGAAAAAGAGAATCGTCTGGAGATTCATGGGTTCTGTCGGGGTCTGGTTGCTTACCGGTCGAGATTGCCAAGGAATCCGGCAAGATCTTCGTATTTGTTACCGATCAGCGTAGCCTGTTTCGGCTTGTTCATGATGTCGTGCATCGATTCCGGGATCGGCACCTCCTTGCCGGTGGCCGTCCTGATTGCTTCGTCGAACTTGACCGGATGGGCCGTGGAGAGCACGACCGCCGGTTTCCCGGCACCTGAGCGGGTATCGCGGAAGTGTTCGAGCGCCCGATATCCGACGGCGGTATGGGGATCCATGATGTAGCCGTATCGATCATGTACAGCACGGATCGTTTCAACGGTTTCAGCGTCCGAGACTGCGATGCCTGCAATGTCAACACCCATTTTGCGGAAGTCGCCTTCGTAGAAGTGCAGCAGGCGGGCGAAGTTGCTCGGGTTGCCCACATCCATCGCCGTGGTCAGGGTCTTGATGGTCGGCCGCGGTTCGAAGCGTCCCTCGTCGAGATAGCGTGTGACGCTGTCGTTGGCGTTCGAGGCCGCGATGAATCCGCCAATCGGGAAGCCCATCATCTTTGCCATGACGCCGGCGGTCAGGTTGCCGTAGTTGCCGCTCGGCACCGAGAAGGTCGGCAGCGCATTCGATTGGCGCTGGCGGAGCTGCAGTGCAGCCCAGGCGTAGTAGAACGACTGCGGAATCAGGCGCGAGATGTTGATAGAGTTGGCCGAGGTCAGCGTCAGCCTCTGACGCAGTGACTGATCGACGAAGGCCTGCTTGACCAGGCGCTGGCAGTCATCGAAATCGCCCTTGACTTCGAGAGCATGGACGTTGTCGCCCGCCGTGGTGAGCTGCTGCTCCTGCAAACGGCTCACCTTGCCCGACGGGTAGAGCAGCACCACCCGGGTGTTGGGAATGCCGTGGAAGCCGTAAGCCACCGCGCTGCCGGTGTCGCCGGAGGTGGCCACCAGCACGGTGATCATCCGGCTCTCTTCGGCGGCGTAAAAGCCGGTCATCCTTGCTAAAAAGCGTGCGCCGTAATCTTTGAATGCGAGCGTCGGGCCGTGGAACAGTTCTTCGACAAAGGTATCGGCATCGAGTTCGTGCAGCGGCGTTTCGAAGGTGAAGCAGTCGTCGATCAGCTCCGAGAGCCGGTCGAGCGGAATTTCATCACCTACGAACTTTTTGGCGATGGCAAAGGCGATATTGGTGAACGAGCCGCTCTCCAGCAGCGAAATCTCCTCGGCGGAGAAGCGCGGCATTTCGGATGGCACGTACAAACCCCCATCGGGCGCGAGGCCTTCGAGGGTAGCTTTTTTCATCGTGACGGGAGCGGAAGCTTTCGTGGTGCTGTAGAAAATCATATCGTGATGCGTTTCAAAGAGTTGAGCTGATGACGCGCGCGCCCTGGCTGCACACGGGCGAAACCCACATGTCGGAATCCAGCTCGGCTTTCGAGAGTTTGAAGGTTTCCTGCATGGCCGCGCCGACCGTTTCGGCTGTCGCGCGGGATGAGGAGAAGGCGAAGACGGACGGGCCGGATCCGGCGATGCTGCATCCCAAAGCTCCGGCGTCGAGCGCGGCCTGTTTGACCTCGTTGAAGCCGGGAATGAGCGGTGCGCGCTTCGGTTCGGCGACCACATCCACCAGCGCGCGACCGATCAAATCGTAATCCTCCATCAGCAGGCCGGAGACCAGTGCGCCAACATTGCCCCACTGCTGAATAGCCATGGAAAGCGGAATCGATTTTGGTAGCACGGAGCGGGCGAACGAGGTTTTCACTTCGGTATGCGGATGTACGAGCGTGCAGAACAGGTCTTTGGGTGGTCTGATGGTGATCAGGTCGAGCGGATGATAGCTGCGGATCAGGATAAAATTGCCCAGCATGGCCGGCGCGGCATTGTCGGCATGGGCCGAGCCGCACGCGACGCGCTCGCCTTCGATGGCGAAATGTACCAGCTCCATCTTGGAACAGGGCGAACCGAGCAGTTCGTTGGCCGCAACGAGCGCCGCTGCGGCACTGGCCGCACTGCTGCCCATGCCGCTTGAGAGCGGCAGATGCTTTTTCAGTTCCAGGTCGATGTGCCCCTTGAAGTCGATGCCCTTGGTCGAACGGATATATTCGAGAAACTTGAGCACGACGAAGCTCGACGTGTTCTTTTTCGGGTCGAGTGGCAAGGCTCCTCCGTCCCCCGATATCGAGGTGATTGTGACAGGGCTGCCGCTCCGGGGTTCGTCATGAAGCGTCAGGATAACTTCATCACCGGGTTCGGTAATGGCAAAACCGAGGACGTCAAAACCGCAGGCAACATTTCCTACTGTTGCCGACGCAAATCCAGTGACGGTTTTCATAGCGTGATAGGGGGCATAATTGCTGAAACGGTACGGCGACGGGTTGCTCCGGAAAAGTCTCTTATCCAAATTGTCTTGTGCATTTGAATAACTGGAAGCTTTTCATTAAATTTGGCTTTTATTTTTTGGAGGGTAACGGGCCGTAGCCAGATTCAAGAGAAGGTACGGAGAATCTTTTTCTTTTCTTAACAATAACCTATCGAATTCCATATGTCAACAGCAGTCAGACCCGATGAGGTGTCTTCCATACTCCGCAAGCAGCTCGCAGGTTTCGAGTCGGAAGCGGATGTATATGATGTAGGAACCGTTCTGCAGGTCGGTGACGGTATCGCCCGTATTTACGGTTTGTCGAATGTCGCCGCCGGTGAGCTCCTCGAATTCCCCAATGATGTCATGGGCATGGCCCTGAACCTCGAAGAAGACAACGTCGGTGCTGTGATGTTCAGCAAGGCGAGTTCGGTAAAGGAAGGCGATACCGTCAAGCGTACCAACATTCTCGCTTCCATCCCGGTCGGTGAAGCAATGCTCGGCAGGGTAGTCAACCCGCTTGGCGAGCCGATCGACGGTAAAGGCCCGATCAACACCGAAATCCGCCTGCCGCTCGAGCGCAGGGCTCCCGGTGTTATCTTCCGTAAATCGGTGCACGAGCCGCTTCAGACCGGTCTGAAAGCTATCGATGCCATGATTCCGATCGGCCGCGGCCAGCGTGAGCTGATCATCGGCGACCGCCAGACGGGTAAAACCGCTGTCGCGCTCGATACCATCATTAACCAGAAAGGCAAGGGCGTACAGTGTATTTATGTGGCTATCGGCCTGAAAGGCTCGACCGTTGCGCAGGTTGTTAACACCCTTGAGAAGCACGGTGCTATGGAATACACCACGGTCGTTTCGGCTACGGCTTCCGACCCGGCTCCGCTGCAGTTCATCGCTCCGTTCGCCGGCGCGACCATCGGCGAATTTTTCCGTGATACCGGCCGTCACGCTCTGGTTATTTATGATGACCTTTCCAAGCAGGCTGTGGCATACCGCCAGCTTTCCCTTCTTCTCCGCCGTCCGCCGGGACGCGAAGCATACCCCGGTGACGTGTTCTACCTGCACTCGCGCCTTCTCGAACGCGCTGCAAAGATCACCGACGATATCGAAGTGGCCAGGCAGATGAACGACCTTCCCGAGCCGTTGAAGCCGATGGTGAAGGGCGGTGGCAGCCTTACGGCGCTTCCGGTCATCGAAACCCAGGCTGGTGACGTTTCTGCTTACATTCCGACCAACGTGATTTCGATTACCGACGGTCAGATCTTCCTTGAGTCGAACCTGTTCAACGCCGGTCAGCGTCCTGCTATCAACGTCGGTATTTCGGTTTCCCGTGTGGGTGGTGCCGCTCAGATCAAGGCGATGAAAAAAGTTGCCGGTACGCTCAGGCTTGACCTGGCGCAGTTCCGTGAACTTGAAGCCTTCTCCAAGTTCGGTTCTGACCTCGACAAGGCCACCAAAGCTCAGCTCGACCGTGGTGCTCGCCTGGTCGAAATCCTGAAACAGGGCCAGTATATTCCAATGGCGGTTGAGAAGCAGGTTGCCATTATTTTCGTTGGTACCCAGGGTCTGCTCGATACGGTTGACATCAAGTATGTTCGTCAGTTTGAGGAGAGCTTCCTCGAGATGCTGGAGCAGAAGCATCCCGACCTTCTCTCGTCGATTGCCGAAACCGGCAAGCTTGAGTCCGATATGGCCTCCAAGCTGACAGATGTGGCGCAGAAGTATGTCGCCGCATTCAAAGAGAAGCACAAGGCCTGAAGGCAGCACAAGTGAGTGAGCGCCCCTGAAAACTCAGGGGCGTTTGCAAGTTATTCGGCAATACCAACAATGTTTCGGAATACATGCCAACGTTAAAGGATATACGCATACGGCTCAAGGGTATCAAATCCACCCAGCAGGTGACCAAGGCCATGAAGATGGTTGCGGCCGCCAAGCTGAGAAGGGCCCAGGACAGGGCGATTCAGGCCCGTCCGTATGCCGGGAAGCTGAAAGAGATGCTCGCCTCCCTTTCGACCAAGGTCGACACCTCGCTCAACCCGCTGCTGTCGCCTCGCGAAGAGGTAAACAAGGTGCTGGTGGTGCTGGTTACCTCCGACCGAGGTCTTTGCGGTGGCTTCAACGCCAATATCATGAAGCTCGCTCAGAGGGTCATTCATGAGGATTACGCAGCGCAGCACGCCAAAGGTGCGGTGACCATGATCTGCGCGGGAACCAAAGGCAGTGACTTTTTCCGCAAGAGAGGCTACAATGTCACCAAGGCCTATCCCGGTGTTTTCCAGAATCTCGACTTCTCTTCGGCAAAAGAGATTGCCGAGCTCGCCTCGCAGATGTACCTGAAAGGTGAGGCCGACAAGGTCATTCTGGTTTATAACGAGTTCAAGTCAGTGCTTGCTCCGAATCTCAGAACCGAGCAGCTTCTGCCTATCGCTCCTGAAGATGGAACGGAAGAGGCCGCAGGCAGCGAGTATCTGTACGAGCCTTCGCCGGAAGCCATCATCGACGAGCTGGTGCCCAAGCATCTCAATACCCAGGTCTGGAGGGTGATGCTGGAGTCCAACGCCGCCGAGCAGGCTGCCCGAATGGCTGCCATGGATTCGGCAACCGAGAACGCCAAGGAGCTGATCCGGGTGCTGAACATCAGCTACAACCGCGCACGTCAGGCCGCGATCACCAAGGAGCTGAGCGAGATTGTCGCCGGCGCCGACGCCCTGAAGCAGTAATTTTAGCGGTTACAGGAACCATTGGAAAGCGCCCCCATACAGGGCGCTTTCTTTTTTTGTGTTGACGGGGAAGGAAAAAAGAGTCGCACTTTGGCTTGTATTATTCACCCGGCCGTAAGAAATTAGGATGTCCGTTTAAACGTGTAACGCACTATTGTACAGCATGAAGGTATTCAAGTTCGGAGGATCGTCGATCGCATCGGCGGCCAATATCAGTAACGCAGCCGCTATCATCAGGAAGGAGCTGGAGCGCTCGGAGCTTATCGTCGTGGTTTCAGCCATTGCCAGAGTGACCGATCTGCTTGCCGAAGCCGGTGCGCAGGCGGGCAAGGGTGACGAGGCCTGGCGTGAAACGCTTGACGTGATCGGATCGCTGCATACTGACGTCATCCGTGAGCTGTTCGGCGATGAAGCCGACCCGGAGGAGGCGTGGCTTCGGGAAGTGGTGGCCGAGCTGAACGATGTGCTGCACGGTGTTGCACTGCTCAGGGAGCTTTCCGACAAGAGCCTGGCCCTCATTCTGAGCTACGGCGAGCGGCTTTCGTGCCGGATCATGAGCCGATGCCTTGATGTTTCGGGGACGCCGGCCGAGTGTGTCGATGCGCGTGAGCTCATCGTGACGGACGAGAATTACTGCTATGCGAAAGTCGATCGACTCGCTACCGGCAAGCGCATTAAGGAGCGTTTCCAGACGTACGATCCTGTTCCGGTCGTGACAGGCTTCATCGCATCTGCGGAAGACGGCAGCGTAACCAACCTCGGGCGCGGGGGCTCCGATTTTACCGCCACGATTCTCGGCGCGGCGCTTCATGCTGAAGAGGTGTGGATCTGGACCCACGTGGACGGTTTCTACAGTGCCGATCCGAAACGGGTGCCCGATGCGAAGGTTCTGCCGGAGATCAGCTACGCCGAGGCGATGGAGCTTTCACACGCTGGCGCAAAGGTGCTGCACCCGCTGGCTGTGCAGCCGGTGATGAAGGCGAGCATTCCGCTCTTGATCCGCAACGCCTCCGATCCGGAGAATCCCGGCACCCGAATCGGTGAGTTGCCGGCTTCGACCGACGGCCAGCCGAGACCGGTGACCGGCCTGACTTCGATCAATCGCGTCGTGCTGCTCAACCTTTCCGGCAGCGGCATGGCCGGTGTGCCTGGCACGGCATCGCGTCTTTTCACCTGCCTTGCACGGCACAGCATCAACATCATCTTCATTTCGCAGGCTTCGTCGGAACAGTCGATCAGCCTTGCGGTCGCTCCTGATCAGGCATCGATGGCCAAGAAGGTGCTCGAAGAGGAGTACTCGCGTGAGATCAAGGAGCGTCGGATCGACCCGGTCAGCGTTCGCCGCAACCTGGCGATGGTTGCCATCGTCGGCAACAAGATGTCGGGGCACCCTGGCGTGTCGGCGCAGCTCTTTGAAACGCTCGGCAAGAATGGCGTCAACGTGATCGCCGTTGCGCAGGGCGCCAACGAGATGAACATCTCGGTCGTCATCGACAGCAGCGACGAAGACAAAGCGCTCAACTGCATCCACGAGTCCTTCTTCCTCTCGATGCGCAAGGTGCACGTGTTCATCGCTGGAACCGGCACGATCGCCAAGAGCCTGATCAGCCAGATCAGGGATCATCGCGCGACCCTTCAGCAGGAGATGGCGCTCGACATCGTGGTGGCGGGTCTGGCCAACACCCGGGCGATCTGCATCGAGCCGGAGGGCATCGATCTGGAGCACTGGGAGGAATCGATGAAGACCAGGGAAGCGCATCAGGGCATCGGCCACTACATCAAGCTGATCCGGGCAGAGAACCTGCACAACACCATCGTGGTGGATTGCACGGCCAGCAAGCAGGTTGCCGAGAGTTACCCGGAGCTGCTTCAGGCCAATATCTCCGTCGCTACTGCCAACAAGCTCGGCATGGCTGGTTCGGGTGAGCTGTACGGCAAAATCATGAAGGCCGAGCGGTCGAGCAACGCCCGGTTCCTCTACGAAACCAACGTCGGTGCGGGCCTGCCGATCATCAGCACGCTTAACGACCTTAAGAACAGCGGTGATCGGATCATCTGCATCGAAGGCGTGCTGTCCGGCACCCTGAGCTACATCTTCAACGAGCTGCGCAAGGGCGGACGCTTCAGTGAGATCGTGCGCAAAGCCAAGGAGTCCGGCTACACCGAACCCGATCCGCGCGACGATCTTTCCGGCGCGGACTTCGCTCGCAAAATGCTCATCCTCGGGCGTGCGCTTGGCTACCAGCTCGAGTACGACGATGTGGAGTGCCAGAGCCTCGTTCCCGAATCTTGCCAGGGCGACATGAGTGCGGCTGAATTCCTCGACCGACTCGCAACCATCGACGATTGGTATGTCGAAGAGATGGAGAGTGCGGCCAAAGAGGGCAAGACCATCGCCTACACCGGTGAATTGACGGATGGCAAGGCGAAGGTCGGCCTGAAGCGCGTGCCGCTGGAAAGCCCGGTGGCCGGGCTGAACGGTACGGAGAATTTGGTGGTTTTCACCACCGACCGCTACCTCGACACCCCGCTGGTGGTCAAGGGACCGGGTGCGGGCGGTGAAGTGACGGCGGGCGGTGTGTTCGCCGACATTCTCCGGATCGCAAGCTATCTGGTCTGAGGCGGCGCATGAAAGCAGTCATCATCTCCATAGGCGACGAGTTGCTCAAAGGGCATCGCGTTAACACCAATGCTCCGTTCATCGCGCGCCAGCTTGGCACCATCGGCATTCCCGTAAGCCGCATCATCACCTGCTCGGACGATCCGCAATCGATTCGCGATGCGGTGACGTCGGCGCTCGAAGAGGCTGAAGCGGTGCTGATGACCGGTGGGCTCGGCCCGACCAACGACGACCGGACACGCACCACCGTACAGGAGCTGCTCGGCCGCGGCCTCGTCTTTGACGAGCCTTCGTTCGAGCGAATTGCCGAGATGTTCCGACGCCGCGGTCGCCCGGTAACGGAGGCGATGAAAGCGCAGGCGATGGTCATTGAAGGCTCGGTCACCGTGCCCAACACGAAAGGCACCGCACCCGGCATGATTATCGAATGCGCGCCACAGTTTGCGGGCCGCTATCTTGTTCTCATGCCGGGCGTGCCGGTGGAGATGGAGGCCATGATGCAGCTCACGGTCATTCCGTTTTTCGAGCCGCTCTCTGGCGCGTTCATTCGCCACACCCCTGTCATGACAATGGGCATCGGCGAGTCGCAGCTTTCAGGGCTGATTGTCCAGGTTGAAGACGAACTGCCGTCAGGCACCACGCTCTCCTACCTGCCCCATGCCGCCGGGGTGAGCCTCATGGTGAGCACTTCGGGGAGCCGGAAAGAGGAGGTCGACGAACAGAACCGTCGGGTGGTCGACGCCATCGTTGAACGAGCCAGCTCCTTCGTCTATGCGGTCAGGGATGCACGGCTCGAAGAGGTGGTGGTCGAGACGCTGCTTGAAAAAAAGATGACCGTGGCTGTGGCTGAGTCCTGCACCGGTGGCCTTATCGCGAGCCGCCTGACCGATGTGGCCGGTTCGTCCGGCTGTTTTCTGCAAGGGCTGGTCACTTACAGCAACGAGGCCAAAGTCGCACAGCTCGGCGTCGATCCGGCTACGATCGACGAGCTCGGCGCGGTCAGCGAGCCTGTGGCTGAAGAGATGGCCCGTGGCTGTCTCGAACGGAGCGGCGCGGACATCGCGGTCTCCACGACAGGCATCGCCGGGCCGGGTGGAGGATCGCCGGAAAAGCCGGTTGGCACGGTCTGCATCGCGGTTGCTTCCCGCTCGGGGAAGGGCGATGTGACGGCCGAGGCCTCGACGTTCTCGATGCACGGTGACCGCCAGCAGAACAAGGCGCGCTTCAGCGAGGCCGCTCTCCGCGCATTGCTGGTCAGGCTGAAACAGCCCGGCTCCTGATCGACGAGGTTCCGATTGCTGCCGAACGCTTTCAGGGGCTTTTGAATTGTGTATATTTTTTCGCTGGTGTTCCGCAAGTGTGAGGTTGTCTGTTCCGGAACAGGGGCGCGAAGAAGAGATGACTACCCAATGAAAACTGCGTTTGTGTTTTATGCCTTCCATTGCAAAACTTCCTGATATCGTTGCCAATAAAATTTCGGCTGGCGAAGTGGTGCAGCGTCCGGCCTCGGTGGTCAAGGAGCTTCTCGAAAATTCAATCGATTCCGGAGCCTCGGCCATCACCGTCGTCATCAAGGAGGCCGGCCGGCAACTCGTCCGAATCATCGACAACGGCTGCGGCATGGACAGCGATGACGCCCTGCTCAGCGTGCAACGGTTTGCTACCAGCAAGATTTCCGACGTGGATGATCTCAATGCACTCCGGACGCTCGGCTTTCGCGGGGAGGCGCTGGCAAGCATTTCGTCGGTCTCGCACTTCGAGCTGAAGACCCGCCGCCAGAGCGAGCCGGTTGGCATCCAGCTCATCAGCAACGGCGGTGAGATCGAAGGCCCTCAGCCTGCGCAGTGCGAGCCCGGTACGTCGATTTCGGTGCGCAACCTCTTTTTCAACGTTCCGGCCCGCCGCAAGTTCCTCAAATCCAACGCTACCGAGTTCAAGCACATTCACGAAACCGTCAAGGCGTTCGTGCTGGCCTACCCGGAGATCGAGTGGCGTCTGATCAACGACGATCACGAGCTGTTCCACTTTCGCACACCGGACGTTCGGGAGCGCCTGAGCCACTTTTACGGCGAGGGATTCGGCGAAAGCCTGATCGAGGTGACCGAGGAGAACGATTACATGACCATCGGCGGCTATCTCGGCAAGCCCGGCATGATGGTGCGCCAGAAATATGACCAGTATTTCTACATCAACCGGCGTCTGATCCAGAACCGGATGCTGGTGCAGGCAGTGCAGCAGGCCTACGCCGAGCTGCTCGAGGAGCGGCAGTCTCCATTCGCGTTGCTCTTTCTCGGTCTCGACCCTTCGCTGGTCGATGTGAACGTGCACCCGGCCAAGCTGGAAGTAAAATTCGAGGATGAAAAAAGCATCCGGAGCATGGTCTATCCGGTCGTCAAGCGCGCCGTCCGGACGGCTGATTTTTCTCCCGAGGCGACCGTTGCGCCTTCGCCGGCACCGGTCGGCTCACATGGCATCGGGTTGCCGGAAAGCAGCTCTCGCAAACTGGCCTATTCGGACTTTTCCGGCAAATCCTCGACCACGGGTGATCTGTACCGGAACTACCGGCAGGGTGCGTTCGATCTCTCCGGCGCGTCCGTGCCGCCGCCATCGATTGACCCGGTTGAATCGTCTTTCGGCTCCGGTTCCGGGGAACCATACCCTTCGATGGTGCAGGAGTCGCTTCTGACGCCGTCTGCAGATCAGCCGTCCGCCGCTGACGAGCAGAATCCTGTCGCGCCGGACAAGGAGCCGAAAATCTGGCAGCTGCACAACAAGTACATTATCTGCCAGATCAAAACCGGTCTGATGATTATCGATCAGCACGTAGCGCACGAGCGGGTGCTGTACGAACGCGCGATCGACGTGATGAACGAGGCTGTGCCCAACTCGCAGCAACTGCTGTTTCCGCAGAAGATTGACCTCAAGCCGTGGCAGTACGAGGTGTACGAGGAAATTTCCGAAGAGCTGTACCGGCTTGGCTTCACGATCCGTCCTTTCGGCGGGCTGAGCGTCATGATCGAAGGCGTCCCGCCGGACGTGCGCGACGGCAATGAGGCTACGATTTTGCAGGATATGATTGCCGAATATCAGGAGAACGCCTCGAAGCTGAAGCTGGAAAAGCGCGATAACCTGGCCAAATCGTACTCCTGCCGCAATGCCATCATGACCGGCCAGAAGCTCGACGTCGAACAGATGCGGATGCTCATCGATCGCCTGTTCGCAACACGAATGCCATACGTCTGTCCGCACGGCAGACCGGTCATCATCCGCCTCTCACTCGGCGAACTCGATCGCATGTTCGGAAGAACGTAGAGGTACGGAGTGGTGGAAAAGTTGGATGTCTGTACGCCGCGAGCAGTTGTCTTGTTTCCTGAAAAATAAGTTTGTACATTACCGGCCAGAACGATTTTTTACCCTTGTAGCTCAGTGGATAGAGCACCAGTTTCCTAAACTGTTGGTCGGCAGTTCGAGTCTGCCCAAGGGTACTCCTCATACCACTCATACGAGGCCGCTCCGGCGGAAAAAAAGCAGCAGGGTTTTCCCTGCTGCTTTTTTTATCGTCTGTTCGAATGCGAAGTGCTTATTGCTGGTAGCAGCCGCCCTGTCCAGTTCCTCTGCCCTGACCCTTGCCGGGGCCCCATTGCCCGCCGGAGTACTGATCCCATACCCATGCAGACACAGCCGCCAGCTCTTCAGCGCTGAGGGGGATGGCTGGCATCAGGCCGAAACGGGTGATGGCTTGCTGGTCGGCAAGCACCTTTTCTTTGCTGGGGGCTTTGATGAAGTCAGCCATCTGCTTGATTCCCTCGGCTCGAGAGGAGTAGCGCTGGTGGTACCTTGCCGAAATAGGCAGAATGGGCGGCGCGGATTTTGGTGGCGGCGTAATCGAGTGGCAGACGCTGCAACTCCTGTCGAAGACCGCCTTGCCGTCCACGGCGGCAGACGCTGTCGAAGAAAAGCCCCAGAGCATCAGGCCCGACAGGGCAAGCACTTTCGCTTTGGTAAGCATGTCGTTAATCTTGTTCATGGTTCATCGCATTTCATGGTTTCGAAAATTCGTCAGCCTTCCGTACGAATATAAAAGTAGCTAAAAAACGGAAAAGCCAGTCAGGGAATCAACGAGCTGCATCATGTTTTACGAAGCGTTGTAAATCTTTATACTTGAAGATGCCTTCGAGCTGAACCAAAGGTCTTTCCGGAACCGTTCACTTCACCCTCATGAAATTGCTCAGAAATCTGTTCCTGTTCATCCTGCTCGTTCTGCTGGTTGATGTGGGCCGGTACTTCGTCGTGCCGGATGTTGCCGAATTGAAGACCGTCAATCCCGAAACCACAGCGTTCATGGAGTCTAGAAAGGCCCAGTGGCGACGTGATGGCATTGATCGCACCATTTCGCAGCGCTGGGTGCCGTTGAGCCGGGTTTCGCCAATGCTTGTCAAAGCGGTACTCATTGCCGAGGATGACAAGTTCTGGCACCATGAAGGATTTGATTACGAGGCGATTCGGAACGCTGTCAAAAAAGACATCGAAGCGCGTGAGTTCAGGTTCGGGGCGAGCACCATCAGCCAGCAACTGGCCAAGAATCTCTACCTGTCGCCATCGAAAAATCCGATCAGAAAACTCCAGGAGGCTATCCTGACCTGGCGCCTCGAACGCACGCTTTCCAAGCGGCGCATTCTCGAACTTTACGTCAACACCGTTGAGTGGGGGGACGGGATTTTCGGTATTGAAGCGGCCGCTAAACACTATTATGGCGTCAGCGCTTCACAACTCACTGCAAATCAGGCGGCGCGGCTGGCGGCGGTGCTGCCCAACCCGATAAGGTTCAAGCCGAACGGAACGTCCCGTTTTGTCGAAAAGCGCGCCAGGCTGATTCAGGGCATCATGATGAGGCGAGGGCTTGTCGTGCCCGATTATCGAGAGGTGATCAGCGAACCCGATACAACCGGGAGCGCTCAGCCCGATTCGGTGGTCGTCGGTATTCCGGAGGGGCTTATCGATGCGGCGTTGCAGGCGGACAGCACCGCAGAGAAGGGTGGTGATAGTGCTGAAAAAGAGCCAGCGTCTGTAGACGCCGAACAAAAAAGCCAGTCCGGAGACTGAGTGTCTGCCGGACTGGCTGGAAACAACAAGGCGAAGTTTTTTCAGGACTCGGGTTCGAACAAGGATTTGTCCACTCCGCACACCGGGCATACCCAGTCTTCCGGAAGATCTTCGAACGGCGTTCCCGGATCGATTCCGTTGTTCGGATCGCCATCGGCCGGATCGTAAATATAGCCACAAGGCACACATACGTATTTCTGCATATCTCGTCTCCTTTTGAATGAAAAGTTATGGGGGGTTCACAAAAACATTCTTGTACTTAGGATT
>Ga0272443_10005064_pt1 | contig 13859 bp, 14 predicted proteins | sample SSMAcet12_FD_193581 | JGI IMG/M metagenome (GOLD analysis project Ga0272443, IMG submission 193581) | Marine sediment archaeal communities from Little Sippewissett salt marsh, Falmouth, MA, United States - SSM-Acet-12 | ecosystem: Environmental > Aquatic > Marine > Wetlands > Sediment ...
GAAGAGAAAGTCGGACATGAAATACTCCAAAGGGTAGGTGGCGGTCAGCCAGACAAAGCGAACCTATGTCAGACAATTAAATTGTAGAGCGCAAGCCTGCTCAGGGTCAAGGAAGGTGCTCATACCTCCGGACGTGTTTCATCCATGATGAGAGGGCGTACGAGTTGAGAGGGACTGAGGATTCTCGTCAGGGTAACGCTAATGGCCCACCCTCCCACACCCATAACTCAAACAGGCTGCGCAGATCACATGCACAGGCTTCTTCCGCAACTCTCTGCAGTTCCTGCCCTGAAACAAAACCGAAGCGGTTCTCAAGGAAAAGGGACTGCAGGAAAGCGTTGAATGCTGATCGCCCCATAGTCCAACGCAGCGATTCCAGAAACAACGCGCCCTTGTAGCCGGCATCGATCATGTATATCTCCATCGTATCAAAATCGAGAGCAGATTGGTCCAGTGCTCGTTCGACATCACCCTCCTCGCGTAATGCTGCGCGCAGGTTCGTGAGGTACCCGGTCCCGGCGCCGACGCCGAAGCGTTCTTCGTCATACTTCACCCGTGCGAAGAGGGTGAGCGCTTCGCGAATCCAGGGCTGCTGGATTGAATCACTGCCCAGCAGGCCCGCTGTCCATTGTGTGGCGACCGCCGTCAGCACTTCGTCCACAACTGTGTTTGTTCCCGCTGCACCCAGTGGGACAATCCCTGCCGCCCCATCCCCCCACCAGCCCGGCACGTCCACCAGATCGAGTTCCGCATATGGATAGGGCACCCACTGCTCACCAAGCAGTGCAAGCATGCGGTCCGCAGCCTGGAGAACCACCTCGGCTTCCTCTTCGTGTTCTGGAAGCATCCAGGCCCGCAGAAGCACCTCGCCTGCCATGCGCTCCACCTCTACAAACGTTCCAGCTGCGACTGCGATCAAACGGGCAGGTCCCGAAACGGCATGCAGCATCTGCCTGCCATCACCGCCGCTCTCCCTCTCGACAACAACACCGGTCACGGCACACTCCAGGTCTGCAGGCGCGTCGATGACCATGTCGAAGCGCGCGAGCGGCATATTCCCGGCACCATTGGCATAGGGTGATACTGTCGTCTGCCAAACATCATCATAGCGGGGGATGAGTGGAGCAGGTGCTTCAACGTAGAGGACACCATCGGAGGGCGCCACATCCAGTTCGAAGGGGACCGTGATATCGATCATGGTCTCAGTGGAAAGTGCGCGAGGGAGATCAACGCTGAAACTATGGCCGTCCTCGGCATACTGAATCGGGAGCAAAATCCCGTCGACCATGATGGGGCCAGCGCGCATGGTATCAGATGCAGGTGGAAGGAGAAATGCAAGAGTATGCAACGGCTCCCCGGACGTGTTCGTATAGCGGATACGAGCCGTCCCCTGAAGAGTATAGACGCCTTCACCTGCGTCAAGCGTCAACGTTAACCAGTAGTGGGGCGCATCATGCAGCAGAACGTCGCCAGGATTACCTGGAAGGAGCGCAGCAGTCTCATCGCTATCCGGTGCAGGTGGCGTAGGGGGAAGTGTTGGCAGCGGAGTCGGTGCAGGCGTGGGTGTGTAGGCGGGCGAGAGACGCTGGATGTCACCCTCAGCATTCGATTCCAGCGTTGCAAGCTGCCCGGACGCGGGTTGACAACCTGCTACGAGCAGCACCAGGCAGGCAAGAAGAACCTGCTTCATTGAATACACCATGCTGAGCGTGAACGGGGACACGATGCATGGTACCTCATATCAGTCACACTCAACGTACTCCAGATCCTCATCTCCATCACGCCCACACATGCACCAGGGCTTGGCTTGCCTCCCATGCAGAATCCCGCCATCAGGATCCAGCATCACCGATGTGGATGCGATGAATGACCCCCGACTCAGAGACACAGAGCTGGCTACCATCCTGGCTGATGACCACTACCCTTTCATGCTACCTTTCCGCATCCGACACTTCTTAACCGATCTTATTCAACCAATTGGCGGCTTGAAGAATTGGTCGATTATACATGGAGCTATGCCAAAGAAAAAAGAAGCCTCCCCCATGAAGGAGCCGCTTCCTTTTCTTGGGATTTCCCACCTGGATTCCACTCCAACTCGGTCTGGGGCGCCAGGGGGAACCGTCATGTTATCGCCCAATTATGGGATCATCTCGAGGATGAGGTCATGCAGCTGCCAGCCCAGGTCTCCTGCGCACCAGCTCTGGTTGCCGAGGATGACCACATCCAGTTCCCTGCCGGGATAATGATAAAGACGGCAGCTAACGCCATCCTCCTCGCCGGTGTGCCCCCAGCGCACAAGGTGCCCGTTCTTCTCCAGGAGAAACATGTTCGCGAAGCCGTACTTCCATGTATAGCCCCGGCTCCCCTCCTCCTCGACCAGGACGTGGGGGGTCAGCATCTGTTGCGTCAGCGCGGGTGACAGCAGCCGCTCTTCTCGTAGCGCCGAGGAGAAGCGGACCAGATCGAGGGCAGTCGATGTGGCGCCACCATCGGCCGCGGCTTCCGGGGTTGTGGAGTAGATGTTCCTCTTCCAACCGATGATCGTCTCGTTCTCATCCTCGATGGGGATGTACCCCTCCGCCACGCCGTCCGCGACATCATCCAGCGCGACGAAGCCGGACCGCAGCATGTCGGCCGCGCTGAAAACGTGCTGGCACACGTAGTCAAAATAGGAGAGGCCGGATACGCGTTCGATCAGAAGGCCCAGCAGGATATAGCCGGCGCCATTGTATTGGTACGTCTCGCCTACCGCTGCAACAGGGTCGGCATGGACGAACAGCGGAAGGTAATCTTGGTTGCGGCGCAAGAGGTAGATGGGATGCTCTCGGCACAGTGCTTCCCATTCCACCTCCCAATCGCCGGACTCGTCAAACCAGTCGGCCATGCCGGAGGTCATCGTCAGCATGTGGTAGACCGTGGCTTGGGGCGGAATGGACGTTGTTTTCAATTCGAGGACATCTCGCACAGGGGTGTCGAGCGTGAGCTTCCCCTGGTCGACCAATTGAAGGACAGCGACCGCCGTGAACAGTTTGGAAACGGAAGCGATCCGGAAGCGGGTGTCCATGCGGTTGGCGACCTTCCAGGATCGCTGGGCATAACCGGTCGCAGCCTCAAATAGAGTCTCACCGCCGCGCTGTATCAGGACCGCGCCGGAGAAATCCTCTGCGCGTCCCTTTTCCACGATCAGCTGGTTCACGTGATCATCAAATGACATTGCCGCTCCCCTGTTCAGAACATGAACCCTGCCCGTTTTGGACAGTGCACTTTCTCAGACATGTAATCGCTCCTTGGTGCGACGTCCTAGAGCGCCAGGAATAGTATTGTCAGGAAGACCAGCAGCAAGCCCCAAACCATGGACAGAGCCGGAAGTTTTTCCTGCGTAGCCCGGCGCAGCACCAGATTCGCAAAAAGCATCGTGAGGGGCAGCCCGATCAAGGCTGTGCCAATCCCGGCGAGCACATCGCTGACGAAATGCGCGCCCAGCACAATCCTGCTGACGCACACGCCGGCAGCAAGCAGGCCGATCACAATTTTAATCACCTTATGGACAGGCTTTGAGTTGCTCACCAGCAAGATGAAGGGAAGGACAAGGGCGACGACCTTGGTTGCATGACCTGAAGGAATGGCAAAGCCGACCGACTTGCTCAACGCCAGAATCTGGCCGGCATAGGTGATCCCCGGTCGGGGGCGGGCAAAGGCTTGCTTGAGGAGATCGCCGGCGATGCCACTCAACGCATACGAACAAATGGTGTAGAAATAAATCGTCAGGGGCGCATCGAGGGAAGGTATCCCTTTCGAAAGCAGCAGGTACAGGACAAACAGAGTCGTGATGACCGCCATGCCATAGGATGAGAGCCCTTTCGACACGACGGCGAGCAGGTCCATGACGCGGCGATTGGCATCGAAAGAAAACAGGACCGCTTCATCCACCCCCTGCTGGATCCAGAAAGCCACCGCAACGATCCAGAAGAGAGTCCCCACCAGGAAGCAAGCCTTCCAGGTGTGCTTTGAGTCGGGGATCGGGATCGGCGTCCCATTTTCTTTCCGTGCAAATCTAGGGAATCGCATGTCGTTTCTCCCTGGATCTTCGATCCCAGCGCAGAAAATGACCCTTTTCTCTTTCATCGGCGTTGGTGACGGGGGAATCCCCCACCACCCGCCTTCCACGATAGCAAAATCATCCCAGTGATTGCAACTATCCACAGAAGCATGCATGAGGGTTGGCTTGATGCTCTGGCTGTGCGACAGGGAAGGATAGGAGGTCAGGACCCAAGATCGACCTGCTCGATGGCGTCGAAGCGCCGGTCCACGCAGTAGTACAGTTCTCGCTTGCCGGCATCATACAGGATGGACAATTCGGTCTTCCATTCCGGTCCCGCCTGGGCGACGCGTTGCAGCACATCGAACCCGTCTTCCACACACATCGGTCCATCCAGCGCCGCAAGCGATTCAAGTGTCGTGAGATAGCGATCCGCCCCATCTCCCGAAACCGTTGCGGGGACGATGTCATCGTACTCGGATAACGGGAAATTGGTCATCACGACCCAGTCCGAATCGTCAGGTTCTGAATACAGAATTTTCCTCCCCGGTTCGACGATACACGTATTCCCATGCCGATCCATAATCAGGTTATGCGTGCTCTGCCCGGGCGCATTAACGATGACGACCCGCCCCAGCAATGCTTTCACGTCCTCAAAACCAGCATCTTCCGCCATGATGTATTGGATCAATGACGTCGTGATCCAGCGTTTATCACTCTGCCGCTTGTATCTCCCGGCCTCATTCGGAGGAACCATGAGGTCGTTCACAAAGAGCCCTGCCTTATTCACCCCGAAGGAAGGGAAATACGTCCCTCTCGACTTCACGGAAACCAGGAAATCGCCCCCTCCGTCCGCTGCAACCTTGAATGCGGTGCCATCGAGATCGAAATTCATCCCGACCCAGATACCACTTTTCCGATATACAAAGCTCGTACACATGGATTTCCCCTCCATGAACGAACCTACCAGACAGGAGTTTGGAAAGATTCTCTCCCCATGCCTGCCCGCGTATCCGTTTTCCTTTCAGACCCTCAGCACGCCGCGGAAGCCGCGCGCAGCGTAGTATGATTCGGCGCCGTTGTGGTAGAGAAAAACTTGGTCGTAGCGGCGATCACAGAAAAGTGCGCCACCTAGCTCACGAATCTTGGCCGGTGTTCTCACCCAGCTCGATGTTTTCGTATCAAACTCCCCCAGCGTCTGCAGGATCCGGTATTCGTCTTCGGATAGGATGTCAATGCCCATGGCAGAAGCCATGTCCATTGCGTTGGCATGTGGTTTGTTCTTTTTCCTTGCCTCAAGTGCGGCTCGATCGTAGCAAATGCTCCGGCGGCCAGCCGGGCTTTCCGGGGAACAATCGATAAAGATGTATTCGCCCGTCTTCGCATCATAACCAACCACATCCGGCTCCCCGCCGGTGCTCTCCATCGCAAACAGGGACCCACGCTTCTCCGGATGCGCATCCAATCTCGCCTTGACGTTAGACCACTCAAGCCCCATATGCCTCTGCATGTTGTTCTCAAAGCGAAGCATAAGCGAATGGACGAGCGCTTCATCTTCCTGCGGTGACCGTTCCAGGGTGATCTCCACCCTGGGAACCGGCTTGCCGTTGCCTTTCCCCGATTTGTTCGCCATACGCCACTCCCAAGTTCATACCCGTACGATTGTTATATCACCCCAGGTAGATAGGTGTTGCTTATAAAACATCTGCATCTTCGTCTTGCTGTGACGCCAAGAAGATCGCAACGTCACTCTCTTCCGTGTTACTCACATCGAAGGAAGTCTGTCCACTTCCACATCACCCTGTGGCTTGAAGCGGTTCAACGCAGCCCTGACCAGACCAAATGCCAGCAGGGCAAGGATGATCACGCCCATGCCGTATTTGGCCATCGTGGAAGTGGTCGCCAGCCATCCCACAATTCTGGGCTGAGTTGGATAGACCAAAATGAGAGCCATGATCCAGATGTTTTCCAGCACGTCAAAGATGCCGCCAAGAATGGGTACTAGATTCAGGGTTTGAACCCTGCTGACTGGCTTAAAGCCGCGTTGGAATAACCACGAGATGCCAAGTGAGAACATCGCCGTATACACTGCGATGAGGATGAAATCTGCAAGGTGGATCCAGATCATCTGGAGGCGGCCATCCTCGCCATAGGAAGACACCGCAGAAAAGGCATCGGATGCCGTGTAGCCAAACCGTCCATCCAGACTCCTGCTGAGCAGGGCAGGATCGGCAAGCGGCAGGTTTATGAGCAGCACAAACAAAGCAATCACAACCAGAATCAACCAGCCCTGTGCGTGGGCATGCAAGCGGTTGGATAGATCTCTCAGCATGAGTCTCCTTTCATCAAATCCAGTGGAATAGCGATACTGTGGCCATACATCCGTTTTGTCATTCCCAATCCACCCCGTCGTGGATGATTCATCCCGGCGTTGAAGGAATCCGGAGCGCGGACCCTCTACCTGCCGGGTTTTTATAAGGGCGAACGATTACTCCCTCGGAGTGAAGGTTACGCCCCCCTGTGATCGGACACCCTATCAAACGGCGCCAGAACAGCCTCCACTGCAGTGCAACCAGCACCACGCTGACGCCTGCGCACAGCCGCAGCTTTCGCCGCCGCGTGACGATCGGCGCGACAATCGCAAACGTTGCGGGTAAGAAAAGAACCAACGCAAGTGTGTTGATCGGGAAGAGTACCGGGTAGCGATCCCCCATAATAATGTCCCCGAGTATCCAGAGAAGCAGCAGGGTGTAGTACACCCAGATGCTCTCAATCACATTGCGCCTGAAGACCTCACAACGTTCTTCACACCTTCTCCATCGCTCCTTGCCTCTCATGCAAGCTTCCCTACCAGCGGTGATCCGAAAAAAGGTTGGGATCCTCCACGACAACTAGGGCACCTTGCGTGCGATGTACACGCCATAGCTATAATACGCTTTATAGGTCTCATACAGGGCGATTTCGCGCTGTTCAGATTCCACAATCGCTCGTGCTGCTGGGCTGTCACCATTGCGCTGCAGATACTCGTCGAAACCTTCCTGCATCGGCCGGTAATAGTTCTCCAGCCAGCAGTGCTCCGGCAAGATAAAATAACCCACCGGCGAGTAGCCGTTCTTTTCCAGCATGTCAAGCTTTGCCGAAGCCACATCGATCCCGGGATACTCGCCAGACCAATGCTCCTCAATCTCTCGGGGACGAGCGTCCGTCAGCCACGTTATCTCGGAAACGACCAGCAGTCCACCTGTCTTCAGAAAACGCCTCCAGTCGACCACGCCCTTTTCAAACCCGATGTTGTAGATCGCGCCCTCAGACCAGATCACATCGAATTCCTCATCGCCAAAGGGCAGTTTCTCCATGGAACAGGGCAGAGTCGCAATCCTCCCCTTGAGTCCCAGCTTTCCAGCTCGCTCTTCAAGCACCTCAAGGAACGGAGGGAGGAAGTCCACCGCCGTGATGTGTGCGTTCAGGTTTTGAGCGAGCACCAGTGTGGACGCTCCTGTGCCGCAGCCGATGTCGGCGATGTTCAACGCTGCGGATCGGTCAACGCTACCCAGATGCATTGCCTGTTCCGTCTCCGCGTCCCCACCCGGACCCTGCCGGTCGGCCTTGATGTGCAAGTCGATCAAGAGCTGCATTTCATCCATCAAGCTACCCTCCTGGACATGCTGCTTTGCTAAAGGATGCGCAAGGTGTGTCCAACTGAGCAAACCATCTTGTCATTGAACGATCGCAGATACGGTGCTTCTGTGTCGCCAACGTACCGATGCTGCTTCGCGTTGTTTACAGCTGCACCCATTCTGCGACGGATCGAGACGGATGGGTGCCCCATCACAGTAGGAAGGCTGTGAAAAAAGCGGCCACGAACACCAGGATCATCACCCCCAGAATCTGCGAATAGTTCTCCGGCTCCAGCTGCCCCTTCCGATCCATGTTTCTGATGAGGGGGAACATGCGCCAATAGAAGGAGAGGGTGGCGAGGGCCAGGGCTAGCACGCTCATGCGCTGCGTAGTCAGATCGCCAAAGAGCAGGATCACGGCCAGCAGGGCGAGGAAGATGAGCTTGGCTCCGGCGACCCAGTAGATGAGGTACCGCACGAACGCATGAACGTCCGGGTCCTGCTTCGTCTTCTCCCAGGCTGTAAAGACACCGACTGCGTTAGCGACTTTGGCACCCGGTGCGAAATACAGCGCGAGTACATTGGACACTTCGAATGCCATGAATGCAAGCAGGATGATTTTGATGAGGGTCATGGAATTCTCCTGGAAGAACGCAATGGATGGTGAAATGGTCATGATGGCTTAATGGTACTCGTCAGTTCAGCTGAGATCTAGTCGAACTCGGCTGGCAGCGATGGATCGGATGCAAGCTCAACCATACGGACAATCTGGTCCGACGTAACTCTGGCGGTTGATAATGGAGGCAGCGCATCAACGGCGTAGAAACCCACCGCGTCCGTCTCGAGATCGTCAGCCGCTGTCTGTTCAACGAGCTTGCATTGAACAAAGAGCTTATACGAGTATTCGGGATGAGGCGGGTGCGGATGACGTGAGCGGTCATAGACGGCGAGAATCCGGACTGGATGAACGAGATACCCTGCCTCTTCTCGCACCTCTTTCGCAACGGCCTCGCTCAAGCTGCAACCCACGTCCGCCCAGCCCCCAGGCAACGTCCACAAACCGTCCGCTCTCTCTCTGACCATCAACACCTTGCCTTCATTCAAAACGAGGGCACGCACATCGATCTTCGGCGTGGCAGTGCCTTCGAAGGACTCGAAGAACGCGACAGTTGCGTCCGGGTCACTCGAGGACAGCCTGGCCAGCATGCGGGCGCTGATGTCTCTCAGCTGCTGAAACCGCTCCCGGTCAAAGGGATCCTTCGAATACCGCAGGCCGTTCTGCGCAATGGCCTGCAGTTTCTGAATCCACAGAAGCCATGGTTGTGACATGGTTCGATTCTAGGGGCATTCTGGCTAGTGGCAAGGAGAGGCGTCGGGCAGGTAACCAAGTGTCATTGTATGCACCACGTCGATGAAGCCTCCTCTGAGGACAAACTCGGCGACGGCATTGTCTTGCCGCCAGATATCATTCAGGGGATCGCCCTCAGGAAACATCAAGTACCAAACCACATTGAAACTCAAGATCCAGATGTGTTGCTATGAGGGTTTATCGAGAAAACCGATACCAAGCCAGGGCGCATAAGACTGAGGGAAAGAAACCTTTTCGACAGCTCGAGAGCGACAGCTGCCCATGAGGAACATCTCATACATCCTGCCCCCTGACCAGTATAGCCTTCTGGCGCTTCCGGCTGTGGCGCGAGGAATTGCCACCTTCATGCTCCCTGTTACTCGTTTCGTACAGCCCCGTTGAATGGCTTCCAGCTGAGCGGCTATCGCTCTACGCTGATCCTACGACCAGTCTTGATCAATCTGTCCATACCTCGGACCTGCCCATCCTGGACGGACCGTCCAACGTTTCAGCAATCAGGAGAGCAGCCCGCTTTACAAATCATGCTCTTTCAACCAACCCAGCATCCTGTCTGCTACGTTCTGCCAGCGCGTATCCAGCATCATGGCATGACCGATGTTCGGAATGAACCTTGCTTCTGTGTTGTACGCACGCGCGGTTGCCCGGACTTCGTCGGGGGAAATCAAGTTGTCCTCCGCAGCGCCAAGCACGAGCATTTGAGTATCGACGTTTCTTGGCCGGGGCAAGTCCAGGAACATCATGTCGAAAAAGGCCCGCATGGATTCATTTTGCTGGCGAACGATTTCGTAATAACGCATGAGAGCGCCGTCATCAAACCCCTCGGAAAAGAACAATTCTCCATAAAGCCCGGGGGTGCCAATGGTGTGCAGCAAATTGAACGTGAGCGTGACCTTCAGAATGTTGAGTGGATGTTTTTTGGCCATCCTCCACGTAGCGGGTAACAACCCCGCCGGAGGGGCAGACCCAAGCAGGATTGCTGCCGCCGCCTCGTGTGTTCCCAGGTACTTCTGAACAACCATTCCACCCATGGAATGGCCCACGAGGATGGGCTTACGGTCGAGCTGCTCAACGACGTGGGCTACATCGGACACGAAAGCTGACACCGGCGTCATCCGGAGTCTATCTCGCCGATCACTTGCACCATGACCACGGAGACTGAGGGCATGGGACGTGTAGCCATGATCGGCGAAGTAGGGTTGAAATGTCTCTGCCCAGCACCATGCTGCGTGCCACATGCCATGCACGAACACGAGAGGTGTAGCATCTGAATCAATGTCTGAAACCCGGGTATGGATGTCAATGTGCATGGTATTCCTCCCCTGGTATGTAGCGTACACTCTTCGGCCCAGCCCCAGGACTGTCTGACCCTCTTGTCACGTCATCCCGGCGGATGAGCTCACCCGCAGCCGGTTTTACCTGAGTTGATAACAGACCATGTAGCCTACAAGGGAGGAAACGTTCAAAGTGCAGTCAAGGCAAGGAATCGGGTGCGGCGGAAAGTGACATTCATGGTCAAGTCAGGGAGCAAACGAATTCCTGGATGTCTCAGTTCCCCTTGCCGAGTGCTCGGACCAGCACAAAGATCAACGAGGAAAACAGCAGCAATCCGGCTAGAATGACAGCAAATCCGCGTTCCCCGGTCGCAAAGAGATAAACATCAACTGACACAAGTATAAGGATGAAGATGCCTGATCGGATGTTCATGCGCTTCATGACAGCTCCTCCAATTCCACACTGCGCGCGATACATCGGGATCATCGTCAATAGGATTTCAGGCACCGATGTCAACTTGATCGATAACCGATTGAAAGCCAGCCGCTGCCCTTCAAGCGTCGGTCGCCCCCATGTGCTTGAGAACTTTCATTTTGGATATACCCTCCGCTTGCGACGGAGCGGGCGCCGAGTGCCTTCAAGCACTTCCACCGCAGCCATGCACAGTGCTTTGTCGATCAGCATTCCCGCACCGGACGGTGTATCAGGCTGACAGGCGTAATCCAGCGCACGCTCTCCGAGCTTCTGCCACGCTGCTTCGGAGAGATCGAAGACCCTTGGTGCCAGTTGATCTTCACCATACGCCTCCAGCTGTCTGGCGACATGCTCTCGCATCGTGTTCACATATCCTTTGGCCATCGTGGTCTCCTGAGGTTTAGCCAGCTTTGAGCTCAGCCGAGACAATCATTGGGCTTAAGCCACAGAAGGCTTCACCGCCAGAAGCCTCCGCCCTTTGACGCCATGGCGCGCAGCGCGTTGTAGGCCTATTTCCCTGTGTCCGTTTATCATTTTCCCGTCTCCTGCCTCGAACAACAGCTCGCTTATGATGGATCCAAGGCTTCCCGGACTTTGTCCGTCAGATCCTTGATGGAGAAGGGTTTCTGGATGAAGTTCACGCCTTCATCCAGGACACTGTGATGGGCAATCACGTTGGCTGTATATCCCGACATGAACAGGCACTTTACGCCAGGGTGGAGCGAGAGGATGTTTCTGGCCAGGTCGCGGCCGTTCATTTCAGGCATCACGACGTCGGTCATAAGGAGGTGTATCTCGCCAGGATGTTCCGTAGCCAGGCGGATGGCTTCACCGGGTGTGGATGCCTCCACCACGGTGTACCCCTGACGCGCGAGCATCATGCTGGCTACCTCGAGGATCGCAGGCTCATCTTCCACCAGAAGGATTGTCTCGTGGCCATGCTCTCTCGTTGTTTCTGGTTCCGTTTGCGGCTGCGGGGTCGTCCTGGTTTTGTGGCGCGGCAGGTAAATCTTGAAGGTCGTGCCCTGCCCCGGCTCACTGTAGACATGGATGAACCCGTTGTTTTGGGTCACCGCGCCATAGACCGTGGACAAGCCCAGGCCGGTTCCTTTGCCCAATTCCCGGGTGGTAAAAAATGGCTCGAAAAGGTGCGACATCGTTTCGGAATCCATGCCACAGCCGTCGTCGCTCACGGCAAGCAGCGCGTACTCCCCGGGCGGACATCCCGCATGATCCCTGCAATAAGCCTCATCGAAAATGCTGTTGCCGGTTTCGATGGTCACTTTGCCAAAACCGGTGATGGCGTCACGGGCATTGACGCACAAGTTGGCCAGAATCTGGTCAACCTGCGCGGGATCGATCTTCACTGGCCACACGTCGCTGCCCGGAATCCAGGCTATTTCAATGTCTTCACCGATCAGCCTCTGGAGCATCTTGAGCATGCCGTCCACGGTCTCGTTGAGGTCGATCACTTTGGGCGCTATGGTCTGTTTGCGGGCAAACGCCAGGAGCTGGCGGGTCAGATCGGCGGAGCGCTCTCCGGCTTTTTTGATTTCCATAAGATCGGCATAATACCGCTGATCCGCTGTCATCTTCTCCAGAACAATATCCGCACGACCGAGAATAACCCCCAGCATGTTGTTGAAATCGTGTGCCACGCCCCCGGCCAAACGTCCTACAGCCTCCATTTTCTGGGCCTGCTGAAGCTGGGCCTCTAGCTTGAGCTCGTCAGAGACGTCTCTTTTGGCAGCGACATAGTTGACGATGTCCCCATCAGGATTGAAGACGGGAGAGATTGTGGCATCTTCTGTGTAGAGCGAGCCATCCTTGCGTTTATTGACAAATTGGCCCTTCCATGTCTTGCCGCTCGAAATCGTATCCCAGAGATCTTGGTAATACTCCTCACCATGCTCTCCGCTTTTCAACAGACGAGGGTTTTGGCCCAGTACGTCCTCAAGATCATATCCAGTAATATCGCTGAAGGCAGGGTTTACATACTGAATGCTACCCTCAGCATCCGTGATGACGATGATTTCCCCGGACTGTTCAATGGCTTTATTGAGGCGTTCCCGCTCCGCTTCCGCAAGCTTGCGTTCGGTGATGTCCTGATGCGTTCCCACAAAGCGCAGCGGCATGCCTTCCTCGTCCCGTTCCACGATAATGCCGCGCCCCGCGATCCACATCCAGTCGCCGCGTTTTCTCCTGAAACGGAATTCCTCTTCAAACCGGTCTGCTTCGCCTCTCAGATGTTTTTCCGCGTGCGCCATCACATCGTCAATATCATGGGGATGGACCCGCGCCTGGAATTCCTCCAGGCGGTGCGGGAATTCATCGACCTCATAACCAGCCATCTCGTAATAGCGGGGATCGAAGAAGACGACGTTGGTCTTCAAGTCCCAATCCCACATGCCGTCATTGGCGGCGCGCATGATCTTCGACAGGCGGTCTTCGCTTACCTGCAGCGCTTCCTCGGCGCGCTTGCGCTCCGTGATGTCCTGATGCGTTCCCACGAAGCGCAGCGGCTTGCCTTCCTCGTCCCGTTCAACAATAATGCCGCGCCCCGCGATCCACATCCAGTCGCCGCTTTTCCTTCTGAATCGGAACTCCACCTCAAACCGGTCTGCTTCGCCTTTAAGATGTCTTTCCGCGTGCGCCATCACATCGTCAACATCCTCAGGATGGACACGTCCCTGGAATTCCTCCAGGCGATGTGGGAATTCATCGACCGCATAGCCCGCCATTTCGTAATAGCGGGGATCGAAGAAGACGATGTCGGTCTTCAAGTCCCAATCCCACATGCCGTCATTGGCAGCGCGCAACACCTTCGATAAGCGATCTTCGCTTATCCGCAACGCCTCCTCGTCCGCCGTTTTCTTGGTGATATCCTGAATCGCGAAAACGACACCGTCGATCTGTCCTTGTGCGTCATGCAAAGGGGCGCCATTGATGCTCAGGACGAGACAGGCGCCATCCTCCGTGGTGATGGCATGCTGGACATCGTACACCGCCTGTCCAGTCGCCATGACCCGCCGGTACGGGAGGTCCTCATCCGGGAAAGGTGAGCCATCCACACCGGTGATATGCCAAT
>Ga0272443_10005065_pt1 | contig 13853 bp, 11 predicted proteins | sample SSMAcet12_FD_193581 | JGI IMG/M metagenome (GOLD analysis project Ga0272443, IMG submission 193581) | Marine sediment archaeal communities from Little Sippewissett salt marsh, Falmouth, MA, United States - SSM-Acet-12 | ecosystem: Environmental > Aquatic > Marine > Wetlands > Sediment ...
GTCGTGGCGCGATTTTTAGCGGGAGGGGATAAACCCCTCCCCTACATCTTATGGCGGCGTCCGGTTTCATTCACAAAAAACAAGAAATCGCCGGATAGTAGTACAGAGGGAAAAGATAGAAGTTAAGAAATTCAGAGGTTAAGAAGATCAGATTCAAATGCCAAATACAAAACCGATGGGACGCAGATGAACGCAGATAAACGCGGATTAAAAACGAGTGCTTTTGAGTAAGGGCAAAAACATCCAAACCTTTTGTTTTTCACATACCCCAGTTTGTTCTTTATCTGCGAGAATCGGCGTTTATCTGCGTCCTACTTGTCCTTCTGCCCTTCTCTGCGCCTGCCTTGTCCGGCGTAGCTGAAAGCACAGACGGATGTGCGAGAACCGTTTGTCTTTAACCAGCAACGAGCAACTCGCAACCAGCAACTGCGGCCCCACTGTTCACCGATAACCATTCACCGATAACCGAGCTTTTTTATTGCGCTACCTATCCTTTCGCATATTGGTCATCTGCATTCTTTATCCACCGATCCTGTATGTCTTGAGCACCCAGTACATCGAAAATCACTTGACCGAGCGGTACCGGCAGGAAGTGGAACAGATTGCCGTCGGCAACGTTCAGCCGCTTTTCAGCGGTGCTGAAGACATCGTGGCGGTCGTTCCCGACAATATCCAGCGCTATATCAAAAAGCAGCGGCTCCTTCGCTGGGGAGTGGAGCTGAAGATCACGGTCACCACCCGGGACGGCCGCATCCTGTTTCCGCCGCCTTATGCTGCATTCGATCCCGACCTTTCTCCTGCAGACCCCATCGAGCTTGCCGCCGCCAACTATGAAATCCTGAACCAAGGCCTGGATGTATCGGTGGAGGCCGACCTTGTGCACAACCGCCTGCTGACCAATCTTTTGCTGGCATTTTTCATCTTGTCCTCGATTCTGATTCTCTATCTTCATGTTGCATCCGGGTCTCGAAAGGCAAAACAAGATGAAGAACGACGCGTCGGAGAGCTTCGCCGTCTGGAAAGGCTGAAAAACGATTCAGCCCGGCAGCTTCAGCAACTGGAGGCCGAACACCAAACCCTGACAAACCAATTTTCGACCGCGGCTTCGGATCTGGAAAACGAACGCAAACAGGCGAACCGAAACGAAGACGAATTCATCCGGGAAATCGAGGACCTGGAACAAAAACTCGAGGAAAACATCGCCTTTCAGGAAGAACAGCTCGGCCAGATCGAGTCGCTCAAAGCGAAAATCGACTCGTTGGAAAAAGAGCAGCAGCGGTTCTCCCGTGTTCACAAAAAAAGCGTCGATGAAGCAAAAAAGCGGTTCCAAACCCTGTACAAGCGGCTTTCATTCCAGGACCGCGCCGTCGAGGATTTTGTCGATCTTCCGGATGAATTCAAGCTCAAGGCCGAGGAGCTGATCCTTCAGCTGAACGAAAATGCAGACCAGGTCGCCATCAAGCGGAAGGTCTTCACCAAAAAAAGCAAGGAAAAGGTGATGGAAGTGGTCTTCGCCTACCGGGGAAGGCTGTATTTCCGGCGGCTGAAAGACGGCCGGATCGAGCTTCTGACCATCGGGACCAAGAATACCCAGGCACGGAATTTGGAGTTTATCGAAAAACTGTAAATTAGGGATAGAAAATGGTTATCAGTTATCGGTTATCGGTTATCGGTTAATGGTGAATGGTAATGGTGAAAATTCAGTTGTTGGTTGCTGGCTTAGATACCGGTGCTGGTTACAGGTTGCTCGTTGCAGGTTAGAAAAATTAGCCCCTGAAGCGCTCTATCTTTTTGCTTTTAACCTGCAACCAGCAACTGCAGTTCCACTGATAACCATTAGCCATTAACCGATAACCATTAGCCATCAACCATTAACTATTAACCGATAACTATTAACTGCTACTTATTCACTGACAACCATTACAAGCAGCAAAATGTATCTAAACTTCTACGGCCTTAGCAAAAAACCCTTTCAAATCAGCTCAGACCCGGCTTTTTTGTGGCTGGGCGAAAAGCACCAGGAGGCGCTGGCCACCCTTCGCTACGGGGTGTTGGACAGCAAGGGGTTTTTGCTGATCACCGGCGATGTCGGAACCGGCAAGACGACCCTGATCAACGCGCTGGTTTCCAGCTTCAGCCCGCATGAAGTGCGGCACGCCATTGTCACCGATCCGGACTTGGACCGGATCGATTTTTTCAACATCGTCGCCCATGCGTTTAGAATTCCAAAAACGTTTCAGACCAAAGCCGATTTTTTGATCTATTTCTCCCGCTTTTTGCACTACCACCATAACAAGAATAAAAAAGTCGTCCTGATCATCGACGAATCCCAGCGGCTCTCCCAGGAGCTGCTGGAGGAAATCCGGCTTCTTTCCAATATCGAGCGGCAAGATCAGAAGCTGTTGAACATTTTTTTCCTGGGCCAGAACGAATTCAACAACCTGCTGGAAATGACCGAGAACCGAGCGCTCAAACAAAGGATCACCCTCAAATACCATTTGAGGCCGCTCACATCCGATGAAACCCAAAAGTACATCGAGCACCGCCTGAAAATCGCAGGTACCTCGAAAAAAATCTTTACCAACGGGGCGCTGAAAAATATTTATGAATTTTCCCGGGGATATCCAAGGCTGATCAATGTGGTCTGCGACCATGCGCTGCTTACCGGCTACGTGTACGAAAAACCAACCGTGGATGCAAAGATCATCGACGAATGCAGAAAAGACCTTGAATTTGAGAAAGGCGAGACAAACGAAAACAAGCCAAACGGCCAAAAAGATTCCGATGCAAGCAGCCCTGCCCGCGACCCCCGGGTCAAGGACTGGAGAGCCTCTGGTTTTTCCTTTGCCATCGCGCTTCTGCTGTTTCTAATTTTGACCGTACTGGTATTGACCCACATGTTTTGAGATCCATTCGGTTTTTCAACAACCTGGTATCTGGTCTCGCCGCTGCCGTTTATCCTATGCTTCCAACACCTCCCGGGTCTTGATAAAGAGCTGTTTTAGGTTGTACGGTTTTTGAAGAAACCCATCGGTCTTTTCCAGGTTGAGTTTATCCGACAAATCGTTCATGCTGAATCCACTGGAGATCAAAACTTTCACGTCCTTGTCGATTTCCTTTAATTGCTTGTAGACTTCAGCTCCGCTCAGGTCTGGCATGATCATGTCCAAAATCACCAATTGGATTCCGGAGGTATGCTGCCGAAAAAGATTTACAGCCTGTTTGCCTCCTTGCGCCGTGATCACCTCATAGCCCAATATCCGCAGCATCCTCTCTCCTGCATCGAGTATCATCTTCTCGTCGTCGACAAGTAAAACCCTTTCTCCTGCACAACCCTCCGGGCTCGTTTCATCGGTTTCAACAAATTTTTTGGATGATGCAGGAATATAAATCAGAAATGTCGAGCCTTTCCCTTTTTGAGACTGCACCTCGATATATCCCTTGTGGTTTTTCACGATACCGTAGGCGGAGGCCAATCCCAGGCCGCTGCCTCGTCCGGTCTCTTTCGTTGTAAAAAAAGGATCGAAAATTTTTTCCAGCAGATTTTCGTCGATCCCGATTCCACTGTCTGAAATCTTTAGCTGCACGTATTTTCCACGCTCCGGTTTGTACCGTTTGCTCTTAATCTCTTTTTGGGTTACGTTTTTCGTCTCGATCCAAATCGTCCCTCCCTCATGCATGGCCTGAGAGGCGTTTACATACAGGTTCAGCAAAACCTGCTCGAGTTGAACGCGGTCCCCTTCTATCGGCATCAAATCCTCGTCCAATTCCAATTCAATTTTGATTTGCTTTTTGGTACTGGCAAACATCTCAGCGCTTTCAACGATCAGTCTGTTCAAATTGAACAATCGGGATTCATACTTTCCCTTTCGAGCGTAACCCAGCAGCTTCGAAGTCAAATCGGAACCGCTTTTGACAATTCTTTCAATCTTTTTGAGAGACTCGTAGTGAGGATGGCTCGGCGAGACCTCCAGAAGCATGACGGAAATGTTTCCCTGAATTCCCATGAGAAGATTGTTAAAATCGTGGGCAATGCCGCCGGACAGGCCTCCGATGACCTCCATTTTCATCATGTATTTCAGTTTTGCTTCAATTTTCATCTTCTCGGTGATATCCTCGATAATCACAAGGACGCCGATTTCTTCGTATTCTTTTGCCGGCAAAAAATTTATGAGCAGGCTATTTTTGTCGGTTTGCACGGCATCTTCATAAGAATACGGTTTCATATCTTTCTGGGTTTCCAGAAACTTTTTTCGTATTTTACTTTTTGCCTTCTTATCAAAAAGTTCAAAAAAATCGGTCCCGAGAAGATTTTCTTCAGAAACGTTCAGGATCTGGCTCGCCGCAGGATTTACAAAAACGACCAACCCCTCCTTGGTTAACTCCAAAATGCCTTCCGACATGTTGTTCAATATGATCTCGAAGTGTCGCTTTGTATGAATCAGCTCTTTGGTGATCGTTCTTTTGAACACGTAATCCTTGCCATGGATCTCTTCTGTCCCCGCCTCAATTCCTTTCTCGAACAAGTCGATGACTTCCAAGATGTTCGGTCCCAGCTTATCAAAGGGGCCCTTGGCAATGCAGGCATTAGCCCCGAACAGTTTGAAATCCATTCCTTCCTCGATCGCCACCGCCGAAAGGATCACAATAAAAGTATCTTTCAGCTCTGCCTTTTGCCGGATGACCCGGCAGAGTTTTCTCCCGTCGATCTTGGGCATGATCAGATCCATAAAAATGACATCCGGGACAAAACTTTTCAAAATCTTCAGCGCCTCCAGCCCCTCTTTTGCGGTGCGGACTTCGTGTCCTTCCTTTTCCAGCAAGTTTTGGAGAAAGCGAATCATCACCGGATGATTGTCAACCGCTAAAATTTTCATGGAAACCTCTGCAAAATGGATGCCCCTGAAGCAAAGGGTAGTTTTTCGGACTTTTTACGAAGGCATCAACATTGATGGTTTTGGACTCCCGACTGCGGCAAGTATTTTCGCGCCGCGGATTTCCGCTTTGGCGAGGGCACGGAAAGCCCTTAAAAACGCTGAATATACCGAATATTATAAAAAATCAAGGACGACCCCGGCGTTGCCGGGGTCCCGCCAAAAGAGCCACGCTCCGTCGTAGCCGGAAAGACGGGCGCGACAGAGCGCGTTCCTCCAACTTGGGCGGAGTCCTGCGGCGCGATACCGGAGTCATGAATGGAAGGGCTTTGGGAAATGCTCTCAACCGGCATGGAGAAAGGGGATCAAGAAGTGTTTGGCATCATCCTTTTGGTTATCCCGGCAAAGCCGCCTCTAATCAATTGGCGAAAGTGAATTGATTAGTTCACGTAGGCTTCGTAGTCGGGCACCTGATCGATGAAAAACCGCCGCAATTTTTTTAGAATCTTTTCTTCGACTTGGCGCACTCGTTCTCTGGAGATATCGAATCGTTCGGCAAGCGTCTGAAGGGTTTGCGGGCTGGCGGAAAAAATCCGTTTTTCGAAGATCACCCGCTCCCTTGCGTCGAGCTGCTTTTTGAACTGGTCCGCGTTTTCGCGGACCAGATCCTTGAGCTGCTGCCGGGCGACTTCCTCTTCGGTGTCCACGGAATCATCGGAAAGGATATCGAGCTGTTCCCCTGTCGAGCGGGAGCGCAGCGGCGCGTTCAAGGAAGAGTCCCGGTTTTCGAGCCGTTTTTCCATGTCGAGCACTTCTTGTTCGCTGACGCCGATGCGGTCTGCGATTCTCTCGGCGGTGGGCCGCAGCCCCTTCTTTTCCAGCGTCTTTTTTACCCGCCCCAGGTTGTAGAACAGTTTGCGCTGTGCCTGGGTGGTTCCGACCTTGACCTGGCTCCAGTTGTTGATGAGGTATTTGTAGATGTACGCCCGAATCCAGAATGCGGAGTAATAGGAAAATTTCGTCCCCTTTTCCGGGTCGTATTTTTCCAGTGCCTGGACAAGCCCCATATTCCCTTCCTGGATCAGGTCGGCAAGCTGCTCCCGCCTGCCGCGGTTCAGGCTTTTGGCGATTTTGATTACCAGGCGCAGGTGGGAGTGGATGAGCGTCTGCGCGGCTTGAGGGTCTTTTTTTTCCTTGAACTTTGCCATCAGCCGAGTTTCTTCGTCCCGGGAAAGCATGGGATGGACCCGAATGTCTCTCAGGTATAGGCTCAGCGGCTCAGCGGCCTGAGTCAATGGTATCATGTCGTCTCCTCAACAGTGTAGGAAGCGTAAAAAGGGCCGGATGCCGCCGTTTGGCAGCTCAGGCCCTTTTTACTGTCGGCCTTGCAGCGTTCTGATTGGGCTGGGCGATCAAAAGGGGTCCCGGCGACAGATGGCCGCCGGCATCCCGGATATTTCAGTAAATCCGAAATTCAAATATCGGGCTTCGTGCTTCGAATTTCTCCCTCTTCATCCCTTACGGCAGAGCCAAACGCCTCTGCCCTGGTCCTGAGGACCAGGATTTAAAATATCCAAGCTACGGTGAGCCGGGCTTGGGAAGGCGGCCCTCGAAAGGCTGCCGGTCGGCGCCGGAGAGAAGCTTCATCTCTTCACCGCAGCAGACAAGGTCGCCGTCGCCGCCTTCCAGAACAAAAACAACGTTGCCGCAAATCTCGCATTTATAGACTTCGCTCGCTTTAGCCAAGATGTCCTCCTTTGTTTGATATCGAAATGATCGAAACGATGCCCTATTCATAAAAAAAACCAGCCGCCGCGTAAATACGGTTAATCCCTACTATCGGCCTTCAATCGGCAGTAGAGGGGATTTTCAAAATTTTCTTTGCCAAGCAAAGAAAACAAGGCGCCCTATCGGGCGCAAAATTACAATGGTCTTCGATGTTTGGGGCTTCGCTCGTCGAGCTGTGCCCCCACGCGGCGGCGCGGGACGATGGGCTTCCCTGACGGGCATTCTAGAGCCTATCTTTGGAGATGGATTTATCCTGACCTGAGCGATTGTGCGCCTGTATTCGGCGCTGGGATTCAAAATTTCAGGTTCAAGATTCAAGATTCTCCGGTGGGAGATTTATACCGCGATCTTTTGGTCTCAACCGGCCAGTTTGATCAAAGACTGGAGGCTCCAGGATTGAGCTGATCCAACATGAAACCGTCCAAAGGGCGCATTTATGGCCAGTTTGTGGTATATCTATATGGAAAGATCCGAGCCTGGAGGGCAGATCAACTTAAATCCGAAATTCGAATGTTTCGTGCTACGAATTTTGCATTCTTCATCAGCTATGGCAAAGATAGATGCCTTTGACCTGGTATAGAGAACATGGAGAGCGTTTCCGGTTTCCAACCCAAACAACGTTTTTTTATCATATAGGGATTGTCACGCTGCCGGTGCATCGCAAAAGTGGATCATCCAGCGGCAGGCCGGGCCAGGTGAAACGGAACGCAATTCTGACAATCCCTATAAAAGGACCTGCTCATGAGCCGTCTTGAAAAGCGCCTGATCGCCGTCGCCCTCGTGTTTGTCGTTGTCTATCTGGGGGCGGTATCCGTGACGATCCACCATCGAATGACCGCAGACCGGGACGCAGATCTCAAGTTCGAGTCCGCCGAGCCGATCCGGGAAGAACGCCACCTGATGATGGCCGAATTGCTGCTGCCGATGTTGATTTTGCTGGCCGTCGCCGTCAGCTTCATTCTCGTGAAAAAAAAGAGGGAAAAAGTGACGGCCCGCATGGACGAGGAGCATGAGGACGATGTCGGGGAGGAGTGGAGAGAACCGGAGAAGACGGAAGAAGGAAAGGATAAAGCGAATGCCTAAAATGAGCTATAATGCCTAAAATGCCTAAAATGGGAAGGACGGAGCTCGAAAGATCAGAGTAAAAATTCCAAGCACCAAGCACCAAATCACAAACAAATTCCAAATCTTGGGATTTTCTCTTAGCATTTTAGGCATTTTAGCTCATTTAAGGCATTTTAGGCATTTATATTGACCCCCCGGGCCAGTTTGATATCATTTTTGATCATCCTTTTATCCAGGGCCGGAGAGGATATGGAAGGCTACCTGAACCGGATCCCCGAGATGGTCGAGCAGATTCGCGCCGTCCGGGACACCATCATCACCAACATCCTGTTGATCGGCCAGACGCCGGCGCCGACTTTCCGGGAAAAGCGGCGGACATCGGTTTTCATGGACCGGCTGGCCGAATTTCAGGTCGACGAAGTCACCACCGACGGCTACCGGAATCCCATCGGCGTCATTCACGGCACCCGTGCCGAAAAACCGCCGATCTTCGTGGTCGCCCATCTGGACACTTTCTTCAACAGGGACATCGTATTCAACTACTCGGTGGGCGAAAACACGATCACCGGCCCCGGGCTGATGGACAATACGGTGGGCGTCGGGGTTCTGGTCTCGCTTCCGTTTCTGTTCCAGCATCTGGGCCTTCGCTTCGAATCGAACATCGTGCTGGCCGGCATCATTCAATCCATCGGCAAGGGAAATCTGAGGGGCATACGGCATCTGCTCAAAACCTGGGAAGGCCCGATCCGCGGAGGGATCTGCATCGAGGGCGGGGAACTGGGCCGCTTGAACTATTTTTCCGACGGCATGATCCGTGCCGAGATCAAGTGTTCCATTTCCAGGAGCACCGGCGTCACCCATAAATTTCTTCCCAACGCCATTCTCGTGCTCAACGAGATCATCAACGAGATCCTGAAGCTCCGGCTGCCCCAGCGGCCCCGGTCGCGGATTGTCATCGGCAAGATCTCCGGCGGGGTCGACCACGGGGCCGTGGCCTACGAAGCCACCATGGGGCTGGAAATCCGGAGCCACTCGGACCGGATCGTCAAAGATATCTACAAAGACATTCAGGACATCGTCGAAGGCATCAGCCACGAAGATCAAGTGGATTTAAAGCTTTCCACCATCAGCAATCTGAGCGCCACCCGCCTTCGGTACAACGATCCCCTGGTCAAACACAGCGCGGCGGTGCTCCGAACCCTGGGGATCGAACCGGTGAGCGACCCCACCGAATCGGCCCTGTCGATCCTGCTTTCCCACAACATTCCGTCGGTCACCCTGGGCGTCACCCACGGCTACAACTACTACGAAGAGGACGCCACCATGGAAATCGAGCCGATGTACAAGGGAATCGCACAGATCATCGGCGTGATCATGGCCATCGATTCCGGAGTCTGCGATGAATGACGGCTGGCTCAAGACGAACACCTTTCACTATTCCGAGTTCCGGGACCTGGCCGAACTTGTGGCCGCCAAGCAGAAAAAAGGCTTGACGATCTCCCTTTGCCTGCCCACCCTCAACGAGGAACGAACCATTGCAAAGGAGATTTTGATCATCAAATCCGAGCTGATGCTCCGCCATCCCCTGATCGACGAAATCGTGGTGGTGGATTCGGGCTCCACCGACAGCACCCGGGAAATCGCAAAAACATACGGAGCAGACGTTTACGAGGCCAACGACATCCTGCCCCGAATGGAACGATACCGGGGCAAGGGGGAAAACCTCTGGAAGGCGCTGTACATCACCCGGGGCGACATCATTGTCTACCTCGACGCCGACATCAAGAACATCCACCACCGGTTCGCCTACGGGCTGCTCGGGCCGCTGCTTCTCCACGACCGGATCAAATATGTCAAGGCCTTTTACGACAGACCCATCGCCATCGGAAAAAACAAGATCCGGCCCACCGGCGGCGGTCGGGTCACCGAGCTGGTGGTGCGGCCGCTGTTTTCGATCTTCTTTCCGGAGCTGACCCAGATCCTTCAGCCGCTTTCGGGCGAATACGCCGGATACCGGGACATTTTCGACCAAATTCCCTTTCCCATCGGCTACGGGGTTGAAACGAGCATGATCCTGGATATCTACCACCGGTGGGGCTTGGAGGTCATGGCCCAGGTCGACCTGGATCGACGTATTCACCGCAATCAGGACACCAAGGCCCTCGGGAAAATGGCCTTCGTCATTTTGAAGACATTCATCAACCGGAAGCTTACCCTGGGTCTGATCGACCTCCACGAAAAGATGTACGACGAAATGATCCAGTACAACCTGGTCAAAGAAGAATACAAAGCCGACATTACCTGTTTCGAGGGACACGAACGCCCTCCGATGATCGGAATCGAAGAGTACCGGGAAAAATTTTTCCCGGAAACGACGCGGGGTAAATCACCGTGAACGAAAACGGACTGACAGACAAATTCCGTCGACACCTCAACTACCTGCGGATCTCCATTACCGACCGCTGCAACCTGAGATGCATCTACTGCACCCCCCGGGAACTCATCCCCAAGCTGCGCCACAATGAGATCCTGCGTTATGAAGAGCTGCTTCGCACTGTGCGCATCGGGGCCTCGCTGGGAATTACCAAGGTGCGCGTCACCGGCGGCGAGCCCCTGGTGAGAAAGGGCGTCTGCGGCTTTCTGGCGGAATTGTCGTCCATCGATCAGCTTGCCGATATCTCGCTGACCACCAACGGCGTTCTGCTCGAGCCGCATCTGGAAGAACTGCGGGCGGCGGGGGTTCGACGAATAAACATCAGCCTCGATACCTTGGATCGGGAAAAATTCGAGAAAATCACCGGCGTCGATGCTTTCGATGCCGTGTGGAACGGCATTCAGGGGGCGCTGGAGGCCGGCTTTTCGCCGGTGAAAATCAACACCGTGGCGCTGCGGGGGGTCAACGACGACGAACTGGCGGCGCTGGCCAGGCTGTCGCTGGACTACCCGCTCCACGTGCGGTTCATCGAGCACATGCCCATCGGACGCGCCGTCATGGAAGACCGCCATCCTTTGCTTGCACCGGAGATCCGGGAACGAATCCGGCCGCTGGGAGAACTGGTGCCGGTGAAAAACGGCACCAGCGACGGGCCGGCAGAGCGATACCGACTGGATGGGGCCCTCGGGGAAATCGGTCTGATCCGCCCCTTGAGCCATCATTTCTGCAGCCGCTGCAACCGCCTCCGTTTGACGGCCAGCGGCATGCTTCGTCCCTGCCTGCTTTCCGACCGGGAGGAGGATCTGCGGACACCACTGAGAAAGGGACTTTTAGACGACGACTTAAAGGCGGTGTTTCTGCGGGCCGTCCGCGACAAACCCCGCTGCCACACCCTGGCCGAAAAAGACCCTGTCGACGTTTGCGCCCAGATGTGCGCCATCGGGGGATAGCGGGCTCATGTGAAACTTTGTCTATAGTCTAATTTTTCATCGGGGAAAGACAAAACGATCGAACCATGAAGAGCATGAAGGACATGAAGGAAAAACAGAGGGGTAAGAGATTCAGGCCTTAGTTCTTCATGAGCTTGGCCCGAACAAGCGGATGCCGGAGCCTTGAAGCCCATGTAGGAACTGCCTCCGGTACGGGAATCTCTAAACTGTCTTCTTCATGCTCTTCATGTCCTTCATGGTGAAATTGTTTTTCTAATGTGAAACTTAGGTCAAAATGAATCGTGAGAACCCTAAAAAAAGGTAGCCCGGGCCGCAGCGCAGTGAGAGGCTACATTTTCTCGCACATGGTCAGGGTTGCGGCCCGGGCTTCGTTGGGGATCCGCTGCGCACCGGGGATCAGTATCCGAATCTGAAAAGAGCAGCAACGGGGAAAACCACGGTGTGGCTTCGGATCAACTTTACCGGCCGATACCAGGGTTTTTTGCGGAAATCAAGATTTTTAATGGAGCAGCGCCGGCAGAAAGGTCACGATCTGTGGGAATATCATCAGCAGCAATATGCAGATGAGATATGCGGGCAGAAAGTAGGCGACCCCCCTGAACACATCCTGCAGGGGAACGTTCTTGGCCATTCCCCCCACCACGTAGGTCGTCGCTCCCACCGGCGGTGTGACCGCCCCCAGCGTGGTCACCACCGTGATGGTCACGCCGAACCAGACGGGGTCGTAACCGAGCTGTACGGCCACCGGGAAAAAAATCGGGATCGTGATCAGCAGCAGCGCCAGGGCATCCATGACCGCCCCGCCGATGATGTAGATGCCGAAGACGATTGCCATGATCACCACGTTGGACAACGGCAGGCGGACCACCCAATCGGCGATGTCATAGGGAATCCGGGTGACGGTCAAAAATTTGCCGAAAATCACGGCGCCGGCCACGATGGTCACCACCATGCAGGAGATGCGCAAGGTGTCCAGGACCGAATAGATCAGCTTGCGAAACGTCATCCGACCTTGTGCGACGCTGATGACGACCGCCAGAAAGGAACCGGCCGCGCCGGCTTCCGCCGGGGTGAAAAAACCAAAGTAGAGCCCCAGCATGACCAGGGCGAAAAGAGCGACCATCTCGAACGCGCCCGACAAAGACCGGATCTTTTCGGACAACGGGGTCGACGGCCCCACCGGCCCCCAGTCCGGGTGCAGGCGGCAGATCCCGTAAACCCCCATCATCAGGAGCACCGCCAGGCAAATGCCGGCGCCGATACCGCCGTAAAAGAGCTCGGCAATGGACTGTTCTGTGGAAAGGCCGATGACGATCAGGACCACCGACGGCGGAATCACCACCCCCAGGGTCGATCCGCAGGCCACCGCACCGGTGCTCAGCTTCGGTTCATATCCGTACTTGTTCATCTCCGGCAGGGCGACGGTGGTCATGGTGGCGGCGGTGGCGGCGTTCGAACCGCAGATGGCCGAAAACGCGGCGCAAGCCATGACCGTGGCCATGGCGATGCCGCCCCGGATTTGACCGATCCAGTGATAGGCGGCACGATACAGCTTTTCGTTCACCCCGGAATAAAAGGCCACCTGGCCCATGAAAATGAACAGCGGGATCACCGTGAGGCCGTACTTCGAAAAGGTGGACCAGATCACCGAACCGGTCATGTTCATTCCGGCCGGGACGGAAACAATGAAGCAAAAGCCGCAAAAGCCGACGATCCCCATCGCAAAGCCCACCGGCATGCCGAAAAAAAACAGCACCACCAACAGCGCCAGGATCCCGATGATGCCGACGGCGGCCAGGCTCACGCCCCCTCCTTTTTCTGCCCCGAACCGACGGACTCGATCAGCTGCTGAATAAAGACCAGGGCGAGAAAGGCGCAGCCGATGGCCGTTCCATAGGTAAACGGGTAGTATGCGATCCGAAGGGTTTCGGTCACTTCTCCGGTGTCCCGAAGAACCGCGGCCTTTTCGGCGACCTGCCAGGCCACCAATCCGAAAAACAGGGCACATATCGCATTGTTGATCGAGATGAGGATTTTTCTGATCCGGCCGGGAAATCGCTGAACAAGGACGTCGACGGCAATGTGACCGCGGTAAAGCTGAGTGTAGCCCAGGGAAAGGGAGGCGACCAAGGCGCCGAAAAAGCCCATCAGTTCGAAGGTTCCGCGGATGGGCGCGGATACGGCCCGCATGAAGATATTCGCACAGGTCAGTACGACCATGGCCACCAGGGCTGTCCCGGCGACCAGGATCAGGAGACGGTTGGCGTATTGCAGTATCTTAAAAATTTTCTGCATTATCTCTCAGCACTTCTCGCGGTACAAGAACCCCTCAACTAACCGCGAAACGACTAATTTGATCAAAAATTAAACTGCTCTTTGTTGTAATTATTTGTATTTTTTATATATTTTTATTATTCCTTTTCTTTGCTCGCCCAAAGAAAAGGAACCAAAAGAAAGGGCGCCCTGCGCCCCGCTTCTTCCTGCGCGTCGCAGATCCGGCCGGGGCCCTTTCGAACTCGGCCCCCAAAGAACGGGGGCCTCAAACAGCGAAAGGGCCTGATCCGGCCGGATCTGCGATGCTTAGGGCTTCGCTCTTCGAGCTACGACCCCACACGGCGGCGCGGGACGATGGGCTTTCCCGAGGGTATTCGATGGCCTATCTTTGGGGTTAGTTTCACTCAATCCTCGCCGCTGACCTCTTGAGCGGCCAGATTGATCAAGAATGAAACTATTTTTTACATA
>Ga0272443_10005067_pt1 | contig 13846 bp, 12 predicted proteins | sample SSMAcet12_FD_193581 | JGI IMG/M metagenome (GOLD analysis project Ga0272443, IMG submission 193581) | Marine sediment archaeal communities from Little Sippewissett salt marsh, Falmouth, MA, United States - SSM-Acet-12 | ecosystem: Environmental > Aquatic > Marine > Wetlands > Sediment ...
GAGCATTGCTTCATCATTTTGCGCATTGTTGCGGAGCACTAAGCCCGTAAATAACAAGGCCATGAACAGTGTCACCAAGCTCAATACGGTTACGACCACCTTGATGCTGAGACGCATCCCCCCCCCCACGATAAGATGACGAAATGTAGTCAACTTAACAACATGCAGTCAACAGGCGTCTCTCTGTCGCGGGTTCTTTTTGCCATGATTAATTCATTACTATTTGTAAATGAAATAGATAAGACCGCTGTTTCTCGCTTGGCATACTTATTGTCCCTGTAGGAGTCGAACCATAAACCCGTTTGACTAGGAGGATGGTATGTTCAAGAAATCTGTCGCGATCGGTGTAGCGCTTCTCTTTTTAAGCTCCACCGGTTCTGCCGCTGAGTTTAAAATCGGCGGGGTTTACACGGCTTGGGGTCAGTCCCAACACACTTTCTTGCTGCAGGAAGACGCATACGATCAGAATTATGCCGTTCAGATGCTTCGGTTTAACGTTCAGGGTATCGCTAACGACTACGCGAAGTTTGTGACTCGCGTGGACATCGCTCAGGGATGGTGGGGTGTGGACAACGCGTTGCGCTCGATTGAACGCACGGGGACCAGTGGTGGTAGCGCCATGTTCGACTACAAGGACACCAACTTCCTCGTCCACGTTGACCAAGCCTATGCAGACTTCACCCTGAAACAGTATCCGATTAACTTCAAAGTTGGTCGCCAGTGGTACGGGTTGGGTCACAAGTTGATGGTGGACAATAACTACGACGGTTTCAAGATTGGTGTTGGCAAATGTTTCACGTTCGGTTGGGCGAAGGTTAGTGAAGGCGCCGACAATACCGATGACAGTTATGATGTAGGATCCAATATAGACAATCGTGATGCTGATCTATATATGGCTGAGTACAAGGGCAAGGCGTCGAATGTAGAGTACAGCGCATTCGGGTTCTACTACAAAGACCTTGGCATAGAAGATGGCAAGGCTTATATCCACGACAATTTGCAGTTCTTTAAAACTCGGTTCTCGCCTCAGATTACCGAGTTGATGGCATTTGGTGCCACCGCGAAGTACACAGCAGGGAAACTCACCGTAGACGGTGAATTCAACTATCTCACCGGCAAAGATGAAATCGACAACCTTTCATATGCTGGTAAGAAACCGGACTCCTATGATCTTAACAATGGAGACCTGAGCGGCTTTAACCTCTACCTCAAGGCCGACTATGCCGCCGCCGAAGCTTTCTCACTAGGTGCTGTCTTAGGCTTGGGTTCCGGGGACGACGATCTGACTCAGGGTGCTGGAAATGTCAACAAGCTTCGGACATCCGGTTTCTTCTACATCACTGAAATCTGGGAAGATTCCATCATGCCCGACGAAGAGGGAATTACCCCTCAGGGGCTGGGTGCGCCGAATGTTCGTGGATATCGTGAGCTGGAGAACACGACTATCCTGCAGCTCAACGCGACCTACAAAGGGATTCCCAAGACTTCGGTGTTTGTCTCGGGCAGCTTGATCATGGCTACGCAACCGGTGGCGGCTTGGGGAGCGGACACAACTGGTGCGATCGTCATCGACAACAACACGAACGCGACGGATCTCGGGACGGAAGTGGACTTCAAAGTCGATTACCAGGTAGTAGACAACGTTAGTTTCAGCCTTCGGGGAGGGTACTTCATGCCCGGCGATGCTGCTGGTTATCTGATTAACGGCAACATCAACAACCTCGATCCCGCGTGGGAAACAAAGGCAGTTCTGCTTCTGAAGTTCTAAGGACTCGCCCAGGGTGGGTGGGGATGGTTCCCTGCCCGCCCATTGGTCTTTTAAGAGGGAGCGATCCATGAAACGTATTTCTGTTAACATTTTACTAGCGATAACCGTGGTGATTTTTGTTGCCCTGATTGTCTCCTGTGGAGCGTTGACTCAGAGTGACACAACTCCATTGGCAACCAAAGCGGCAAAGGTGGCGACGCATCCGGTAGTAGACTTTTCACTCAGCTGTGTTGAATGCCACGAAGGGGTGACGCCGACAATCACAGCCAAGTGGAGTGCGAGTGGTCATGGCCGGGTGAATTTCGGCTGTTACATCTGTCATGGCGATGGAGAAGAGACCTTCGCTGCGAAACCCGGTACAGACGGTTGTATCTCCTGTCATTCCGGGAGCATGGAGCACCTGAACAGTGTGGGACAGACCAGCTGTTTTGAGTGTCACGATGGTCACACTCTGGTAGCGGAATGAGGAGGATATCATGAGCCAGCTGAATCGGCGAGATTTTTTAAAAACGAGTGCCGCGATAACCGCTGCGGCCAGTATCGGCGTTCAACTTTTTCCAGGCATCGGTCTGGGAGAAGAAATTAATGACGGTTTGGAGTGGCACAAATCTGTATGTCGCTATTGTGGCGTAGGATGCGGCGTCATGATTGGTAGCCGTGGCGGCAAGGTTGTTGCTGTCAAAGGCGATGCGGAAAACACCATCAATAAAGGGCATCTCTGCGTGAAGGCCTTCTATCTGCCGAAAGCGGTTCACGCCAAGACCCGTTTGCTGAATCCTATGATCCGCAAGGATGGCAAGTTGGTCGAAGCCTCTTGGGACGAAGCTCTGGATCTTGTGGCGAACAAGTTCAATGAACTACGTAACGCCCATGGGCCGGATGCCCTGGCCTTCTATGGTTCCGGACAGGCCGAGACCGAAGAGACCTACATGGCCAACAAGCTCTTCAGAGGTTGCATCGGAACGAACAACGTGGAAGGCAATCCCAGGCTTTGCATGGCTTCCGCCGTGGGTGGGTACCTTACTAGTCACGGGCTCGACGAGCCGGCAGGAACCTACGAGGATATCGAGAAGTCGGAATGCTTCATGTTGGTCGGATCCAACACCGCTGAGGCGCATCCCATCGTTTTCGAACGGATCATGCGCCACAAGCACGCTAACCCCAACGTTAAGATCGTGATCATTGATCCAAGAAAGACTCCCACGGATCAAGTCGCCACAATTCACCTGTTTCCAAAGCCTGGATACGATCTGCCTGTGTTCAATGCCATCAGCTATGTTCTGATTCAAGAAGGCTTCGCCGATGAGGCATTCATCAAAGAGCACGTCGCGATTAAGGGCAATGATGGCAAGGAAGTTTCACTGGAGGATTACAAAGCCTTTCTTGAGGACTACACACCTGAGAAGGCCGAAAAAATCAGTGGTGTTCCGGCAGCCGATATCGTCAAAGCTGCACGCATTTTCGGCAAATCCAAGAGTGCGATGAGCATGTGGACGATGGGCCTGAACCAGCGTCAACGAGGCGTCTGGGCGAACAACCTGGTGCACAACTGGCATTTGATTACGGGAAAAATCGGTGTGCCGGGAAGCGACGCCTTTTCCCTTACAGGTCAGCCCAATGCGTGTGGTGGTGTGCGAGAAGGTGGTGGGCTCTGCCACATATTGCCTGGCCACAGAGGGGTTGCAAATGCCCAGCATCGCCAAGAGGTCGCTGACGTCTGGGGTGTTCCTGTCGAACGGATCCAAGGCAAGCCTGGTAAGCACACCGTGGCGATGTTCCAAGCATTGAACGATGGCGAGATCAGGGGCATTTACATCATGTGCACCAGTCCCGCTCAGTCGTTGCCGAACGCCGCCAAGTACTGGAAGGGCTTGAAGGAGCAGTTTGTAGTTGTTGCAGAATCCTTCTATCCCACCATGACAACGGACTATGCCGATGTGGTGCTGCCGGCTGCATTCTGGTCGGAGAAAGAGGGTGTGTACGGTTGTACGGAACGCCGTTCACAGTATATGGCGATGGCTATCAATCCTGCGGGACAGGCTCGCTGGGATGCCTTTATCCTGCGAGACATTGGCAAGAGGATGGGCTTTGAGAAGGAGTTCGCCAAATACGAGACAGCGGAAGACATGTGGAACGAGTACACCAGCTTGACCAAAGGCAAGGATATGGATCTGACCGGGGCACCGTACAGTCGGCTCAAACAGGTCCGTGGTCTTACCTGGCCTGTGCCGTCGGTGGATCATCCCGGAACGTACAAGCGTTACACCGTTGGTGATCCACTCTTTGACAAACTGCCGGCAGAGAAGAAGCAGGGCAGGAGGATGTTCTTCTACGGCGATAAGTCTGGCAACGGCAAGGCTGTCGTATGGATGCGTCCTCATGCCGATCCGGCGGAGCCTTGTGACAGCGAATATCCGTTTGCGCTGACAACGGGGCGGATCCTGGAGCATTGGCACACCATGACCATGACTGGAACCGCTCCGGAACTCAACCGAGCCGTACCAAAGGCTTATGCTGAGATTAATCCGGAGGATGCGAGGAGGCTGGGTATTGCAAACCGCAGTCAGGTCGTCTTGGAAACCCGTCGTGGTGAAATGGAGATCGAAGCTCGGGTGATTGATCGACCAGCACCGGGAACCATTTTTGTGCCTTGGCACTGGCGGGAGTGGCCAATCAATGTGCTTTGTAACGACGCCTTCGATCCCGGTTCCAAGGAACCTGAGTATAAGGTGGCAGCAGCTCGTCTTCGCAAAGCATAATTCGCAGTTCCTTCGCATAGGATGCGGCCAGCGAGCAACTTCGGTTGGTTGCTGGCCGTACGAAGGATGTTCATGAATACTGACGTAAACAGTGGAATGAGCAGGAAAGATTTCCTGCGGGGATTTTTGTCAGGATTAGCCTCTGAGTTCAGGGATGTTTGCACGGAGGCGTCTAAGCTGCCTGAGCCTGTTTTTTTACCACCGGGGAGCCGATCCTGGAGTCACTTGAGGGCCCATTGCACCCAGTGCGGCGAATGTGTTTCGGTCTGTCCACATGAAGCATTGCGAATCACTTGGGACAAGGGGGAGGTCTGCGAAGGTCTCCCGGGCATTCATGCTGGTATCACAGCCTGCATGGAATGTGAAGGAAGACCCTGCATCGAAGCTTGTACTTCGGGTGCGTTGGATCCTGGAGTGACGGGTGCCCGTGGCTTGACTCTGGTCATTGACACCAATCGATGCCTGGCCCATCAGGATCAATTCTGCATGTCCTGTGTCAACCAGTGTCCCAGTGAATCACAGGCGCTGACGATGAATTCCACCGGGCATCCCGAATGGAATCAGGATAATTGCAGCGGGTGTGGCATCTGCGTTCAGGCATGTCCCGCGCCGGGGGGTGCATTTACTGTCAACTATCGGGAGGAAGAATGCCCATAGCGGGTGTAATCATCATGACGGAGCCGCGGTCTGCGGACCAGGTGCTGTCCGAGCTTCAGGCGATTGATGGTGTCCAGACCTACGGAATCCATAAGCAGAACAACATCGTCGCTGTGTTCGACACGAACGATGCAGCTGAACTTAAGAACCTTAGTGAGCGAATCAGGAGCGAAATCTCCGGCGTAGCTGGCGTTTATCTCTCCAATGTGAACTATGAAGAACCGGAGATATGAAGTTGTTCTCATTTCTCAAAAGACTGACCGGTATAAGAAATCCATTGCGTCCTCCTGGCGCGGTGGATGAATCCACCTTTGTCGACAAATGTATCCGGTGCGGTAAGTGTGAAGAAGTCTGTCCGTTTGATTCCATTCAACTGGCGGACTTGGTGTACGGGAAGGCTGCAGGTACACCAGTGATCATTCCAAGGAATGAACCCTGTTGGTTGTGTGAGGATCTTCCATGCGTGGAGGTGTGTCCCACGGAAGCCTTGCAACCGGTTTCGGATCGGGCGGAGATCAAGATGGGCGTGGCATGGCTGGATACTTCCACCTGTTTTGCGTACAACGGGATTCTTTGCCGGGCCTGTTATGAGCGTTGTCCCCTCTACGGCGAGGCGATCACGCTTGAGCAGGAGCTTTACCCGATTGTCCACGAAGATATTTGTGTCGGGTGCGGCATCTGTGAAAAAGTCTGTCCAGTTGAACCTACTGCCATTATTGTGGCCAGCACTCATGGTCTGGCCCTATGAAGACTTGGTTTCTAAGACACTCGATGACGTTGCGCCGGATCACGCAGCTTTCGGTTTTGCTTTTCCTGATGGCAGTTCCTTTCCTGAATCACCGAGGATATCATGCCATTGTAGGAACCTTATACAGCATTGACGTCTTCGGTTTAACGATCGTAGACCCAGCCATGCTTCTGCAGGTCTTTGTGCTTGGCGAACTGTTTCCTTGGGTGCTGCTCCTAAGTGCGCTTATCCCTTTGATACTTGCAATGGTGGCGGGCCGTGTTTTCTGTAGCTGGATGTGTCCTTATAATCTGCTGGCCGAAACTCTCTATCGGCTTAAAAAGCGACTTATACCTGGGCGGGTTGTCCGTGTGCAGAATCCTCCCATCCTACGCACGGGAATCAGTCTAGTCGTCGTTTTTACCACGGTTGCAGTGACCGGCCTGCCATTGGTTGTATTCCTGTCCATGCCAGGATTAATCAGCGCGGAAATCGCACGTTTGATCTCCGGGGAAGGGCTGGGACTAGCTCTGGCAATTCCTGCGATTCTCTTAATTGTGGACACATTTCTTATCCGTAGAGCGTGGTGTAAATCGCTCTGTCCAGTTGGGGGAATTCTCGCGCTGGTTTCTACGCGCCGAAGTCTGCGGGTGCATGTGGAGAAGAAACTCTGCGCCAGTTGTGATGTACCCAAAGAAAACCTGTGCAAGAAAGTGTGCCCGTTGGATCTGGATCCCCGTTCCGAAAAAGACCTGTACCCCGGTTGCTACAACTGTCTTGATTGTGTGAGTACCTGTCAGAAACATGGTGGTGCGCTTACCGTGCGGGGCTTAAACAGTAAAACCCACGTGTGAATAAGGAGATATGGTAATGGAGACAGATCAGGCTGAAAAAAGAACGCGCCGGGAATTCCTGAGGCGAATGGGTGTTTTTGGCGCCCTGATTTTGGCCATGGGCGCATTCTTGCGTCAATTGCTGGTCTTCTTTTCGCCCAGTATGAAGAAAACTCCCACCCATAAGTTCCTGGTGGCGAAGGTGGATGAAGTACCCTTGGGGCAGGCCAAAGAAATCACCATTCAGGGAAAACCCGTGTTCGTGGTTCACCTGGAGAGTGGTTTCAAGGTTTTCTCGGGCGTCTGCACTCACCTGGGGTGCATTGTGAAGTGGGAACCGAACAACGACCGGTTTTACTGTCCCTGCCACAAGGGTGTTTTCAACCGGGAAGGAGATGTTATGGAAGGCCCGCCGCCTCGTCCCTTGGACGAATTCGTCGTGGAGCTGGATGAAAACCTGGTGTTCATCCAGGTCGCCGATAAGAGAAAGGGGCCATGGTCATGAGCACACAAGCGGAATCGTCCAAACGGTTTCCCGTCGATGGCACAGCGATCGGGGACGTCCTGTTCAAGGAGAAGATACCCGTCCATATGAAGCACTGGCTGTTTGCAATGGGGACAACTCCTTTCATTCTGTTCCCGATCCAGATCATCACGGGCTTGATGTTGGCGTTCTATTTCATTCCCTCGCCCGAACTGGCTTACGAGAGCGTGCGTCACATCACACAAGACGTTCAGTTGGGATTCTGGATACGAGGAATTCATCATTGGGCTGCCAATCTCATGATCATCTCAATCTTCTTGCACATGATGCGGGTTTACTTCACCCAAGCCTACCGGAAACCTCGCGAGCTGAACTGGATCTTCGGCTTTATCCTGCTGGGATTGACGATGACCATCTCCTTTACCGGCTACTCCCTGACCTACAACCAGTTGTCATACTGGGCGGCCACGGTGGGGTCCAACATGGTCGGGGAAGTGCCTCTTATCGGTAATCTCCTGTTGGCATGGCTGCGTGGTGGAAGCGATGTGGGAACCAACACTCTAACCCGGTTCTATACGTTGCATGTCTGGGTTCTGCCCATTCTTATCACCATCATGATTGCGCTGCACATCATCGTGTTGCGGGGACACGGCATATCACAGCCGGAAGGCTTTCCGAAAGAGAGCTACAATTTCTTCCCGGGACACATGTACAAGATTGTTATTGTAGGTCTGTTTTTGCTCTCCCTGCTGAGCCTTTTGGCCGTAATACTGCCTCCCGGCATCGGGGACAAAGCGGATCCAGTGAACACACCTTTGCACATCCAACCGGAATGGTACTTTTTCGCCGTCTTTCTCTTCCTCAAATGGGTGCCGTTGAGCGTGGGTTTGTTCATCGTCGGTTTGGTTATTCTGGTTATTGTCTTCTGGCCTTTCCTTGAACCCCTTCTTTCAAAAAAGGAGAGTCAGCGCGCTTTGATCAGCTATCTATTGGGGTCGGTCGCGATCCTCACGCTGATCGTTTTCACCTTGATAGAAACTTTTACGAACTAACTCCCGTGGAGATTCGGAGGATACATGAAAGAGATTAACGCGCAGCAATGGCTGATTGGCATTTTCAGCGTGTTGCTGATCGCAAGCCTGATGGTTGTCTCCATCGTCGAGGTGCGTAAGACTCAGGACTTCGCCAAAGAGATCGACATGGACAAGAATACTGCGGAGTGTGTCCGTTGCCATCGGGCGGAGCATGTGGCTGTTAAGCAGATCGACGCTTGGGAGGAGAGTATTCATGCCGAGATGGCTATCGGATGCCTCGACTGCCATGCCGCAGAGGAATCGGATTTCGATGCCCAACGGTGTCCGGAGAGCGACGTACTCATCGGCCGTCATCCCACGCCGGGAGACTGCAAAGAGTGCCACGAACAACAGGTGAACGAATTCACCAACAGCAAGCACGCTCACCAATTTTGGCTGTTCAAAAACGAGGACCGTTCCGTTTTTGAAACTCCTCTCGGAACGAGGCACGGATGCGAGCAGTGCCACAACATCGGAAACATCTGGCCGGACGGCACCGTTGGCGAGTGCGATGTCTGCCACGCGAAACACTCCTTCAGCTTGGAGGTTGCGCGCCAGCCGGAGACCTGCGGGGAATGTCATGTTGGCCCGGACCATCCTCACATAGAAATCTACCTGGAATCCAAGCATGGCAACATCTTCAAGGCCAAGGGCAGGGATTGGGATATGGACTACTACACGACGAACAACGAGTCCATCCCCATCGAGGCTCCGGTTTGTGTGACCTGCCACATGGACGGTAACGAGAAACAACCCATGACGCACAACGTCAGCGACAGGTTGGCCGTCGAATCCCAAGCTCCCTGGAGTTTCCGCACTGTGTGGGATGAGGAAAACAGCGGTGACTGGAAAGTGAAGCGGGAGCGGATGACATCCATCTGCACAAGTTGTCATGCACCCGATTTCGTCGACATGTACATGCTGACTGCGGATCTGGTGAATCTGCAGTACAACGAGATGCGCCGAAACTTCGTCTACTGGACCAAAAAACTCACCGCAACTGGTGTTATCGATCGTCTTCAGGCTGATGGGAAATTCTACTCGGATCCGGTCTTGAACGGCTGGGATGAGACCCCGGAGAAGATGATGTACTACACATGGCACCACGAAGGTCGGCGATTCCGCCATGGTGCCGAGATGATGGGTGCTGACTACACGCAATGGCACGGCATCTGGGAGATGCAGCATGATATGGCCGAAATGCTGGCATGGGCAGCGGAACACGGCGACAAGGAAGCCGAAGAGTGGGTGAATTGCAACCATCCCTCCAAGTTCATTCCCTACGCCCTATACGATATTCCGGGCAATGAATGGGGGATTCCCACCAAGTTAAACACTACGCCCTTTGTCTATTCTTACCCGGACTACTGGGATCGGGTGAAGTCAAATGTTGAAGCGGCATGGAAACATGGCTTGCTCACGGATGCGCAGTGGGATCTCTGGATGGAGCGGTACGATAACCGCGACTACTACCTCGGGCTGCAATTCAAGGATGATCCCAAGGTGAACGAGTTGTGGGAGATGTACAAAGAGAGGAACAGGATTGACACCGAAGCCTTCAACGAACAGGCGATCGGTCTGAAATTACCAGGGAAACCGTTTTACAAAAAATAATTCAGCTGAAAAATATCCCTGACTGCATACAACTGTTGTGTTTGCGGCTTTGAGTTGGCTTGGTGTTAAGTGCCAGCTGGCTGGAAACGGAGCCGAACCTTTCAGGTGATCGGCCTACGATGAATCCATACCTGTTTCGCGATCGAGAGATCGAGCATCGGAACAGGTATGGATTCAAGCTGATTCTGTGGCAATCAGGTTGGGGTTGCGCCTGATTCCGGCAAGAAGAGGATTCAGGGGCGCAACTTTTTATTCACGGCTGGTCGGCACGCAGCCATCTCATCAATCGAAGTACTTGGATATTTTACTGCAACAATTTCTTGCACGAAGGTTTGAGATCAGGAATACCAGTCTTGGATAAGACGCCTCAATTGAAACAATGGCGGAATTGTCCGGGGAAACGGATCCGGTTCCTACAACCTTCCGTCTCGGGAAAGGATTGATCCAGATGAAGCGCAGAGAAGTTACCATAGTGCTGTTCCTGTTACTCATGATCCTCGGGCAGGTCAGCGCCGCTGAACTGACGGGTACCGTTCGGGAGGAGGGGAGCGATGTCGTGATTTCTGGCGCGACACTTGAGGTTGTGGGTGGCGGTCCCAACGCGGTTACCGATTCCTCTGGCCTCTATTGTCTCAGCGGACTCGAACCTGGTCGTGTTATGATTATGGTTAGGCACGTTGGGTACCATCCTCAAACAAAACTGCTCACCATCACTCAAGACGGGATTAATTGGAATATCCAGATGCAGTCAGCGGCCATCGGTCTCGATGAAGTTGTCATAACGGCTAGTCGTGAACCTCAGTCGCTTCTGACTATTCCTGCTGCCGCGACAGTGTTGTCGAGTTCGGAGCTGGTTAGCCGGAGCCATTTCACCACTGACGAGGTGATCCAAGGCGAGCCCGGAGTAACCGTGTTGCGGGAGGGGGGGATGTTCACGGTAGCGCCGACTCTCGTGATTCGTGGTACGGGAGCGGATGAACCCGGACGAACCGTTGTTCTTGTAGATGGTGCGCCAGTCAATAAACAGGACACTGGTGGGGTCAACTGGAATCGTCTTGCGTGGCTGGAAACGGGCAGCATCGAAATCCTCCGTGGCGCACTCAGCGCGGTGTACGGCTCGGGGGCAATGGGTGGTGTGGTACAGTTGTTCAGTCCAGTGGCTCGCGAGGGGATCAACGTCAGTGGAGAGGTACACGGGGGTACCTTCGGGACGGTTGGAGGGTCTGCCTCAATTCGGCGTGGTTTCCATTTAGCTGACGATCAAAGCCTTGAGTTCAGCCTGCGCATGGGTGGACGTCAGAGTGATGGATACATCAGTACACTCGAGGAGGACCGCAACGAATTCACGGTTAAGAACTTCCTCAAAGAAAAAGCGTTGAGCGTCGGGCTGGCGTTGCATGGACCCGCCGCTTCTATCCGTGTCGCCTATGACTACTATGACGATTTGCGGGGTGAAGGAGAAAAGATTCTGGCACCAGATGGTGAGACGCGTACTTTTGCCACCAACGCGCTTCGTGTATCCGCATCGGGTGGTTCCTCGTCGCTCACTTGGAACGTTGCTTCATGGGGTCAGTTCGAGCAATACACGCGTGTGGACGAGAGGATTAAGAACGAAATGTATGAGCGCTTTGATGTTCTCTCGGACCGTATGGACGTCGGGGGTAACGGCGAGTTCACGATCCAGACAGAACATCTCGGCAGATGGACGGCCGGACTCGAGGTGAGTCGAGGTGCGGTGGATGGTGAAGACCATTACATTACTTCTCCCGACTACGTGATCAATCGCGGAACCCTTGACATCGCTGCCGCAACGCTGCGCACGAGGCAGTCTGCGCTCGACGGAAGGGTAAAACTCATCGCATCGCTCCGTTATGACCACGCAATGCTGCATGACGGTGAAATCTTGAGCAGTCTCTCCCCTTGGGATGCAATAGCCGGACCCTTGACCGATTCGAAGTGGCAGGCCATTTCGCCTGCGGCGGGTGCGAGCCTGCAGGTTGGCTCGAATGTGCTGTTTGCGTCCTATTCGCGCGGGTTCCGCGCGCCTACCCTCGATGATTTGACCCGGAGCGGATGGACACGGATAGGTCCGAAACTGGCGAACCCTGAACTCGGCCCCGAGACCATCCAGGGAGTGGATGTGGGTATCCGTGGTTCTCTCGCGGGAGTCCGCTACGAAGCCGTGGGATACGTATCGCGTGGCAACGATTTCCTCTCCTACGTCGATACTGGCGAGGAGATCTTCGGTGGTCGCTATACGTTGAAACAGCGTAAAAATATCGCCGAGGTTTCTCTGGTTGGTGCGGAGTATTCACTGGCGGCGACCTTGCCCTTTTCCCTTGAGCTTCGACTCGCAGCCACGATTCGACATTCTGAGATCGTCAGCGAACCTTCCAATCCTGAACTGGAGGGGAGGAAGCTTGAAATGAGTCCGGAAGAGTGCGGCCGGGCGGACTTGACATGGCGCGGGCCTGTTGACCTGACGGTTACTTGGGAAGGATTGGGAGAACAATATTATGTTAACGGATCCGAAGACGTGAAAATCGCTGGATATGGTCAGTTTCACATGCGAGCCAGCCGGAGGTTAGGCAGTGGCCTTGAACTGAGTCTGGATGGACAAAATCTGACAGATCAGAAGTATTTGGGAAGTGTTACCCAGCTTGCGCCCGGACGTATGTTCCTGCTCAGACTCGGATGGAGCATGGAACGAAATTGACTTTGTTGCTCATCATTTTAGAACAGACCCGCCGGGTTCCGCTAAGCCGAGGAATCCGGCGGTTTGTTGATGGGCCCGATGGGTTGCTTATTACGGATGTCAAGTGATCCAGCTGTTTCAGGAAAAACGGATATTCTTGAACAGCAAACCCTTAGCGGGAAGACTTCTGACGAAGTAGCCCCCCTGCTCATTTCCCTGATGTATCCGTTCTACACCTCGTCCGTTTTTCTGTTGCGAAGAAATGCGTCCCAATCCTCTGGGCTATTGATATTGAAAAGGGATTGTTCATCCCTCGCCAGTCTCACTGTTTGAAACCCCCATTCCTCCAAGCCCAATCGAATTTTAAGCAATCCCGACTCCAGTTGCTTCTGCCAGAAATCGACACTCGCGGAAGGATACAACGCCGCCAGAGGCTCGGGTGTACCGTCTTGCGAGAGTGTGATCACTTTGGTTGTAGTGCCGCAGGATGAGATCAGAAGATCAAGTTCTCTTACTTTGATACCGGGCATATCCACTGCGAGAATCAAGGCCCAGGTCGTCGCGCAGTCCTGCAGAGCCGCAACGATACCCCCCAGCGGACCACAATCTGGAATCGCGTCGTCTATGCGGCGTAGTCCACTTGGTATCTGTGAATCAGGGATCTCGCCAACAAGTGTGGCATTTAAGCCGGTCACCTCGCGGAGTAGATCAGCTTGTCGCTGAAGCAGAAGAGATCCGTCCAGGATCAGGGTACGCTTGTCCCGGCCCATGCGTCGGCTACTTCCACCCGCTATCAGATAAGGAGTCACATCTGGCATACTATCAAGCTAGGAATCTTTGACCCGGTCTACAAGGCTAAGGTGCTTTTGGCCGCCGTTCGGGCTGTCTAGGGACTAATAAAAGCCCAAATGTCAAGCAAGGGGGCGTCTGACAAAAGATGGTGAAAGAGGTGATCGGTCGATGAACAAATCGATGTCAATATGATCGATAAAACAACAAGCAACTCTTTTCACAGAATTGCAGTAACCAGATATTACCTGAATTTACCGCTATTTATGAGGATCCTTAGCACATCACTGGCACATCCTCCTGACTGAAGCAAGTTGTTAAAGCTGCTGCTCGCGGAATTCAGGAACTACCTTGAGTCCATCGTTCATGTTTGCAAGCAGGTCAATTCCGTCACGTGGTATTCCCAACCATGGAATTGGGTCGAGATATAACGACAAGTTCCAGGCT
>Ga0272443_10005068_pt1 | contig 13845 bp, 14 predicted proteins | sample SSMAcet12_FD_193581 | JGI IMG/M metagenome (GOLD analysis project Ga0272443, IMG submission 193581) | Marine sediment archaeal communities from Little Sippewissett salt marsh, Falmouth, MA, United States - SSM-Acet-12 | ecosystem: Environmental > Aquatic > Marine > Wetlands > Sediment ...
ACGTCCACAGAGGACTAGAAAGAGCCGCAGAACTCAACGACTACAGACGAAACCTGTACCTATGTGAGCGAATCTGCGGAATCTGTAACGTCATCCACGGACAAACCTACGCTGGACTAATCGAAAAGATGACAGACACCGAGATACCCGAGAGAGCACAATACCTACGCTCCATCTGGGGTGAACTTGCAAGACTCCAAAGCCACCTACTATGGCTGGGGCTCTTCGCTGAGGCAGTGGGAAACCCACAGCTATTCCTCGATGTCTGGAGAGACAGAGAGATAGTCCTACAGCTAAACGAGGCTACAAACGGTCACAGAATACACTTGGGCACAACCCTGATCGGTGGCGCCGTCAAGGACATCGATGAGTCCTTGGCGCAGAAATACTTTGCTGAACTGGATAAGCTGAGAACACGGATGGACACATGGGCAGTCACCATGCGGAAAGACCCAGAGTTCCTCGCCAAAACCGTAGACATCGGATTGCTACCTAAGAAGGACGCTGTTCACAGCGGAGCAGTAGGACCCGTAATCCGTGCCTCGGGAATCCCCGACGATATGCGTTGTAACGGTTACCAAGCATATGGTGAATTGGACTTTGAGCCCATCACCTATGATGGATGTGATGTACAGTCAAGGGTGCTTGTAAGGCTAGACGAGACATACCAAAGCATCGAGCTAATCAAACGAGCACTGAAACAGATGCCCACAGGACCAATAGCGGTCAAATCAGAAGGCTTCCCAGAAGGCGAAATAGTATACAGGACTGAGCAACCTAGGGGTGAGGTGTTCTATTATGGTAAGGGTAATGGTACCATTCATCTGGAAAGATTGAAGATACGAACTCCCACCATGCCAAATATACCGCCACTTCTAACAATGCTCACAGGCGACAAGAAGCAGAATATCCCGGCTATTGTGCACAGCATAGACCCATGCATCAGCTGCACTGAGCGTATAACCGAGATAAAGGAGGCAGCCTAAATGGCTGACCCAATCCTACGTATGCGACTGGATACAAGAGGCGAGATCTTCTTTGACATCCAAAAATGTGACCAGTGCCAAGACTGTGAACGAATCTGCCCATCAGCAGCCATCAAGGTCTACCCCGATGAGGCAAAGATCGAGTGGGACCCCTTCAAGTGCATCTATTGCCACACCTGCATCAGAACTTGTATGCATAAGGCGATCTCAGCCCTTGATAACGTCGAGGCATCTGACTACGAGAAGGGCGTAAAAACCTTCGAGTAGTGGCTTATTTTTTTCTATTTTTTCGGTAGTCAAGTTGTTTTAGTTAGTATATTGATAATGTTGACTGATACTATTGTTCTTTTTTTCATATAAAACACTGGGCACTGACACGTAATAGTACTTACCATATGTTCTGAAAGCATATACTATGGTGTATGGTTATTGTTTTTCAGGAGATGGGCGAAAGTGATGGAATTTACAAACACTCATGAATTACTCGGAACCCCAGAAAACGAAAAAGCACTGAACTATTTCGAGTGTTTTATGGATAATGTACGTGGCTTCCTGGTGCCCACTGACACCAGGTTGATGTTCATTCAAAACGGGTTAGAAGATGACCAGAAACCCTTGGAGATAAAATATAATATGATTGAGGAGATCCGGTGGAGCTCTGATAACAAACTCTGGCTTACAGAGATAAACGCCTCAAAAGGTAGGAAAATAGAGCCCATAGACACATCGCTTCAATTACTGGAAAAAATAATCAAATCAGAACTCAAAAACAAGCCACCAGCAGAAGACTACTGTTACTTCACCAACCATATAATAAAATACGAGTAAGAGTTTCCCCCTTCTTTTCTCTTCTTTCCGCCTAGTGCCCCAATGGGTCTTTGGGGAATTCTGTGGATAATATGAAGCAATATAAACCACCCACCATATCCAACGTGTATGCAGAATCCTCACGTGACCATAATCACTGTACCCCTTTGCCCAAAATGCGTTATAATGAAGAAAAGAATCCATAAGATCGCAGAGGATCACCCGGAGATTACTATTGAAGAAACCGGTTTGCAGACGTATATTGGTGAGGCAATGAAGCGCAGGATAATGGATGCGCCAATTATTCTGGCAGGTGATATGGTTTTTTCTGGTGTGGTTGATGATTCAGCCATTTTGTCTGCTTTAGGAATATAGTCAAGGATATTCATTGTACTATTTTTTCTTCACTTTTTCTAACTATAATCTATAATTATTATGTATCATGAAATACGTATTTCAAATACATACACCAGAACTAACCTCAAAACCTAAATACTATCTTAGTATACAGTAAATCTAGTAACTCCGGTGCCCGCTATGAGTTTCCCCGAAAAGATAGATGTACTTGACTTAATTATTAACGTCCTTAATGAACACGAGAAAAAAATGGACATGCTCGTAGAAAGAATGGAGCATATAGTAGACGTACTGGAAGGGCACCCAGAATTCAGTCAGGCACTCCGTGAACATCAAGCACAACTAGAGTTCCAAGAGGAACACATATTCCATGTTCTCATCGTCGATGACGACGAGTTCTTAGCGGACACATTTGAGATGCTACTAGAAGATGCAGGGTTCTTGGTGGAGACCGCTCAGACAGGTAATCAGGCGTTACTGAAGGCCAGCCAGTTCAACTTTGATATGGCTATCCTTGACTACAAGCTTCCTGATACGACTGGCGCCGAGCTTCGAAATCGTCTAAAAGAGCGTAACAAGGACATGAACGTAGTGTTCCTCACTGGACAAGTGGAGACATTGGACGGTGAAGTGGCGGAAGGAATTGATAAAGACGAGATATTGCTAAAGCCTATTAGTCCTGATGAATTGCTAAAAATAACTGAAAAACTTAGTAATAAAAACTAGGCTAGTCTTTCTAGCCTTGCCTCGATTGCTGCTTTTGGCAGTGCTCCGAGGGTTTTGTCTACCAATACGCCGTCCTTGAAGTATAGTAGCGTTGGAATGCTCATTATGCCGTACTTCATAGGTACTGCTCTGTTATGGTCAACGTCTAGCTTGGCGAATTTGAAGTCTGGTTTCTCTTCTGCTAGCGCCTCAATTGTTGGGGCGATCATTCTGCATGGGGCGCACCAGGCTGCCCAGCAGTCTACTACTACTTTGGGGTTGTCTTTGACGAATTGGTCAAATGTTGCGTCTGTTACTTCAACTGGTTTACTCATGTTGATTTCACTCCTCGTTTGTTTGCGACAAAATATAAAGGTATTTAAAGATGTTCACCATCATTGAACACACTAATATGAGTCTAATAGATATACTAAACCTCCTAAACAGAGACCAGCTAAGCCCACAAGAGATCATCAAATGCACCCTAGGCATCAAAAGCACAGAAATCCAAGCCTACTGCATCCTAGCAAACAAAGGACCAGTCACCATCCAAGAAGCTACACAGATACTGGGAAGAAGTAGATCAACCGCTCAACGCCTACTCCAAAACCTTGTAGAGAAAGGACTTGCTACAAGGGAAGAGGAACTCATAGGATTAGGTGGCTACAAATATGTGTACAAGCCTGTTCCCCCTGAGCGCATCAAATGGACCATTCAGATGAACCTAGAACAATGGTACAACAAGATGCAGACAGAGCTAGAGTCTTTCCCAGATAAAATAAAACAGATAAACTGCGATTTCTTAGATGACTGATTTCTCATGATAATTTTTATTTATATTATATTTTTAAAGTTACATTTTATAGATAATATATGCAATCAAAAGACATTGTAATAGGCATAATAATTGGTGTTTTACTCGGTTTAGCTGTATCCTACGTTATCGTACCAGAACAAGGAGAACCCGGACCTCAAGGACCAATTGGAGAAACTGGACCCGCGGGTCCAAAAGGAGATGCTGGTCCTATGGGGCTAACAGGGCTTCAAGGTCCTCAAGGAGAGAAAGGCGATACTGGACCACAAGGCGAACCGGGTCCTCAGGGAGAAAAAGGCGATACAGGTGAGTCTGGTCTGCAATTCAATCTATCTCCTTTTCTAAACGTATATTGGAGACAACAAGGAGTGTGGAATGGTGAACGTGGCAGACTTAATTATACTTGGTGTCTGAATTCGGGTCCTTCCTCTCTAACCGGGTATCCTGATGAAGTAGAGTCAAATGGATATTTTATCTTGATGGGTGGTGTTGCTGATCCTTTTTCTGTTGAGATTCAAATTCCTGATGTTGAATCTGGTGTTTATACTATTATTGTTCAAAACACAGAGACAAATGAGTATGATGTCGTGTCAGTCGTAGTCAATTAATATTTATTTAATATTATTTACGAAATAATGGAGGTTTAGGCTCTCGTTAGGTAGCGCTCATACTCCCATGATGTGATCTTGGGTCTGCTAGCAGCCCACTCCACGCCAGTGAAGTTCATATAGGAACTGAATTCCTCTCGCTTTAACTCCATTAGGTTCTCAAAGAGGAAGTCTCCTAAAATCTCCTTCATGGATTTATCCTCTTCAAAGCAGTCCACAGCTTCTCCTAGATGCTCAGGTAGGAATGTTACATTGTTGTCTTTGAGCTGTTTCTTGCTCATCTCATAGATGTTTTCCTTTATGTCTGACGTGGGCTCGATCTTCTTCTCGATTCCCTCCCAACCCGCTTTCAACAGTAGAGTTGCGGCTAGGTATGGGTTGCAGCTTGGATCAGGGTGTCTGTACTCTAGTCTTGTTACGGTGTTTTTCTCACCGGGGGCTAATGGTACTCTGACTAATGCGCTTCTGTTGGCGTAGCCCCATGCTACATAGACTGGAGCCTCATAGTGGGGTACTAGACGTTTGTAGCTGTTCACGAGGGGTGTGACTATCATGCTCATTGCGCCAGCGTGTTTCAACAAGCCACCAATATAATGAATGGCGGTTTCGCTTAGCCCAAACTCGGTGTCTGGGTCGCTGAAGATGTTTTTTCCTGTGTCTAGCTCGATAACGCTTTGGTGTATGTGGCATCCGCTGCCGTTTACGCCCCAGAATGGCTTGGGCATGAATGTAGCGGTGGTGCCATGTTTCTGGGCGATGGTCTTGACTGCAAGCTTGTAGAGGATTACGTTGTCCGCTGTCTTGAGGGCGTCACTGTATCTGAAGTTTATCTCTTGTTGTCCTTCGGCTACCTCGTGGTGCACTCTGTCTATCTGGAACCCAGCCGCCTCTAGACACATCAGTGTTTCAAGTTTTACGTCCTCTGTGGGGTCCAGTGGTGGTGCGTCAAAGTAGCCTCCTTTACCAAATGGAACTACCTTGCCCTCGTCATCAGTTACATACATGTATTCTAGCTCTGGACCAGTATTGAATCCATAGCCCTTTTTCTCAAGATCATCAACCGTCCTCTTCAACAAGCCACGAGGATCACCTGCGAAGGCTGTTCCATCTGGGTTGCTGACATAGCAGAACATCAATGCTATGCCGGGGGTCTCCCACATGGGGACTTGGAATGTTGTGGGGTCTGGGTGTAGGTTTAAGTCGCTTCGGTTTACGTCGGCGAATCCGGGTATGCTACTGCCGTCGAATGCTGTGCCGTTTTCGAGGCTGTCTCTTATTTGGTATTCTGGGATGAGCATTGCTCTTGGTGCGCCGTGGGGGTCAATGACGATGAGTCTGACGTATTTTATGTCGTGTCGTTGGACCTTGTCCATTATTGTTTTTACGGATTCTCCGTTTGTTAATTCACTGGAAACCATAATATCCCTCCCATCACTTATTCACAAATATATATCTTACGCCTCTAGAGCTAAACAAATGTATAGTATAATGCCCCCATGCATATCATACGTTCACCGGACTTAACATAAACATATAAATTTTCGCGAAAAAACCGGCGAAACACGCGACTTTGTCCAAAACATGTGTGCGGGGGAGCGCTAACGTATACCAAATCACCCAAAAACTATACGTGTAAGAACCATAGAGATAAGTTCTTATACAAGTGTTTAGCATTTTATCAAATTAATATACAATAGTGATCAAAATGTTTGCACTAGACGAGATAGATAAAAAACTACTAGCCCAACTTCTCATCAACTCAAACAGGAGCAGCCGAGAGATAGCAAAAGCCATTGGTGTATCAGCCGCCACAGTGATAAACCATGTACAGCGCCTTGAATCCGCAGGGGTTATCACAGACTACACTGTTATGCTGGACTTTGAACGTCTCGGCTTTGAGTTAACAGTAATCATGGAGATAACGGTTAGCCGTGGAAAACTCATAGAGACTCAAAAAGAGATAGCTAAGCTTCCCTATGTTTGTGCCGTCTATGATGTGACTGGTGAGATCGACAGCGTGGTTGTCGCCAAGTTCAGAAACAGACGTGAACTCAGCGAGTTCCCCAAAGACCTACTTGGCATGGACTATGTGGAGCGTACAAACACCCATGTCGTCCTGAATACCATCAAGGAAGATTTCAGGATGATAAATAACCTCTAGCGAGGTTACTTCTTCCTCAGAGCCATACCAGGCAGGTTCCCGGTGTGGTCGTTTTTCTCTATTACTAGTTCTCCATTCACGATAACGTATGGTATTCCAGCCGCGTATCGCTGTGGATCAGTGAATGTCGCCACATCCTTAACCTTCTCAGGGTCAAACACGGTGATGTCCGCCTTCAAGCCTTTCTTGATGAGTCCTCTGTCCTTAAACCCAAGTTTCTGGGCTGGTGCTCCAGTCATCTTACGTACTGCTTCCTGTAATGGTAGTACGCCATCTCTGACATAGTAGCCGATTACTCTGGGGAATGTCCCGTATAGTCTTGGGTGTGGTACGTTGTTCGCCCAGATACCGCGGGGGGCTATCGCTGAGCCGTCGCTTCCCACCATCATGTAGGGACTCTGCATCACCCTGCGTACATCGTCCTCGTTCATTCCGAACATGACGCTGGGCACCTGTGTGTTCTCCATTTCCAGTAGGTCAAAATAGGCTGTTAATGGTTCCTTGCCCATCATCTCGGCTACTTGTTGAAGGTTCTTACCGTTATACTGTGGATGATGTTTGGCGTTTGTGACCAGTATCTCGTCCCAGTGGTAACTGCTTCTCATGTCTGCTGCCATTTTTTTACGCATAGCCGGGTCACCCAGATACTCTAAGAGCTTAGATGCTCCGCCTTCCTGACTCCAGTGAGGAAGCAAAGCTGCTAATCCCGTGCTAGAAGCGATATACGGATACTGATCAAATGTAACCTCCACGCCCTCATCCCTGTATTTCTCTACAAGTGCGAGGCTTTCCTTGGTTCTTCCCCAGTTGTTTCTTCCGCTTGCCTTGAAGTGAGCTATCTGCACACGTGTTCCACTGTCTCTGCCTATCTCGCAGGCTTCGGTTACTGCGTCTAGTAGTGTGTCTCCCTCGCCTCTGATATGGCTGAAGTAAACGCCGTCAAACTCTGATACTACCTTGGCGAGCTCAGTAATCTCAGGCTGCTTACCGTAGACACTAGGCGGATAGATGAGCCCTGTGCTCATACCCCATGCACCCTCCTTCATGGTTTCACGCACCAAGCTGCGCATATCGTCTAGCTCAGAGTTGGATGGCTCCCTGTTCTCATACCCCATAATATTCATGCGTACTGTGCCATGTCCCAACACGGGAGCAATGTTGACAGCCGAGCCTTGTCGATCAATCAGCTCCATGTAGCTTTTCATACTACTCCAGTTAAACTCAAAGTCGTCTGGTACACGGTTCCTGTTGTACTTGTTACGGTACTCCTTGACCCAATTATTCATGGGTGCTGCCGAGTTTCCGCATTGACCGATTACCTCTGTGGTTACTCCTTGTCTGATCTTGCTCTGCGCCATGGGGTCGATCAGTATCGGGAAGTCGCTGTGACTGTGAATATCGATGAAACCCGGAGCAACAATATGCCCAGATGCATCAATAACCTTCTCACCATCATCAACCCTACCTACAGCTGCTATCTTGCCTTCCTTAACCCCGATATCAGCGTAGAACCATGGATTTCCTGTGCCGTCAAGCACCCGTCCATTCTTGATTACAATATCATAACTCAAACTAATTCACAGAAAATGAATACGGCTAGGGGGATAAAGAGTTTAAGAGAGGCTTTTACGGAGAACCCTGCCCGGATACTTGTCTGTATAGTCTCCTTTCTCGATGATAGGTACGCCGTTCACGAAGACGTACATGATTCCCTCCGAGTACTGATGAGGCTCAGTGAACGTAGCCTTATCAACTATATTCACAGGGTCAAAGACCGTAATATCTGCCTTGTATCCTTCTCTGATGAGTCCTCGATCCTGTAATCCTAGTCGTCTCGCTGGGGCGCTGGTCATTCTTCGTACCGCGTGTTGAAGCGGTAAAACCCCTTCCCGTACATAGTAGCCTAGTGCCCTTGTGAATGTACCATAGTATCTTGGATGGACTTTGCCGGGGATGCTTTCGGGTGAGACTGCTCTGCCGTCACTGCCCACCATTCCTAGGTGACTGCTCATTATACATCGTACATCAGCCTCGTTTATCTCAAATAATACAATAATCACCTGTCCATTCTCCTCAAGCAACAGATCACACATAGCGTCCAGAGGCGTCTTCTGCTCCTTCTCAGCTATCTCTTGAAGATTTAATCCCTCATACTCTGGATTGTTTCTGGCGTGAACCACCATCAACCTGCTCCAGTCCTCCATCTCCTCCACGGGATCAGCCCTTATCCTATCTCTGATCTCCTCGGATTTGATACGTTCAAGCAGCTTATCCATGCCTCCCTCATGCACCCATGGCGGTAGGAGAGATGCGAGTCCAGTGCTAGAAGCGGCATAGGGATACTGGTCGAAGTCTACATCGATTCCCCGGTTCCTTGCATCAATCACTAGTTGTAGTGTTTTGTCGCTTATTCCCCAGTTCTTGGCTCCACAGACCTTGAAGTGGCTGATCTGGACACGTACCTCTGCCTTTTCTCCGATCTCGATTGCTTCTTTTATTGCTGGAATGACTGTGGCTCCTTCTCCTCTAATGTGGCTCGCGTACAATGCATCAAAGGGTTTCAACTCCTTGGATAACTCGATAAGTTCCCATGTGTCCGCGTACTGGCTAGGTGTATAAATGAGCCCAGTGCTCATGCCCCATGAGCCTTTTTTGAGATTGTCTCGTAGAAGCTCTTTCATCTGTTTTAGCTCTGTGTCGCTTGGGGGTCTGTTATCGTCAAGCATCACGTTCTGACGTATAGTACCGTGCCCAGTCAAAGGTGCGATGTTCAGCGCTACGCCTTGTTCCTCTACACGTTTGATATAGGAATCCAAGTCAGTCCAATCATAAACAAAGTCTTCGCTCGTCTGGTTCCGTGCATACTTGTTACGATAGTCTTGGAGGCGTTTGTTCATTGGAGCTGCGCTAGTTCCGCAGTTTCCAATGACCTCTGTTGTAACTCCTTGGGTGATCTTGCTCATACCCCTCGGGTCAATGAGTAACGGTAAGTCGCTGTGGCTATGGATGTCGATGAAGCCCGGTGCAATCATCAGTCCATCTGCGTTGATGGTTGTTTCTCCCTTGACTTCTTTTCCGATGTATGTTATGGTGTCCCCTGTTACTCCGATGTCTCCGTAGAACCATGGGTTACCGCTACCATCTAGAACTCTACCGTTCTTGATCACTATCTCCGCGGACTGCATACTTGTGAGAGGTTTCATAGGTTATTATGGTTTTACCGTATGTAGATTCGCCCGTCGCCAGCCTCCACCGTGAAGCTTGTACCTTGTTCGCCGCTTGTGACATCAGTGAGAAGTTCATCAAAGCTTAATGTGGCTCCATTTGGCGCAGAGACCACGTACCCGTTTTCAAACTCCCTGACATAGGCTCCATCAGATTCATAATAATCGCCTAGAGGTTCTCCTAGCTCTACATTGTATTCTGGGTACCACCATGCTTGTCCATGGTCTCTTGGACCAAAATCATAGGTAAAGTAGGTATTGTCGTTGAGTAGGCTCAGGGTTAGTCCTAGTCTCATCTTTGCGTAGTCCTCTACTCCGGTGTCGTCTGTGTCTACTCCATAGATGACAAGATAATCGCTGTCCGCCGCTTCCAATCCTTCAGCATATGTGGTTTGAAGTTGGTCACCCATGAAGTTCTCCATCAGATAACCGTCAAAATATTCCTCATATGCATCAATGTCTGATAGGCGTGCTCCAGCGTTGAAAATAACCAGCTTGTTCTCTGTGTTTAAGGCGGCTAATGTATCGTAGATGTCTTTGGTTGCTTCCAGCCACTCCTCGTCACTGATCTCTGGACACCAGTACTGTTTCTCCACCACCATATCCACGATGATACCATCATGTTGAGGCTGGTCAAGCACTACGCTGTAGAAGGTAGTGATGAGATCAAACCACTCAGGGTCACGTGGGTCCATAGCCCATATCTCCTCTTGGTTCCACTCCTCTGAAGCCCACCCGAAGCCACAGCGTTCACCTTCAGCGTCGTGCAGATACATGTCCTCATTGATCTCCACCGGGGTATCCATCCCATAGTTAGCCACAGTCACCAAGAAACTCATCCAGTCCGGGTTATCCCAGACCCATGTGGTAGTCAAACCCGCTAACAGTATTACATCTGGGTTGGTTTCTCTGAGTTGTTCTGCTTCCTCTGGGGTGAACCATCCAGCCATCACCAAGTCATAGGGTTTACCGCTCTCGATTAGCTCCTCTTTTTTTGCTAACCAGCTAGCTATCTTGGGGTAATCTGATTCAAGTTCCGATGGCTCTGTAGGTGTCTCGGTTGGTGTTTCAATTGGGGTCTCTGTTTCGCCTGTCTGGTCTTGTGGCACTGATGGTGTTTCTTCTTCTAGCAGTATTCCGCCGATTACCAACAAGGGTATCAGTACTGCGACAGCTATGAGCACCCGTTTATTCATAAAGAGACCAATACGGTTTTTTATATAAAATATAGGAAAGAACGCTAGGTCTTGAGTCTCATAAACTTGAGCATCCTGACACGGCTTGTCGAGACATTCATCTTGTAGATCTCCACCAAGCCTTTCCTGACTAGGCTAGGTACCGCACCGCTCTCCCATGGTGTCAGATCTTTGCACATAATGTCGCCTTGGCAGACCCTGTCGTAGACTTTTTGCTCCGCTGAGCTTAGTTTTTTGTCAGACAATGTTCTCCACTATTTTAATGATCAGTGAACGGTAAAAGAATAGTGGTTAGCCCTTGAGGTAGTCTTCAAGGTACTTGACCATGGGTTTTCCTAAGGCTTCCTCTATGGGTTTGTAGGCTTCCCGGTACCGGTTTCCGTCTCCTACTGGTATCTTTTCTTTGGGGGCGTTAACCAAGTAGATGGTTTGTCCTTTCTCAAGGGCGGCGCTGGTTACTGGTTCACCTTTTTCGTTGAAGGTGGTCATCAAGTCAGGGAAAGTCGCTAGCCTCTCTCCGTCCTTCTCTAAAGTCATATACTCGTTGACATAGCTTAGCTCCCACTCTTGATCGCCTTCTCTGAGAGTCATCATGCCCACATCAAAGCCCCCCTTCGCCTCGATGGTTTTCTCAACTATCTCAGCCTTGCAGACTAGTTCGGCTTCAAGGAAATCACTTGAGGCTTGCACTCTTTTATCCGGGTCATCCCCCACCTCTAGATACTTGTAACCGAGATCAATACCCATCTTGATGGCGCCCGGGGCACCATGCATAAGAGTATAGCTTACTGGGACCGGGTCTCTTACCATAGCGATTAACGCCTTCATGTAACGTGCTTGGGCTCTGATGGCTGCACCAGTTGTCTCAAGGCTACCCCACGAAACAACCTCACTACCCTCAGTGACACCAACCTTAACGCTATCATACTTGGTAAGTTGAAGCCCCATACTACCCATCAAAGCAGTAGGATGAGCACGCCCATCCCCCGGAGTATCAACAACCGGCAAACCAAGAGCAGCCGCAATAACCCAGCCACCGAAACTGTTCTGTCCCCCGTTCTCAGCGGCTATCAAGCCGTGAAACTCTACACCCACATCTTTGAGCAGCTGTGCTGCCTTGATGAAGTGCATTGGCTTTGTGTCACCGGGTTCAGTTGGTGCACCAAGTGCGGCGCTTGTGATCACCTTCCAGTCTGGGTCAGCTTCCTCTGGAGCCCACAGCTCCACTTTACCGATCTCAAGGGCTAGGTATCCGTCTCTTAGACCCGTCTCGGGCCATCCTCCGCCGCCTCCTCCAAGGATGGTTCCCCCGATGGCTAGGGCTTTTACATCATCTTTAGTGATTATCTTAGGCATAATCAATAGTAGATGCTGATAGTTTTAGAAATATTCGACTAAAAGAGGGATAAAATAGGGGGATTAGTACCAGGGTAGCTTGCCCTGCTCGTCCAGCTTCAGATAGCTCTCCCAGTCCTCAGTGATGTGCCCCTGGATGATCTCCAGTAACTCTTCATCAACGTGGCGGAACCTTCTCTGAGGCTCTAGGTACTCTTTCACTGGCTTCAACTCACGGGGCTTGATGTTCAGCTTGAAATCTCCGTGATCTATCTCAGCGATTGGGTACGCGCCTGTCTGGACCGCGAGTCTTCCGATCTCTACAGTCTTTGATGGGTCAAAGTACCATCCTGTGGTACATGGCTGATGTACCTGTAGGTATGCCATGCCCTCTCCGTTTCTGGTGATCTCGGCTGCCTTCTGGATCTTGCGCTTGAAGTCAGGTATGTACGCTAGGCTTGCAGAAGCAATGTAGGGTATCCTGTGTGCCGCCATGATCATCAGCATGTTCTTACGGCGCTGGGGCTTGCCCTTCCAGATACTACCGACTGGAGTGGTACTTGTGGCTGCAAACTCGGGGGTGCTTCCGCTCCTCTGGATTCCTGTATTCATGTATGCCTCGTTATCGTAGCATAGCCAGATTATGGATTCTCCACGCTCAGCGGCTCCGCTGATGCTTTGGAGACCAATGTCATAGGTACCACCGTCACCAGCGTAGCTAGTCACGTATACCTGATCCGCTTTGCCCTTTGCCTTCAATGCACGATAGGCGCCTGTCTCATAGGCTGCTGCCGCTGCGAAGTTGGCTAAGACCCATGGCACCCTGACTACTCCACCATAGTTGACGCCGCTGCAGTTTGGCGGGTTCATTACTATTGTGTTCTCGCCCAAGGTGTTCAGTAGGGTTCTGACGATGATGCTTGCTCCACATCCTGCGCAGCCGTCGCTGCCGGGGTACATGCAGCTATCGTTCTCGATCTCTACTGGTGGCGCCATTCCGGGCATAGCGTGTGAAACGAACTCGACTTCCTCTGTGAGTTTCTTGCCCTTGTTTCCGATGACCTTCTTGCTCATCTGATATAGGTCGTCGATGGGTATGTCCTCGCCGCCGAGTCCAGTGACGAATCCCTGAACGGGTACACGGATGCCGGTGTTATACAGGTATGATTTAACGTCTTGGAACGCCATACCGCCGCCTGTACCATGCATTAGGCACCTGTCAACAACGCCGATGCTGTCCACCTGCTCAGCTAGCTCGATTAGCTCCTCATTGGGGAATGGACGCATGTATCTTAGCTTCAGTAGACCGATCTTCTCGCCCTCATTTCTGAGCTTGTCAACCGCTCTACGTGCCGCAGTGGTCATGCTGCCCATAGTGACCATTAGACTATCAGCATCATCGCATCTGTACTTTTCAACCAAGCCTCCGTAGCTTCGTCCAAAGGTCTCGCCAAAGCTCTTGTCCACCTCTCTGATTACATCCTTAGCGCCGTTGAGTAGTTTCTCGTACTCTTTACGCAGTGGTGTATGCATCTGTGCGGGGATTGACGCGCTTGGCCAAGCCTTGCTCTCAGTGGGGTCCACTGGGTATGGTGCCTTATACGCTGGCAACCAGTCGTCTACTGCATCCTGATCAGGCATGTAGACGCGTT
>Ga0272443_10005069_pt1 | contig 13843 bp, 20 predicted proteins | sample SSMAcet12_FD_193581 | JGI IMG/M metagenome (GOLD analysis project Ga0272443, IMG submission 193581) | Marine sediment archaeal communities from Little Sippewissett salt marsh, Falmouth, MA, United States - SSM-Acet-12 | ecosystem: Environmental > Aquatic > Marine > Wetlands > Sediment ...
CATGACAAAGGGCTTTCCATCATTTACGAATTTTAAACTATATTTCTTTTCTGTCATTTTCTATCTCCTAATAAAAAATATTTAAGGGGAAAGAGTCCCCTAATCTCCTTATGTTGGTGCAACTGCACTTACGAGGGCTGTACAACTTGATGGTACTGCTGTAAATGGTGCAGACTCCATCATTGCTTCACCGCTTGTATTGATATTAACTTCTGACATATTCCAGTTACAATCAGCCAGAGTTACAATAGGACTACCCGCTGCTGTACCCAGGTTAACTGTTATGGTAAAGTCTGTAAAGTTTTGCACTTCACCGAAATGCATACCACCTGCACCGTCTAACGTAATGTCAACTGTACCACTAACATCCATAGTCCCCTCAACGAGGTAAGACTTTGTTAATGAATCGTGGTCAGTATATCCAGTAAGTTGATGGTCGATAGTAATATCAATACTGTTCGTTATGTATGCAATTTTACTGCCTGTTGGATTGAATCCACCTGCTTTCGTGATTGAACCTGCGACATTAAATTGAAGAATTGCTCCACTTAATGCAGTTGGTTCTACTCCAGTTGGAAGTGTACATGTTGAAATTGATTGACCTTCCAAGTCAACTGTCACGGTGTAAGGTTCATTCTTTGCTGCTGATATTCTCACTGTACTTGGTTTAAACCCAACACAGTAATAATATGTTACATCGTCACTCGCTGCTCCAGAACATGTATTTGCTCCAAATTCAAAAGCAAGTGATTGTAGAACGCAACATGTATCACGGTCAACAACATCGTCTATCAATGTATCATCGCATTGTGGATTGTATTCGATACTTAATACTGGTTCATCAGTCTGTTCAATACGTTCAGCGACAACAGCACTTTCTATACTTCGAATATCTTTACCTTTTTCTCCAGTTCCGATTTTAACATCTTGAATATATTTGGAGATTGGTAGTGTAGAACCTGATGCTCCGCCTCCGTATGTGGCTTCAACCCAGTACCATGCCGTACCCTGAAAAGGGTGTCCAATATCTGATACTGCCATATCTTTTTTCCTCCTATTTGTTTTTTATTTGTTTTCTGGTCAAACAAGATTAGACATCATAGTAGATGGCATATATCTCTACTATGTAATGATAGACAACCTGCCTACCACTGCCTTCTCTTTGTAATCTAACATTTCTAACATTTATGAAGTGGGCGTTAAACCCACATGTTTCTTGATTATCCCTCACTTGGTCAATGAGTTCATCGAGTATTGCTTTTCCAAAGGTTGCAGGTGTTTGGTTATCGTTGGCTGTGAACCAGATACCTACATCCATATAAGCCTCCATCTTCCGTGTCAATGCACCTATATCATGTGGGTCATAGTCACATTGCATTAAGTTAATATCAATAAACGGAAATGGAGGCTCATCTAAACTGCTACTCTCCTCGCTTAAATAAATGGGTATATCATAGGAATCCCCTTCGTGAGTAATAGTAAGGACATCTTGCTCATCCCAAGAATCAGGATTAACAGCCTTACTTGTTCCAATAACAGTACGAAGGTTCTCTCGGGGGTCAAATGATTCGCTAATATTACACTCCCCCCACTTTTAATTTTCTGATTTTCTTAATTGTAGTTTTGTATTTCTTATACATCCTATCTGGATTTGCAAGGATTATTGGTTTACTTGAATTAATATCAGCGAGTGTCGCTTTATCTAATTCGTTAAACCGTAGGATGACTTCATGTGAAGCAAGATAAACTACTGCTTTCTTAAATAATTGTTCACTGAATGCATGGCTCTTAACCCTATAATTAATTCTTGGGTCACAGCAATTACCACAAGTAAGAGCATTGCCATCTTTATCTTGTACTACTATATCTCCAGTGATTGCAGTATCCACACTTATAGTTAATTCTTGTTTATCCATATTCACATCGTAATACGTTCCACTAATCACAGTTTCATCGCATACCGTATGGTCTGTGACTATATTATCCTTCCGTGTGAAGAACTCGGTGTTATTTCCATTGATGCAATGATAGGCATTTACCGCCAGTTTCTCATTAAGCACCCTACGGAAAACTTTTTCCTTTGTTTCCAAATAAGCGTTCCATGAAATAATTGCTAAATCTTTTTCAGTAATATCGTTGCTTTGTTTAATGCCAGAGATTGACCTGACATGTTGATTAATATTCCAAGGCAAGACATAGAAGAATGTTTCATAAACGAAGTTCATACCCTCATATGTAGCAGTTACTTTAACTCGATACTCACCGTATGTCGCAGCACTTGGTACTTCCCAAGCACCTTCCCATAGTCCTGTAGTTGTTGTAGTTGCCATTGATAAGGCATTTGTTGAACCTGAATCACAGGGGTATGTTATTTCAGTCGTAACTACTGTTGGGTTAACTGCTGTCTTATCCTCTCGAAATTTCATTTCCAAGAAGTATGAGTCCCCTCGTTCAATGATTCCAATATCATTTTCTAAAAATTCTAATCTTGCCATTTGAATTACCTTCTATTATTTCTATTACCTCTGCGTGGTCGTTTACATCCTCCACGACCTCTGTTGGCTCGAACTCCTCGTCCAGAACCATCACGCTTTGGTACTCCTTTTTTGCTCATAATTTAAACTTCCATTTGTATAATGTAAGCGTTGCTTTGTACACTTCAAAGAGTTCCATTAACTCATCGAATGTTCTTTCTTTTATCTTTATCTGATTGTTACGAAATTGAGCAATGAAAGCACCTGCGGGTTTAATACCTGTCAGTTTCCAGAATGCATATACATAGGCTGCTAATTGTAACCAGTAGTCATCATATATATCTCTACTCGTTTTCCAATCACCTATTACAAGGTCATTCTTAAATCCTCTATCATGTCCTCTGACACAATAAGGTTTCCAGGTTGTGTACTTACCTATGAAATCAGCCGTACCTGCATATCCATATTCATCGTTCCATAATCTCTGTTCAAGTGCATCTGGTTCTAATTCAGTATTATACTTAAAGATTTTAAATAACTTAATATCTTCTTGTATTTCTGATTTAAGTCCAGTAACATCTATCTTTTCTTCTTTTAAGATACTTTCAAACAGCGAATGAACTTGAGTACCGAGTACCTGCCTATTCTTTATGATAGACTCTGCTTTCTTTTTACCGACTGCCATATACCAACCGAATAAACCATTCTTGGCTATGATTGATAATGTTTTCGTAACTCGACAGTAGGACTTTCCGTTAATGGTGTAAATTTTTCCAGTTACATCACTAATCTTCGCTTCAGGTATTGACCACTTTTTAGTCAACTTAATCACCTATAAGCATGAAGTATTCTGTATAGTCCTCATCTTCTTCGTACTTCTTTATCTCCTTTTCTTGGTCATCAGGAATGAGTACGATACTCCCTGTGACTTTATTTACAAAGTGTCGCATTTTATATTTCCTCTCGGAATGATGTTAAAGGGAGAGAGGGTATGGTGTCCCTCTGACCTCTTAAATGGCGGGGTGGATATTATCCATACAAGACGTAACTCTTGCAGTAACCATGACCCATCGGTCTGTTGGTTATAAAAAATAAAGAGAGGGGGATAATCCCCTTACCTGTTTAACTGACTTGGACGTGACCGATAGCATCTGTATCGAGTTCAGCCGCACCGAAGAAACACCACATTGCATAAGTTGTACTGTTACAATCAATGTTTCTATCAGATTCCAGAGTTGGTCGCTTACCGAAAGCAGCACCGACAGCACGTCTTGAATCAATGATGACTACAAGTTCCTCTCCACTACTTGATGTAGTTGGGTCAGGAGCAGCATTGTATTCAATGACTTCCACACCAAGAATAGATTTCAATGCACCGTTTTTGTCGAGTACAACAGCATGTCCGAAAATTGGAGCAGGTGTTTGCATTCGTCTGAAAACAGCAGCCATCCGTGGATGCATAATCATATAGTCAGGTTTATAGTAGTTTGCTCTCATTTGGGTGATAACACTGTCAATGCAGTTATAAGCATCAACAAGGAAAGCATCCGTACAGCAACTTCCAGACCACGCAGGGTCAGCAGTTGCAAGTGAACAACTATAACCAGGTGTTGCGGTGTTTAACTCATTGTAAACTTGCCAATCGAAGAATTCGCCCCAAACTTGACCGAGGTCTTTGAGGTATTCAGTTCGATACCGTTCTCCAACATCCCAAATATCATAGTCACAAATCTCTCGTGAGATACCGTGCTGTGAAATTGTAAGGGTATATGTTTGGAAAGTGGTACTGGTACATGAAATACAGTCACAAGGGGTTGCGGTAGTCGTAATGTCGCTTTTATCAGAACGGTCAATAGCCCTAATCTGGACACTCATACCATCACCTGCTTTGACATCAAGACCAGGAACAGCAAGTTTCAAAAGGTTCACTGATTCAAACATCGTATGCCATATAGCATTGACGTAAACATCAGCAGGACTCCAACTTGATACATCGACATTACAATCGGTATCACTTGGGTCATCATCAGCAGGGGAGTCGAAATTAAAAACTGCTAAATCCCCATTGCCACCATTTATATACTGTTCATAGGTTTTAATATTTCCACCAGTGTAGCGTTGCAAAAAGTCTACATATTTGTTACCTTTGCTTGTTTGTTTTGCAAGATTTTGGTCAGGCGTAATTTTGATTGAAGCAGCCTCGGCATACTCGTTTTTAAGTTCCTCTTTAACTTGCTCACGAATAGTGTTGAGTTCGGCTTCTTTTTGTACCTGAATCTTGGCTTCATCTTCAGCCTTCAGTTCTGCGATTAGTTTGTTTTTTAGTCGTTCTTCCTTCAACTTTTGAAGTTCCTCAAACGACATATCTTCATAATCACTCATGTCTTTTTTTCCTCCTATTTAATCTTCGTGTTCTTTTAACCACGATATTAGTTCCTTTCTTTTTTCAGCGATTTCGTTTTGTTCTTCTTCTGAAACCTCAGTCGCTTGTTCGGAAGTTTGTTCTTCCTCGTTAGGTTGCTGCTGTTCCAGACCTATGCCACATCCCATTTTGTCGTTACACGCACCACGGAATACCGTAGATAAGGCATCAGGTCTAATGTCGTAGATGTACCTAACATAATCATCTGCGGCTAATCCATATGCCTGATAATTGACACCTTCTGGCAGGTCGGATACCTTGACCGCTTTAGTTTTCGCCTTAAAAGAAACGGAAACATTCGGAGTTTGACCAGATTTTTCACATAATTCTATGTATCCTCTCCATGCCGAAGCATAATGGGTGTTATCACATATATGAATATCCATGCTCATTGACTTGGTTTCTTCATCATATGTGACGTTATCGTTATATCCAACGAAGTACAGGACATTAGAACTCATAGTGAGTCCTCTTGCATCCATCGTACCTTGATGGTTAATATCATGTAATGTGTTCTCCCACATTTTATGGGCTTTTTGTAATTCTTCTGCGGGTAAAAATGCATCATGGTAGAATGCATCCCCGATTAATGCAACTGCTCTATTTTCTTTTATCTCATATTGATTCTCACAGTCTTGACAGTCGGACAGTTCAACCTTTTCTTCAGTTTTACTCATACGGACTGTGAATGAGAATGTTTCGTATTCGTCTTTAACTTCCTCTGTCATTAATAATCACCTTAAATATGTACACCTGCATCGTATTCAGGTTCACCTTCACCACTGCCAGATGCAATATCAACACTTACTGGGTCATGTTCATGGTAAATATATTTTAAATTAATCCAAGCAGCATCATCACCATCATTAGTGATATGAATAATATAAACTCTCTCATCATCTAAAAGCCAATCAAGCGTAGATTTTTCATCAGCAATAGTGAAATTACTTGATATTGCTTGACTTGTTTCTAAAGTTTTATGTAAGTTGCCTACTGTACCTGCACTAATGTCACCATAATAAAATGATGCAACACTTCTCTCGTGATTTGCTCCACGATTAATATTGAATTGGTAATCTTGAGTCCCATCAATTTCTCCAGGTGTTGCTGTGGATAATGTTAACTCAAATGTCCAATCATTATCTGAAGATATATACATATGTCCATGAGGGAATTTTTCATTAGTCACAACTGCTATCGTAACTGTACTCCCTGCTGCAACTGCTGTGAAATTATGTTGGTAAAAGAACTGAACATCTTGTGCCGTTCTCTCATGTCCATCAGGAGAAGCGATAATTGCTCCTATATCATTGACAGCCATCTTACTGCCATCAGTGTCCTGAATCCTTCTATAATCTGTTTGATTGCTTTTTGCCATTCTAATCACTTCTTTTTATTATATTTTTGTAATCGTTTTGACTGCTCTGGTGGAGTAAAGATACTTTCATCAAATGATTTAACAGTTTTTGGTATCTTACCCTCTGCCTGTTGTTCCTTCGAATGTTTTTTACTATCATGCCAGGCATTTACATACCAATCATCTGGTTCTTTGACATATGGCTCTATTTCTTTTATAAGAACATCAGAGTTCTTGAGCAGTTGATACAGAACCCATAGAGCAGGGTCACGATAGGCTGTATCTTTATATAGAATCCAAAGGAATAGTTCACCATAGTCAAGCATCATACGTTTTTGGTAATCTTCTTTTACTTGGTTTGCTGCGTAATTCAAATATTCAGCGATTCGAGAGAATACTGGATTGCCACAATTCTGTAAATCCTTATGGACTACTGTGACACTTGCACCCATCTTTTTTCGAAGCCATCCATCTGCAATCTTAATGAGTTTCTTATGCTTATCTCCCCATGCAATTATATCTGCCATAGGAATTACTCCTGTTTATCATTCTCTTTAACTGCTTTTTCTTTGGCTTCTTTAAACTCTTTCATCTTTTCTTCGTCTTTCAGCATTTCATCCAATTCACCCTCAAAGAGAACTTTCTCCTCTTTTCGTGGGCTACATCCTTTGGCGTAAACATTATTTGGTTTAAATCGTCTGAATTTTCGGTCACAGAATTCACGCAATGCAAGTCCAGATTCAACATACGCATCTTTATGATTCTGCAATTGACCTTGAACACCTTTCAATGCATTAGTAAGGATACGAATCTCATCATCCAATTCTTTAAGGATAACTTGTTTATCGTTCTCCATATAGTATTTATTTTTACCAAGGGGCATTTGAATGGGCATTGGAATTTTACCCTTTGCTAAATCTTCCCTTCGATGTTTAAGGGATTCAATTATAGCGGTATATTCCTCATATTGTTTTCGTAGTTGGGCGTATTGATTACTTACATTTATTATCCCTTGAAACAACTGTTGTGCTTCTTGTTGTGTTATAGGTCGAAGTTCTATGTCTTTGACTACAACTGCTTTTGGCTTATCCTGATTACTTCTCTTTCGATTTCCTTTTGCCATTTTTTCTATCTCCTTTTAAATAATTTATTTACCATAAAGTAGATACTTCTGTACCCACATTTCAATTTTCTTGTCTAAATATTTTTCAGCCCGAATTACTCCAGGTCTTATGAATGGTCTATAACCACCCTTATATTGTTTTGGATTTTGCTCTGTTCCACCGAACATTTCAGCGACCCATCCAAATTCGTGATACGAGGCATAGTCAGCCAGACATTCTATAGACACCATGCCTTGACTTACCTCAACTTTGAGTTGTCCTTGCATCCATCCTGTATCCACTGGACATAGGTTGTATGCAGTTTCATATGCTTTATTCGCTGCTTCTTCTAACCATCGTTGAAATTTTGCAGCACTTAAAGCCAGATTGATTTTATTATGAAAGTCCTCTAAACTAAATCTACTGTAAATACTAAATCCCGCTTGTGCCATTATTCATCACCGTACTTCTCTTTACAACGAGGACATACGCCTAACTGACATGACCAGTAATTTACACCTGCAATACCGAATCTTTGATGACAGTATTTACATTTCATTACTTTTCTTCTTCTTCGTCTTTCTTCGTTTTCTTCTCTGGTGGTCTGAAATCAGTTTCAGGTTTTTTAGTTATAGGCGGCTCAATCTCTTTATGAATATCTAATTCAATCATTCCTTCGTTTAACATTTTCCGTCCTTCCTCTTTATCTATAATCCCTGCTTGAATACCCTGAGAAACGAAAGCCATCCTCTTTTCCATAATATTTGCTTCGCCTAATTCATCAACGTAAACAGTTTGCCATACTAAATCGTATTTCCATTTTCTTCCACGAGCCTCTATAATACGTCTATATAAGTCCTCGATTAATGGAGTATATACGAGTTCTTGTGTATCTTTAATATCTCTATAATAATCTGCAAATCCTATTTCTGCACCAGTAACTTTACCTACTTGAATACCAGTTAAAACGTGAACAGGCATTACAAGAACTGATGCAATGTTAAGGACAAGGAAGTTCATAAAATGTTCTGGGTCAATAGCATTTGGTTGAATAACGTCAAGTTCGAAATCATCTTCATCGTGAACCCAACTTGATGGATGTGTACTCGCTACTTCTTTAAGTTCTTTAATCTCATCATCGTCAATATCATTAGCCTTAATGTCGAGTAAACCATGTGAGAACCACGAGAGGATACGTCCAACCGCAATATCCACATTCTTTTTCGACTTAATGGTATTTCGAAGAATATCAACATGTGATACACCTAATTTACTTGTACTATCTTCATTTAAAACTATATGCTGTATCCTGTCTGGATGAATCATCTTATCTCCCATTGCTCCAGAATACACGAAATGATAAAGGTCTTTATTTTGATTCTCCTCATTAATATATTTCACAGATGTAATCTTTTCTGGACTCAAAACGATAACACCTATTGGTTCTGAATCAGGATTAGGTTGTGAATCAAGAGGCATACCCTCATCTTTTTTATCAAATTGAATAAGTAAAAATCCATCCCCATAGATATGAGCATCTTTAACTGCCTGTGAAAATTTCTTTTTATAATTAGTTCTCTTTTCAAAAGCCTTCAATGCTTCTTCATCCATTTGGATTGGAGTAGAATTATTTTGAGTCTGTATTTCAAACCAGGCACGAATAGAATCCTGTGTTTTCTTTCTTACACCTTTCATAAAGATTGGTGACTGATATGCTAACTCTCGTCTTTTATCAGGTGTCAATTGAACGTCATCACTATTCTTCGTTTGACCTGCTCCCCAACCGTTACCAGATTTTAATTTAGTTTCCTTTGTACCAGTTAGTTTAATATACTTCTCATAAAAATTATATGCTGAATCAAATAGTGTCATTAATATTCCTCCGCCATGCTTTTATTATAAGTCCATCTTATTTTTCTTTTAAATAGCCTAAATGAATAAACACCATACCTTAGTGCATCGCAACTATGGTCATCTAACTTGATAGGTTTCTCTGTAAGATTCTTATTCTCCTTATCACGGTCATAACGATAAGCAGGTATTTCCCTTAACAGGTTTCTACAGTTGTCACAGATAAGAATCCTATCTTGTTCAAACATTGACTTAACTTTACCGATTCCAGGCTCAACGTGATTGTCAGCCTTTTCAGCAGGTAACTTCAAATCTTCACACTGCGTTATTAGGTCAGCAGCAGAAGGGTCAATGTAAACCTTTCTATAGTTGTATTGTTTATGCAAACGTCTTAACTCTTGAGCAACTTGAGCAGTCGTTCTCTCATTCTTATAATACTCATCAACGACAACTGCTTTCTTATCATTGGTAATTCCAATTGTTAAGATACAGGACGGATTCCTGATACCCCAATCCACACCTGCAATGTAATACTTTATCTTTGCTTGTAATTTATCTTGTTCGATTACATGCTCTTTTGGATTAAAGGCTTTATATATCTGTCCCTCGAATGCTCCCCATTGTCCATTCAAGAACCGTCTTTTCCAATCCTCATCATAAGATTGTTCCATGTTCTCGATATATCCCTCTGGCAGAAAGATATTCTCATATGAGTTGGTATCTATATGGTGATACTTCTTTGGGTTTTCACCCTCATAGAATCTCTCGTAAATCCAGTGTGTTTCTGCACCAGGATTCGTAGTGAGTAATCCAAACCGATGTGGAAGTTTATTACCTCTCATACGAGCAAGTAACTGGTCGAAGATTCTCTCATCAATCTCTATAGGTTCATCTAAACAGAAGAAGTCTATAGTATAACCACGGATTTTTTCTTCCTTATCCATTGCAAGGAAATAGATTAAACTGCCATTCCAGAACTCAACTTTCATCTTTCCGTGGGATTCCACAATTCGATACGCCAGTTTTATCGGAATACCATTTTCATTAAGTTTTTCTTGATACTTTGCAAGTTCTTCTTTAAAGACAGTGAACACCACATTCGTCAACTGTGTATATGTTAAACTGCCTATGATACCTTTTACCCCAGGATTATTAACACATGTGTCTATTGCCGCATGAGCCAGTAATAAGGTTTTACCTGCTGCCACCGCCCCACTGTAAACTGTGAAGTCAAACTTCTTTATATCTTCCAAAGTTTGTAACTGCTTTGGTAATAGTTTTAATGGTGGTGTTAATTGTATCTCCTTATCTTGGGTAATATTAGCCCTCCTCTAACCCGACTTTTCTTGTCGCCTTCTTCGTATTAAGTATGTGGAAACGGACAGATGACCGAAAGGTTTATATACTATTACTGTACTTTTCACACCTTAGTACGAGGAAACAACATGCCTAAAGGAAATGCACCAAGAAAGGCTCGTCAAAGAGCAATACTCGAGATAATGAATCGAGGAATCACATCTCGAACAGAGATTGTGGACTTGCTTAAAGCAGAGTATGGTATTGAAACAACTCGTCAAACGGTTTATCGGGACATCGCTAATGGCGTTGAACCAGTAACCGAAGAAATATTAGAAGATTATTCAGCATCTATGATTGAGAATATAGATGAACTTGGACGAGTTGCCTATAACCAAGGTCTACGAGGTGACGTTAAGGCTATGAATGCCTACAACCAGTTGATGAAAACGAAAACAGAGATTCTGAAAAAGATTGTAGAAATACAAGCAGATTTAGAGTCCAAGGAAAGACCTATCTATACTGTGAAAATAGGAAAATTTGATGAAGCCAAAAAAGAAGGAGATAAGAAAGATGACAGAGAAGAAAACTGAAACAAAAGATGAAATAATAAAAAATTTGGAGCAGCAACTTGCATCAATAGAAAATGCAATGACAATAACAATGGGAGAAATCCAACAACGCCAAATGAAAGAAAATACTTTACGAGATAGATTATTTCGTTGGTTGCCCATAAGTAGAAAACGGATGCAAAGTTTAGAAGCAGATGTACTACAATTAAGTTATGGAATGCTACAGATTCAGAAACAAGTATTTCATATTGTAAAGACAGTACACTTACAACAAGAAACAATTGCAATGCAGATGAATTGTGAATGTAATCAAAAGAAAGGAGATGTTATGTATGGTTAGACCATTGAATCCAAATATATTGAAGAAGAAAGAGAAAGAATTATTTTTTACAGGCAGATGTAAACACAGACATTTATATTGTGAACACCCAAATTGTTTTCGAACAGAAGTCCTTGAGAAAAATGGGGACTTGAAAGAGGGATACCTCGATATTGAAACAACTGGTTTTGAAGCAAACTACCATCACATATTGACTTATGTTATTAAAGTCAAAGGTGAGGATAAATACTATAAGGCTTCAATTACAAAAGACGATTTGGATAAAGGCATTTTTGACAAACGAATTTGTGAACAATTAGTTGAAGATTTGTCACACTTTGATGTCATTTATACATACTATGGAACTGGATTTGATATACCATTTATGAGAGCCAGGTGTATGTATTGGAATCTTGTATTCCCTGAATTTGGAACATTACAGCATAAAGATTTATATTATGTTGTTAGACGTTTGCTTAAACTGAATCGTAAGTCCCTGGAAGTTGCCACTCGATTTCTTGGCATTGAGGGAAAGAATCACGTTCTCGGTAATGAGTGGATGTTGGCTCGTATTGGGAATAAGAAAGGTCTTGATTATGTGATGGAGCATAATATCATAGACTGTGAGATTCTTGAGAAATTACATCTTCGATTAGAGAACTCGTTTAAGAAAACTACCAATACAGTTTAAGGTGATTAAGATGGTCAAAAAGATTTGTCCAGATTGTCACCACGAATTTGAATGTGTTGGAAGAAATATCCGTTGTAAAGTTTGTCAAGAGAAATATAGACGAAGGTATAAACGAGAACAAGAAGATTCTACTTTAACTAAACGTCAAGAACGATTTTGGAAAGATAAACCAAAGTCTGCCCATGCCTATTATACCTTCTATCAAATGATAAAAGAGTTAACTTGTGATGAACTTCGAGCATTAGTATCTATAAAAAGAAAAGCAATAACTGAGAATGGAGCAGATATTAAAATGCTTCGTACTCATATCAAAATGTTATGCGTAGAATATACCAAAAAACGAGGTATGTATGATGAAAGCGATGAATAAACTTAAAAGCCCACAATTAATTAAATACATCATCGAGGAAGTCCATAAACAGGGCGTAGTAGGCGAAGAAGATTCTATCGCTGTACTGACCCTCAAGATAATGTTAAGGCTCGTTAGGAACGCTAATCCGACCTCCTCAAACGTCCTTGTTAGTGATAGGACAGGTGGTGGTAAGGACTTTCTTACAAAAAATATCTGCAAGGTCTTGCTTGAAGATGAAGTCACATGCTTTCACAGAACATCTATCTCACCTAAAACTCTCAACTACTGGCAACCTAAGATAAACAAGAAAAAGGTATCCTGGAATGGTAGAATCCTTTATCTCGAAGACCCAGAGGATGATGCAATTAAGAGCCAAGCATTTAAAGTTATGGCAAGTGGCGGAACGAAGATGACTGTTCTGAAAGACCAGAATGTTATAGACAGGAAAATAGACGGTAAACCAGTTATGATAGTTACAAGTATGAAAACTCAAATAGATGATGAAGGTCAAAGACGATGGGATGCTATCCGTATTGATGCAAGTCCACAATTATCGAAACTCGTTGTACAGAAAAGTCTTGAACGAGATATGGGACTCGTTAAAATTAATCCTGATGAAACCTTTAGAGCCATGCTTCGAAATCTTCGAGAGTATGAAGTTGTCATACCTTGGGCTAAAGACCTACTCCCGACATTTAAGAATCCTGAAATGGTTGAGAGAACACAAGTTAATAAACTGCTTGACTATATCAAAGCGAGTGCAGTCTTACATCAGGCAAATAGGAAAAAGGCATCTGATGGTAAACTTATTGCAGACAAAGAAGATTATGAACTTGCAAGATTTGCCTACATTCAACTTCGTAATAAAGAAGGTAATGCTTTAAATAAACAAGAAGAAGAATTACTGGACTACTTGAGAAGTAAGGGAAGCCCTGTAAAGTTATCTCAAATCACTACAGAACTTAAAGGCGTATCAAAGACCTGGTTGTATGCAAATAAGGATGAAATGATTTCCAAACGGATTATATCAACGGTGACTAAATTTGATGCAGGTGCTAACAAGGAAATTGAACATTTAGAGGCTATGTTTAAAGAGAAACCAAATACACTCCCATCAGGACAGAAGTTATTTGGATTAAAAGGATACCTCTCATCTGGACAATTTTATCACGAAGTAAATAAAGAAAGAGCAAAGGACAAGTTGAATCCTGTATTTAAAAAGGTGATATAAATGGGCGGAAGATATAGTAAGTATTGTATCTGTATGTATGACCTTAATGGTAAGTTAATCGCAAAGCGATGTTTATCTTGTAAAGGTTGTGCCAAGAAACGAATGCCGAAAAATACACCTGCTTGTGTACGAGGCGGTGGAGAAAATGGAAAAATATACTACAAGAATAAAGCAT
>Ga0272443_10005070_pt1 | contig 13841 bp, 13 predicted proteins | sample SSMAcet12_FD_193581 | JGI IMG/M metagenome (GOLD analysis project Ga0272443, IMG submission 193581) | Marine sediment archaeal communities from Little Sippewissett salt marsh, Falmouth, MA, United States - SSM-Acet-12 | ecosystem: Environmental > Aquatic > Marine > Wetlands > Sediment ...
CATCTGCGGTTTCTGCATCTTTTTCTTCAATACCTCTGAACAGAATCCTTTTTTTGGGGATTACTGTCAGTACCGGATCTTTTTGCAGTGATACATTAACTTCAGTGTTTTTATTCCCTGCCGGGGTTTTGAATTCTATCCATGATTTGTATTTTACACCCGGAAGTATGCCTTCAAAGTGGGAATTATCAACAGTTATCTCAAAAGTTTTTTTATCCCCGGCACTGATGACATTCTCCGGCAGAAGAATCCATTTGTGAAGTGGTTTTGCTGTAATTTCAATTTTGTCCTGATTTTTGTTTATGATCTCTATCTCTGCCTTATTGTCACTGTCGGGATCGAAACTGATGTTTATTTTATCAGGTCTGATCTCCGGCATTAATATGATTTTTTTTGGCTTTTCCTTTATTATTTCAGGTTTTTTTTCCTCTTTGACTACCTCAGTTCCTTTATTCTGAAGTATGTTTTTGTCATCTGTCCCTGAAACTTTCTGTTTTACCACTGTATGCTTTAAATTTTCTGTCCTGTTTTTGCCCTGATCAGTGTTTTTATCTGCTTCTGGAGTGTCTTTCTGTTTTATTTCACTTTTGCTGGTATTATTCTCCGGAGGGGAATTATGTTCTGTGCCGGCTGTGTCTGTGTAGTTTTTTGTGCCTGCTTTTGGAGAGTTATTCTCTTTTATCCTGCGTTTATAGGTATTATCTGCCTGATTATTTGACTGGCCGGACTTTGCACTGTTTTGAAGCTTATATACAGAATTTGCAGGCTGATTATTTACATTATTCCTGTTCCCACAATGTGCTGCCTGATTTATATTTCCGACTGCCGTGGCTGTAATCTTTCCGGAGAAACCCGGCGGTCTGTTTTCTGAATTATCTGTTTTATGCCTGTCTTTTTCCTCTTCCTTCTTATCTGTAATCTTCTCCGGCAGAGGACAGGGTGCATATGGCATTTTCGCAGCCGGAATTCCGGATGATGATTTTGTTCCCGGTACCGGGCTTTTATTTTCCGGATCTTTATTCACTTCTTTTACGGTCACTTTTTTACTGACCAGGACTGCTGAAGGTTTTTCTGCTGTCTCTGCCTTTTTCCTGACTTTGACAATCTTCGGACCGTTGTACGGGAAATATTCCTTCTTCTTAATCTTCAGGATACTGCACCAGGGGCAGATGTCAAGGTATCCTGAATGCCAGTGGTTTGGGTTACTGTCACACTGCTTCAGCCCGGAAAGTTCGTCCTGCAGTACTTTTATCCATTCATCCGCATCCGGGCGCATGTATGGCTTATTTATGCCTTTGATGAAGCATCTCTCGAAGAGTGCTCTTATCCCGGGTGATAGTATGGCATAAGGAGGGGCATAGAGTGGAGGGTATATCTGTTTTATATTTCTCTGGTAGGGGAATATTCCGTTCTTTATTTTATGCTCGGTCGTTGGATGGTCCTCAACTCCCTTTCCTCTCGCCTGAAACGGATGGACCCCGTTCATCAGGAATTTGAATATCAGAATTGAGAGTGAAAAGAGGTCAGAATAATATCTGTCGATATTTTCGGTCCGGAAATTTATGCCCATCAGTTCAGGCGCAAGATAATCTCCTGTGGCGACTTTTGTGAAGAATTTCTGTCCGGTTTTTTTATTCTCTATCTGAAATGAGTCACAGTCGATGATTGATATTGCCGCAGTCCTTGCAACGAGGATATTGCTGCCGCTCATATCCCCTATGCAGTGTCCGCTTTTGTGTATTGCAGACACTGTATATGCGATATTGTATGTGGCTGTCAGGAGGTATTTCCAGGTAAAAGATCCACTCAGGTATTTCTTCCGGTCTTCAGGGTCATAATACATATGTGCCTCCCTGAAGAGTTCTGTATCAATGACCGGCATTAAAAATCCGCAAAAATCCTTTCTGCCCGGAAGTCTGTATAGTCTGCTCACCGGCCATGCTATTGATGCCGAACGTGCTTTCTTTTTGTTTTCGGTCAGATCACCTGTGGGCGGATTATCAATCATTGAGGTGATTTTATCCTGAATCTCCTCTGTAATTACATTTCTGTAGTATATCTTTGCACAGAGGGCAGGATTCTCAGATAATCTGAATACTTCCCCTTCTCCGCCTTTCCTGGGCGGATGCAGAAGGGTGTATTTTATCCCGTTATGATCATATACAAAGGTTTTTTCCATTTAAGGTGCCTTATCAGTCGGTTTTTCTGTTGATAACCCCGACGACCAGAGTCTTGTCGTCCTCGGAGTTTTCTGCCATCATTCCGGATGACAGAAGGTTTTTCAGATCTTCTGATGCCTCATCGAAATCTGTTATACTGTTTATATATCTGTAAAACGGGTTAAAAAAAGGGGTGTGTGGCTGGTATTTCCCGCCGGGTTTTGTGAGGACAGCTCTCTGACATCCGTCAGTGAAGACAAAGACTGAATCAATGCCCGGGATGTTCTCATTTATTCTGAAATCACTTCTCCATTTATCAGAGGTTACTGGCGTTGTCTCGTTTATGTACTCCGAATATCCTGGATCTGAGATGATTACCGGTTCTCCTTCTCTAATGCCTACAATGCCGCCGTCACCAACGTGGCCGCATGATACATAATTCCGGTCAATAAGAAGAACCATCAGGGTACAGGCGAGTTTTCCGGGTGGTATATTATTTTCTTCAGCATATCTCCGGATGGCCTCCCTTGCATTCAGAAAGGACTTCTCAATAATTTCCCTGTTTTTTGTTATATCTGCGAGGGTTGTATCGCCGATCTTCTCCCTGAAGAGATCAGATATCGTCCCGCTTGAAGTTCTGACGGCAATTTCAGATCCGATCTCTGAAAATTCTGCACTGCCAAGGCCGTCTGAAACTGCTATTACTGCGGTAGTTTCCCTTATTGCTTCAAAAGCCATTGCATCCTGGCATGGGATACCCTTTTTAATATGTGACGGGCCGGTTACTCTTGCGCCAAAGAGGGATGGCATTAAATTCTCTTTATTCATAAAAAGATATATTCTGAAATGCTCATATTGTGGGAATTTCTCCCCATCCGTTGAGCATGTCGAAGGGATCTTCAAGTACTACCTGTTCTCCTACTTTTGAGGCCGAAACTTTGGTCTGGCTTCTCGAAAGCCAGATGAACATCTCATTGAAGTGGTTCTCCTTAAGTTTGATTGGTGCCCTGTTTGGTGGAGAGATCAGCTTTAAGGTATCCATGTCAGCTTCATCGACACCTACTGTGAAGAATAGGAATTTTCCCTCTTTCTCTCCTTTGTGGACTGCATTTACTGTCTCGTTCCAGAGTTCATCGCCCTCTTTCATGTCAGTCGGCTCACCATCTGTTATCATGAATATCCAGGGTCGGTAGTAGTCAATGCCCTCTGTTTTGTACTCGTCCTTTCTTGCTTCAAGCATATCAATGGACTTTTTTATTGCGCTTCCCATTGGGGTTAAGCCGTCTGCTACAAGTTCTTCCGGTTCAAACTCCTCAATTGATGTAAAGCCCGAAACTACCCGGACTGACTGCCCAAATGCCACCACTGCAAGATCAATTCTTTTTCTTGCCAGGTCATCCTTTTCAATCTCTTCTTTGAAGGTTTTTATTCCGGAATTTAAGTCATTGATTTTGTTGCTGATATTCATTGAGCCTGATGTGTCCAGAAGAAGTATTGTAGGACAGTGCGGCTGTTGCGGGTATGCTATCTCAACCATTTCCTCAAGTGTCATGTCATAAACCTCATAAAAATTGTATAATTGTTTATCTATAATCTTATATTAGCCTGTAATCTGATATTAGAACGGTGGCATAAATATACATTCGGTTTTGACCGGATTTATATCTGTAAATGTTCCGGAAATTTCATCTGCCCGGGGTGTGTGAATGCTGAATTTTCGGCTTAATAATACATTTAAATATAATCCGGGTTGTGCTGTTTCATGTAATATGTCTGTTTTTTTAGTGATAGGGGCTTTTGGATTTATTTTTTTATCAGGTATTGTCGCTCTTTAAAAAAATCAATGAATTATGCGGAAAAAAAAGTCATAATAATGTTCTAAAATCTGTATTTGGTTGTCAAATCCCTCTTTGATTCAGAATATGTCTGGTTTATCTCCGTTATTATGCTATTCTGCGATAATTATGCCGCACCTCTTTTTAGGCACCATAAATTAGGTTTATTCCGGTCTTTTTCCGGAAAGAATTCTGCGCATTATGATTATGAAATATTATTTTCTGTATTTGATATTCTCTGAATTTGGAGATTTTCATATGTTCTTCTCTGTTCTTAAGTTTTGAATCATATATTTCTATGTCTCTATTTTGGGTGGTAAATGATTAAATCCGGTGAAATTTAACTTATTTTGTTTTGTCAATAAATCATTCTGAATTTAATATATTTTAATTTGTTTTGTGGATGTATATGGAATTTTGTTCGATTCTGGCTGTTTTAATAAATTATTTTGTGGATTTATTTTAGTTGATTTTTGCCATATTATATTTATTATGTACTGTGTGATATATCTTAATGCCTTTCTAAAAGTTTTTATCTCTGTAATGAACTATTCTTTTGATAATTTATCCGAATAACAAATCCTCCGAATAAATCCGTTATTATTCGTTATGGTGGCTGGATTTTGGAATTAATTCGAAAAAAACGATTTGTCTTCCTCCAAAGTACAATGAAAATGATTCTGGGAATGCCGGATGCCGGTCTTTGTTATTAATTTCATTGTTTTGAGGCAGGAGATAACAGGAAGTGAACAAAATGAATAATGCAGGGCAGAGTATTTCTGTACACCACATTGGCTCTAAAAACAGAGAGCTGCTTCAGAATCTGGCTAAAGAACACGGCACACCAATATTTGTTATTGATCATGAGCAGATCAGGAAGAATTACAGAGGGTTTAAAAAGCGTATGCCGGACGTTCAGGTTTATTATGCAGTTAAGGCCAACTCGAATCCCGAAATTATAAAAACCCTCTATGAGATGGGATGTAGTTTTGATGTTGCATCAATGCCGGAATTTATGCTGGTGTATGAAAATATAAGGCATCTTCCTGAAGAAGAGCAGCTTGAGTGGATATATCAGAATATTATCTACGCAAATACAATTAAACCGGCAGAAACTCTTGAGGCACTCGATCACTACCGGCCTTTGGTAACTTTTGACAATATTGAGGAATTAAAAAAGATAAAAAAATATGCGCCTCAGTCCGGACTTGTTCTGCGGTTAAGGGTCCCCAATACAGGTTCAGTAGTGGAACTCTCCTCAAAATTCGGAGTGGAACCGGGTGATGCTGTAGATTTGATTGTTGAAGCTTTTGAGATGGGCCTTACAGTTGAGGGGCTTAGTTTTCATGTTGGCAGTCAGTGCACCAACTTTGAAAATTATATCCTGGCACTTGAGATGTCTGCGGATGTCCTTACTGAATTTGAATTCCGTACAGGTGAGAAGATAAAACTCCTTGATATCGGCGGAGGTTTTCCTGTAAAATACAATCCATATGTAAAATCAATAAGGACACTTGCAACTCAGTTAAATGAAGAGATAGGGCGGCTTTTTTCTCCGGAAATTCAGATAATGGCTGAACCCGGAAGATTTCTTGTGGCGAATGCCTGCTCTCTTGTTTCAAAGGTGATAGGAAAGGCATTCCGGGATGGAAAAACCTGTTATTATATCAATGACGGTGTGTATCACACCTACTCCGGGCAGGTATTTGATCACTGCAACTATCCGGTTCTTTCCTTTAAGGAAGGTGAAACTCAGATTTCGTCAGTTTTCGGGCCGACCTGTGATGCATTTGATACAATTACACTGTCCGCAGAACTGCCTGAACTTGAGATCGGTGACCTTGTATATTCTGAGAATATCGGTGCATATTCACATGCCTCATCGACATACTTTAACGGTTTTCCACCGGCAAAAGTGGTGCACATAAACAGATAGACTGAGAAAACAGGAGAACTTTTTTTACAGTTCTTTTTTTGCGGGATTTTTGAGTTTTTCAGTAATTGCAGTTAAAGAATAGTCCACAGGTATCTGTCGCCTGATTAACTTTTGTGGCTATGAAATAAGGGATGCAGAAGTGTCGCCTGGTTGAATTTCATTTCTGATTTAGCAATAATTACTTATTTGGTTCACCGGTGAACCGGTATGCACCCTTTGGCACGGTTATCTCAAACCTTGCTCCCTTTCCATGCTTACCATTCTCGGTAATTGTAATTCCGGTAATGGAAAGGATCTCTCGCGAGAGGAACAGTCCCAGTCCTGTGTGCTCCCCAAAACCACGTTTGAAGAGATTTTTACGGTCGTCAGCCGGTATTCCTGCACCATCATCTGCGAATACAACAGATAATCCTTCTTCCGTCTCACTACATGATAATGTAATTGTCGTGAACGGGTGTGCATACCTGAATGCATTATCATAGAGATTATAGAATACTTTCAGCAGAAGAGGATCTGCAAATATCTCGATGTCTTTGCATGCTGTCTTCAGGGTCACTTTCTCCTGGTTGAATGATGAACCGGCTTTCATCAATACATTTGTGACATTCTGCCAGACTGCTGCATTTACACCGATCTCCTGGTATTCTTTGGTAAATTCGATCTGTTGCTGAATTGTTTCTGTTGTCTCATTGAGAATTTTGAGATATTCCTTCATTTCAGGGTTTGGGTTCTCTTCGCTGGCGAGATCAATATATCCAAGCAGAACGGTCACTCCATTTAGAATGTCATGCCGGGTGATGCTGGAGAGCAGGTTGAGTTTACTATTAACCAGCTGGAGAGCCATTTCTGCATTTTTTCTGTCCGTAACATCGGAAAAGATGGTGGTGAACTGGTGCGGATCATTCCGGTACACATTAACTTCAAAAAATTTGCCTAAATCCCGTGAAAATTCCTCAAAATGATCCGGTTCTCCCGTGAGTGCTATATTTCCGTAGTGTTCAATCCATACTCTTTCAGTACGGGGCAGAACCTGAAGAACTGTTCTGCCTATCACCTGTTCACGGGAAAGCCCGGTCATCCTCTCAAATGCGGGGTTTATATCAAGGAACCTGTAATCATATGGAATACCTTCTTCATTGCAGATGATCTCATGAACCGCAAATCCGTTTAACATCGACTGGAAGAGATTGCGGTACTGATTTTCGCTCTCACGCAACCTCTCTTCCATCTTTTTCCGTTCTGTGATGTCTGATATTATCATCCGGATGCCTGATGTTTCTCCCCCGTAATCCGGAATTTTTGTTCCTTCCACATGGGCAGAGAAGCGTTTATCCTTATCCCTGAGAAGTTCCACTTCGCACATCTGTTTTACACCGCTTTTGATTATATTATGGCAGAATGAACTGAATACAGGTGAACTTTCCGGAAGTAAATATGACTGAAGGCTGCGGCCAATGACTTTCTGTCTTTCATGGCTAAGGAGTTTGCATCCGGTCAGGTTCACCTCAAGTATGATACCTTTCGGGTCTATGGTGAAGTAGCCTAAAGGGGCAAAATCATAGAGTTCAACGAATTTTCTGTGCATTATGTCTGATTCTGCCTGGGCACGTTTCAGCTCTTCATTCTGCATGTTAAGTTCAATCTGGTGAACCTGCAGTTCATGTATCAGGGCCTGTTCATCGGCGTGGTTCCTCTCCTCCCAACTGTTTTGCGCTCTTTCATTCAGGATTTCCTCGGCTTTTATGCGCAGGTGGTTGTCGGACTCTTCATCGTGGACTTTCTGCTCTCTACTGGTGCAATCTTTCTGGTTCATACATGTTTCTCCCCTTTTTGATCTGTTACATCTTCAATTGCAAGAAGTATTAGTTCCATGGAGAGATCATCAGATAAAATCTGCCTTGCATTGAGTTCCATTATACGGTCACCTGTTTTTGGGAAATTATGCCTGACGATATAATTATCAAAGGATTTCTTTTCAGGAAGGACTGTCTCAAGAAATTCCCGGAGGTCAGGGATGTCCCACTGCCCGCTGCCTATGGAATAGAGGCACTCTCCTTCAGTCTCTTCTTTGTGGAGGTTGAACATCTTATAAAAAGAGCGGTTTGCAATGATTATTTTCATATTACTGTCAAGTACAAGGAGGGGTTCTCTGACAGTTGCAATAATTCCGTCTGCCAGATTTCTTGCTGCAATGAGTTCATATTCTTTATTTTTTACTGATGTGATCTCAATGAAGGTTATAACAAGTCCATCTATTATATTCTCAAGTGTCCTGTATGGCATGATCCGAACCCTGAACCACTGATTATTACGTGTTTTGATCTCTTTTTCTGAAAATATGAGTCTTTCAAGTACCTCTGCTGCGTCCTTCACAAGATCGGGATAGATGAGGTCAGAGGCGATATCTGTTACCGGCCGCCCCTCATCTCCCGGAATTAAGTGAATTATCCGGGTTGCAGGCATGGTGAACCGCCGGATGTTCATATTTTCATCAATGAATATTGTTGCAATCTCTGTGCTGTTGAGCAGATTTTTCATATCATTGTTCGTTCGGGAAAATTCTTCTATCCTGCCCTGAAGTTCTGCGTTGACAGTCTGGAGTTCTTCATTCATGGACTGCATCTCCTCTCTGGAAGTTGTAAGTTCCTCATTTGTAGACTGAAGTTCTTCGTTTGTGGACTGCATCTCCTCATTGGCGGATTTCAGTTCTTCCTGTGAGGTCTGCATCTCTTCACGGGTGGTCCTGAGTTCCTCATAATTCCTCTGGAGTTCTGCCTCAAGTTCGGCAACGCGTTGATTATTTGATTCGGATGGAGAACCGGTTTTAGCAGGTTTTGTTGTCTTAGGCGGAATTTTAGCATCCGAAAAGACGATAAGAACCATTCCTGCAAGTTCACCCGGTTCTTTGATATACCGGACCGTGCAGTCTGTGAGGTTTATCCCCATGTCTGTCTTCACCGGAATGTTCCCGGCTGTAATTGTCTCCTGTTCCCTGACTGCCTTTTGAAAGGCTCCAGACAGTTCATAGCGCAGCCCTTCGCGTGCCATAGCAAATATGTTCCAGTTGGCCTTTCCGGCCGGAGGTTCAATATATCCACCTGTACGCCCGTTCAGATAGAGAATATCTCCTTTGTTATTTGTCAGTACTGCCGGTGGTGAATAATTGCGAAGAATCAGCTGTTCTGCAAGTGCCTGAAGATTAATCTCCTTTCCTACAGGCGGGGTATTATACCGTAGATCAAGTGAATGTGGCGGGGGAGTTATGGGAAATTCAGCCATTCTGGGCAGGATATATGTATCCTTTCTTTTATATAGTCTGAATTTATTGTCTATGGTTTCAAATATCTCTGAAGATCCTCCGACTGTTTCAGAACTCCCAAGCAATAATACACCACCGGGCTTTAGAGAATAGAAGAATAGCGGTATGATCTTTTTCTGCAGTTCCGGTTTCAGATATATGAGAAGATTCCTGCAGCTTAAAATGTCCAGATTTGTAAACGGCGGGTCCATAATGATGTTCTGGATTGCAAAGATCACCGTCTCCCTGATCTCTTTTTTAATCCTGTAACCGTTTCCCTCTTTGGTAAAGAAACGGCTGAGGCGCTCCGGAGAAACGTCACCTGAGATGTTTGGAAGGAAGAATCCCTGTCTGGCTTTTTCGATTGCATCACTGTCAAGATCGGTAGCAAAGATCTGAAGGGTATAATTACTGCCGGGTTTTAACTTATCCATGGCCTCCCTGAATATTATTGCAAGGGAGTATGCTTCCTCGCCTGTTGAACATCCTGCGATCCAGGCCCTGAGTTTTGTCTCTGTGGGTTTTTTTTTGATCAGCATAGGAATCAGATTGTCCTTAATGTATTCCCACACCGGCGGGTCCCTGAAAAAACCGGTTACTCCTATAAGCAGTTCATGGAACAGGAGATCCAGTTCAGACGGGTTTTCCCTGAGATAACGTATGTAGATATTTACATTGTCAATCTGGTGTATTGCCATGCGCCTTTCAATCCTGCGATATACCGAGCTTTTTTTGTAATATGTGAAATCATGTCCGGTACGCTCCCGGAGCAGGACAAATACTTTGGAGAGGGAATTCATTGATTTTTCCTCAATGATTGGTTCCGGACGGGTTACGGCGGGTGTATGGCGGAGGTATGCGATTATCTTCCCCGGCAGTTCTTCTGGCAGAGCAACAATATCTGCGAGTCCTGCGTTAATGGCACTGCGTGGCATGCCGTCAAATTTTGCCGAGGCAGGTTCCTGTACAAATGTTATTCCTGCTTTTTCCTTGATGGCACGCAGACCGGTTGTTCCGTCTGTGCCCATACCTGAGAGGATAACTCCGATGCTCCCATCCTGCCGGTCCTCTGCAAGAGAACGGAAAAAATAGTCTATAGGGAGGCGCAGTCCGCGGGGGGCTACCGGGTCCAGCAGGAAGAGCACCCCGTGAAGGATGGACATATCTCTGTTAGGTGGAATTACATAAACATGGTCCGGCAGGATTGTCATATTGTCTTTAACCTGGAGGACCTCCATTTTGGTGACACGCTGGAGGAGTTCGGGCATTATCCCTTTGTGCGTAGGGTCAAGATGCTGGACAATTACAAATGCCGTGCCCGAGTCCGGTGGTACATTTCCAAGGAAGAGTTCCAGGGCCTCAAGACCTCCGGCTGATGCACCTATGCCGACTATTGGAAAGTGTCCGTTGTCTTCGGGCTCATGGCTCTCTGTAACTCCCTCCCTCTTCTTTGATGGCTTTTTTTCTCCGGTGACCGTCTTTTTTGGTGTGGTTTTATCTTCCATTCTTCCTGCCTTTCTCCTATGAAACAGTGCACTGTTTCATTCATTGGCTGTGAACCAGCTGGTTCATGAGTAACTTTATTGGTGAATTTATGTCCGGTACCCTGTATCTGGGGGTGGATATTTTGTAATTAGCGTATTGAAGGAAAATTGTTCTGGTGTGTTAATGACAGGATACTCCCGTATGCATATATCTAGGATTATGAAACTTATTTATTTCGCACTGAGAACTGTTATGAGGAAAGCCCCGTGCTGTTTTTCATGGGTGATGCAGGATATTAAGATGCCCGGATTTTCGCATTATCTGATAAAAAAATAGCATTTTTAGCTCTGAATGTTCTGTGTGAGTTATATATAGTCTGGTATATTTAATGGCACACCTGTTCAAGTATAAACAAATGTTAAGTCTTACAAAAAAGCAATGTCGGATTCGGACTTGATGTCAGAATGCTGCTATGGGGCGCGGGGAAAAGCCTGTTCTGATGCTCTTGATATACGGGCTGAGTATTCGTATTCTATCAAGGATTGATTTAATGTTTGACAGGAAAAAAGTATTGTTAAATTATTTTATAGGCTGCAATTAAGTTCTTAAGATTTTTCGGGAGGCAACATCATAAAGAGAACACCCCACATTATAACAAAAAAAGTCAGAACTATTGCACTAATTATCACACATAGAATAAACGGGTTTGTTGGTTCAGGTGCTATAGTGCATCCAATGTAACTTTCCTGTTCTATTAACTTATGACAATATTCCAGTAAATGGTATAGGATGATCTCAAAAAGAATACCACCGGAAAACATAGAGAAGCCGATTACTTTTAGCATATTCTCACCTGCTGCCTGCCGTATTCTTCCAGAATAGTATAACCCTTATCTGAACCGAACTTCCGGATCTCCAGATAACGGTTTTCTCCGTATGCCTGACCGGATACCCAACCCTTCTTAGCTTCATATCTGCCAGTGTGATTATTGAATATGTCACCTTTCCTCTGCCATTCTGTTTCCCATGCGAATAGATAGCCCTGAACTCCTGCTGTCGTCAATATGGGGATGCCTGGGCGGGAGACTTTCGGGAAATGTCCGGGGAAGGATCTGATCTTACCGTCTATAGTGAATTTGTAACAGGAGCGTGTTTCTGGTGTAATTATGCTTAGAACATGATAGAGAACCGGAATGATCTTTGTTCCTACTTTTTTAACAAGCTCTCCGGAAGGAGTTACATATATGATCTTTTTATTCAGGTCATATATCCGGAAAAGTCTTTCAGGGTTTGGGTATTGTTCCGGGATGCTCTCCCCGGAGAATAGATAATTTGTTTTTGTCTTAAGCCATGCAGAGAACTTTTCATATTCTGCCTGGGCAGGGTTTGAGAAATCAGATATTTTTCTTTGCGTGGAAACTGGATTTATCATAGCTCCCCTCCTGGCTGAGGATGTCACCCTATAATCACCTGCCTGATTGTGGCTCCTGCCGATAATGCTAAGAGCATTAATCCTGCTAAGCCCAACAATTCCATTAAAAATTCTAAAAATGACGGCTGTGTATCATAGAATCTAAGTAATAATTCAACATCTGATAGTTCCGGTTCTGGTGTGGGTGGAGCGTTCCGATTTTTGATAGAGTCTATTAGACCTAATAAAAGGCCGATGATGACCAAAATAATAAGAGGGGTGTATGATATTATTTTTTCTTGCGTGGATTCACTCAGAGATATCGTAGTCATCACCTTATACCATATCCTCAACCGAATTAATCAGATAATAATCCCTGACTCTTACCAGTTCGCCGATTTCAGGAATCAGATACTTAATTTCAATTCCGTATCCCACTCCATGAATATTATACCATTTCCGGGCTATTGAGACAGCATCTTTATAGGTAGGGGTTTTTTTAATCTGAATATACATCTGGCCGGCCTGATAATGCCTGCGACTTACCCACCAGAGATTAGGTTTTCTTCCCATTGTCATCCCCTAACAGCTCATTTAGCTTCTTTATTTTTTGTTCTTTCAGTATCTTTAGAGAATCCTGTGAAAATATTAGTGCCTTATCTTCAGGATAAAGTATAATCCATTCATCGTATTCCTTTATTTCTTCTTCAATAGCATCAATGAATACTCTCAATTGTGTAATTCTTTCAGAATCCATTGTCATCCCCTCACAGATTGTTATGATCTATAGTTGTCAAAACGGCATCTATTGTCCAACCAGTGCATTTTATCTCATTTTTTCCTAATTTGGAGATATAATGGTGAGGGTCTGAATATGTCTCATTATCAGCGATTCTAAATCCTAATAGTGCAAAGTATCCAGTAGTCTCAACATACTGAGTCCCATCGGAGAATTTACAGATTTTTACAACATCAATAATTTCAGAATTTGGGGATTTTACAATATTTACATAATTATGACCACAGAAAACGAATCCTAACATGAGACCAGCACCAATAAGAATACCTAACCAAATCCCACTGTTATCCTCACTCATTAAGATCATCCGCCTTGTCATTTTGGCTGAAACTGTTAATCTGAATGTCAGCAATGTTATCTCCTGAAATTGAATCTGCATAATCATGAGCGTCTGAGCTGCACGTAGATTGTTTAATGTCAGATACTACCCACTTTAAAAAATTCATGCAAAATTCTTCAGGTGTTTTTCCTTTTATGACATAGTCTTCCAGAAATGGTTCTCCGCTGAAATCAACACCATTTTTTATTACAATAATTGCTTCAAACATTTTTTATTCACCTCCTATATCAAAATACAAATTACAACAAAAATAACTGAGAATAATCCATCTAAGACATCAATAAAAGAATAATGAGTGCTTTTCTCTGCTCTTAGTGCTCCGTTTAAAATACGTAAAATGCCGGATACAAAAAGTAGAGTCAGTATAAATATAATAAAAAGTTCAGGCGTTATCATAGTTCACCTCCCGGTTAATCCTGATGCCCTGAACCGCTAGCACTCCGAAGAACGCGAACTGAATAATAAGATTCAGGTTTCCGGTAAGCAACCCGCTAACAGTCCATAAGGAGTTACCGGCAACCCATGAAGCATAGCCCGCCTTCCTGTATTGCCGGTTTTGTTGCACTGTGAGAACTACT
>Ga0272443_10005071_pt1 | contig 13839 bp, 10 predicted proteins | sample SSMAcet12_FD_193581 | JGI IMG/M metagenome (GOLD analysis project Ga0272443, IMG submission 193581) | Marine sediment archaeal communities from Little Sippewissett salt marsh, Falmouth, MA, United States - SSM-Acet-12 | ecosystem: Environmental > Aquatic > Marine > Wetlands > Sediment ...
CGTGAAGCCGAAGGCGAAGGCGACCAGGAGGATGCCCGTCGCCCCGATCACCGAGGCCACCCCGTTCACCGCGAAGCCCCAGTCGATGAGCGCGCCGACGCGCCGCGCGCCCTTGGGGAAGGGCATGCCCATGAAGAAGCCCACGGGGGCCACCAGCAGCGCCGTGACGAGGATGCGCGCCGCCATGCCCGGCTCCGTCAGCCCGCCGACGAGGCGGCGAAACAGGGTGACGTCCAGCAGCAGCCAGAGGGCGATGGCCGGAAAGGCCACGCCGTCGGGCACCCGCAGCGCGAAGCGGCTGCCGATGCCGGAGGTCACGAGCAGGGTGAGCAGGATGGTGGCGACGCTGTAGACCGAGGGCCCGACGAAGAAGGCGTACTTCTGGATGAGCACCACCTCGACCACCATGAAGGCGAGGCCGATGGTGAAGAAGTAGAACCACGGCGCGGCGCGCAGCCCGCCGTCGCGTCGCAGGTAGGGCAGCAGGTTCAGGGGGATCACCAGAACCACCGCCACCAGCAGGATGGTCACGACGATGATCTTCGCGATGGGGAAGCCGAAGACGCCCAGGGGGAAGCGCACCGCGCCCTTCAGGCGGTCCCAGCGGAAGTAGCGCCAGGTGCCCATCTGGGCGACGAAGGGGCGGTCGTCGCCGCAGGGGCTGACGTCGACGATGGCCGTGTCCGCCACCGCGCGCCAGCCCGCGGTGACGATCTGCTCGATCATGCTGCCGGCGTGCTCGGGCGGCGCGGGGTGGAGCAGGTGGATGTCCTGCGGATCCGCCCGGTCGAGGGGACCGAAGGCGTTCCGGCGGATCTCGTCGGTGAGGGGCCGCTTGCCGAGCAGGAGCATCTGCCGGCGCATGTTGGGCAGGGCGTAGACCGCGAAGTGGGCGGCCGGGTCGTCCACGCCGAGGCCGGCCAGGGCCTCCATCAGCATGCTGACCAGGCGCGGCATGTAGAACTGGTGCTCCATCATCATGAAGCCGTCGTCGCCCAGGGCCCGCCAGTAGTCCGCGAAGGCCTCGGTGGTGAAGAGGTAGTTCTCGGCCAGTGCGAAGGATCCCGACGCCAGGGCGGCGAAGGAGTTCGAGCTGAGGGAGTAGATCAGATCGAAGTCCCCGGGGTGGCGGCGCACGTAGGCGCGCGCGTCCTCCGTCGCCACGGTCACGCGCGGGTCGTTGTAGATGCCGCCGGAGAATTCGGTCAGGAAGCCGTCGACGAGCATCTCGTTGAGGTAGGGCACGACCTCCACGGCGTGGATGTCCGTGGCGCCAGCCTGGAGTGCCTGCAGGACGTCGACGCCGCCGCCGGCGCCCAGCGACAGGAAGCGGCAGGAGTCGAAGCGGGCGACGAGCCACTCCACGTCGATGCCGAACCGGTAGCGCAGCGAGTCCGGGCGGTCCCAGTTCCCGTCGAAGCGATAGACGGGCGAGTGGGCGGCGTTGTCGATGTTGAGGCCCCAGAAGTCGTCACCGTAGGAGAAGACCTTGATGCGCCCCGTGGCGTCCCAGTGCTCGTGCAGGATGGGCCCCCGCTCCTGGCGCTCGGTGCGCAGCAGGTCGTCGCCGGCCGGCGCCATGACCAGCGCCAGGACGACGAGGACCGCCGGCACGAGTCGCCCCCAGCTGCGGCAGGCCACCAGGGCCGCGACCAGGACGGGCAGCGCGGCCAGGAAGACGGCCGCGGGCGTGCCGAAGGCGTTCATGAAGAGGATGGCGAGGGCCACGCCCAGGCCGGCGCCCAGCAGGTCGGCCATGTAGAGGCGGGGCATGTCCTGGTGGTAGTTCTTGAAGAGGCCGGCCAGGGCGACGCCGCCGCAGAAGAAGGCGGCGCTGAGGAGGGTCACCGTGAACTGGAAGATGCCCACCATGGCCAGGCCGCTGAACAGCTCGGCGAAGTTCAGGCCGAGACGGAAGACGAGAACGGGCCCCGCCAGGGTGAGCAATCCCGTGGCGGCCAGCATCGCGCCGAAGGCCCGGCGCGTGTTGAGGGCGGGCACCAGGTGCAGGACCAGGGCGCCGAGGCCCAGGCCCAGCATGGCCAGTGATATGGTCAGGAAGGCGAAGGTGTAGAAGAACTCGGCGGAGAAGATGCGGGTCCAGATCAGCTCCAGGGCGATGAGGGTCGTCGAGAGCAGCGTCACGTAGAGGAAGCGGGCTCGATCCACGGGATTCTCCCTTGCGAGGGCCTCGGCCGGCGGCGCCGCGGGGCGCCCGGGGTGGGTCAGGCTAGGGGGGAACCCGCGGTTCGGGCAAGGAAAACCCGGAATCTCGCGCCTCGCCGCGCGGTTGACGCCGCCCGCGCGCCGCGGCTAGTGTGGCGCGTGCCGGCGCCGATCCCCCGGCTTGCCCGAAGCGCGCCAGCGCCGGCCCGCACCGAGGGTGGCCGGAACGCCGGCGACCCGCACAAGGAGGGCGCCATGCCCGCCGAAGAGGCCCTGGCGGCCCGCTACGCGCGGATCGCCGGCCAGCTCGAGGAGCTCTTCGCGAAGACCGCGGATCCCGTGGCCCGCATGGCCACGTCCGCGGCCCTGCTCCACCACAAGATGCCTCACTTTTTCTGGACCGGATTCTACCGCCTCGACGGGGACCGTCTGGTCGTGGGGCCCTACCAGGGCCCGGTGGCCTGCGCCGTCCTGCCGGCGCCCGGCGGCGTCTGCTGGGAGGCGGTCCGCCGCGGCGAGCCCGTCCTGGTGCCCGACGTGGCGGCCTTCCCGGGCCACGTGCCCTGCGACGAGCGCTCCCGCAGCGAGGTGGTCGTGCCCCTGCGCGACGGCGGCCGCGTCGTCGGCGTCCTCGACGTGGACTCGGACCGCCCCGACGCCTTCGGCGAGGCCGACGCCGCCGGCCTGTCGCGCATCGCCGGCATGATCCACGCCTGAGGCCGTCCCGCCCGCTGTCGCCTGCCCGCCGCGGCCGGGCGCCCCGCCCGCCCGCCGTGGTCGCCCGCCGCCGGCCGCACGGGGCTCCCGCCGGCCAGCGCGCCATCGCTTTACAATAAATAGGCTCAATTCCGGCCTCCCGGCGGCCGATGCCTGGAAGGACACCTCGTCGGCCCACGAGAGGAGACCGCGCATGCGCAAGCCCTTCCCTTGCAGGCACTTGGCCTGGCCCATCGCACTTATCGCCCTGATGCCCCTCGGCTGCGGCTACGATCCGGTGGAGCTGCCTCCCAACGAGGCCGCCCAGATCGTCCCGCACGTCACCTTCATCACGGACCTGACGGTCGACCAGCCCAGCTTCATGGCGGGCGAGGCGGCCGACCTGGCGGCGACGCTCAAGTTCAGCCTGCCCGCCGAGCTGTCGCTGCGCGGAGCGCGCCTCTACGCCATCGACGCCGCGGGCGACTCGGTGGCGGCCCTGGCGGACCTGGCCGACGATGGCGGCGCCGCCCACGGCGACGTCCTCGCCGGGGACGACGTGTTCTCGGCCGCCGTGCCGGGCCTGGACTACGACGCGCCCCAGACCCTGCGGCTGCGGGTCCTCGTGGAGACGCTCCAGACCGATCAGGGCATCATCCGCCACGACTGGTCGTCCGTGGCCCTCGTCGAGGTGCAGCGCCCGGAGATCCGCTTCGTGGATGCCCTGGAGATCGCCCCCGAGGGCGTTCTGGTCGGCGAGGAGACGGACGTCCGCGCCCTGACCAGCTTGTCCGTGCAGGACTCGCTGACCCTCGAGCGGGTCTGCGTCTACCGCATCGACGAGATGGGGGACACCCTGCAGGTCAAGGCCCGGCTCTGGGACAACGGCGACCTGGAGATCCTCGACGAGATCGAGGGCGACGGCATGTTCACGGGCATCATCCAGGACGTGAGCTTCTTCATGCCGGTGCGCTACCGCCTGCGCGCCCTGGCCACGGCCGTCTCGCCGGTCAGCGGGCTGCGCTACCACGCCTGGTCCACGGTGGCGGACATGCACATCACCTTCCCCACGGGCGAGCACGCCCTGGAGGACATCCTCGCCTACCAGGACTCCGTGGAGGCCCGCTACCAGGCCTACCGCGGCGCCGGCCACGCGGACGGGTCCGCCAAGGCGGCCTGCGTGACGTGGCTGGAGGCCCAGCCCCGCGTGTCCCAGGCCTACGTCTCGCCCGACAGCGCCACCGTGTGGGCCGTCTTCATCGACGAGATCGAGGCCGGCGTCCTCCTGCCCGACGCCCGCGGCGAGGGTCCGGTCTTCGGCGCGGCGGCGCGCGTCGATCACGGCCGGTCGCCGTCGGCGGCCGAGCGGGGCGTCTTCCACGAGAGCTGGCGGGACGCCGGCGAGCGCGGCATGGACGATCCCGACGAGGCCCACTCCAACCAGGCCGTCGTCATGAGCCCCTTCCACACCTGGCTGGAGGGGCTGACCGGCGGCGATCCCTGCGACGAGCTGGCGGACGACTTCGAGGCGGCCCACTGCCCCAGCTTCGGCGTCGACTACCTGGCCGACGCGCAGGTGACGGTGGCTTCCTTCACGGAGCTCTACCGCTACGGGGCCATCGCCATCGTCACCCACGGGACCATGATGGCCGGCGGCGAGATCTGCCTGCTCACGGGCGAGCCGGCCAACCTGGCCACGGTCCACGACTTCAACTGGGACTTCAAGTCGAGCCAGCCCCTGCTGACGCTGGTGCGGGTGGACGGCGTGAGCTACTTCGCCGTCAAGGCGGGCTTCATCTCCCGCTACAATCACCGCTTCGCCAACAGCGTCGTCTACCTCTGCGCCTGCTCCAGCCTCGCCAACAACAGCCTGCCCCACGCCTTCCTGGACCGCGGCGCCGGCTACGTGGCGGGCTTTGACGACGCCGTCGGCGTCGAGTGGGCCAACGGCGTCACCCTGAGCTTCTGGGAGGAGATGCTCGCGCCGTCCACGGCCGGCGCGGCCTTCGACGCGGTCTCTCCCCGCACGGAGCCCGGCCACGCGGGCGCCAGCCTCGTGGAGCAGGGCAACCGGGCCGTGGCCTTCGGGGTCGGCCTCCAGAACGGGACCTTCGAGCTGGGCTCCCTGGCCGCGTGGATCACCGAGGGCGACGGTCGCGTCATCCATCAGCTCGACGACCAGACGCCCTACGAGGGCATCACCATGGGCATCGTCTCCACGGGCCTGGGCTTCACCACGAGCACCGGGGAGATCCGCCAGACCGTCTGCGTGCCGGCCGGCGTCACCACCCTGCGCTTCGCCTATAACTACTTCTCCGAGGAGTTCCTCGAGTGGTGCGGCTCGCAGTTCCAGGACTACTTCCAGGTGAGCCTGACGCCGCGGGGCGGCGCCGAGACGGTTCTGTTCGAGGTGCAGATCGACGACCTGTGCGACAGCGTCGAGCCGGCGAACATCAAGTTCGACCAGGGGCCGCACGGCGGCGATCCGGTGGGTGTCTACCGGACGGGCTGGACCGAGGTGGAGGTGGACGTGACCGCCTGGGCCGGCCAGACCGTGGAGCTGCGCTTCGCCGCCGGCGACATCGGCGACAGCATCTACGATTCGGCGATCCTCATCGACGACATCCGCGTCGAGTAGACGCCCGCCGGCGCATCATCGGACCGCGCGACGCCCCGCCCGCCGGCGGGGCGTCGTCGTTGGAGGATGAATGTACCCATGTCGTGCCGCGATGCGGAAAGGCGGAACATTTCGTAAGTAATTCATGTCCATTCATCATCATTTCTAAATGTGTCAGCTAAGTAACTTTAAAGTATTGGAGTTACGGATGCATTTCTGGTAATCTTTTTCCAACTTCCAGAGCGTGCAGCATCCGGGCGTCCCATCGCGAGCGCGGGCGGCCGGATGATGTGCGACAGAGCCACATCGCGGTTCCCACCGGGAACCCACCGAGTTCACAACGCGAAAGGATACTCGGATGCGATTCAAGACCGTACTCCTCCTCATGACCGCCCTCGCGCTGGTCGTGACTCCGGCCCTGGCCAAGGACCAGATGGCCAAGCAGTCCTACCCGGTCACCCTGCAGGGCGACGTCCGCGACACCTTCGAGGGCTTCGAGGGCGTCTTCCCGCCTGACGGCTGGACCGTGGTCTCCAACTCGGGCCACATGGACATCGAGAACTGGTACCAGGGCTCCGTCTCGGCCTATGAGGGCACCTACAGTGCGCACTGCGACTATGATCCCGACCTGGTTCCCCAGGACAACGAGATGTACTTCTCCCACACCGTTCTCGCGGGCGAGGATCATCTCAACTTCTGGATCGCCGGCAGCGCCTACTGGAGCATCAACTACGACATGACCGTCGAGATCGACGGCACGCAGGTCTACAGCTGGGCCGCCACCTACGGCGACGTGAGCTGGGTGTTCGAGCAGCACGACATCGACCTGAGCGCCTACGTCGACCAGACCGTCACCGTGACCTTCCGTTACACGGGCACCGACGGCGCGGCCATCTACCTGGACGCCGTGTCCTTCAACGGCGGCGTGGTTCCCCCCGAGCCTCCGGTCAACGACACCTGCGACGGCGCCATCGAGCTGCCCGTGGGCGAGTTCGACTTCGCGGGCGATCTGACCCTCGCCAACAACGACTACGACCCGCTGTCCGGCGGTTGCACGGGCTACTCCGCGGCCGGCAACGACGTGGCGTACGTCTTCACCCTGGGCGCGGACCAGACCTTCGACGTGAGCGTCACGGGCTCCCATGACGGCTCCATCTACGTGGTCACCGACTGCGCCGACGCCGCCGGCACCTGCCTCGTGGGCGCCGACGACACCCTGAGCGGCCAGGCCGAGGTTCTGAGCTACACGAACGACACCGGCGCGCCCATCACCCTGTACCTGATCGTCGATGCCTACAGTGGCGGCGCCGACTTCACCGGCTTCGGCACCAACGGCGAGACGACCCCGGCCCAGGAGAGCAGCTGGTCCTCCGTCAAGGCCCGCTACTAGCGCCGACTCTCTCGATCCTCCTAGCGAGAGTTGCGAACCGGCACGTTTTGCGACACGAGGCCCCGGGCATCGGCCCGGGGCCTCCTTCTTTGCGGGCGTCGCCGGAGCGATGGTCCCACCGCGCGGCCGCCCGGCGCCGGCGCCGCCGCTCGCGTGCCGGCGTTCCCGTTGCCACGGCGCTGGCGCCGCCGCTCGTGCGTCGCGTTTCCCGGTGTCGCGGCACTGGCGCCGCGGCGCCGGGGGCGCTAGGATGCCGGCATGTGGCAGAGCGTCCTCAAGGTGATGGGCCTGGCCCTGCTGGACCTGGGCATGCTGGCCTGCCTGCTGGCCATCCCCATCGGCCTGCCGGGCAACTGGGTCCTGCTGGGCCTGGCCCTGCTGGCCGCCTGGGCGGGCCACTTCCAGGCCATCGGCTGGCTGACCCTGGGCATCATGGCGGGTCTGGTGGTGCTGGCCGAGGTGGTGGAGGCGCTCCTGGGCGCGGCCATGACCCGCCGCTACGGGGCCTCCTGGTGGGGCGCCCTGGGCGCCTTCGGCGGCGGCATCCTGGGCGCGATCCTCGGCACCATCGCGCTGCCCGTCCTGGGTTCGGTGGCGGGCGCCTTCCTGGGAGCGGCGGCGGGCGCGGCGGCCCTGGAGGCCTGGCGCCTGCGCCGCATGGACGGCGAGGCCATGCGCGCCGGCTGGGGGGCCTTCGTCGGCAAGGTGCTGGCGGCCCTGTTCAAGTCGGCCGTGGGCGTGGGGATCGCCGTCGTGGTGGTGATGCGCACTCACTGAGGCCCCGCCAGGCGCACGGGCGGCGAAGCGTCGCCCGCGATCGCGCAGCCTCCCGGCGGCGCGGCGGCGCTGCCGGTCGCGCGGCCGCTCCGCCGTTAATCCGGCGCCGGCGGCCGGAGGACCCGGCCTAGCCGATGCCGCGGTTGTCGGCCTCGTCCTTGACCAGGTAGCCTTTGTCCTGGCGCTTGCGGTTGACGGCGTTCTTCTGCATGTACATGCGGTGGACGTCCTCGGCCGTTAGCCCCATGACCTGGCAGGCGCTGACCCAGAAGTGGAGGATGTCCACCAGCTCCACCTGCAGGTTCTGGGCGTCGAAGAGGTCCACCTTGCGGCGCCACCACTTCCAGTTGGTGGAGTCCACCAGCTCGGCGATCTCCTGGCTCATGGCCAGGGCGTAGTTGCGGATCCAGGCGTTCTGCAGGGCGCGGCTGCCCGGGATCTCGTCGTAGTCGATGCCCAGCTCGTTCTGCTCGAAGGTGTAGCGGTTCAGTTCCCGCTGCATGGCGAAGATCTCGGCGAGCATGTCCATCGCGCTGCGTCTCCTTGGTCTGCCGGCGGCGCCGCCGGGGCGGTGGGATGGCGGCGCCGAGACTAGCAGGCCGCGCGGGCGGCGACAACCACCGGAGGGACGACGCCCGGCGGCGGCCGCCCGGCGCGCGTCGCCCCGCGGCCCCTCTTCGCGGCCACGTGAAAAGGCCCGGCGGTCATGCCGCCGGGCCTCGGGGGAACAAGAGTCGCGCTCGGCCTACTTGAGCATGACCACGCGCCGCATCTGGCTGTCGCTACCCGAGCGCAGGCGGACCATGTAGAGCCCGCTGGGCAGGGTGGCGCCGTCCGCGCCGCGGCCGTCCCAGCGGAACTCGTGGGTGCCGGCGCCCAGTTCGCCCTCGTGGAGGACGCGCAGCAGGCGGCCGCTCACCGACAGCACCTCCAGGCGCGCCGGTCCGGCCTCGTCCATGGCGACGGGGATCGTCGTGGCCGGATTGAAGGGATTGGGGTAGGCGGCCTGGAGGCGGAAGGGCGCCTCGGCCACGGGCACGCCCGTGCCCTCGGTGATCTCGGTCAGCATCACGCCGGCCGCCTGGTAGACCTCGCCCCAGTAGGGCGTGCCCCACTGGCCGATCTGCAGGAAGGCGACCAGCTTGAGGTGCTCCAGCTGGTACGTGGGATCCACGTCGTACTCGTAGGTGGCGATGGCCGACTGGGGCAGCGCGCCCGAGAAGGTCACCGCGGTGCCGGCGTAGGTGGGCAGCATCTTGCGCATGACGTGCTGGTAGGCGCCCAGGTTGCCCTCCACCACGGCCATGTGGATCCGCCACGGTACGTCCGGCAGCTCCGAGGTGGTGGTGGCCGTCACCCTGGCGCTCAGGTGCCCGAGGTGCTCGTCCCAGCTGCCGTGGATGGTCAGGGTCACATCCGTGGGCGTGTCCTTGCGGACGTTGTAGATGGTCTCCAGCGAGCCGACCGGCGGGCCGAACTTGCCGTCCATCTTGCAGGCCGGCACGGAGCCGATGCCGTAGAAGTTCTTGCGTCCGTTGTTGTCGGCTGTGTTGTGCGTGTAATAGGGATCGTAGGGATTGGGCCAGCTCATGTGATACTCGACGACGACCACGTCGCTATGACTGGCTGCGAACGAATTGACCACGGGACCCGCGGCCGCGCAGCCGCTTCAACCAGAATTCGTGAAGTACTCGAGGAGGACGGTCCGCTCGACGGCGCCGGCGGTGGCGGCCGTCACGAGGGTCAAGGCTAGGCCGAGCATCGCGACTCTATTACGCATCCCTTTCTCCTTAGGCGTTGAGGGTCGCACCTAGAATAGCAGATATCGGCCGAATCTGCCATATATTGCATAGTCCGGTCCGAAATCGGCCCATTCCCGGCACGGCCCCTTGGGCGGGCGCGCGGGACCGGGAGCGCCTCCCGCCGCGGCGGCGATCCCCGCCGCGCCGTTCTCCGCCGGCGCCCCCTGGCGCGCCCGTGCCCGCCGTCACTATCTTGCCGCTCGCCCGCCCGGCCCGGCGACCGCCCGTCGGGCGCGGCCCGTCACGCCCCGCGCAGAGCCGGAGACGCCATGACGCCCTTGCCCGAGTTCGGGAGCCTGATCGCCCGCGACTACGCCGACCTCGGCCTCGCGGTGGGCCTCGAGGTCCACCAGCAGCTCCTGACGGAGAAGAAGCTCTTCTGCCGCTGCCCCGCCGGCCGCCGCTCGCGGCGCTGGGACGCGCGCATCCTGCGTCATATGCGCCCAACGCTCTCCGAGCTGGGCGAGGTGGACGCCACGGCCCTCATGGAGTTCAAGACGCGCAAGCAGATCCTCTACCACCTCGACAAGGAGACGGTCTGCACCTACGAGATGGACGACGCGCCGCCCTTCCCCCTGAACGGGCAGGCCCTGGACATCGCCATGGAGCTCGCGCTGCTCCTGGACATGATGCCCGTGGACGAGCTGCACGTGATCCGCAAGCAGTTCCTCGACGGCTCGATCCCAGCCGGTTTCCAGCGCACGGCCCTGATCGGCGTGGACGGTTCCGTGCCCGTCGGCGAGGGGCGCCTGGGCATCCGCCAGCTGGGCCTGGAGGAGGACTCCTGCCGCGAGCTGTCGGACGAGGGGCACTGGCGGACCTTCGCCACGGACCGGCTGGGCACGCCCCTCGTCGAGATCGTCACCGAGCCCCACCTGCGCACGCCGGACGAGGCCGTGCGCGCGGCCCAGGCCATCCGCCGCCTGACGCGGGCCACGGGCCGCGTGCGCCGCGGCATCGGCGCCGCCCGGCAGGACGTCAACGTCAGCATCGCCGGCGGCGCGCGGGTGGAGATCGCCGGCGTGCCGCGGATTCCCGCCATCGCGCACCTGGTGCACAACGAGGCCTTCCGCCAGAAGGGGCTGCTGGCGATCCGCGACGCGCTCCGGTCGCGGCGCGTCGACGCCGCGGACTGGGCCGCGCCGCGGGCCGAGGTCACCGGACTGCTCGGCAACTGCGAGTACGCCCCCGTGCGCCACGCCCTGGAGCACGGCGAGACGGTGGGCGCGGTGCTCCTGCCCGGCTTCGCGGGCCTGCTCACGCGCGAGCTGCAGCCGGGGGCCTGGTTCCTGCAGGAGTTCATCGACCGCGTGCGCGTGGTGGCCTGCCTCGACCGCCGGCCCAATCTCGTCTGCAGCGAGCAGCTCGGGGACGGCCCGGGCCTCATGGAGTGGAACCGCGTCCGCCAGGTCCTGGGCGGGCCGCCCGAGGCGCCGGTGCTCCTGGTCTGGGGCCATCCGCGGGACGTGGAGACGGCCCTGGCGGAGGTCGAGCTGCGCGCCAGGGAGGCGCTGGCCGGCGTGCCGGCCGAGACGCGCCAGGCCCTTCCCGACGGCACCACGGGCTTCGAGCGCGTCCTGCCCGGCCCCGAGCGCATGTACCCGGACACGGACCTGCCGCCCCTGGTCCTGGACGCCGGCAGCTGGGAGCACGTCCGCGAGCGGATGGCCACGCCGCCCTGGATCCTCGACGAGCGCCTGGCCGCGCGCGGCCTGGGGCCCGAGCTGCGCGGCCAGCTCGTCGCCCAGGGGCGGGCCGGGGCCTTCCTGGACCTGGCGCCGGAATCGCCCGATCCCGTGCGCCTGGCCTTCCTGCTCACCGCCCACTGGCGGCGCCTGGAGCGGGAGGGCCTGGCCATGCCGGATCCCGCCGGCCTGGCCGGAACCGGCGTCCTGGACGCGGCGCCCCGCGATGAGGACCTGCCGCGCCTGCGCGCCTGGGTGCGCAGCGGCGGCCGAGCGCCCGTCCCCGCGGGCGCGGCGACGCGAGCGGGCGCGGGGGCGGATCCCGGCCGCGAGGAGGCGCCATGAGCGAGGATCGTTACAAGGGCTACCGTGGCCCGGGCCGCGAGCTGCTCGAGCGCTGGGGCGTCGGGGTCTGGAGCGAGATCCGCGTCGAGACCGAGGCGGGCGCCGGCACGGGGATCGTCCTGCCGCGCAGCGAGACCGACGACGACTGGCACCTCGTCCTCAAGCTGGCCAGCGGCTACAACATCGGCCTCGATGTCCACGGCATCCGCGCGATCCGCGAGCTCGGCCGGCACGAGGCCCGCTACCGCATCGAGGAGTGCAGCTTCCCGCGCGATCCGCAGAAGCCCTTCGTCAAGCTCTTCGGCACGGGCGGCACCATCGCCAGCCGCCTGGACTACAGCACGGGCGCCGTCATCCCGGCCTTCAGCCCCGGCGAGCTCTACGGCTCCGTGCCCGAGCTGGCCGAGCTGTGCAACCTGGAGACCGAGCAGCTCTACAGCGTCTTCAGCGAGAACATGGGGCCCGCGCAGTGGATCGGCACGGCCGAGGCCGTGGCGGCGCAGATCCGGGCCGGCGCCGACGGCATCGTCATCGGCCACGGCACCGACACCATGCACCACACGGCGGCGGTGCTCAGCTTCATGCTGCAGAACCCGCCGGTGCCCATCGTCATGGTGGGCAGCCAGCGCTCCAGCGACCGGCCCAGCTCCGACGCGCCCCTCAATCTCTTCCACGCCACCAAGGCCGCGGCCGAGAGCGACCTGGCCGAGGTCATGGTCTGCATGTTCGGGCCCACCAGCGACGAGTACGGTCTGCTGCACCGCGGCACGCGCGTGCGCAAGATGCACGCGAGCTACCGCAGCACCTTCCGCACCCTCGGCGACACGCCCCTGGCCATGGTGGGTCGGGAGGGCGTGACGCCCCTCAAGCGGGACTACCATCGCCGGCGCTTCGCCACGCGCGGCCCCGCGAACGCCTCGGACGCGGCCCGCGCGGAGGCCCTGGCCGACTTCCACTGCGTGCCCGTCTTCGACGACCGCGCCTCGCTGGTCTATTACTACCCCGGCATGAAGGCCGACATCATCGACGCCCTCGTGGACGGGGGCTACCGGGGGATCGTCCTGGCCGGCACGGGCCTGGGCCACGTCAACCGGCCCGTCTACCCGGCCCTCGAGCGCGCCCGCGACGCCGGCGTGGCCGTCTTCATGACCGTCCAGACCCTGTGGGGCTTCACGCAGATGTACGTCTACGAGACAGGGCGGAGGATCATGGGGATGGGCGTGCTGCCCCTGGCCAACATGCTCCCCGAGGTGGCCTACATGAAGCTGGGCTGGGCCCTGGGGCAGACGGAGGATCCCGAGGTCGTTCGGCGCATCATGCTGGAGCCCGTGGCCGGCGAGATCACCGAGCGGGAGCCCCACGACGGCTACCTGCTTCACCAGGGCGGTCTGCCGGAGATGGACCAGTTCGCCATGCAGCACCGCAAGTAGGCGGCGCGGCAGCCGGCGCCCGGCGTTGGCGCGAATCGCGCGCCCGCGCGGCGCCGTCGCGGACGGCGCGCGGCAGCGGGCCCGCCGGGGCTGGCCTCGCGGAATGTCAGGACGATTACTTGACGAGCACCGCCCGGCGCGTGACGGCGCCGGCGCCCGTCTCCAGGCGCAGCAGGTAGACGCCCGCCGGCAGGTCCCGGCCGCGGTCGTCGCGGGCCCGCCAGGAAAGCGTGCGCTCCCCGTCGATGAGTCCCTCCCAGACCACCGCCAGGCGGCGGCCCGTCACGTCGTGGGCCGTCAGGCGCGCGGCGCCCTCGCCGGCCAAGTGCAGGCGGGTCGTCGGGTTGAAGGGATTGGGGTGGAGCGACAGGCCCGGCCCGGAGGCGGGCGGCGGCGGCGCGTCCGTGGCGCCGACGAGGACGTGGGTGGGGGACAGCGACACGTCCGCGATGAGTTCGCCCTCCGGGTCGAAGAGGCGCACGTAGGTGCAGGTCACGCAGGCGATCCCCTCGCCGACGGTCTCGAAGTCCCAGCGGAACAGCTCGCCGGGGCCCGTCACCCAGCAGTCGTAGCCGATGGTGACGGCGCTGCCGAACCAGCTGCCGGGCGGATCCTCGATGAAGTCCGGCCAGACGTAGCAGGAGACGCCGTCGAAGAGGAGGCCGGGCACGCCGTCGATGCCCCGCAGGCGGGTCGTGTCGTAGTCCACCCAGACCTCGATGGTGCGCACGTCCAGGGTGTCGTCCAGGAGGATGGACAGGCTGCCCGCGGCGTCCAGGGGCAGCCCCTGGTCCGCCGGATCGAAGCGCAGGACGACCTCGCCGGCGGCCGGCGCGGCGGCCGCGAGGGCGAGGAGCAGGGCGGCGAGGATCCGGCGCATGCGGGCCTCCGGGGAGGGAGCGGCGGGGACCGGCGCCCGCCGGCCCCCGCA
>Ga0272443_10005072_pt1 | contig 13836 bp, 17 predicted proteins | sample SSMAcet12_FD_193581 | JGI IMG/M metagenome (GOLD analysis project Ga0272443, IMG submission 193581) | Marine sediment archaeal communities from Little Sippewissett salt marsh, Falmouth, MA, United States - SSM-Acet-12 | ecosystem: Environmental > Aquatic > Marine > Wetlands > Sediment ...
TACTCAGGAAAGGATATTTCAATGCTCGTCCTGCTGCCTGAAAAAAGCAAAGGGCTTGCCAGGCTCGAAACCGATCTTACAGCTGAAAAGCTCTCACTCTGGACAGACGCCCTCAAGCCGCAAACAGTAAGAGTGTTCCTCCCGAAATTCACCATGTCATCAACCCTGCGCCTTGATGATTCCCTGAAAAAGCTTGGAATGACTGACGCGTTTGATCCCGGAACAGCAGATTTTTCACCAATGACCGTCAATAAGGATAAACTTTTCATCGGAGCAGTCGTTCACAAGGCTTTTGTCGATGTCAACGAAGCGGGGACCGAAGCCGCAGCGGCCACCGGCGTCCTGGTCGGCCTCACATCCGCTGTTCGGGCCCCGACACCCGTTTTCAGGGCCGATCATCCGTTTATTGTTCTTATCAGGGCGAACCGTTCCGGCTCAATTCTGTTCATGGGAAGGGTTTCGGAACCGGATAATGACTGACAATCGAGTAACGACTCTTCCATAGACCACTATCGGGAATGAGCAAAAAAGTACTCTACATCGACGTAGAAACAACCGGCACCAATCCGGCTAAACACGGGATCATCCAGATAGGGGCGATCATGGAGGTTTCCGGCATCATCGCAGGAGAGCTGAATCTCAAATGCGCCCCTCACAGTGGTGCGGACATTGACGATCAGGCGCTGACAATAACAGGCACAAGCAGAGAGGAACTGACTCAAAGAATGAGCAGCAAGGAAGCTCTGCTTCAGTTCAAACAGTTTCTCAACTGTTACGTCGAACAGTATGACCGTGAAGATAAATGCTATCCTGCCGGCTACAATGTGCACTTCGACCTTGACTTCATACAGCAGTGGTTCAAAATGCACGGCGACAAATACGGAATAGGATCTTACGTGAACTGGAGAAGGCTTGACCCTCTTCCCGTCCTGTTTATGAAAGATTTCACTGGAGCCCTGCACCTGCCCGACTACAAGCTTGAAACTGTCTGTCGTCACTATGGCATCAGGATTGAGGCCCATGACGCGTTCTCCGATATTCGTGCGACAAGAGAATTACTCACAAAAATGCTGTAAATTAACAATAGCATCAGACTTGGTAACACCTGTATGACAACAGCAGGGCGGACAAAAAAAAAGCGGCCTTGCAGACCGCTTTTTCTCAAGCAGACGTCCCCCATTACGTCTGCTCAACCTCACGGGCGTGAGGTTGAATCTTTCGATTACAATAATAACAGCAATGAATGTGCCAAAGTCAAATAAAGTATAAAAAAGATACACAATAAGCATTATTAGCGTAATACATGACTTTCAAACATAATCCAAAACAATACGAGACTCAGAATGAGAAAATCAAACCGTTTTGAGACGTTGCCGTGACGACAAAAAAAGGTGTCCTATATTGAGACGTGCTCATCAATCACAGGGAAGGCTCTTCATGGGTCACACAGTGAATAGCACCAAGTCCCCAGACAAGATCGGTACAATCAATCCCTGTCACCTCCCGTGAAGGAAAGCATCGGGCAAGGATATCGAGCGCGACCCTGTCGTTCTCACAACCGTAGACCGGAACAAGCACCTGGTTGTTGGCGATATAGAAGTTTGCGTAGCTGGCAGGAAGTCGTTCATTATCATAATACACCGGCTCGGGCATCGGAAGTGTCACAATCCGTAACGGTCTGTCTTCAAGATCTGTATACTGCTGAAGCCGCCGGTAATTCTCCAGCAATATCGTATGGTTTTCATCTTCCGGGTTTTCTTCAACGGCTATAACAACCGTTCTTTCATCGACAAAACGCGCCATATCGTCCACGTGCCCGTCGGTATCATCTCCCGCGATACCATCTTTCAACCAGAGAATTTTCTCGACTCCGAGAAAGTATTTGAGCGCATTCTCGATATCTTCCTTTTCCATGTCCGGATTGCGGTTGGAATTGAGCAGACACGCCTCGGTCGTCAGCAGCAGCCCCTTACCGTTCACATCGATAGCCCCCCCTTCCAGCACCATATCCGTTGAAACGAGCGTAAAACCCTGCTCTGCGGCAACCCTCTGAGCAACGGCGGCATCGCTGTCATAAGGCTCATACTTGCCTCCCCATGCATTGAATTTCCAGTTCAGAACAACTTTTTCCAGTCCTCCTCCCGTGCGCCTGAACACATAGTTCGGCCCATGGTCACGGCACCATGCGTCGTCCGTTGGAATCGGGTGGAAAACAATGTTTTGCATACACGACGCATCCTTCATAAAACGCCTGACCCGCTCTCGGGCATCATACTCCATTTCCGACCCGAGAACGTTGATATGCACCGCTTCAAAACGGCAGAGAAGCGCTGCGATACGAGCAAATACGTCTGGCACAGGACCGAACTTACCCGGCCAGGAGGCTGCTTTATGAGGCCATGAAAGCCATGTGGCGTCATGAGGCGCCCACTCGGGGGGCATAGTGTACCTGTCCGGACGCATTGACCTTACGCTGCCTCCTGTGCTGACCGCCTGATTCGCTCAATGCGCTGAAGAACCGGTGGATGAGAGTAGTTGAGAAAAACATAAAGTGGATGAGGAGTCAGATTGGACAGATTTTTTCTTGAAAGCTTCTTCAGCGCCTCTACCAGAGCAGATCCGCCACTGTAAGTAGTTACTGCGAAATGATCTGCCTGAAACTCGTGACATCTCGAGAGAGACTGGAGAAAAACCGAGAGAATGAATTCAACAGGAGAATAGAGCAGGGAAAAAAACAGAAGACTGGCATAAACCGAAAGCTCATCCATAAAAAAAGCATCGAAAAGAGCCCGATTATTCATGAAAACGGAAAGCAGAAAAAAAACAACACCCATATTGACGACGCTGAGCCACATCGAGATCAGGATATGCTTTTTCCTGTAATGGCCTATTTCATGAGCCAGAACAGCAACGATCTCCGAAACGGAGTGGTTCTCGACAAGCGTATCAAAAAGCGCGATACGCTTCTGCTTTCCAAAACCGGTAAAGAAGGCATTTGCCTTGGCGGAACGTTTCGACCCGTCAATGACATAAATTCCTGTCAGAGGAAAATCAACCGAGCGTGCATACTCCATAATGGCACCTTTCAGCTCTCCGTCCTCAAGGGGTGTAAACTTGTTGAAGAGCGGCATGATGAGTGTTGGAGCGATATACTGAAGCAGAAAGCCGAAAAGCGAGACAGCTGCCCAGCCCCATAGCCAGGCAAGTGAACCGGAATTTTCGAAAAACCATATCAATCCTGCAAGGACAGGAGTGCCAAGCAGAAGAGCAAGAAACATGGCTTTCACTTTATCAGCCATAAATGTGAAGGGAGAGGTTTTGTTAAAACCGAATTTTTCCTCAAGAACAAAGGTCTGATAGATACCGAACGGCAATGAGATGATCGCCTGAAGCAGGAGAAGGACGCCGATATAGAAAAGACCGGTAACAAGAGAAGAATAACCGGCGCTTCTGACGAGCAGATCCAGGAAATCAAAACCCCCTGAAAACCAGAACACAAGCAGAACCACAAGATCAAAAGCAGCCGTCACAAGGGAAAACACCGTGGTATGACGAAGATAACGCTGGGACTGCTCATACGCATCCCTGTCGTAGACATCCTGAAACTCATCAGGCAGATCCGCCCCGGCAGCCTTAAGGTTCATCACATCCGAAACCAGCTTCAGGACAAACGTACCAAAAAGGGTGGATAGTATAACAATGCCGTATATATTCATGCACAATTCCCGATTATTTCCATTTCTTACACCTCCGCGGGCAGGCACAGGGGCCTGCCCCTACAACTCCCCACTACCTACTCCCTACTACCTACTCCCTACTACCTACTACCTACTACCTACTCCTCCCCCCCTCTCTTCTCGTCTCTTTTCTCTTGACTCTTGCCTCTCTTCCCCCGTCTCCGCTCTCCAGCCAACGCCCTCCACGGGCCTGCCCCTATTCCTTACAACCTACTCCTCCTCCGCTCTGCCTTTATTTGCGATCTTTCTGGCAAATATTTCTTTGAGTTCCTTACTGACTATATGCCAGAAATCTTTCAGATTGGAATACCGGTGACTGATTTCATCCAGATACTCTTCGAGATGATCGATATCCTTCTGTAAATCGTTACCGACATCTTCCTGCAACTGCTTTTTTAAATTGTCCAGGGATGTCTCGAGTTCGGTAATTCTTGATTCGAGTTCTTCCTTTCTTTTGTTAGGGTCGAGCATATTGCCTCCTGATATCATACATAATAAAGAACACGGACATGTTTTTATGTCTCACAGCACTACACTCCCCCATTGGAGGAGAAGAAAATAAGAACCACCGGAATCAGGAAAAAAACACCGAGAATGTAGGCAAGGGCGAACAACTTGTTATCGGTAGAAACTTCGGCAAGAGCTTCAGCTGCCCGAATCGGAAGATTGCGTAAAAAAGGCAACGAGTAGATCACCAGAACACCGGAAACATTGTACAACAGATGAACGAATGCGATCTGCAGGGCAAAAACAGCGTTCGGTCCGGTAATTGCCGTTGCCGCAAGCAACGCAGTAATACACGTTCCGATATTTGCACCCAGAGTGAACGGATATATCTGTTTGAGAGAAAACACGCCATTTCCGGCCAGCGGCACGATAAGACTCGTCGTCGTCGATGAAGACTGCACAAGAACGGTAAGAAGCGTACCGGAAAACATACCGGAAAGCGGGCCTCTACCAACAGATTTTCGCAGAATTTCTTTTGCCTTCCCCACCATGAGAGCCTTCAGCAAACGACTGAGCATGGTTATCACCGCGACAATAATCATTATCCCGATAATAATTGTCACTATCCCTGCCGTTACCTGCGGCAGAAACCCCGGAAGCGTACCCTCGACAAGATGAACCGCTGGCTTAACCAGAGGCTTTATGAAATTAAGCCCTTTGATGGACATCGAATCCCCGCCGGCAAAAAACACGCTGAGCATATGCCCCGCCTTAGCCAGGTAACCGGTGAGCATTTCAAGAGGGAGAAAAATAATCACGCAAAGCAGGTTGAAGAAGTCATGAATGGTCGCCGCTGCGAAAGCACGCTTGAACTCTTGGCCTTCACGAACATGTCCCAGACTGACGATAGTATTGGTTATGGTTGTACCGATATTAGCCCCCATAACCATAGGAATAGCTATCCCGACAGGAAGCCCCCCGGCAACCAGACCAACAATAATGGAGGTGACTGTACTTGAAGACTGAAGAAGCGCCGTCGCGACTACACCGATAACAAGTCCGCTGACTGGATTGACGGCAAAGGCAAACAACTCTTTCGCGTTATCACCAGCCGCTGCCTTGAAACCGCTCCCGATAAGGGCAACGCTTACAAGCAGGAGATAGACCAGAACAGCGACAAAAAACCACTCCTTTATAGCCGGCTTTGAACCGGTTGAGCCCGTCTGAGAAAGAGTACCTGAATGGACACTCATATACATATTGTTTCATAACTGTTACAAATTAGCCCACAAGGACTTTTCAATCGATAAAACGCCGTTGTAGCTCTCCATATGTTTCTATGCGCCTGTCACGCAGAAACGGCCAATGAGACCTGTAAAATCCGATATTCCGGAGATCACAATCCGAAAAGAGAATCGCTTCACCACTCTCAACAGCCACAGCAGTAACATTGCCGAAAGGATCAGAGACAAAACTGTTACCCCAGAACCTGAGTTCATCTTCCGTACCGACGCGGTTAGCTGCGGCGACATAGACCCCGTTTGCTATCGCGTGGCTCCGCTGGATGGTTTTCCATGCATCGAGCTGAGAACGCCGGACTTCATCGGAGGTCTCACTCATCGCCCAGCCGATGGCTGTCGGATAAAAAAGTATTTCAACTCCCATCAGGGCTGTCAGTCGGGCAGCTTCAGGGAACCACTGATCCCAGCAGATCAATACCCCTATTACCGCGTAACGGGTTTTGAACACCCTGTAGCCGAGGTCTCCCGGTGCAAAGTAAAACTTCTCATAAAACCCGGGATCATCCGGAATGTGCATCTTGCGGTATTTCCCCATGTAGGAACCATCAGCATCGATGACCGCAGCGGTGTTATGATAGAGACCCTTCGCGCGCTTTTCAAAGAGAGATGCTATAATAACCACCTCATGTTCGGCGGCAAGTCGCTGAAGCATCCCGGTTGTAGGACCGGGAACAGTTTCGGCGTGATCAAAAGGCCCGTACTCTTCGGTCTGGCAGAAGTAGCGTGTAGTGAACAGTTCCTGCAGGCAGATGATTTTCGCTCCACCTGCAGCAGCTTCGATTATTCGAGCGCACGCCTTGTCGAGGTTAGCGCCGGAGTCCCTTTCGCCGGACATCTGCACCAGAGCTATTCGAACGGTATCTGACATAGGATTACAGGAAAAGAGCTGATAGAGTCGGGACAAGCAATCCCGCTGAAAAAAGAAACCCGTAGAGCGTCATCACCCTGCCGGTACCGGCAAGTACAGCGTTCAATGCGCGACCGTTACTGGTGAACAGCGTTTTTGTCTGACTTACAGCAAGCGGCAGAGAAATCCAGCTCAGCATAACCCAGAGAGAATAACCCGTCATCCACATCCAAACCGGCACAAAGTAGGTGACAATCGTCAAACCGAGATAGAGCCAACGTGCGTTTCCCCCTCCGATCCTTGCCGGAAGGGTCATCTTTCCGACTTTCCGGTCGGTATCGATATCACGGATATTATTGACAAGAAGGATGTTCACGGAAAAAAGACCCGGAGCGATTGCCGCGGTAAAAACAGGAAAGGAAACCTCCTGAGCCTGCACATAGTAGGTGCCGCCAACAGCCACAAGCCCGAAAAAAATAAACACGAAGAGGTCGCCCAGCCCTGAATAAGCTATAGGAAAAGGGCCGCCAGTATATGCCCAGGCAAAAAACATGGAAAAGAGACCGACAAGAAGGATCGGCCATCCTGCGAGATAGACAAGATAGAGCCCCATGATAAAAACAGTGGCCAGCAGCAAAACCGAAACGATGATCATATTTTTTTCAGATACCAGACCTGCCGCGACCGTCCGCGTAGGGCCGAGACGATCCGCCGTATCGGCACCTTTGCGAAAATCGTATATTTCATTGATAAAGTTGGTAGCGACCTGTATGCCAAGCGCGCAGAGAAGAGCGACGAGGGCCGCCACCGGTAGCAGCTTTCCGTCAACCGCCGCGAGAGAGGTGCCGACAACGACAGGAACAGCCCCTGCAGGCAGTGTTTTCGGCCTTATGGCCATCATCCATGCCTGCAAACGTGACGTGCTCGACTGACCTTGTAGCGTGCCTTCCGTCATTTATTTTTCTCTTTGGCCATTTTGATACTGCTGAACTGCTGTTTGATCTTTTCTCCCGGATGAATATAGCTTAGACAATGACGAACGGCCATCGTGGCATCGCTCAGTCCCGTCTGGATTATTTTGAGTTTCCCGGAGTAGAACGCGATATCTCCTGCCGCGTAGAGCCCGTCAACAGCTGTCTTCATATGACTGTCCACAACCATCGCATTCTCACACAGCTCAAGCCCCCATTCAGCTAAAGGCCCCAGATCAGATTTGAAACCGATCAAGACAAGCATATAATCCGCTTCCAGAGAGGTTTCCCTGCCGCTTTTCGAACGCAGATAGGCGTGACGCATTGCAGGACCATCATGATCGATCGCTATCACCTCGGTATTGAGATAAACATCCACAAGTCCCTTTTCAGCGGCCGCAAAAAGCTCTCCCCTGGTTTTTCCGTGCGCCCTGAAATCAGGCGAACGATGCGCTACCGAGATATGCTCCGCATGAGGCAGAAGCATCATTGCCCAGTCAAGCGCCGAATCACCGCCACCGACAATCAACACTTTTTTACCTTCCAGCTCCTTCATGTTCTGCACGGAATAGAGAACCGTATGGCCTTCAAGTGCACTGATGTCGCCGAGCTGAGGAAGCTTTCTCGGTGAAAAAGCACCCAGACCTGCAGCGACAAGCACAGCACGTGAAGCGAATTTCCTGCCACTGAGCGTTTCAACTTCAAAAGAACCGTCTTCGAGCTTTTCGTACTGCTTGACCTGTTCATTGAGCACCACTTCCGGGTTGTAGCGCTTTGCCTGTCCCCAGAGACTTTCAACAAGCTCGGATGCCTGAACTTCAGGAAAAGCCGCAACATCGTAAATATGCTTCTCGGGATAGAGCGCGGTCAACTGGCCTCCAAGCTCCGGCATGCTTTCTATAATCCTGCATGAAATATTGTTCATGCCGCACTGAAATGCCGCAAAAATACCGGTAGGCCCGCCGCCTATGATGGTAAGATCACACAGCTCGTCCTGTCTGGAAACAGAATGTCCGTTTTCTTTCATTGTGTTTGTACTTTCAGATATCGTTACTCTCCAGCGACGCTATGACGGGTCACCGGATCTCTTGAGATAAATCATGCCTTCAGGATCGACGATTCCATAGAGAAGCGTCACCAGATGGCCGTATTCGTCGAGTTCATGGATTTCAACATGAACCGCCTCCTGCTTCTCAACCTGATCCCCGGCATCATTCTTGAAAAGAAATACCGCCCTCACCCCGCCATGAGGAGTTTCACCGACAAACTCATAGGTTCCATCCTCAAGCTGCGAGAGCGCGCAACCCGCCGTGTCCGAATCGATCGGACAACTGGCACACTGGGAATAAAACCCGTCATCCGCATCAGCAAAATCGCAAACAGGAAATTTCATAATCTGATCCTCCTTAACTTCTCGGTTTAGTGGGGTCTAATATATTATATAATACCAGTTCTAAAAATGAGAATTTTACGCGCAATCTCATTACTTGTTCTTCAAGATTATCGTATACTTAGTTGCTCATTACTCGTTTCTTGTCTCGTGTTACTTGACACTTGACCTGTCACTCATTGCTCATTGCTGGTCACTATCTTAACTGTCTTACTATCAGATGTTAGCAAAACGCATTATTCCCTGTCTTGACGTCCGTGAAGGAAGAGTTGTCAAAGGCATAAATTTTGAAGGCTTGCGTGACGCAGGTTCCATACTCGAACAGGCTCAGTTCTATAACAATGAACTTGCCGACGAGCTGGTGTTTCTCGACATATCCGCCTCCCTGGAATCGAGAAAGACAACGCTCGAGGAAGTTTTAAAAGTTTCAGAAGAGGTGTTCATTCCTCTCACGGTAGGCGGAGGTATCAGTTCAGTTGAACGCGCCAGAGATGCATTCCTGCACGGCGCGGACAAAGTATCGGTCAACACCGCCGCAGTCTACGACCCGGAACTGATCACGCGCATTGCCGACCAATACGGATCACAGGCCGTTGTGGTCGCGATCGACGTCAAAAAAGTCGGGGAAAAATATATCGTTCATACCCATTCCGGCAAAGAACTGACAAAGTATGAAGCCCTTGAATGGGCGCGTATGGTTCAGGATCTGGGCGCCGGAGAGATCCTGCTCACCAGCATGGATCGTGACGGAACAAAAGCCGGTTACGACAACGAGATACTCCGCGAAATTTCCACCTCGGTACATATTCCCGTTATCGCCTCCGGCGGAGCAGGCAACCTCGAACACCTCTATGACGGATTCGCCAAAGGATGCGCCGACGCCGCCCTTGCCGCCTCCATATTCCATTTCCGCAAATACTCCATCCGCGAAGCCAAAGAGTATCTGCGGAAAAGAGGCATAGAAGTGCGCCTGTAGGGAGGAATGTTGAGGTGTTGAATTGTTGAGTTGTTGGGGAGAAATACTTTTGAATTCAGAAGCCGGAATCAGGAAGCCTGAAAAAGAACGCCGCGACTACCTGAAAGTCATGCCGCACCTGATGCTGTTCCCTCGCCCTTGCCTTCTCCTTCCCCGGAGTCATGCCGGACTTGATCCGGCATCCATCAAAAAGTCAAAAGGCAAAGGTCAAAAAATGGATCTCCGGTTCAGACCCGCAGATGACTTAGCACCAAGAACTCAGAACTGAGAACTATTTGGCTATTCAAAAAAGAAGAAGTCTTAACTCCTGACTCATCGCCCCTAACACCCTCTTCCAACTCATTGCTCATTGCTCGCGACTATCTCCTTCTCCCTATAGCCTTTGCGCCCCGAATGTATCTCCCTGGTCGATATCTCCGCTTGTGTATCCCTTGTAGAACCAGCGTTTTCTCTGCTCGGCTGTGCCGTGGGTAAAGGCATCGGGAACGACGTAACCCTGCGTCTGTTTCTGTATCCTGTCGTCACCTACCGCGCTTGCCGCGTTGAGCGCTTCTTCGAGGTCACCCTGCTCCATGATCGCCATCATCTTCTGCGCGTGATGCGCCCAGACGCCTGCAAAAAAATCAGCCTGCAGTTCAAGACGGACCATATACCGGTTGAACTCGCTCTTGCTGACCTTCCCCTGCAATGACATCACCTGCTCCGTCACACCAAGCAGCTTCTGAACATGATGACCGACCTCATGCGCGATAATGTATGCCGAAGCGAAATCCCCTTCCGCACGAAACCGCTGTTGCAGCTCAGCCAGAAAATTCAGATCGAGATAGACCTTTTCATCCGCCGGACAGTAGAAAGGCCCGGTAGCCGCCTGTGACAACCCGCACGCTGACTGCACCAGATCATTATAGAGCACCAGCTTGGGTTTGCGATACTGCCACCCCTTTTCGCGGAACAGCTTTCCCCAGACCTCCTCCGTGTCGGCAAGCACAACAGAAACAAACCGGGTCATATCATCATCCGCCACCGGCTGTTGCTCAATCCGGGTTGTCTGAGGGCCTGCGCCCTGCTGCGATAGATTAAAGAGCGCATCCAGCGGGTTACCCCCCAGCAGCCAGACAACAAGAACTATAATAAGGGTCCCTATACCGCCACCAACAGCCCCCTTACGAGGAACCCTCGAGCCTCGGTAATCCTCAATGTTCGAACTCTGCCGTCTCCCCCTCCATTTCATAATACCAACGCCAAATAATTACAATAACTGCCCCACCACTGAAATCACTTCATATTTTCCCCACTCATCACTCATTGCTCAGCACTCGACCTCCCCCTACTCCCCCCCTTTCGGCTCGCCTTCGCCGACAGGTTCCATCATCGTCGTGATAGAGGCCAGGTTCCAGCTTCCGGCGACGTAGCGCACATAGACCGGGTTTTCGTTGCGCAGCATGTCCAGAATATGCGGGAAATCCTCCCAGTGATAGTGGCACCAGATGTAACCGGATGAGGTCTGTTCGTCCGTATCAGGCATTTTTCCCTGATCCCGATGGAAATACGCCCCGCCGATCAGACTCCCGTCCTCACGCCGCAACCCGATAATCGCCCTGAACGGATAGCCGTTAGCGAACTTACCGCCCGAATAGTACGCGATGTCATACGACACAATCTTCTCCGCAACCATGACTCCTGAAGGCATAATGCAGTTCTCCTTATAGATGAAAAATTCATAAAACACTCTCAGGGCAGATCTTCTATGATCTGATTCAAAACTTTTTTCAAGTCGGGAAGATGCTCCTTAATTGTACTCCATACCAATTCATAATCGACGCCGAAATAAAGATGAATAAGCCGGTCGCGCATTCCGGCCATGTCTCTCCATGGGACATCGGAATATCTCTTTCTGAACTCCTCAGAAACACCTTTCGCAGCTTCTCCAACAATTTCAAATTTTCTTATTACAGCACTGCTGGTCTTATCATCGTCAAGAAACTCAGCATAAGTCATACCACAAACAAACGCTTCAATACTTTCAAAAGCAGAAAGCATATCCTGGAAATTGAGCTTAACATCTCTCATACCGCAATCGCATCATGACAAACACTTTCGAAAATCTCCTTACGCAATGCCTTTCTTGACACCACATCAACCTTTCTCTGTAAAGCATCCTCAAGAAAACAGCCAAGACCTGAAAGATCGAAAAGGCTGGCTCCATCGTTGAAATCAACAAGCACATCGACATCGCTCTCGGCACTGTTCTCAACCCGTGCAAAAGACCCAAAAAGCGCAAGGCTCCGCACATGATATCGCTCCTGCACCTCAGGCAGCAACCGTTTGAGGGTATCCAGTATTTCGCTTCTCGTTTGCATCGAATTAATGTTTATCAGAAAGTTATATCTCCAACCGCTCCTTGATTCTATCTACAACCTTAATATACACATCATGCAGTTCAGGTTGGAATAGCCTCGATTTTCTCAATCTCCAGCCGGAACTCCCCCTCCTGCTTCTCGGAAATCAAGAATCCGATCTGGAAAATACGGGCCGGATCGAGGGGCGGGGCGTCGGGGACGTCCCTTCCGCGGAAAGAGGGTCGGAAACTGCTGAAAAGAAGCGGCACGTCGATCCACTTATCCGCTTCCGTATCGAACTCCTGACGGAAGAGAACGCCGTCATAGAGCATATCGGTTCTGACACGAAAGCTGTAACGCTTGCCGTCTCCTTTGACCCGCAACACAATGCCGTCATAACCGGTGAAATCATTCTCCGGCAACGGAGCCCGCACAGAAGCAAAACCTCCGTTGTTCTCCAGCGAGAGATGACCCGCAAAGACTCCGGAGCCCTCTTCAGAAACCTGCATCAGACTATCCGACACCCCTCCCATAACCACATCATTGATACTCGTCCAGCGCAACAGTGGCGGAGTGGTGAAATCGGTGATGGTTTTTCTTTGTTCATTCACGGCAGGCTCCTCTGACTGGTTGAAAATAAGACGTAGATCTAAAATATCGTTTTTTCACCCATTCACCTACCCCGACAACCGCAAAGCATTTCATTTCAACAGTGTATTGCGTAAATTGCCGCGGATACGTGAAGACTCAGCATTACCGTATCTTTTTGCCAACTGAATTCTTTCCCGGCTCCTTACTTCTGGATTCTGGATTCTCGATTAAGAATATTTTGCCTTTTAATTTTTGACTTTTGACTTGATTCCTATGAAATTTATTCTCTCAAACGGCCGTTACATGGTCATCATCGGCGTCATCGGAGCTTTTCTGGCAGCCATTTCACTTTTCGTCTACGGCGGCATACTCACCGTTCAACAGATCATTGAAATCATCCAGACGGGATATGTATCGAGCAAGGGGTCGAAAACGCTGATGCTCAGCTTTGTTGAAATCGCCGACATCTTCCTGCTCGGCACCGTGATGTATATCATCTCGACAGGTCTGTATGAACTTTTCATCGATGACAACATAGAAGTCCCTGACTGGCTGGAAATTCACACACTCGACGATCTGAAGCAGAAGTTGGTAGGCGTGATCGTGGTGGTCATGGGGGTGGTTTTCCTCGGCCATGTGATCAAATGGCACGGAGAAACCGAGATTGTCTACTACGGCGCAGCCATCGCTTTTATGATAACAGCCCTGACCTGGTTCACCAGCCAGAAGAAGAAAGAAGTCAAAAATCAAAAGCAGTAAAAAGGCAAAAGACGGGGAAGTAGCCAGTAAGGCTGCAAAGAAAGATCGTTTCAGGCAATGAATTGGAACAGTGTGTTAGGTGCTATGAGTTATGTGTTACGAATGATTCTTTTTGTATAGACAAATGATTCTCTTTGACAAGACAAGTCTTAAGTACTATAGGAGCCGAATCTCTGACCTCTACCATGCAAAAAGAGAGTGATACATCATATATCATTATTATGATATCACTTACAAGCATTTCAAAAAAATTTTCGTCGCATATGCGTCGCAGATTTTTTATTAAAAACCGAACCCATCACTCCAGCATTCCTGTAAAAAAAACACACGCAAATCGCCCGCTTAACATCTGTCTAAGAAACTGTTAATAAATAACTATAACGAATAAAGGAAAGTGTTATATTGTCATCATGAAGACACATGATGACGAAATAGCACTGATCCGCATCAAATTTGAGAAAATCGCATGGACTCTGGA
>Ga0272443_10005073_pt1 | contig 13829 bp, 11 predicted proteins | sample SSMAcet12_FD_193581 | JGI IMG/M metagenome (GOLD analysis project Ga0272443, IMG submission 193581) | Marine sediment archaeal communities from Little Sippewissett salt marsh, Falmouth, MA, United States - SSM-Acet-12 | ecosystem: Environmental > Aquatic > Marine > Wetlands > Sediment ...
TGGAAGCCTATGCCTCCTTCCGGGATATGGGGATTCCGGGTGAGGATGCCCGCTTCATCCTGCCCAATGCCGTGTTCAGCGAGATCGTCTTTTCCGCCAACTTCCGGCAGCTGCGCCATATGATCGTCATCCGGGGGGAGCGCCGGGCTCAGTGGGAGATCAGGGAGGTCTTCGTCGAGATTCTCAAGCTGATGCAGCGTATCGCTCCCCTGATCTTCGGGGACCTGGAGGTGGACGAGGAGCGCGGCTGCGTCCGGCCCGTACGGCAGGGAGAACCTTGATCAGCTAAGTTTGCGAATTAAAGGCAAGGCGTGTTCTCTCGCAAAGGCGCCAAGTTCGCCAAGAAAGACAAAGCAAAACTCAACTTTTTCCCGGAGGGGCACTTCCTTCCACCGAACACAATTAGACTTTAATTAAACCTTTCGATTTTCTCTGCGTTCTTTGCGTCTTGGCGAGAGAATAATCCTCAAGTTGACTTATTTGCGGCGGGGGGGCTTGTGCAGCACCCGGTCGATGGCGTCCAGGATGTTGTCCGTGGTGAAGGGCTTGCGCAGCAGCTCGCCGGGAAGTTTGGCCAGGAAAGTCGAGGAAAGCAGGTCGTCGCCGTAGGCGCTGCAGAAAAGAATGGGAATTTCGGGCCGGATGGCCGCCGCCTCCTCGTAGGCCCGCTTCCCGTTCATCTCGGGCATAATCAGGTCGAAGATGAGCAGGTCGAATTTCTCAGGCTGTTTCTGGAAGAGATCCAGCGCCGCCTGTCCGTTCTCGACCGAGGACACTTCGTAGCCTGCCTTGCTCAGGATCTGGGCGGTCAACTCCCTCACTCCCTGGTTGTCTTCGGCCAGGAGGATGTTCCCCCCACGTTGCCGCTTGCGCCTCCTTGGCTTGCCCTTGTCTCCCTCTTCCCGCGGCATAGCCTGGGATTGAGGCAGGATTACGGTGAAGACGGCCCCTCCCTCGGGGTTGGCATCGACCGCGATCGATCCTCCGTGCCGCTTGACTATGGCATAGGCCATCGAGAGGCCCAGCCCCGTGCCTTCCCCGACTTCCTTGGAGCTGTAAAATGGTTCGAATATGTGCGGGAGGATTTCAGGCGGGATGCCGGGGCCGGTGTCCGCCACGGAGAGAAAGAGCGATTGTTGCTGCCGCCAGATGGAATCCTTGGCGGCGGCGATTCCGGTGGTGACCGTAATTTTTCCCTTCCCTCCCATCGCGTCCCGGGCGTTGAGGCAGAGGTTCATCAGGACCTGGTCAATCTGTCCCGGATCCACCAGGGCAAAAGGCAGGTGGGCGCCCGGCCGGAAGTCGACGTTGATCTTTTCGCCCAGGGCCGGGATGAGTACCCGCATCGCCTCGGCGATCAGGCGGTTGATGTCGGTGGGGTGGGGATTGAAATCCTCTCCCTGGCTGAAGGTCATCAGCTGTCGGATCAGGAGCCGGGCCTTTTCCCCGGCCTTTCTAATCCTTCTCAGCTTGCGCAGGGATTCGGGCTTGCGGGACATCTCCTTTTCCAGCAGCTCGGCGTAGCCGAGAATGGCGTGGAGGAGGTTGTTGAAATCGTGGGCGACGCCCCCGGCCAGCCTCCCGACCGCTTCCATCTTCTGGGCGTGTCCCAGCCTGGTTTCCACCTTTCTCAAGCCGCTGATGTCCTGGGCGGTCCCGTGCAGTCTCATCGTTCCGTCCGCCAATTGCTCGAAGCGGGCCAGGAGCCGGACCCAGGCCTGCCCGCGCTTGCCCAGGCGAAACTCGACCTGGTATTCCCCCGGATTTCGGACGGCGTCGTCCAGGTGCCGGGAGACCCGTTGCCGGTCGGGGGGAAAGACAGCCTTGATCCAATCGCCGCGGGAGATGGTGTTCCGATTGGGACTGAAAGCCTTGAACAGCTCACGGGTTTTCTCGGGAAGGGTGATGGAATCGGATTCCAGGTCGTATTCCCAGTAGCCCAGGCGACCGATGCTCTGCGCCTCCAGGGCTTGGCTGGCATTGGTCAGAATGGCCTGTTCGGCTTGCTTGAGGTTGGTGATGTCGTTGACGAGCAAGGCGGCCTGGCCCGGCGCCGGGCTGTAGCAGTTCAGGCGCAGGTGACGTTTCAGGGAAGGGGAATACTTTTCGCCGGCGGCCGGTTTCCCGGTTTCAGCCACCCGTCCCAGCATTTTGAGGTGTTCGGACATAAGCCCGGGAGATACCGCGCCCAGGTCCTTGCCCTCCAGGCCGCCGGGAGCGGCCAGGCCCGTGGCGATGCTGAAGGCGGGGTTGGCTTCGATGAAGCGGGCCCCGCCGGGCGAGCCGTCCGGTTTCAGGGCTACCTCGAACAAGGCAAACCCGGAGTCCATCGAGTTAAAGAGCTGCCGGAACCTTTGCTCGCTTTGCTGCAGTTTTTCCTCGGCCTGCTGGATGGCCGTGATGTCCTTGTCGATTCCGCGGAATCCGCGGATCTCTCCATCATCGCCCCGGACGGGAAGGGCGGTCGAGGAAAGGCTGACCGATTTGCCGCCTCGAGTCAGAACGTGCCGATCGGCCTTGATGATGTCAGGGACGTTTTCGTCCTCGGTATCTCCGATGCCGGGCAGAATGCTTTTTTCTCCGGGGGGGCTGAAGTCGGCTGGAGTCTTCCCCAGCATCTCCTCGGGTGAATAACCCAGGATTTCCCGGGAATAACCCTCGATCCGGCGATAGGAAAGATCCGGTCCCACCTCCCAGATCCAACTGTCGCGGGCGGCGAGGATGAGTTCGCGGGTCAGCTTTTCCCGGAAGCAGACCCGGGATATCAAGTTACCCAATTGAGCATAGAAGCGCATTATCAGGGCGACTCTCTCCCGGGGAATGACGGGGGCTCTCCTGACCGCCGCCAGGTAGGTTTCCTCGTCGAAACCGTAGTTCTTGGCCTGGTGTCGGAATATGTCTTCGTTGGGCTTGGTAAAGAAAAACTGCCCCAGGATGATGGTGGCCAGGTGTACCCCGTCGACCAGGATCGGCTTGACGGCCTGGATCAGGCCGTTTTCGCACTCATAGACCAGGTAGGGTTCGGTGGAGGCGCTGTTGGCCTTTGCCCGAGCCTCGGACCGCTGGCAGCGCTTCAGCGTTTCCGGACAAGCCCGGTGGAAGTTCGTGCAAACTTCCTGGCCGCCGATGTTCGCAATCAGTTCGCCGTCGTTGTCCAGGATGTTGAAGGAGATTCCCGTCAGGTTATAAAAGGCCTGCATAGTCTCTTCCAGGACCGCCAGGTCCACGATTTCCCGGAAGAGGTAGTTGTTTTTCAAAAATGCGTTCCCGTCCCTGCCGGAACCGGCTCCGTCCGGAGGCCCGAAGCAAGTTCGGCAAACAAAGCTTTTTTAGTAAGTATATATTCTGGGGAACGGTTCGGCAAGGCGCGACGTTCAGGCCGGGTTGATTTCGGCATCGAGGAGTTTCTCCTCCGCGAAGATCAACCGCCCCTGGAAAGGCTCTCCCTGCAGGAGGCGGGGAACCCAGAGGCGGTCTCCCTCCCACATCCTGTCGTAGGGGATGCGATCCACCTCGACCCAGAGGGGATCAGCTTCCTCCGTGCAGACTTCCCGCCCCGAGCATTCGTCGGCGGCATAGACCCGGCAGTCCTGGAAGTAGCCGGAGGTAAAGTAGAAAAATAGGCGGCCCATTTCCCGGAGGCGGGAAGGGGTCAGCCCGGTTTCTTCCCGGGTTTCTCGAATGGCGCCCTCAGGGGCCAGCTCCCCCGGTTCCAGGCGCCCGCCGGGAGCGTTTATCATCCCTGCTCCCAGTCCGGTTTTCTTCTGGATGAGAAGAACCCGCCGGTCCCGGATGATGAAACACAAGACGGTCCTCTCTTCCGGGATGAGTTTTTCCCACTCCACGTCGGCTACCCTGAGGTTGTCCGGCTGGTCGGGGGTAAGGCCGGTGGCGCTCACCAGGAAATCTCCCGGGGGCGGTAAGCTATCTCGACCGCCAGCGCCGCCGCCCGCGGCCGGCCGTCGAGAGAAGCTACCAGGGCCAGGCCGAAGGCGATCGCCGTGCCTGGACCCTGGCTGGTGATCAACTTGCCGTCGCAGACCACCGGTTCGTCGCGCCAGTGGGTTCCCGTCAGTTCTCCCGCCACTCCGGGGAAGGAGGTGACGGTTCTGCCCTCCAGGATGCCGGAGGCGTGGAGGACCAACGGTCCGGCGCAAATGGCGCCGATCAGGCTCCCGGCGGCATTGAGCCGGCGCAGGGCATCGAGAACCCCGAGATGTCCTTGCAGGCGTTCGGTGCCGCCCTGGCCGCCGGGAATGACGATTCCCTGAAAGGAAACGGGATCGATTTCCTCCCAGTTCCGGTCGGGAACCAGGGTGACGCCGCGGGCGGCGGTGGTTGGGCCGCCGGCGCAGGAAGCCAGGGTCACCTGGTGTCCGGCGCGGCGCAAGAGGTTGGCGGCGGTGATGGCTTCGACTTCCTCGAATCCTTCCGCCAGGGGCAGGAGCAGGTTCATAGTCACCTCGGGGTTTGGACTTGTCGTCAGATTCGCGGGCCGGTCTCAGTCGGCCGATCTCGAGCTTTTGAGGAAATTACCCCATAGCGCCCGGGATGACAAGCCGCGTCGAGGATGTTAGACTCCCGTCTAATAGAGAACAGGAGCGAGGAGCGTGAAGAATCAGGCGACAAAGTACATCGTGGTGACCGGCGGGGTGGTTTCCTCGCTGGGGAAGGGGATCACCGCGGCTTCCGTGGGGTGCCTGCTCAAGAGCCGAGGGCTGGGCGTGGATATGCTCAAGTTCGATCCCTACCTCAACGTGGACCCGGGAACGATGAGTCCTTATCAACACGGAGAGGTATTCGTCACCAGTGACGGAGCCGAGACCGACTTGGACCTGGGTCACTATGAGCGCTTCCTCGACCAGGATATGACTCGGGGCAACAACGTCACGGCCGGGCAGATCTACGCCGAAGTCCTGCGCCGCGAACGTCACGGCGGCTACCTGGGCAAGACCGTCCAAGTCGTTCCTCACGTCACCGACGAGATCAAGTCGAGGATATTGTCCCTGGGTCCCGGGACGGACGTGGTCATTGTGGAGGTGGGAGGAACGGTGGGAGACATTGAGAGTCTGCCCTTTCTGGAAGCGGTTCGGGAATTGGGGCAGGAAGTCGGCCACGAAAATTGCTGCTTCATTCACCTGACCCTGGTTCCCTACATCCGCGCGGCCGAGGAGCTGAAAACCAAGCCGACCCAGCACTCGGTGGCCAAGCTCAGGGAGATCGGGCTTCGCCCCGATCTTCTCATCTGCCGCACCGAACACCGGATGCCCGAGGATATGAAAAACAAGATCGCCCTTTTCTGCGGAGTGCCGCGGTCCGCCGTGATCGAGGAGAAGGACGTGGGCTCCTCGATCTACAGCGTCCCCCTGCTCCTGAAGGAACAGGGCCTGGATCGGCTCATCCTGGAAAAATTGGGTCTGCCGCTGCGGCGGGCAAACCTGGGGCGCTGGAAAAAGATGGTGGCGTCGGCGGATGCCCCCGATCTGCCCGGTGTGCGGATCGCGGTGGCGGGAAAGTATACCGAGCTGAAGGATGCCTACAAGAGCATCCGAGCCGCCTTGTCCCACGCCGCCGCCGAGTTGAACCTGGACCTGGAGGTCCGGGCCCTGGACGTGCAGTCGCCTTCCCTGAGCCGGGACCTGCGCTCGGTGCACGGGGTTCTCGTCCCCGGCGGTTTCGGCGACCGCGGGGTGGAGGGCAAAATCGCCGTGGTCGGGTATGCCCGCCGCCGGAATGTCCCGTTTTTCGGGATATGCCTGGGGATGCAAGCGGCGGTGATCGAGTTTGCCCGGTCCGTTGCCGGCTTAAAGAAAGCCCACAGCGTGGAATTCGATCGGGACACGCCTTACCCGGTCATCGCCTTGATGGAAGCTCAGAAACAGGTTTCGGACCTGGGGGGGACGATGAGGTTGGGGAATTACGATTGTCGCCTTCTGACGGATTCACGCGCCTTTGCCGCCTACGGCCGCCGGCGGATCGTCGAGCGCCATCGCCACCGCTATGAGTTCAACGAGGAGTACCGAGATCGCCTGGAGGCGGCCGGCTTGCGCGTGACCGGCGCCAATCCGGCCACCGGGCTGGTCGAGGTGGTGGAGATTCCCGCTCACCCCTGGTTCGTCGCCGTCCAGTACCACCCGGAATTCACCTCCCGTCCGGTCCGGGCCCACCCGCTTTTTCGGGAATTTCTGCGCGCGGCTTCCGCGCAAAGATAAGCGCCTTCAGGTTTCGTCCCCGGGACGCCCGGGGACGGCGTGGTGAAGTATACACCTGGGCTCGTAGCAATAATCCCCAATGGCCAGCCGGTCGGCGCGCCGGGCGGCATAAGGGGCCGGGCTCCCGTTGGCCTGAAGCTTCTGGGTAAAGTAAGCAGCTTCCGCACAGCCGGGATGATTGCAGATGGCGTAGAGGGAATGAGGGTGGGTGGCCCGGTTGATGATGTTGGACATTCCGTGACTGAAATATTCCCCGGTGTAATCCAGGTTCAGTCCTTCGCAGATGACATAAAGCCCCCGCCGCTGGAGAAGGCGGACCACCTCGGCGATGTCGTCGTGGGCCAACTGGGCTTCACTGATTATCACTACCCGGGTTTCCGGCTTAAGGGCCCCCAGGATTTCAGAGGGGTTGGCTTCGTCGAAGGTTTCCGCGGGCTCCCGCAGGAAGCGTTGGGGGTCGTCCAGGGGCCGCTCGGTAAAGGAATCGAAGCGGCTGACTATGGCCTCAGCGAAGTAACGGGTGTCGATCCGCGGCTTGAAGACCTGGTAGGGGATGGCCTTGCGCTTGAGCATATCCAGGCGAATGAGGACATTGAGCGTTTTCTTCGACCACATCGGTCCGTAAAAGACCTCGACGCAGTAAGGCTTGTAGATATCGGTGTAGATCTTGGATTCCGGCATCGGTTTTCCTCCCGGGAGGGTTAGAAACAGGGGAGTATGGTAAGGCAGAAGCGGTTCCGGGAAAAGCCTAAAGCCGTGAAAGGCAAGTCTTGCACGGGGAGGACACCGAGGACACAGAGAAAGACAAGGCAAAGTCAACGGCGAAAACAGACGATTGAATGTGATTGGAGGTGAGTTGGGGGAATATCCTCATCTCAATCGCTGTCGCTATCGCAATCGAGACGTAGAGATTGAAGTTTGAGGCAAGGCGAAAGGCAGAAGAGGCGGTAGGAACGTGCCGTCTATGGCAGTACTTGCGGTATCGCGCTCCTGCGGAGCGGCTTGTATTATCGTCCCTCGCTATGCTCGGGACTTGCAGGATCGCTCCCGCTGCGCGCTCGCTTGAGGTTAATCGGTCCCAGGGTTCAGGGGTCGGGGTTCAGGAAGGACATCGAGGCCTGAGGGGCCGAGACATACCAGCCCAGGGCGAAGCCCTGGGGAACCGGCCCACCTCCCTCGGAGTCCTGATTTATCCGCCATAGCTTTAGCGACGGCGGGAGGGGCGAGACAAGATTTCCAGCCCGCGCAGCGGGCGAAACATCGTAGCCACGGGCGTAAGCCCGTGGACAAAGGCGCATCCCCCTCCTCCCAAGCCCCCGCCGGGGGCGACACAAAGGGGGGTGAGGTATGGGGAATGGGGCAATCGCTATCGTAATCGGCGGAGAAATGTAGGATCGCCGCTCCTGCGGAGCGGCTTGCAGGAAAGTCAAAGACGAGGAAGCAAAATTTACCAGGAAGAGCATAAAGGGAATGAAGGGAGAAAAGAGAGACCCTTCCCGTCATTCTTCAATATCTTCATGTCCTTCCTGGTGAGCTGCCTTTGGTTTGTTTCTCCTGGCTCCTGAATCCTCGCCTTTTCTGAACCCTGCTTGTCCGCCGGGCTGGGGAGCCTTGACATATCCAGCTTGCCTCTCGTCAGCCGACCCAGCGGCGGAGGATGGCCTCCTCCGTGGTCTTGATGATCGAGTTCATCATCTTGACCGTTTCCACCGGATGCCGGCCGGCCGCGGTTTCGGCGGAGAGCATCAGGTAATCGGTTCCGTCGATGATGGCGTTGGCCACGTCGTTTACCTCGGCCCGGGTCGGGCGCAGGTGCTCGGTCATACTCTCCAACATCTGGGTGGCAGTGATCACGGGTTTCCGGGCCCAGTTGCACTTCTTGATTATCATCTTCTGGATCACCGGGAGCTTGTGGATGGGGACCGAAACCCCCATATCGCCGCGGGCGACCATAATCCCGTCGGCGGCGGCGATGATGGCATCGATGTTCTTGATCCCGTCGGCGTTTTCTATCTTGGCGACGAGGGTGCACCGCCCTCCGTCCGCCTGGATCAGCTTTCTCACCGCCTTCACGTCGCCGGCATTGCGGACGAAACTCTGAGCGACGTAGTCCGCCTTTTCCTCCAGGGCAAAGGCTATGTCCCTTTCGTCCTGCGACGTGCAGGCGGGAAAACTCAGGTCGGCCCCGGGAATGTTTACGCCCTTATGTTCCCGGATGTCGCCGCCGACCAGGACCCTGACCGCGACGCGATCCGGGCCCGCCTCCAGGGGGCGCAGGGCAATGTTCCCGTCATCGACGTAGATGTCCCCCCCGGAAGCCAAGCGCCGAAAATCATCCTCGTAATCCAGCGGGATGTTTTTTCCCCGTCCGAGCTTGTTCGAGCGGATCAGGAAGATTTTTTCGCTTCGAGCGACCGGAAGGGGGCGATGATAGGCCAGCCTCCCCACCCGGATGCGGGGTCCTTCCAGGTCGAAGAGAACCCTCACTCGCCGGCGGTACTTCCGGTTGACCGCACGGATGGCTGCCAGCATCTCACGCCGGACCGGGATGGAGGCGTGAGAACAGTTTATCCTGGCCACGTCCATCCCGGCCCGGGTCATATTCCGGATGACCGATTCCGTCCGGGAGGACGGCCCCAGGGTGGCGACGATCTTGGTCCTTACCATAGCGGAACCTCCGTTCCGACGGCCCAGGCAAAGGCTTTATCAGCGAATTTCACTAATTTAAAAGCGACATCCAAGCTTAGATAAAGTTAAAAGTTAAGTCAAAGTCCCTGTTTTTGCCTTCAATTCGCGTAATTCGTTGATCCGTTCCCCGCCTCTGATCTTGGGGAATCCAGGTATGTCTCAGAGGCAGGAGATTGCATTTAAGCCGGGTTTTCCGGGAAGACGATGATGTGGGGCTGCCAGATGCCGACCCGGATCCGCTCGCCGACAACCAGGTTGAGCCGCTGGCGGATGTAGACGGGAAAGCGCAGTTCCAGGTCCCAGGGACGGGGGCTGCCTTCCAGGCGGAAGTGAAGCAAGCATTGTTCCGGGAGAGGATAGATCGCCGCGATTCTTCCGTCCAGGAGGTTGTCCCGCAGGTCGGGGCGCACCGGGGCGTCTTTTCGGATGATTTTGATGTCCTGGGGCCGGATACAGACGGTCACCGTGTGGCCGAAAGAAGGTTTTTCGGCCAGGACAAGACGGAACTGGCCCAGCTCGAGGGAAGCGCCCTGCTCCCCGGGCGTCAGCTTCCCGGTAAAAATGTTCTTGTAACCCAGGAAGCGGGCCACCGGGACGGAGGCCGGGCGCGAAAATATCTCGTCACGCTCCCCGTGCTGGGCCAGGGTTCCATCGATCAGGACCGAGATCCGTTCCCCCAGGATGTAGGCTTCGTCCAAGTCGTGGGTTATGTGCAGGGCGGTGATGCCCAGGTCGGAGATGACTTCCCTGGTTTCGAACCAGAGGAGGCGGCGGGTGCCGGGATCGATGGAGGCAAAAGGCTCGTCCAGGACGATCAAGCCCGGTTCCGCCGCCAAGCTCCTGGCCAGGGCTACCTTTTGTCGCTCTCCCCCGGAGAGCCCCCGCACCCGGCGCTCGAGCAGGTGGTCTATTCCCAGCATTCGGGTCAGGCGTTCGACCAGGCGATCTCCCCTTTCTGACTTAGCTTTTCTCCCGAGCCCGAAGCGGATGTTGGCTTTCACGTCGAGGTGGGGAAAAAGGGCGTGGTGTTGGGGAAGGTAGCCCATCCTCCTGGCTTCGGGAGGCAGCTTGGTGATGTCCTCGCCGCCCAGGAGGATTTTCCCGGCCTGTGGGCGGTAAAGCCCGAGCAGGCACTTGCCCAAGGTGGATTTTCCGCTCCCGGTCGGGCCCAGCAGGACCTGGTATTCTCCAGCGGGGCAGTCGAGGGAGATGTCGCGCAGGGAAAAGTCGTCCAGTGAGAAGCTCAGGCCTTGCAGCCGTAGGAACGCGCCGGTGCGGCTCACGGAGATCCGCCACCTGTCTCCCCGGAACGCCTGACTTTCTCCAGCCGTCTCCGAAACCGCTGAAATTCCCTCTCCGCTCCCGCCTTGACTCTTTCCTGGAAAAGATCGTATTCCGCGACGAATTTTTGCCCGAATTCGCTCAGCTCCGCCCCGCCGCGGAGGTTGCCTCCCCGGTGGCGGATGACGATTTCCTCCTCCAGCTTCTGCTCCAGGCGCTTGATGATTGCGTGGGCCTTGGCGTAGGAGAGGTTCATCTCGGCCGCCGCCTCCCGGATGGAACCGAGACGATCGATGCCCCGCAAAAGCCAGACCAGTCCGATCCCCATAAAGCCTTTGCCGTCGGCGGCGACCAGGGATGTCTTCAAGCGCAGCTTCATAATCGATATGTATACGAAGAAATAACGGAAAAATCAAGGCTGCCTGCCGCCACGGGAAACTCCTGCGTTATGTTCTGGGGATGATTCCGGTCTTTCCCGATCCGGGGGAGGGTATTAAAATGCAACTTGCGGGCAGAGCGGTTTCTCCCACTACATCACGAAAGTAAGCATCGTCTGATAATACTGGTTTACCTGATCCGGGATGTCGTTGGCGGGACTGGCCCGGGACCGGAAGCCGTCAAGCGAGGAAGGCGAAAAACGGGGGCAGGGTAATCCTCCTGCCTGCTTGAATGCGATGAAAATGCTGGAATTGGAGTTAGCCGATCTTGGCCCGGCCCCCCTGCCGCTCCGGGAGAGCACGGCCGCCGAAGACATCGATGACCTGGCCGATTCCATCGCCGCCGTCGGCTTGCTCAACCCCCTTCTGGTCCGGGAAGCGCAGGAAGGCTACGAACTGATCTGCGGCCAACGTCGCCTCCTGGCCCTCCGGAAGCTGGAGCGGAAAACCGCTCCCGCCCTGGTGCTGGACTCAGTCCCGGATCCTTCGGCCCTGGCCCTGGCCGCCAACCTCCTCCAAGTCGACATATCTCCCCTGGAGCGCGCCCTGGCCCTGGCCTCCGCCTCCCGCCGCCTCTCCCGCGAGGAGCTTGGTCGCATAGTCGGCCGCTCTCCGGCCTACATAGCTCGCCACCTGGCCCTTCTTGCCGGACTGGATCCCGAGGTCCTCTCCCTCCTGCGGGAAGGCCGCCTAACCTACGGCCACGCCGAGGCCCTGCTGCGCCTGGGGTCCAAGCCGCGGCAGCGGGAATTAGCCCGCCGGATCGTGGCCGAGGAACTGAACGTGAACGAAGCCGAATTGGTGGTGGACCAGGCCCGTCCTCCGGAGGAGTTGAGCGAGCGCGAACGGGAACTCAACGAAGTTGAGGAATCGGTCATCCGGTGCCTGGGCGAGGATTGGCGCCGACGGGTGGGTATTCGTCAAGGAACCGAGACGGAGAAACTGGTGATAGAGTTTTCCGGCCGCCGGGAGTTAAGGGAATTCCTCCGGAAAATTGCGGACGGCCTGTCTGAAGTCTGACCGGGAGGATCCCTCCCGCATACGCCCGGCCCCGGCCGGGGAAAGGAGCCGATTATGTCCCCTGAACCCGCCTTGACGCCGGGAGGCTTTCCCCGGCGCGCCGGGGTGCTCCTCCACATCAGTTCGCTGCCGGGGCCGCACGGGATCGGGGATCTCGGTCCCGGGGCTGTCGATTTTCTCGATTGGTTGGCCGCCGCCGGGCAACGGCTCTGGCAGGTGCTCCCCCTCAATCCGGTCGGCTACGGGAACTCGCCTTACTCCAGTCCGTCCGCCTTTGCCCGCAATCCCCTCCTGCTCAGCCCGGAATTTCTGGCGGCCGACGGCTTCCTCGAACGCCGGGAGCTGGAAAAACTGGTTCCACTCCCGGAGGGCCGGACCGATTATCCCGCCGTCTCCCGGCGCAAGGAGGCCATCCTGGAGCAGGCGTACCTCAGGTTCAGGCGGGAAGGCGGCGCGAGGGAGAAAGGGGAATTGGCCGCCTTCCGCCGGGAGCATCCCTGGCTGGAGAATTACGCCCTGTTCTCCGCCATCAAGAAGGAACAGGAGGGGCGTCCTTGGTTTGAATGGCCGGAAGCTTTGGCCCGGCGCCGGTCCGCCGAGGTGGCGGCCTTCGAGGATAAATGGCAGAATCGGCTGGAACTCAAGATATTTGCCCAGTATCTGTTCTCCCGGCAGTGGGAAAACCTGCGTCGGGAGGCGACCCGGCGAGGCATCGCCCTGGTCGGGGACATCCCCATCTTCGTCAGCCACGACAGCGCGGATGTTTGGGCCCACCGCGATTTGTTCCAGGTCGACTCGACCGGCGCCCGCCTTGCGCTCTCCGGTGCTCCCCCGAAAAAACCGAATTATGTCAGCCAGATCTGGGGCAGCCCCCTCTATGACTGGGAAAAAATGGCCGCCGACGGGTATTCCTGGTGGCGGGCCCGGTTCGCCGCCGCCCTGGAGATGATGGACGTGATCCGAGTCGATCATTTTTCCGGGTTTTATGCCTGTTGGCGCATTCCCCCGGGAGCCCGGACCTCGGCCGAGGGAGAATGGGAGTTAGGCCCGGGCGCCCCGTTTTTCCAGAGTCTGGAGGAGAGCTTGGGAAGACTGCCCATCCTGGCCGAGGCGCGCGAGCCGGAGATATATTATCAGGTGGAAGACCTGATGCGGGAACTTGGTTATGCCGGGATTCGCGGGATTCAATATGCCTTCGACGGCAATCCCCGCAACAGCAACCTGCCGGAAAATTTTCCCGCGCACTGCGCCGCCAATTCGGGAACGCACGATGACGATACCATCACCGGCTGGTATGCGAACATTCCCGAGCAGCAACGCCGCCGAGTGGACGAGTACCTGTCCGGCGAGGAACAGGAGGGGATTAACTGGAAGATGATTTCGATCCTGGACCGATCCGCGGCCGATACCATCCTCATCCCCCTGCCCGATGTGCTCGGGCTGGGGCCCGAGGCCAGGATGAATCACCCGGGCCAGCCCCAGGGGCAGTGGGAGTGGAGATTTTGTCCCGGGTCCCTGGATGACCGGAGCGCCCGTCGCCTGGCCGACCTGGCCGCCGCCACGGGGAGATCTTGAAACAATGGCGTGAGGTTTGGGGTGTGGGGTTTGCGGGTTGGAACAAGGCAAAGGCGAAATAGGTTGCAGGATCGTGCCGCCGTCGGCGGCACTTGTAGTATCGTTCCTCGCCGTGCTCGGGACTGGCAGGATCGCTCCCGCTGCGCGCTCGCTTGCGAAAAAGGCTAAAGGCAAGTCCTACACAGGGAGGACACCGAGATCACAGAGCCTGTCCGCCGTAGTCTTGACGAAGGCGGAAAAGGCAAGACAAAGTCAACGGCGAAAACAGACGATTGAATGTGATGGGATGTGAGTTGGGGTGTGAGGTTTGGGAAATGAGGTTTGCGGCAAGGTCAAAAGCGGCAAGCGGAGGCGCCCTTGCCCTTTTTTCCCCAAATTCTGGATTCTGAATTCAGTCTTCTGAATTCTTCTTTCGTCCGTCCACGTGGCTATCTCAAGAAACGAAAGTCAAAGGCAGAAGAGGCGGTAGGATCGTGCCGCCGTCGGCGGCACTTGTAGTATCGTTCCTCGCTGCGCTCAGGACTTGCAGGATCGCCGCTCCTGCGGAGCGGCTTGCAGGAAAGTCAAAGACGAGGAAGCAAAATTTACCAGGAAGGGCATAAAGGGAATGAAGGGA
>Ga0272443_10005074_pt1 | contig 13825 bp, 13 predicted proteins | sample SSMAcet12_FD_193581 | JGI IMG/M metagenome (GOLD analysis project Ga0272443, IMG submission 193581) | Marine sediment archaeal communities from Little Sippewissett salt marsh, Falmouth, MA, United States - SSM-Acet-12 | ecosystem: Environmental > Aquatic > Marine > Wetlands > Sediment ...
TACAGGAAATCGAAGGGTAATCGCGGTATCCATGCCTTCTCAGCCAGAGACGGGTCAGCGTACACCCAAGCGTTACGGATGGAGGGCGCTGAACCACCTTCAGGTCGGCCGGTATGCCGAATACTTCGCCAAGATGGAGTTCACCATGTTGGGCTTCGACGTGTACGGCGCGGAGGTGGACGACAAGGGCATTGACTTCGTGGTCCGCGTGAGTGAGAGCCGGTACTTCGACGTACAAGTGAAGTCCTGCCGGGGACTCGGGTACATCTTCTTCCCGAAGGACAGGTTTGAGCTGCGGGACAACCTCCTCGCTGCCGTCGTGCTCCTGAACGAGGGAGAGCCGCCCGCACTGTACCTTATTCCTGCCTCCACGTGGCTGAGTCCCGAGCCGCCTTTCGTGAGCAGAGACTACGAGGGCAAACCGAGCCCGCCGGAGTGGGGGCTGAACATCTCGCGCAAGCACCTGCCCGCCTTGGAACGTTTCCAGTTCGACAAGGTCGTCGGGTCGCTGCTGGGCGAAGCCTGACTGACCGCACCGGACAGGCCCCCGCCCCACGCGCAGGACCACCTGCCCGGGTGGTTCACTGGCACGTCGGAGGCGCGTTGTGTGCTGCTCGTCATCCAGCTTCCGACGCGCTTTGGCCCTGAGCTTTACGCGAGTGCGGCGGTTGCAGCCCCACTGCAAGGCAGGTAGAATTACTCGCCACTGAGGACGTATCGGGGGCAGAACCAATGCCAGAAGCTGAGACGGTGCGAGACCGGTATGAGGAGTTGTGTGACCAGCCGCGATGCCCGTTTCCTGAGATGAATCAACCCCTTGATGTTTCAAGGCAACAAGGGGTGTACATCATCATTCGTCGCAGTGACGGCAGGGTTATGCACGTCGGCAAGACTGACCGGCGGCAAGATGGGCTGCACGGACGCATGCGCTCACATCTCTCCGGCAACTCCTCGTTTGTGAGGGAGTACCTTCAAGGGAACAAGAAGGCGTTTCGGGACAATTATTCATTTCAGTACATCGCGGTGGAAGACCCCCGCCTCAGGGCGCTGCTGGAGTGCTATGCGATTGGTCACCTGTGCCCTGCGCACCTCGGGTGCGGAGCCCGGAGAGCCTGACCGCACCGTACAGGCCCCCGCCCTTCGCATGAACCAACCAACCGGGTTGTCCATCTCCCCAGCCGCGGTGGGCGATTCCGATTGTCAAGTCTTTGATTTGTCCGCTGGCCGTGTAACAGTCTCTTAGGGGAAGGGGCTCCTTTCTTGAGGACGGCGGCCTGACTCGGGCCGTTTTTCTGGTACCTACCGTAGGGTGGTGGTGTGCTCAGCACACATCTCTCCGTTCTCGCCAGTTCTTCCCCGGGCCATAAAGGGTCGCTGGACCCCAAAGCCCCTCCAAACAAACGGCCTTGAGCCTTGTGAGGAGGGCAGGTAGAATCTTGCCCCGACACCATTCCGATGGGGGGAGGCACTTGGTCAAGGCGAAGAGGAAGCATCCGCGGGTCTCGCGGGTGCCAAGGCGATGGAATGCGCCCTGCACTCACACTGAGTGTTCCCTGCATCAGCTGTCCCCATACATAGGCAAGCTCAAGAGTTCCATAGCGCGGGACCTGGTAGAAGAATTCTCACACCCGGGAGACTTGGTCCTTGACCCGTTCTGCGGTGCTGGGACCATCGCTCTTGAGGCGAAGCTGCTTGGTCGCAAGGTCTTCGCCTCAGACATCAGTCCTTACTCGCGTTTGCTATCGCGAGCGAAGCTGTTCGCACCACCGACGCTCGGCGGGGCCATGGCGCAGGCCGAAAGGGTGTTCAACAGGGCCGAGCGATTGCCTGACGGTCGCATCCCTGAAGCCCCCGCCTGGGTTCGCCGTTTCTTCCATCCTAGGACGCTAAGGGAAGTTCTCCGTTTCGCAGTTGCGTGTCGGGAGGGGGAGAGCGAATTCTCCTTCGCGTGCTTCCTCGGCATCCTCCACCACCAGCGTCCTGGGTTTCTGTCTTACCCCAGCAGTCATCTGGTACCGTACTTGAGGGACAAGAAGTACCCACGCCGTGACTACCCTGAAATGTACGGCTACCGCGACATTGCCTCGCGGCTGTTCCCGAAGCTCCTCCGCGCCTACGCACGAGCGCCCGAGGAGTACCCGAGGAACGGCGCGGCCTTTCGCCTGAGTTCAGCGCAGAACCTTTCATTCCCGAACCGCTTCGACAGTGTCATTACCAGCCCGCCCTACATGAACGCGTTGGACTACCGTCGAGATAACCGACTGCGCATGTGGTTCATTGACCCAGACTACTCGCGTCCGATAGATGCGGACGCAAAGAAGCAGCAAGCCCAGTTCAAGGCCATAGTCACTGCGCTGGCCCGGGGTGTACAGTCGGGTCTGAAGCGCAGCGGTCATTGCGTGATTGTTGTTGGCGAGCAAGTATCTCGCAGCTTTGAGGCGCACCCAGCGGACGTAGTCTGCGCCATTATGGGGCGCGAGGCACCTTCGCTCGTCCTTGAGCGCGTAATGGTTGACACCATTCCGGACGTCCGCAGGTCTCGCCGGCATTGCGACGGGACCAAGAGGGAACGCTTCTTGGTCTTCCGGAGGAAATGACGTGCGCGCCTTCCTTCCTCCTGTTGACTACTTTATTGGAAGAGCCGTCCCGGGCTTCGACAAGTACCAGGTAGTCGAGCACCACCGCTCCGGCGGAAACGCACATCTGTTCAGGGCCTATTCTGAAGAACTCAAGAATGCCATGGCCTGCAAGGTAATCCCGAGAGAGAATCTCAGGGGCAGGGACCGCCAGCCCCCCACATGGCAAACAGAAATCCACAGAGCTAACACCTTGAACCATTCTGTAGCTGTCAAGGTGCTACACATGGACGAATGGGTCGATAAGGACAATGGTATTGACTGCGTAGTGTTCTGCTCAGACTTCATCCCCGGCGTAGACCTACGGCAATACATCTCTCAGAACCGCGGCGGCCTAAGCGTTCAGTTCGCAGAAGACCTCCTCAAGGACATGCTGTCGTTCTTCCACGAGATGCGAAATCGCGACATAGTTCATGGCGATTTCCACGCCGGCAACATCCTGGTGGAAGACCGGTCCGAGGCTCTCGGCGGAGCGCCGTACGCCTTCCGCGTGACCGACTTCGGCGTTGTGTCCGCCACAGGCGACAATACTCTACTTGATGACTACGAGCAGCTTGCCGTCGTACTGAGGGAAGTGCTTCGGAACGTCTCTTATCAAGCGGCTTCAGCGCGAGACCGGTTCGCCCTGAGGATGATGGAGGACTGGCTAGTCCCCCGAGGTCTGCTCGAACGTGATGTTACGCACGAGCCATGCGCCAGAATACCCAAGCGCCTCTATGAGCGCGTTGCCGGTCTTGACGCGGAATTCAGGGTCATACAAAAGCAGGACGCAGCACCCAGGTTGGTTACCCCTTTCGACTACCTCAGTTGCGAGCAAATCGGAGAAGACCATAGCCTGTTACGCTCCCTGTATTCGCGGCTCTTTCTCGGGCTTGGTGAAATCGAGACGGCCGACAATGCCGTGGTCACGGGGCCACGTGGGTGCGGAAAGAGCACCGTCTTCAAGAGCCTGAGCCTGCGCCACCGCGTTCTTGTCGATGAGGACACTCCTGAGAAGGTCGATTACATTGGGGCGTACTTCAGATGCGATGACCTGTATTTCGCGTTCCCAAGGTATGAGTTACCTTCGCGACCCGAAGCCTACGACCTTCCTATCCATTACATGACGGCAACTCTGCTCATAGAGGTCCTTGAGTCTCTTGAGATGTGGGGCAAGAAACGCTTCGGCACGGCTTTTGCGAAAACCGAGGAGCGCGCCGCATCGCGCATTTGGGATGTGCTAGGCTTGCCGCGGCCGGACGAACCAAGCGCCAACCGCTTCAAGACAGTCTGTGCTCGTATGGGGAAACAGAGGAAGCGCGCAGCTGACAAGCAGCGTTTTGCCAACGACCCAAAACAGAAGTTCGGGAGTTACTTCGGTCCTCGTGTTCTCGGCGACACTTGCCAAGTGCTCCAAGAGGAGTTGGCCTTCTTGGAGGGGAGGCCCTTCTTCTTCTTTGTCGATGACTACTCCTCACCGAAGATTACTTTAGCGTTGCAAGAGAACCTCAACCGCTTGCTGATGCAGCGAGCATCCACGTTCTTCTTCAAGTTATCGACGGAAAGCCCGGTCTCATTTGCGCGTGGTGACATTGACAAGAAGGTGTATGTCGAGAATAGAGAATTCACGCTCCTGAACTTGGGTGTGATTTATCTCCGAGAGAACCCCGGGCCGAAACTCGCTTTCATCGGCGACGTGTTCGCCCGAAGGTTGAAGGCTTTGCCAGATTACCCGGTCCGCGACCTCGACACGCTACTGGGCGCGGGACCTGGATTGTCGTTCAACGAGACGGCACGCAACATCATCGATAACAGAAGGCAGGCGATATGGGGCAAGGACTCTCTTGCCCAGCTGTGTAGTGGGGATATCCACTACGTGATTGAGTTGGTGCGGAAGATGGTGATGACGGCAGGAGGTCGGGAGGCCCTAGCCGGCACCACCGATGTGCCCCGGGTTTCTTCCAGAGTGCAGACAGAGGCAGTAAGAAACGCCGCCGGCGATTTCCTTCGCAACCTCCGCAGCCTTCCGAACGGCGAACAGTTAGTCGAGATAGTGAGCGCCTTCGGCAGCGTTGCTCACTCGTACCTGAGGTACCGAACATCTAAGAACCAGGAAGAGAGACCGCCTCACCAGGCAAGCAGGATAGAACCCTACGAACCACTTGAGCTGTCCGCGGAAGCGCAGGCACGTTACAACGAACTGCTCAGGTACTCCGTATTCATCGAAGATGTCCGCGGGAAGAGCCGACGTGGTCACGTAGTACCTAGGTTGTGGTTGCGACGCTTTCTCATCCCGCATTTCAATCTAACCTTCAATATGCGCGATTCCGTTCAACTGGAGGCAGATGAATTCGAGCAGCTTCTACTTGCCCCAAGAGAGTTTGAGAAGGCCAAACGCCTGAAGACTCCCGTTGCCGAGGAAGATGACGACGACACCCCGAGACCGCCGGAGCGCGTGCAGCAAGAGCTATTCGGTGAAACAGAGAAGGGCGACGGCTAGTCATGGCAGGCGTAGGCCGGATTGACAGACGCTTGGCCGCTCAAGCGAAACCTTGCCTCGCCCCTGTTGACGGCTCGCCGATTGGGCAAGGCCGTAACCTTCTCATTGCGTGCGCGGGATTTGAAGACCGCGCGATGGAATGTCTGAGCCGCAGTACCAACGCAGGAGTGAAAGGACTGTCGGTGATTCTTGTTGATTACTTGCCTCGCGTACCAAGTAACAGAATCGATGAGATGACCAGCCTTTGCGGGGCCGTGGGCATTCGATACGAAGTGGTAACGTATGACCGCGAGAACCCGCTGGGCATGGGTGATGACATTGTGGGCAGGATTCCCGAAGGCTGCGAAGGTATCTATGTCGACATTTCAGCAATGTCACGGTTGTGCATTGTACAGTTGCTCGTTGCCCTGGGGCGGTCTCCAAGGGGCTTCTCTGGAACCAGAGTTGTCTACGCCGAAGCAAGTGAATACCCTCCCAATCAAGGAACAGTCCGGGCCGAATTGGCCAAGATGGAATCTGACCCGCTGCACACCATGATGCTCTTATCGTCCGGAATCTTCGGTGTCACGGTTGTTCCCGAACTCTCATCGGTAGCGATGCTCGGCCAGCCGATAAGGCTCGTCGCGTTTCCTTCCTTCAATGCGGACCAGCTCACGGCTCTGCGAGCGGAAGTCCACGCGTCGCAGTTCACCATCGTTCATGGCGTGCCGCCGCTGGAGGCAAACGCATGGCGTCCGACGGCAATCAGGGCTTTAAACCACGTGGATGAAATTCCTAGGTGCGAGGAGGTCGAGAGCAGTACGTTGGATTATCGGGAGACCTTCGACCTCCTCTTGGACACCTACGACAAGCGGGGCATGCTGGAGCGAATTGTGGTGGCCCCAACAGGAAGCAAGATGCAGGCTGTCGCCGTGGGCCTCTTTAGAGCCTACATGGACGATATTCAGGTTGTCTACCCAACGCCCCGGTCCTTCGCCCAGCCAAAGGACTACACGCGCGGTGTCCGACAGATGTACCAACTGGCGCTCGACTCCTTCTCGTCAATTCAAGTCGCAGGCGGAGAGGAACCGGACGATGCGGAGTCCTCGTCCGGTGACTGCTGAGGCCAACGAGGCCATCCCCACAATCCCCCCAAAATCCCGGTGAGTGATTCGGGGAAGGCGCGAAGTCACTGCGAGCGCGGACGATAGGAGCCCCGCCGACATCGTGCCTACGAATCCCTTCATCTCCACCAGCCTTCGCTCACGGCTGCGCCATGAGCTACGGCTCGGCACGCCACAGTACTGGCAGCCGGGGGCGAAGGCTGTCGCGCCGAAGCTCCGAAGGAGCGTAGGCGGACACACTCTTATCAGTAGGCCAGAAATGCCGCGGGCAACAGCATATGACCACAGCCGACTACCACTACGTGTACATCCTGCAGTCGATGGACACTCTCCGACCCCACTTCTACACTGGCTATACTGACCAGGACCCAGCCAAACGCCTCAAAGAACATAACGATGGGACCTGCGTGCATACAGCCAAGTACCGGCCGTGGCGATTGAAGACCGTCATGGGCTTTGCCGACCGGGAGCGGGCCCTGGCCTTTGAGCGATATCTCAAGAGCCCTTCAGGCCGTGCCTTCGCCCGTAAACGGCTGTGAGCTTCCTGCCATCCCCAAGCATCACGGCGGAAGGCCTCTGGACCTTCCAAACATGCCATGATATTGTAGTAGCAGTCCCGTCTGCCTTGCGATACGTTGTGCACATCGATCATTCCGCTGGGCGGCGTCTCAGAACTGGGTGGAAAATGGAGGTGCAAGAACACCTCCTGTCTGGTTGGATGTGTTGTGTAGACAAGCACACAAACCAGGAGGAGGTGTTCGATGGCACGGTACGGCAAGAAGGCGAGGAAGTCAAGACGTGATTGGGTAGCGGATGCTCTGGCGCATCAGCTGAGGGAAGATGTCGATCTGGAATCGCTGCAGGGGGGCGGCTTGGAGGTCTTTGCCCGCCAGGGGGCCAGGCTGCTGCTGGAGGTTTCGATGGCGGCCGAGGTTTCTGAATTCCTGGGGCGGGCGCACTACGAGCGCGGCGATGCGCAGGGCTATCGCAACGGTCACCGGCGCCGGAAACTGACCTGCGGATCGGGTCAGATCGAGCTGAAGGTTCCGAAGATAACCGGTGCCAATGGGAAGCTGTCACTGCAGACGGTCCCCGCCTGGCAGCGGACCAGCCCGGAGATCGAGAGGGTGCTGCCGCTGCTCTACGCCGAGGGTCTGAGCACCCGTGACTTCAAGCGGGCGCTGGGGGATTTCTGGAACGGGGCGGGACTTTCCAGGAGCGCGGCCTCCCGTGCCAACAAGGAACTCTACCGCCAGTTCGCTGCCTGGAAGCGGCGGGACCTCTCCAAGCGCAAGGTGCTCTATCTCTTCCTGGACGGCTACTACGAGCGGGTGCGGTTCGGCTCGAAGGGCAAGGAGGGCATCCTGGTGGCGCACGCCATCCTGGAGGACGGCAGCCGGGAGCTTATGGGCATAGTGCTGGGGCCGAGAGAATCCGAAGACGCCTGGAGGCGGCTGCTGGAGGACCTCGATCGTCGCGGCCTGAAGCCCCCGTGCCTGGCGATCATCGACGGCAACAAGGGGCTGATCAAGGCGCTGAAGACGGTCTGGCCGAATGTGCTGCGCCACCGCTGCACGGCGCACAAGACCCGCAACGTGCTGGACTGTGTTCCGCGCAAGCACCAGGCACGCGTGAAGAAGGCGCTGGGCGAGATATTCCATGCGCCGGACCTGGCCACGGCCAGGCGCGCGGTGGACTCTTTCCTGGCGGCCTTCGGCGAGGAGTTCCCCACCGCCTGCGAGACGCTGGCGCGAGACATCGACGCCTGCCTGAGCTTCTACAAGTTTCCTGAGGCTCACTGGAAGCGCATCCGCACCAGCAATGCCCTGGAACGTGCCTTCAAGGAAGTCAGACGTCGCACCAGGGTCGCCGAGCACTTCCCCAACGAGCGCAGTGCATTGACTCTGGTATGGGCGTGCCTCGAAACCGACCGCATGAAGTGGCGCGGCGTCAGAGTCGACCTGAAGATCCTCAAGGCCATCGACGATGCCGCCCGGGAACTGGCCGCCAAACCCATTCGCATAGACTCAGCCCGCAAATACCTCAAGGCAGGTTGACGAAACTCGAGGAACCACTACCATGCAGCCGTTCAGCCGGACCATTTTCCACCCAGTTCTGGGACGCCGCCCACTTATGTGCATAACACATGGCTGCAGCCTTTCGTGGAGCGCAGGATGAGTCACAACGAACCGCAGCTTCAGAAGCCGGGAGCATGGCTGCTGAACGCCAGTCAGTTGTCTGCCTTTGACAGAGTTCTGCATCTCATCAGAAGTGGCGGCGCAGATGTCGTCTTGGTCCAGGCTCCCGTAACGCAGTCGCTTTACAGGTCCTACAGGAACAACCGGGAGTTCGACAGGTTTATGGCGCAGAAAGGCAACTACATTAACTTCAACAGCGAGCTGATATCTCTGGACGAACAAGACCATTTCTACGATGCGCAGCACCTCAATCAGGACGGCGTGATCCTCTTCAACACTGAGTTGCTGGATCGGCATCTTGCCGACCGACTGCGCAGAAAGAGGCTCGCCTCAGATCGCAAGTAGATCCCTCTTGCGCTGCATCCCAGGTGCCGTGGTTGGCACAATTGCCGCAGCCGCAACGGACTACTGGGCACGGTACTCCCGGCAGATATCAACGATACGATGAGCGGCTTTCCCGTCCCCGAAGATGTTCCTCACCCGCGCGGCTTCAGCGTAGAGCCTGCTATCAGTGAGTAGTTCTGAAGTTGCATTGACGATTCCGGCGTGATCCGTTCCCACAAGCCGGGCTGCACCCTTATCCACTGCCTCCGGCCTTTCTGTAACGGCTCGAGTGACCAGAACGGGCTTGCCGAGGGCCGGAGCTTCTTCCTGTATGCCTCCCGAGTCCGTGATGACCAAGGTGCACCGGTCCATCAGCGCAACAAAGGGCAAGTACTCCAGAGGTTCGAGCAAGAACACGTTTCCCAGACCCGGTCCCTGCAGCTCTCGTCGGACAGGCTCCAGGACCTTGGGGTTCAGGTGTACAGGATAGATGTAGCTTACATCCGGGAAGCGGCGAGCCAAGTCTGCTATGGCGCGGCAAACGGTCTCAAGCCCGCGGCCGAAACTCTCGCGGCGATGCCCTGTGATCAGAACCAGTCGTCCGTTCTCCTCCAGTAGTGTGTCGGGCAGTCCGGGAACGTTCGGCGGGGAACGACGCGCCCGGTTGCGAGCATCGAGAAGCGCATCGATCACTGTATTCCCAGTGATGAAGATACTCTCGGGGGTAATGCCTTCTGCAAGCAGATTGGCCTTGGCCTTCTCCGTTGGAGCGAAGTGTAGGGAGGCCAGTCGCGAGGCAAGCTGGCGGTTAGCCTCTTCGGGCCAAGGGGCCATCAAGTCGCCGGTGCGAAGGCCGGCCTCCACGTGCCCCACAGGCACATTGTTGTAGAATGAGGCCAGGGCAGCGCACAGCACAGTCGTTGTGTCTCCCTGTACCAGCACCAGATCTGGTTTGCTTCTGGTGAGGTGTGCGTCAAGTGCGCCCACAGCTCTAGCCGTGAGTTCTCCGAGTCTCTGTCCGGGGCGCATGAGATTCAAGTCCACATCCGGAGATATGTCGAAGGTGCGCAGCACTTGGTCCAACATCTCTCGATGTTGGGCCGTGACGCACACCTGACATTCGAATGAGGGATCCAAACCCAGACGCAGAATCACCGGAGCCATCTTGATCGCCTCCGGTCGTGTGCCAAGAATCACGGATACTCTTCGTGCCCTAGCCACAACGAAGATCTTCTTCGCACAGAGCCTCACGTCAACGCCAATTGTCTCTTTGTCAGCTCGGCTTCTCGCGGCATACCAAGATCGGGGCAATATGGTGTGTGCTGCCGTTCGCTAGTTCTTGAGCAACAGGTGCTTGAGGAAGCGTTTCAGTGGCGCCGGGACAAGGTTCGTGGCATGAATTGACTTCAGCAGCGCTATCAGCCGCAACTTCAACGGAAACCGGTGGCCCTTCTGCTCTGCTAGGATCGCTACTTCACGATCGAAGTGATTCGGACTGGAAAGCAGGTGCACTATCTGGCCCGGACGTGCATCAAGGTACTTGTTCGAGTCGAAGGCTTTATCGTAGAGGTGGAGCTTCCCAAGGATTTCGAGGGTCAACTGGGCCCTCATGCACTTCCAGCACACTGAGCAGCATCCGGCCGACGCCGGACTCGCGCAGACATCAAGGTGTTCGTGAGATGCTTCCATTCCCGCCACGCGTTCCATTTTCTGGATACGCGTGTACTGAGACCCGGTGGGGATGCACTCCGTGCTCTCGGTTGAAAGCAAGTGCACCATCATGGGGTCTGCATATGCGATATCGGGCGGTTGCGCAGCAGAGCAGTTGGCGTATGGTACACCGGAGGAATAGAAGTACTTCGAGAACAGCTTCTGCATCGTAAGCACTGCTGATGCATTCCTGAGCGTATGGGTCTTTTGGAAGCTGAAGTTGGAGATCTGAGTCAGATTGGAGTTGACCTTCACGAGAGGGAGGCCGAGATCGTCGGCAAGTGGTCTCAGGCTCGCGTAACGTTCTTCGAACAGAGCGTCGCCCCCTTCCCCAGCCGAACCCACGTTGTTGAAGATGAGATGGGTGAGCTTGTAGGTTTCAGGGACCTTGTCGTAGTAGTGATCAGCCAGAGTGCAGAACGAATCAACCCCGCCGGTGAACCCGGTGACAACCGCCCCGGCGCTTGGTCTTACGGGCTCGCGGCTCAGTTCCTGTGGCAGTATCGAGACGATTTCGGTGTGCGGCATTATGAGCTTGAGGAGAGGTCCGACGTAACGACTAAGGCAGTAGAAGAGTCTTTCAGACAACGCCCCTTCAACTACGAGATTCTCTCCCTCCTGCATGGCGAACGGCAGCAACACCAGCGCGAAAGCGTCGGATGTGTTGACGGAGAGCCACTCAGCGTATTCCCTGGTGACTGAGTACCAGAGCTCCTGCCTGTGTGATCCGCGCGTAACTGGCGCCGCAAGGCGCGCTCCGGCGCCGCTATCGAGGATCCGGGCAGGACCGATGACCATACTCTTCCTCACCTCGCTACCTCCATCTATCATCGCTTCGTGGACGGCCCAGGCCCTGCGGTCTTCTGATGCTCCTTGGACGTCTGCTCCAGGTGTCGCAAGAATAGCTCCCGCAGGATACGGGACAGACGCACCGTGAAGCTTGCGGCATCCTTCTGATCAAGATGTGAGCCGTCAGGCGGGGAGAATGGGGACAGGTCGGCATAGTCCTCGAAGTGTAAGGCGCCCGCGGGGTGCTCTGCGGCGAGCATGTCCCAATTTCCGGCTCTCGGGTACCAGTGCCTTTCGGCGGCGCGGACTCTCCCGGCGCTGGGCATCCTCACGAAGACCACCGCCCCTCCTCGCCCTACTATCCGCCGCACAGCAGGTCTCAGTCGCGCAGCTATCATGGAGATGTTCGAGCCTCGAGTCTTCTGCTCTCTGCGAGTGAGCCTGAGGAGCATTTCTTCCTCGAGCTTCCTCGCATCAGTCCTGGAGAAGTCCAGGGTCATCATCCGATCCGCACGACGATTCCCGTAGGTGACTCGAGGCGATCGCCCGGAAAGGCAGCACCTGGCGACGTTCAAGAGAGAAAGCCTGGGGCTTCTAGTAACAGTAACGCGGCAAAGCTGTGAGGAGAGTCTTGCCTCCGACTGGGCGGAAGGAGAAGACACGAAGCGCTCATAGGCGTCCAGTTGGAGGCGGGCGCTTCGCTCGCTCCTGCGTGCGCTGTCGAACACCACTCCGGGAGCCACGCCGACTATCACAGTGTTCTGGCAGGACTCGTCAGCTGCAAGGTGCTCGAGAATCGGGAGTGGAGAGGCGCCGTTTATTGACAGTTGGGCCACTGGTTTGCCCAAACGCTCGGCCAGTACAGCAGGGTCCACACCGGCGAGTGTTCTGGAGGCGCCCAGCACTATCACGCTTTCCGGTCCGATACTGGATCGCGCGAGCGACCATAGGTCATTGTCGTTGCCCGGCCATGACCTGTGTCCCCGGGACCGCCAGGCGAGATCGTAGGATATCATCAGAGCCAGAGCCGAGACCAGAGCCAGCGTCCATGTTCTTCCCCAAGGGCCATCCGGGGCGTTGGGCCTAGAACTGGAAGTAGATGAAGGCACGATCTTCTCCTGGAGACAGAGCCACGGCAAGCGTCAAGAGGCAAAGAGCAGCAGACCTGCCCCACCAAGGGACCTTGTCCCACACGGACTCGAGGTCCCTGTTGCGCATGAGCCATTGTGCGGTCAGGACCCCCATACAGCACGTGGTGACCATGAACGCACTGACCGGGCTGACCAGGTTGCCGGACCCGCCGCCCAACATCGTGCATAGCATCTTGATGCCGGTCAACAGGTCGCCAGCCCTGAAGAATACCCATGCGAGACACACTAGCGCGAACGTCAGTAGCGTTGCAGCCGCTCTGGCTGGCCAGAGGGAAGCCCAAGTCGCGTCCCACAGCAGTCTTCGCAATAGGTGCTCAATTGCCAAGAAGCAGGCGTGCAGGCCGCCCCACGCAACGAAGTGCCAGGATGCCCCGTGCCACAAACCGCCCAACAACATCGTCACGAACAGGTTGATGCACGTTCTGGTCCGCCCCCTGTGACTGCCGCCCAACGGAATGTAGAGGTAGTCACGGAGCCATGTAGAAAGCGATACGTGCCAGCGCTGCCAGAAATCCGAGAACCCCAGCGCGGCATATGGGCAGCGGAAATTGTCGGGTATCATGAAGCCCAGGCACATTGCTGCGCCCACAGCACAAGTGGAGTAGCCGGCAAAGTCGAAGAAGATCTGTCCCGAGAATGCCAGCGTGCCGATCCATGTGTCCAGGCATCCGGCTTGAAGAGGGCTGCCATAGACCCTGTCAGAGACGGGGGCGAAAATGCTGTCAGCCAGCACCGTCTTCTCGAACAGCCCGATCAGGAGTAGAGTCAGTCCCCATCCAAGTTGCCGGGCGCTTGCCTTTCTTGGAGAGATGCACTGGGGCAGAGAATCCTTTGCTCTGACGATGGGCCCGGCAACCAACTGGGGGAAGAACGAGACGTATAGCCCGAAGTCGAGAGCGCTGTCACATGGATTGATCCTGCCGCGATAAACGTCAATAGTATATGACAGAGTCTGAAACGTGTAGAGGGATATCCCCACCGGCAAAACGATTCCCATGTCAGGCGGCTGGTAATTGAGCCCCAGGGTGGCTAGACCCGCGGAGAAACTGCTCAACAGGAATCCGCTGTACTTGAAGAAGCCCAGCAGGCCCAGGTTGGTGCAGAGACTGGCTCCCAATGCCAATCGGCGGGCCGCCGTTGACCGGTACTGGGCCATGGCTCTGGCCGAGTACCAGTCAACCGTCCTGGAGATGAAAAGCAGTGCCACGAACGGGGGGTTCCATGCTGCGTAAAAGGCGTAACTTGCAGTCAAGAGCCATAGCTTACGCAGCTTCCATGGCAAGGGGAGGCGACTGACCAGCAATACGACTGCGAAGAAGACCATGAAAGTCAGTGAGTTGAAGACCACGTGTCGAGTCCTTGAAGATCCTGCAACGTCGGATTGTTATCTGGGGATTCTATATCGACATGCGAGAGCCCGTCAATGATTGGGCCC
>Ga0272443_10005077_pt1 | contig 13821 bp, 12 predicted proteins | sample SSMAcet12_FD_193581 | JGI IMG/M metagenome (GOLD analysis project Ga0272443, IMG submission 193581) | Marine sediment archaeal communities from Little Sippewissett salt marsh, Falmouth, MA, United States - SSM-Acet-12 | ecosystem: Environmental > Aquatic > Marine > Wetlands > Sediment ...
TGCCGTGAATGTGGTCGTCTGCTTTTAAGCCAGGATGAAGTTCAGAAGGTTTTAGGACCTGAAGAAGAGCGGAATGATGATGTCATCTCCGAGAAGGATATCAAAAAGGAGCGTGTCTGTCCATACTGCGGTGAGCAGCAGCTGAAGATTAATTTTGAGAAGCCGACAACATTTTCTGAGGTAATGACAGATGAGAACGGCAAAAAGATTGATCATAAACTGACACCTTCTGATATCCGTTCAAGGCTTGAGAAGATTCCGGATGAAGATTTACAGCTTCTTGGAATTAATGCCAGAGTCGCAAGACCGGAATGGACATTACTTACAGTTCTTCCTGTGCCTCCTGTGACAATGAGACCTTCAATTATCCTTGAAAACGGTCAGCGTTCAGAGGACGATCTAACGCATAAGCTTGTTGATATTATCCGTATCAATCAGCGTTTCAAGGAAAATCAGGATGCAGGAGCACCACAGTTAATTATTGAGGATCTCTGGGAACTTTTACAGTACCATGTGACAACATACATGGATAATGAGGTTGCCGGCTGTCCTCCGGCAAGACACAGAAGTGGCCGGCCGTTAAAGACAATTTCACAGCGTCTTAAAGGTAAAGACGGTCGTTTCCGTGGTTCACTCTCCGGAAAACGTGTTAATTTCTCTGCACGTACTGTTATTTCCCCTGACCCGAATCTTTCAATTAATGAAGTTGGAATTCCTCTTGCGATTGCAAATGAGATGAGTGTTCCAATCAGGGTAACTCCGTTTAATATTGACGAGGTCAGACAGATGGTTCTTACAGGACCTGTAAGACCTACTCTGAATTCACCCTGTGGTGCAAATTATGCTATCAGGCCTGACGGGAGGCGTGTACGCCTTACTGATATGACAAGGGAGAGTGTTGCAGAGATGCTTGAGCCCGGGTGGACTGTTGACCGCCAGCTCAGGAATACCGATATTGTGCTCTTCAACCGTCAGCCTTCACTGCACAGAATGAGTATTATGGCTCACAGAATGGTTCTGATGGATGGTAAAACATTCCGTCTGAATCCGGCAGTCTGTCCGCCATACAATGCTGATTTTGATGGTGATGAAATGAACCTTCACGTTCCGCAGACTGAAGAGGCACGTGCAGAAGCACATATGCTTGCAAGTGTTCAGGAAAATATTCTGTCGCCACGTTTTGGCGGACCGATTATCGGCGGAATACATGACCATATATCCGGAATATTTATTCTGACACATACTCTCAGATGGTTTGAGAAGCAGGCTGTTCTCTATCTTCTTCAGTCAAGCATGCCCGAACATCTTCCTGAGCCGGGTAAAGTGGAGGACGGGGTTGAATACTGGTCTAATAAACAGGTATTCTCAATGATCCTTCCGGACGGCCTTAACATGGTATACCGCGCAAGTTCCTGTTCCAACTGTGACAAGTGTAAACAGGAAGGCTGTGATCGTGATGCATTTGTCAGGATTAAGGATGGAGAACTTATCTGCGGAACAATTGATAAGAAATCAATTGGTGCATTTGACGGAGTCATTCTTCAGAGAATTATCAGAACCGCCGGCCTTGGAAGAGGAAGACAGTTTGTTGATGACGTCACAAAACTTTCCATCCGTGGAATTATGTATGACGGTTTCTCATTCGGAATTGATGATGAAGATCTGACAAAGATTGAGTACCGCCAGATTGATGAGGTGCTGGATACAGCTGCTGAGGATGTTGAGAGGCGTATCAGGATCTATGAAGATGGTCAGCTTGAGCCTATGCCCGGAAGAACTCTTGAAGAGACTCTTGAGATGCAGATCATGCAGGTGCTTGGAAAAGCCCGTGACCGTACCGGAGATATTGCAGGACGTCACCTTGGTCTTTCAAACAGTGCTGTGGTAATGGCAGTCAGTGGTGCAAGAGGTTCAATGCTTAACCTGACTCAGATGGCGGGATGTATCGGACAGCAGGCTGTGCGTGGTGAGCGTATTACCAGAGGTTATGAAGGCAGAACCCTCCCTCACTTTAAAAAAGGAGACCGTGGTTCAGAAGCACATGGTTTTGTCGGCAACAGTTACAAGAGCGGACTTAATCCAACAGAGTTCTTTTTCCATGCAATAGGAGGAAGAGAAGGTCTTGTAGATACTGCGGTCCGTACATCACAGAGCGGTTATCTTCAGAGGCGTATGATCAACGCGCTCCAGGATCTTAAAGTTGGTTATGATAAGACTGTAAGGACATCGGGCGGACGTATTATTCAGTTCAAGTATGGTGAAGATTCCACTGATCCGGCAAAGAGCTGTTATGGAGATCCGGTTGATGTGAAAGGTATTATTGAGAGTGTGCTTGAAGAGGAGGTGTCCTGAAATGGATAAGAAAATACTTAAAGAGATTGAAGATGCTGATCTTCCTTTCAAGACAAAAAATGACCTGCTGAAATACCTTGAGGGCAGAGAGATTTCCAAGGAACAGTTTGATGATATTATGGGCCGTATCAGGATTGAATACAATAACACAAGAGTTGAACCCTGTGAAGCTGTTGGTGTTATAGCTGCCCAGTCTATTGGTGAGCCTGGTACTCAGATGACCATGCGTACTTTCCACTATGCGGGTGTGGCTGAGATTAACGTTACTCTTGGTCTGCCGCGCCTTATTGAGATTATGGATGCAAGGAAAAATCCGAGTACGCCTACAATGACCATACATCTTGAGGGAGATTATGCTACCAACAGAGATATGGCGCGTGAGGTGAGCTGGCAGATTGAAGCCGCGCCACTTCATGAATTTGGTGATATTACAACTGATATGCTTGAGATGGTTGTTGAAGTAAGACTTAACAGGGATGTCTGCAAGAAGAGGAAAATTACAGTTGAGGATATTCTTGACCGTGCACCTGCTAAGATTAAGGATCGCAGCCATTACAGGGATTTTGAGTTTGAGCAGGATGTAGATAATGCCCGTTTGATCTTTAAGCCTAAAAATTATGACAGCTATCAGAATCTCTTTACCATGGCAGAATATGTACGAAATGTTATTGTGCAGGGTATAGATGACATTGAGCGTGTTGTTGTCAGAAAGGAAAACGGAGAGTATATTCTATATACTGAAGGCTCTAACATAAAAGGTGTATTTGAGGTTGAGGGTGTAGATACATCCAGAACCAGAACAAACAACATCGCTGAAATTTCAGAAGTGCTTGGTATTGAAGCAGGCAGAAATGCAATTATTGATGAGGCACTGAGCACGCTTCGTGAGCAGGGTATCCAGGTTGATGTCCGTCATATTATGCTTGTTGCTGATATGATGTGCATGGAAGGTGAAGTTAAGCAGATCGGTCGTCACGGTATTGCAGGTGAGAAGGAAAGTGTCCTTTCACGTGCGGCATTTGAAGTTACTGTCAATCATCTTCTTGATGCGGCAATTGCCAATGAAGAAGATATCTTAGAGGGTGTTACTGAAAATGTTATCGTTGGGCAGCCGATTCAGCTTGGAACCGGTGATGTAAAGCTTATAGCTAAAAGAAGGGTGGCCTGAATAAGGCCCCTGCAAATTAATTAATCTAAATTAGGAGAATTTCAATGGATTTCGAAACGTCTCTCAGACGAGCAATCAAATCTGGTGCAGTAGTTAACGGACAGAAAGAGACCAGAAACTGTATAGAAGAAGGAAAAGCACAGATTGTGATTGTTGCAAAAAATTGTCCCGGAGAATTTATAACATATCTTAAAGAAAAAGATGTTTTTGTTCACACATACGATGGATCAAGCATGCAGCTTGGAAAAACCTGTGGTAAACCATTTATGGTCAGCGCTCTGGCTGTTGAGGATGCAGGCGAATCTGACATTCTTTCACTTAAGAGGGCATGATTATTATGGGAGAAATTGTACTGAATGAACAGTCCCTTCAGCTGATGAAGCAGTTTGAAGATATAACCGGTGCAGGAAGCCGCGACTGTATTATCGATGAGAAGAACGATCGTTTAATATTTGTTATCAATCCTGGTGACATGGGTCGTGCAATCGGTAAGCAGGGCACAAGCATTAAAAAAGCAGCAGAAGATCTTGGCAAAAAGATTGAAGTTGTTGAGTTTTCAAACGAAGCTGAAGAATTTATTAAAAACTGTTTCCTTCCGGCAAGAGTAATATCGGTGGACATCTCTGAGAATGATGAAGGAGAATTTGTTGCACTTGTTGATGTTGCAGAGGAAGACAGGGGAATTGCGATCGGCAAGGGCGGAAAGAATATTTTTAAGGCTAACAAACTTGCAGAAAGGCAGCACGACATTGTAAATGTTCAGATCATCACAGATGAGGACTGAACTTTAAACTTTTTTCTATTAATCCTGTTCTTTTGCCTGCGTTTTTAAAGCGTACCAACAAATATTAATTAGTCAGTATTATCTATATTCTGATTAAATAGATCTGTAATACCGGATATCCGGTCAGCTTATTGCAAAATTTATTGAAATTGGATGTTGTTTGTTATCATATCAAATTGATAATGATAAATAGTGTGAAATTAGAATATAAAAAACAGAGGGAACGTTGTGGAATCAATAATATTTCTTATTCTCTTTCCGTTGTTTGCCGGGTTATTAATGCTTGTCCTGCCAAACAACGGGCTTAGGGATACAATTGTCAAAGCGGCGGCAGTTGTAACCTGTCTTGGGTCAATATATCTTCTTTTTGAATATTTTGGCCGTGGTCAGGTGTTTTTTTCAATTGAAAGTGCGCTTATAGATCCGATAATCGTTGCAGCTGAGTTAGCAATCGGCCTTTTTATTATCGGTATCAGTGTGAAACATAAAAAATATCTCATTACAGTGCTTGCGGCATTGCAGCTTTTGATAATGGGCTATACTGAGATTGTCTTTCAGCCGACACATATGTCCGGTTATGACCTCTTTATTGATGAATTCTCATTAATAATGGCACTGATTATAGGTATAATCGGAAGCCTGATCTGTGTCTATGCAACCGGATATATGAGAGATTATCAGAGCCATCATAAGGATACGCCTGATAACAGGCCGTTATTTTTCTTCCTGATGTTTCTTTTCCTCTCAGCAATGTTTGGAATTGTCTTTTCAAACAATATCATGTGGCTGTTCCTCTTCTGGGAGATTACAACACTTTGTTCCTTCCTGCTTATTGCATATGCAAGAGATGAGGTGTCATGGAAGAATGGTTTCTGGGCACTGCTGCTGAATACTGTTGGTGGAGTAGCATTTGCGGGAGCAATATTCTTTGTTAATGCTTATTCAACCGGAAATGACATTTACTTAAATGAGCTTTTGAAGGCAAGTCCGGGAGTGGCACTTGTTGCAGCAGCATTTATTGGATTTGCAGGGCTTACAAAGTCTGCTCAGCTGCCTTTTTCCTCATGGCTTGTAGGTGCAATGGTTGCTCCTACTCCTGTATCTGCACTTCTGCATTCAAGTACAATGGTTAAGGCAGGTGTCTATGTAATTGTCAGGTTTGCACCTGTTTTTGAAGGTAATCTTGTTGGTATTACATTTGCTGTCATTGGTGCACTTACATTTCTTGTCGCATCCGGAATTGCTATCAGCCAGAGCAATGCAAAGAAAGTGCTTGCATATTCAACAATTGCAAACCTCGGTCTGGTTGTTGCATGTGCCGGAATCGGTACTGAAGAGGCTGTATGGGCAGCAATACTGCTGATAATATTCCATGCGGTTGCCAAGTCACTGCTCTTCTTATCTGTCGGATCTGTTGAACACAAGAAGCATTCAAGAGATATTGAGGATATGGGCGGACTTATTGCAACAATGCCAAAGATTGCCCTTATGATGCTTATCGGAATGGCAGGGATGTTCCTTGCACCGTTTGGTATGCTTATATCAAAATGGGCATCAATTCATGCTTTTGTCAATGCCATGCCTCCTTTTGGAATGCTGCTTATAGCAATTATTGCCTATGGCAGTGGGATGACAGTATTTTTCTGGACTAAATGGATGGGCAGGTTAATTGAGGTAAAATCTGAGAGTAATCCGTTAAAGGAGGAGGCTTCAGGTGCTGAGATGTCAGCAATATACTCACTTGGAGGGCTGACGGTTTTTGCATGCCTTTTATTCCCGTTAATTTCATCAACTATGATTGAGCCTTATATCAACACTGTTTATAATACGGCTTCACATCTGCTCAGCCTCAACAATATGCTGATTATGCTTATGATGATAGTTCTTGTAATTCTTCTCCCGCTCAGTCTCTCCCACTTTGCAAAGGGCAGGACGCTTAAGCCACAGTATATGGGTGGAAGGGCAACCGGAGATGATCTCAGGTTCCTTGGAAGTATGGGTATTATGAAGGAGACTGAATTTTCAAATTATTATTTTGATGATATCTTCGGTGAGGAAAAACTCAATAAAATAGGCAACTGGATGACAATTCTGCTTCTTGTTGTTCTGTTTATTCTGATATCACTATTTTTGCCTCTGGAGGTGGTAATGTGAGCTTTATGCAGTTTATTTTTGATAATCCATGGATTGGAGTTCTGCTGTTTATTATACTCTCACCTTTTGTCGGGGGTATAATATTCGGACTTGACAGAATAATTACTGCAAGGATGCAGGGAAGGGTAGGTCCTCCTGTGCTTCAGCCGATATATGATATTCTCAAATTGTTTGAAAAAGAGAAGATGGTTGTGCATGAATCACAGAATTTCTGGATATTCGGGTATCTTGTATTTATTATTATTACTGGTGCGCTCTTCTTTGCCGGAAGTGACATTCTTCTGGTGATATTTGCGCTTACCCTTGCTCATGTATTCTTGATACTTGGTGCTTTTTCATCAGGGTCTCCGTATGCACATATTGGAGCTGAGCGTGAACTGATTCAGTTGATGGCAGTTGAGCCTATGATTATCATTGCAGCTGTCGGATTTTATGAAGTTACGAAATCATTTAACACATCTGACATTATCACTTTTGCAGATCCGCTGATTCTTACACTTCCGGGTATATTCATTGGCTGTATATATATCCTGACAGTTAAGCTGAGGAAATCTCCGTTTGATATCTCAACTTCACATCATGCGCATCAGGAGCTTGTAAAGGGTCTTAATACCGAATTTGCGGGGTCAACACTTGCAATGGTCGAACTTGCCCATCTTTATGAGACGGTATTTCTCTTAGGTTTCCTCTTCCTCTTCTTTGGAATGGCTGCCCCGATAGTCGGAATTATCGTTATTGCAATAATATATCTCATTGAGATTTTTGTTGATAATGCAACAGCAAGGGTAAAATGGGGCTTTATGTTCAAAAGCTGCTGGGTAATCACTGCTGTGGTTGGAGTTTTGAATCTTATGGCTTTGTATATCATCTGAGGTGAAGAAATATGGCATATATTACAAAATCCCCGTGGATAATACACTACGATGCATCAAGCTGTAATGGCTGTGACATTGAAGTACTTGCATGCCTGACACCTCTTTATGATATAGAGAGGTTTGGTATCATCAATACCGGAAATCCAAAACATGCTGATGTTTTCCTGGTTACCGGCGGTGTAAATGAGCAGAATAAACCCGTTATAAAAAATATCTATGATCAGATGCCAAAGCCCAACGTTGTTGTGGCAATCGGTGTCTGTGCACTCACAGGAGGGGTATTTCATGACTGTTATAACCTTGCCGGAGGTGTGGATAAGCTGATTCCTGTGGATGTATATGTTCCCGGATGTGCTGCCAGACCTGAGGCAATTATTGATGGTGTTGTGAAGGCTCTGGGTATTCTTGAGAAGAAGAGGGAAGATATGAAGAATACAGGGGGCAAGTAAGATGGCAATTGAAGATCAGTTATTAAGGGATATTTCAGTAGAGGAACTCCTGGGTGAGGTTAAGAAGAAGTCTGATGACGGCTATCGCCTTGTCCAGATGGGATGTACAAGGATTGATGAAATCTTTGAGATTAATTATTCCTTTGAGAAAGAGTATAAATTTGAAAACCTCAGGATTACCATATCCGGAGATACGGTTGTTCCAAGTATTTCAGATTCTTACTGGGGTTCATTTATCTATGAAAATGAGATGCATGATCTCTATGATATAAAAGTTGAAGGCATGAATATTGACTTTAATGGTTATCTCTTTAAGACAAGTATCCCACATCCCTTTAATGATAATATTAAAGTAAAAAAAGTTCCTGCAAAGAAGAAAGATAACGGAGGTGAGGAGTAATGGGAAGAAGAACGGTTGTACCTTTTGGTCCGCAGCATCCTGTGCTTCCTGAACCAATTCATCTTGATCTTGTGATTGAGGATGAGAAGGTTATTGAGGCTGTGCCTTCGATAGGATATGTTCACAGAGGCCTTGAAAAGCTTGTTGAGACCAGGGAATATAAGGATTATGTCTATATCGCAGAGAGGATCTGTGGTATATGCAGTTTTATTCACAGTCTTGCTTTCTGTCAGGGTATTGAGACTATTATGGACGTTGAGGTTCCGGAGAGGGCACATTATCTGAGAACCATCTGGTCTGAGTATTCAAGAATGCACAGTCATCTTCTCTGGATGGGCCTTTTTGCTGATGCAATGGGCTTTGAGAATCTCTTTATGGAAGCCTGGAGGATTCGTGAGCAGGTGCTTGATGCAATGGAGGAGACAACAGGCGGAAGGGTCATTCAGGGTTCATGTAAAGTTGGTGGTGTGAGAAAGGACATATCTGCCGGAAAGTTAAAGGAGATGTCTTCTGACCTTGACAGAATTTCAGCAGAGGTTACTGAGATGAACCATGTCTTCTTTGATGACAGTACTGTAATTCACAGGACTAGGGGAGTAGGTTATCTCTCAAAGGATGATGCCTATAAACTCGGAGCCTGCGGCCCTACTGCAAGAGGATGTGGTGTTGCGATTGATATCCGTGAGACTGGATATGCAGCATATCCTGAACTTGATTTCAAACCTGTTGTTGAGAATGCCGGAGACTGTTATTCAAGGTGTATGGTCCGGGCAAAGGAAGTTGTCCAGTCAGCAGATCTCATTCAGCAGGCAATTGCCAAAATACCTGATGGTGACATTGATGTTAAGGTAAGGGGCAACCCTGATGGTGAGTACTTCTCAAGAGTTGAACAGCCAAGAGGAGAATGTATCCATTATCTTAAAGGAAACGGCACGAAGTATCTTGTAAGGGAGCGTGTCAGAACACCTACACTTACAAACATTCCTCCGCTTGTGAAGATGCTTGCCGGATGTGAGATGGCTGATGTTCCTGTAATTGTGCTGACAATCGATCCATGTATCGGTTGTGCGGAGAGGTGATCTTTAATGGCTAAAATCACTTTCACAATGGCGAAGAGGATTTTTAAATCACTTACAGGCGGACCTGCAACCCGCAGGTACCCTGCTGTTCCGGCAAGGAGATATGATGCTTCAAGAGGTCATATTGAGATTAATATTGAAGACTGCATCTATTGTGGACTCTGCAGCCGTCACTGTCCTGCTCATGCTATTGAGGTATCAAAGCCTGAGAGGACATGGCAGATTGACAGGGCAAGGTGTATTATATGCAATTCATGTGCCGAGGCATGCCCTAAGGACTGCATCTACATGAGTAATGTCTATCATGAACCTGTAACTTCACCAATTCTTATTGAGAAGATACAGGGTCCTGAACCTGCACCAAAACCTGAGAAGAAAGAATAATATTTGATTATATTATATCTGTATTTTTTTATTGCTTTTTGAACGTCATTTATTAATCTGATGACTGTTATTATACTAACTTATGATGCTGACAGATAACGGAAATTTAATTCAATGCCATGATATTGTGTGCAGGATTTTTAGTCCGGAATCGGTCTCAGTTCTCCTTGGTTTTCCGGAAGAATGTTCTGATAATTTAAATAGTCCGGTATTCAGTAAACATATTCCGGATAAATTTTCAGAATCTGCATCCATCCTTGTAAATTTTTTAATTCTGAAAAGGGCTGGTGGCAGTTATTATCTGACTAAATTTGGTGCTGTTCTTAAATCAAAGTATTTTTCCTTGTTGTCTGAACTGAGGGGTGAAAATTGTATATCTTATGGGGATTTTTCTTCAGAAGATTTTAATTTGCTTTCCGGTTATCTCCTGTCTGTTTATGATTGTCAGCATTCTGAGCAGTTTTTGAAGGAATTATACTCTGAGAAAACTATTTTTAAGTCCAAAAGAGAGGGAATACGATATGATATTTATAATCTGATTCTTCTGATTGTTGGAAATCCGGAATATTTTATGATTCATAGTTATGAATCCCTTCCTGATTTTGCCGTTGAAAATATTGGAATGCTGCGCAGTTCTGTTTTAATATGTGATCCAACAGTGAATTATAAGCAGAATCTTGTGTATTACCATGAGTTGTTAAAAGAGGCAGATCATATACATGGGATTTCAACCTGGGGTACGGCTGATATCAGTGGTACTATGATTGAATGCCTGAAATCCGGTGCCAAAATTGAATTGGTAATTTCCGGAGAACTTGCTTTAAAGCTTGTAGAACCTCCTTACTTTAATAATGTTGATGAGTACCGGAATTTTGAGAATCTAAGGTTTTTTGTAACTGATGAAACAATTCCTGTTGGTCTTACAGTTACTGATAAAGATCTTTCCCTGGGATTTTATTTAAATGACAGAAAAACATATGATTCTATTCATGATTTAGTCTGTAAGTCTGATTCCTGCCTGAGATGGGGTGAGGAGTTATTTTCATACTATAAGGGAAGATCAATGGATTTTGAAGAATATCTGGATATAATGGGCTGTCTCTGAAAGGTTAAATCTCTGGGATGTCATGTACGTAAATTCCATTTACTGCTTTTTTTTATAACGAAGTTCTCTTCATATATGCCTGCCATAATAAAACTATGGAGGTCACAATTCTTGGTACTGAATCGCTTGGGGTTCGTGGGCTTTGCTGCCGGATTAAAACCGGTGACCGGTGTATTCTGATTGATCCGGGTGTTGCGCTGGGTTATCTCAGGCACGGGCGTCTTCCACATCCCTGTCAGGTGGCAGTCGGTGATGCGGTCAGGAAGCGGATTATTGATGCCTGTTCTGAGGCTACCGATATTGTAATCAGTCACTACCACGGTGATCACCTGCCCCTTGCTGATGCAAATCCATATCAGATCCCTTTGCAGGACATTAAATTTCGTGTGGGTGCTAAGTTCTGGTGTAAAGGATCTGAAGGTTGTTCAAATGTTTCACTAAGGAGGCGGCTGGATCTCATTGCTCATATTGGAAAGGACGATCTGCCGGCGGCTGAAGGCAGTGGTGATGCGGTTGTGCAGTGTTCACTGCCGGTTCCGCATGGAATTTCCGGCAGCCATCCCGGAACAGTAATGATGACTAAGATTAGGGATGTTTCTGACGGGGGGAAATCATTTCTTCATGCTTCTGATATTCAGTTGTTAAACAGGGAATCTGTTGATGTTATCCGGAATTTTGAACCGGATGTTGTTTTTGCATCCGGGCCGCCTTTATATCTCGGTCGGATTTCTGTTAAGGACAGGGATCTTGCATGGAAGAATGCTCTCTCAATAGCTGAAATTCCGTCAGTTAAAATTTTCATTCTTGATCACCATCTGCTTCGTTCACATGAAGGCTTTAAGTGGCTAAAGGCTCTCTTCGCAGAAACTGATGGCATAACTGTTTCAGCCGCAGATTTCATGAAACAAAAACAACTCTCTTTTGAGGCCGATCGTGATGAGCTGTACAGCCGGTTTAAGGTGCCTGAGAGATGGCATTCTGATTATGCCAGGGGCGATGTTGATTTTATGGATTATATTCATCAGTGTAAACTGGAGAATGATCTGGGGAGCCTAAAGGAGATCAGGGGTATTGAAATCTGATTTATCCGGATGATTTTAAGGCTCAGCATTCACTTTGCCGACATAATTTATAATATAAGTGACAATTATTTTTAAGGTTGAAGATGATGAAAAAAATTATCTTTTTTATTATTCTGGTTGCGATTGGGTTAGTTATGTCTGCCGGATGCATTTATGATCGTGATATTCCGGGTCCATCGGAAAATGGTGAAGATTCTGAAGATCCGTATGGTCTTGATTATATGAATGAGACTGTTGAGGTAGAAGTGGAAGATTCCGGCTATGAAGAGAGTTACAACACTATGGGTGGTACTGGTATTCTTGGTAAGGCTGAAGGATATTACAATGAAGAATATGCCAGTGATGCATATGTCAATCAGGCTACTGTGGTCAGTTCCGCTGGCACTGATAATTCAGATGAGGGCGAGTATGATTACGCCATTGATGACAATTACGACAGAATAGATGGAAATCCTTTAGATGCTGTTAAAAATCCTGAAAACTATTCTGTTCAGGACAGTGGCACTGTTTCTGTAAATACAGATACCGGAAAGATTAGTTACTGATCTGAATTCCTGTCCGGGTTTATTTATGAATCCGGCAGAATTATTTTAATCCATCTGATTTTTTTTCATATCAAGTGAAATGTGTGTGCATTTGCCTGCAATTTCGGTTTCAAAATCATTTATAATATCATAGTACTGCCCTGCAGGAGATAATCTCCGGCTGATTTCATTGTCTGGAAAATTCATTTCTAAAAAAATATCACAGAGGTTTTTTGCGGCATCTTTTGCCTGAAGGGCTTTTAATGACTGAAATATGCATGACATATACAGACTGCCTGCATCCTTTATCTCCGGAAAATCCATAAAAGATGCCCTCGATATCGCCAGAATCAGGATTTTGAGAGGGTGGTGATTCAGTGGATTTGCTCCGTATCTGTAATAATTAAAAGCTGTAATATTTCCGTTGGATATGTCATCCGGAATATCTCTTAGATCATCAGGCAGTTGAAATATATATCCTGATCTGAGTGTATGTGCAAGAAATTGGTCTGAAATTGTGTACCCGGAAAGTATTGCCGGAATGATTCGTGTATAGGCCCCTTTAAGTGCTGAGTTAACGTATAACTCTTCATCTGATAAAATTTCACCGTATATCCATTCTGAACCTTTAAATGAAGCATCTGCAATGACCGAGTATGCTTTTGCAGCCATCATCCATCTATCTTCAGGGAGTTCATCACGCATTTTTATAAGCGCATTCTCAGTAAATGCTATAAGAGGATCTCCGGAGTAAGTGATTTCATCTCCCCTGCTGCTTATAAGTATTTTTGATATATTTCTGTAGTAATCTTCTTTATGTTCTGAAGTGTAGGCGGGATCATCAATGATCTCATCAAAGAGGTAGGTTATGCCGTAGCATGAACCAAGAATGATATTCTGCCGGAAGTTCCCTTTATCTGTGTCATAACCATATTTCACAACACCAAACATTAACCCGATATATTTTGCAAACAGCCCTTTTTTAAGGTAATTTTCCGGGCATTTGCTGATAAAGTCATCTGTCTCAGATTTAATCAGTGTGATTTCATCTATGGAAATTCCTGCCATATCAGAACACATCTCTGCGAGTCTTTCCGGATCTAAGAAACTTTCATTTACTTTAGCCTCCCCGGAATTTCTGATATTAATATTTTTGCAGCTTATATTTCTGAAATTTGTAAAACTGCTCCTCAAATATCTTTTAAATTTCCTTATTTCTCTTTTCTGCCTTATTATTCCCTTGTCCCTTAATGATGTGTATCTGTAATATCTTATCGCTTCAGTGTACATTTCAGAATATCTTATGATATTTTCAGTATCTGTCCTGAGGAGTTTATCAGTTAATCTGAGGAAATTATGTATGAAGTACAGGTGTCTGAGTCTTTTTGTCTCAGATTTAATTATTTTAATTATTATTTCCGGTTTGTACGCAGTTTTACCATAATTCTGAAGTTCATTAAAATCA
>Ga0272443_10005078_pt1 | contig 13821 bp, 10 predicted proteins | sample SSMAcet12_FD_193581 | JGI IMG/M metagenome (GOLD analysis project Ga0272443, IMG submission 193581) | Marine sediment archaeal communities from Little Sippewissett salt marsh, Falmouth, MA, United States - SSM-Acet-12 | ecosystem: Environmental > Aquatic > Marine > Wetlands > Sediment ...
ATTTGGTTACCCAAACTTATAGATTTATTCGGAACGGTGATAAACTGGAAGGTGTTGCTATGTCTCCTTCCCGCGATGGAATGGGTATTAATAAAGAAAGTTTTAAAGGTTGGAGATTGCCGGATGTAGGTAAATCTCCCGATCTGTCAAAAGTAAAATATGGAAAACCAATTACACTCTTTAATGGAAAAAATCTGGATGGATGGGAATTAATGGGCAGACGCAAAAATGGTTTCAAAGTGGTGGACGGTGTAATGATAAATGATCCAGAAGGTCATGGCTATGGCAATCTGAGAACTGTTGACGAATTTGAAGATTTTAAATTATCGATTGAAGTAAACGTTCCGGCAGGAAGTAACAGTGGTGTATATTTAAGAGGGATGTACGAAATTCAGGTGTTGGATTCTTATGGAAAAGAGTTGGATTCACATAACATGGGTGGACTGTATAGCCGTATAGCTCCATCTCAGGCTGCAGAAAAACCTGCGGGCGAGTGGCAGACCATGGAAATGATTTTGTATAAACGTCACGTAACAGTTATTCTGAATGGAAAAACCATTATTGACAATCAAGCGGCATATGGTCCAACCGGAGGTGCTATTATTGCCGATGTGTTTAAACCCGGCCCTATTTACTTACAGGGTGACCATGGAAAAGTTTCTTACCGGAATATTATTCTAACTCCGATAAAATAACTCGTTTAATTTTTGATACTATTCCCACGAAAGTGGGAATCTTTTAATTTTTTCAATTCCCCTTTTTGTTGATGTTGCTTTTCGTTTTTCATCTGCAAAACTTCATATGTTTGTATATTTGCAAACCATATGAAAGTTTGTATTGCAGAGAAACCAAGTGTAGCAGCTGAGATTGCCCGGGTAATTGGAGCAAAAGACCGAAGAGACGGTTATTTTGAAGGAAATGGATATCAGGTTACATGGACTTTTGGTCATTTCTGTACACTTTGGCCTCCTGAGGATTACAATTCAAATTGGAAAAGATGGGACCTGGGCACTCTTCCGATGTTACCAGAACGCTTTGAAACAAAAGTAATGACAGGTGATGGCGGAGTCAAAAAACAGTTCAATATCATTAAAAAGTTATTCAGCAAGGCATCACTTGTGATTAATTGTGGTGATGCAGGGCAGGAAGGAGAACTGATTCAACGCTGGGTAATAAAAGAGGCCGGATACAAAGGAGAGGTGCAACGTCTCTGGATTTCATCGTTAACCTCAGAAGCTATTAAAGAAGGATTTAAAAAGTTAAAACACGCTTCGGAATTTGATAATCTTTATTACGCGGGTAGTTCGCGGGCAATTGGTGACTGGCTGCTGGGAATGAACGCAACCCGTCTTTACACACTAAAATACGGTGGATATAAACAGGTGCTTTCCATTGGTCGGGTACAGACTCCAACGCTGGCAATGTTGGTGAAACGTCATACCGAAATTGAAAATTTTCAACCTCAGCCTTATTGGGAACTTCAAACCCTTTATCGCGAAACAATTTTTAACCATACCGAAGGGAAGTTTTTTACAAAAGAAGATGGCGAAAAGCTTTTGGAACTGGTGACTGGTAAAGATTTATATGTAACCAATGTTGAAAAGAAAGAAGGAAGAGAGTATGCACCTAAATTGTTTGATTTGACCAGTTTACAAGTTTATTGTAACAACAAATTTGGATTTACCGCTGATGAAACCCTGAAAATTATTCAACGGCTTTATGAAATGAAGATTGTAACCTATCCGAGGGTGGATACCACGTTTTTGCCCAATGACATATATCCAAAAATACCGGGTATTTTAAGGGGGCTTACCAATTATTCAACCTTTACAGAACCATTGTTGAAAAAGACCATTCGCAAGTCAGCAAAGGTTTTTAATGATAAAAAGGTAACCGATCATCATGCTATTATTCCTACCGGTGAAGAAAAGTTACTGGGAGGGAATGAAAAGAAAGTTTATGAGAGTATTGTCAAAAGGTTTCTGGCGGTTTTTTATCCCGATTGTAAAGTTGCTAAGACTCTGGTTGATGCTGAGGTTGAAACGATAAAGTTTGTTGCTACAGGAAAAGAAATTCTGGAGCCCGGGTGGCGCTTATTACTTCAGAATGAAGGTGCTGAAAATAAAACGGATGAAAAAAAGATTCTTCCGATCTTTGAAATAGGGGAATACGGACCACATCAACCTACATTTACTGAAAAAATGACAAAGCCACCAAAATACTATACCGAAGCTTTGTTACTGCGAGCGATGGAAACTGCCGGTAAACAAGTGGAAGATGAAGAACTACGCGATTTAATGAAAGCCAATGGAATTGGGAGGCCATCAACACGGGCAGCGATAATTGAAACACTTTTTCGTAGAAAATATATCCAGCGAAGAAATAAACAGGTTCATCCTACGGCGATGGGAATTCAACTCATTAATACTATTAATAACCAATTGCTAAAATCGGCAGAACTTACCGGGCAATGGGAAAAACAATTAAAAGAAATTGAGCAGGGGGAATACAGTGCAAGAAAATTCATAGATGACATGAAACGGATGGTGTATGACCTGGTTGTTGAAGTTCTGAACGAAAAGGTGAATGTAAAATTGTCAGCTCCTAATCCTCAAACAAAAAAGACTTCGGCTAAAAAAGCTACAGCTCAGCCCGTAAAAACCCGAGATGCTTTAACTGAATGTCCGAAGTGTTTGAAAGGCAAAGTTCTGAAAGGAAAAAATGCTTACGGTTGCAGCCAATGGAAGGAGGGGTGTGATTTTCGGTTGCCATTTGTTTTTATGGATAAGAAACTAACCGACAAGCAGGTTAAAAGGCTTATTGAGAAAAAATCAACAACCCGGTTAAAAGGTTTTAAACGTGGAGGGAAAAAAGTTGAAGGAATCTTAAAACTTACTGACTCTTTCAATGTAGAGTTTGAACATATAATTTCTGCAGAACAACATAAAGAAAAAGACATGCCTGCCTGCCCAAAATGTGGTAAGGGAACCTTAATAAAAGGAAAAAGGGCCTATGGTTGCAGCCGCTGGAAAGAAGGGTGTGATTTTCGCTTTTCTTTCGGTGATATTCACAAAAAATCACAAGGTCAGAAGCTTACAAGAGATTTAGTTATGAAGATAATTGGCGGTTAACCTTGAATCTCCGTTTTAGACATGTTTGGAGTCAAAAAAACGGAAAGGAACTGCAAATTTTTAAGTGATTTGCCTAAATTTGTTCATTAGCTAAAACCAAGTGTGAAAAGCCTTTTTTCTGTCATATTAATCGCATCTTTACTTTCTTTTCAGTTTTCGGAATTGTTGGTTTATGTGGTATTTAAAGTTAATCAGGAACACATCGCCAAAAATTTGTGTATTGAAAAGGATATTGAAGGCTCAACTTGTAAAGGTTGTTGTCATTTAAAGAAAAAAATGAATGAACAAAAGGAACAAAAAAAAGAGTTACCACCTGTTCAAAATAATAAACAGAATATCGACTTTTGTACCCATTATCAGGAGATAAAATTATTGATATATTTTACCGGTTTTGAATTACCTTTAAATCCTCCAAAAATTTATCAGTTCGAAATTATTGATTCTGTTTTTCATCCTCCAAAAGAAATGATTTAATATTCAGAAAGTTTAATATCCCCCAATTATCAATTTTATAACATTAATCATTTAGGAATGAAAACATTAAGTTCTTTCTCCGGGATGCGAATATGTTTTATAATGATTGTATTTACAGTATTATGGAACAATCTATATGCACAGGAAAAGACTATTCAGATTGTAGATGAATTCACCAAAAAGTCTGTTTCTGATGTATATTTTAAATACGATAACCAAACCGGAATTAGTGATGAAGCCGGTAAAATAACCTTAGTATTTGTCGAAGAAGCACCTTTATTTTTATCTCATATCCAATATGGAAAGATCCGGTTAAGCGTTTCTCAGATAATAACTGCTCTTGAAAAGGGAATATTGCAGATAAACGCATCTGATAATCATCTGCTGCCGGTCACTGTTTTTCAGGTTCGACCCGGTGCAGGAGATCAGAGCCAGATAGACATTTCAGTTCAAAACAAACTGGCACACGATGCAGGAAATCTGCTGGAATCAATTCCTTCCATTTCAACAATTCGTAAAAGTGGTGCATATGGTTTTGATCCGGTATTACGTGGTTTTAAATATGATCAGATAAACCTGGTTCTGGATGGTGTTCAAACGGCATCAGCAGCTTGTCCAAACCGTATGGATCCTGCGGCAAGCCAAATCCCCATAAACATGATTACCCGGGCAGAGGTGTTGAAAGGTCCTCATAGTTTCCGTTATGGAAATGCATTTGGCGGGACCATAAACTTTAAAAGCAGTGCTCCTGAATTCAAAGAAAGAATTACACCACTTGGGCGTGTCGGAACAAGTTATGAAATTAATGGAAATATATTCAGAACAGAAGGTGTGGCAGGTGTTTCCGGGCAAAAGCTTGATTTCAGATTATTTGGAGCTTATTCAAAGGGGAAAGACTATACCGATGGCGATGGGATTGAAATACCTGCCCGTTTTAACCGCCTGAATTGGGGTGGGAAATTAGGATTAAAACTTAGTCAGACACAAAACCTTGGGTTGATGGTTTCAAACAACTTCGCCAAGGATGTGGATTTTCCTGCCTTACCGATGGACTTGCGTGAAGATAATACCTGGTTGATAAATGCCAGTCATTCAGCCGTTTTTTACAACAAAGTACTTTCATCATGGAACACAAGTATTTACGGAACTATTGTGGAGCATCTGATGGATAACTACGATAAAATGCTTGACCCGCGGAAAGTAGATGCTTCAACCGATGCCGAAACAACCAATTATGGTGGTCGAACCGAAATGCGTTTTAATCTCAGAAGTAGTTATTTGTATAGTGGTTTGGATTATCGTTTTGAATCTGCTGACGGCTATCGTTCACGCGAAATGTTGATGGGACCGATGACAGGTAGAATTTTTATTGACAATGTTTGGCAGGATGCCCGGGTGAACCGAACCGGTATATTTGGCGAGTTTCATGTTGATAATTCTGATTTTCATTTGGTGTTTTCCGGTCGTTTAGATTATAATAAGGCTAAAGCTAATAATCCTGATCCACGGTTTATTGAAATATATGATGACCTGGAATCAGAAATTATTCACCCATCCATAAGTTTAGGTGGAACCAGGATGTTAGGTAATGCCATTTCTCTGGGCCTGTGGTTAGGACGTGCAACCCGCAGTCCGGGTATAACCGAACGTTATATCAACCAGTTTCCGGTTGGTCTTGATCCTTATGAAATGCTTGGAAATCCGGAACTGGATCCGGAAGTAAATAATCAGGTTGATTTGGTTTTTCAGTATCAATCCGAAAAAACAAGTTTAAATATAAACCTTTTTACTTCATTTTTACGCGATTATATTTCGTCTGAAATCAGGGAAGATATTCCTCCTGCCATGCCAACATCTCCGGGTGTACGTCAGTTTGTTAATATTGATAAAGCACTGATGGCCGGCTTGGAAGTTGCATGGAAATACAGATTTGCAAAGGTTCTTAGCCATGATCTCAGTTTAGTTTATACTTATGGTGAAAATCAGGAGTTAAATGAACCACTTCCTGAAATTCCTCCATTGGAGTTTCGATATCGTTTAACTGGAAGTTTTGTAAAAGACAAGGTGTTACCTGAAGTTGTGATTCGCAGGGTATGTAAACAAGATCGAATCGCTACTTCGTATGGTGAAACTGAAACACCACGATTTATGACCGTTGATGCAAAAGCTTCCTGGTTAATCAATAATGCGTTAACCTTTTCTGCAGGCGTACAGAATATTTTTGATGAAGCTTATTATGAACATCTGGCGCGTTCAGTACGAAATGTTGAAGCCCGGCCGATTTATTCACCGGGTAGAAGTTTTTATGTGACACTGACAGTGAATTTCTTATAGGGATTGGAAGTCTCCAACTTCCAAATTGCAGTGCAAACCGCAGATCCCAAACATGTCGTCACCCGACTTTAAGTCAGGTGACGACTTTCACGAAAACTTTCTTATTTTCGGGTTGTTCTAAAAACAAATATCTTTTTTATGACTTCAAAACTCTATTTAATCTTTCTAGTAATGTCAATACAAATCAGTGCTTTTGCACAAATAGCAAATAAAATAAAATCTGAAGCTCAAAAACAAACGGTTTATTCATTAGAGTTATGCAAACACTTGCATCAAAACCCGGAATTATCTTTACAGGAGTTTGAAACAGCCAAACGAATGGTAAAAGAGTTAAAAGAGATTGGTTTTGAAGTGACTAAAAATGTGGGTGGTAATAGTGTGGTTGGTATTTTTAGAAATGGTGAAGGACAAACAGTTTTACTCCGAACTGATATGGATGCGCTCCCCATTGAAGAAAAAACAGGTTTTGATTTTGCAAGTACAAAAGTTGCCGAAATAAATGGCGATGCCGTTCCGGTGATGCACGCCTGTGGGCACGATATTCACATGAGTACCTGGATTGGTACTTTACGCACGCTTGTGGCATTAAAAAATGAATGGAAAGGAACTTTGGTGGCTATAGCTCAGCAGGCAGAAGAACTAAGTAAGGGTTCACAGGAGGCAATTGAAGATGGACTTTTTACCCGTTTCCCAAAACCTGATTATGCCATGGCTTATCATATTAATCCGGAACTGGAAACAGGAAAGATTGGTTTACGGGGAGGACCTGTTTTTGCAGGTGTTAAATCAGTAGAAATTACAGTTTATGGGATAGGAGGTCATGGTGCTTATCCGCAAAAATGTATTGATCCAATCGTTATTGCATCGCGAATTGTTGGTGATTTGCAAACCATTGTGAGTCGTGAACTTAGCCCAACAGAACCGGCGGTTGTTACTGTAGGTTCCATTCATGGAGGAACCCGTCCGAATATTATTCCTGATGAGGTAAAAATGGAACTAACACTTCGTTATTTTTCAGAGGAAACAATTGAAAAAGTAATTGCAGCAATTCGAAGAATTAGTGATAATGCTTCGCGTACAGCAGGAATGCCGGAGGATAAGTTGCCAAAGGTGTATGTGCTTCCGGTTGAGACACCTCCGGTGTTAAACGATTCAGAATTAAGTTCTGCTCTTTATGGATTTGCATCAGGGATTATTGGTACGGAAAACATTATTGAAACTCCACCCGAAATGGTAGGGGAGGATTTTGGAAAATACGGACTTACCAAAGAAGATATACCAATTTGCCTGATGTGGCTGGGAAGTACCAGTCCCGAGGAAATTAAACGATTGAAAGATGAAGGGAAAAAGCCTTATCCGCTTCATTCACCTCATTTAAATCCTGACTATAAAAACACAATTGAAACAGGCATTACCGTTATGGCTGGCAATGTTATTGGTTTAATGGGGAATTGATTTTTGTAACTACAACTTTATTTTCTTTTTTAATGATTCCGTAAATTAAGTCAGAATCGCCAACTTTTTCATACGCTATTCCCTGACCATATGATCCAACCGGAATTGTGTTTGTCCATTTTAAGGTATATCCTTTTGAAGGAAATTCTAAAACATATATTTCGTAGTTGTCATGCCCCGTACAAAGAATTCTTCCATCTTCCAAAATAACACCACCCGAGTTACTTCTTGTCGCAAACCTTTCAACTAGTTTTTTTGGAAAGATCCAGGATTCGATCTGTCGCCATTGCTCATCAAATTTTACCAGTTTTGTCCAGGAATTATCCTTCCCAGGCTCACTTCCTCTCCCGCTATAGTGCGCAAAAGCGACGTACCAGAAACCTTCATATTTATCAAGCCAGGTCGCAGAACCATTAAAAATACCAAAACTGTGGTTGTCCATATGTTCAAGTGTTATCGGATCAAAAATTTCAATGGAACTTGCCATTGGTGATTCAGGATAATTGGAATTACAACAGTACAGTTTCCCGTTAATAATTATCCCGCTGTTTAGATGATGAAGAACGGAATCTTTATCAGACCATTCGTTGACTAGTTCACCTGTGGATTTATCGTGTTTGGTAATACTGCTGTTGTTAATTACATAAAAGTGAAATGAATCGATAGCAACGGCTTGTCTTGAAGCCGGAACATTGTATTCTTTTATAATTTCCGGTTTATTGTTTTGCGGGAAAGCATTTATTGTAGTTAACAATATTGTTAATAGCATGCAAATTCTGTACATATGGTAAATATAGAAATTAGCTGTCTAATTCATATACTTTTTTATTTCTTCCACATCAAAAGATTTTCCATGTCCCGGGTATATAGTTTTTGCTCCTTTGGCAATTATTTGATGCCAGCTTTCTTTTATCTGTTCTATGTTTTCAGCAAAAATGGGTAGATTGGGTTTTCTGCGGAACGGAAATCCGTTGTGCGATAAGCAACCTACAAAAGCATCGCCGGTATCCAACAGAACACTTACTGATCCCCGGGTATGCCCCGGAGTATAAATCACCTTCCCATCAATACCAAAGCCATTAAGTGGAAAATCCTCTTCTGTAAGCGTTAGGTCTGCTTTACAGGAAGGAAAAGAAGTGTTTTTCATAAGCGGATAAAACAGACTGTGCAAAAACCTTCCGTATGCATTCTGTCCGGGAGGCCAGTTAAATATACCTTCTTCCAGATTTGGTTTATCAATTTCATGAATGGCAATTTTAGCACCTGTTAGTTCTTTAATAGGTTTAGATGAACCAACATGGTCAAAATCACCGTGGGTCAGAATTACTAATTTCAGTTCTTCAGGTTGAATAGAGAACTGTTGCAGGTATTTTCGAAACTTAGTGATTGTATTTTTTTGTCCCGGACCACCATCTACCATTATTGTACCTTTTTGTTGAATGATATAGCATTGGTTTATGCCAAATTTTAAGGAATGTATTCGTGTTTTCATAATTCTTACAGGTTGATTACGAACTTTATATAAAGTTACGGATGATTTGTTTTATCAACAAAAGAGCTTTTCCTCTGAACGATGGAAAAGCTTTATAATCTGAATATTTATATGTACTTAATTAGACGGAGAGTAACTTAAATCGTAATGTACATGTCCGTGGAAGACTTCAGTTTTATCAATCAGGGGAACTGCCATCTGCCATAACTTTTGACCATCAGAGCCTGCTCCTTGCCAGAATTCCTCATTTTGAGTGAAGTTTTCAGCCGGATTTGTTCCCATTTCATCGATAAAATAGAAAATATCCAGATCCTTACCGAAAGTTGCTTTTAGAGTATAAAAATGAGCCTTTACACCTTCTTTTTTACGTAAAGAAATATACGCTTTAATTATTTCTAAAAATTCTTCTGCTTTGTCAGGTTTTATATGAAATCGTTGATACACCCTGTATCTGTAACCAGAAGATGTTGTTCCCGGTTCAGGGAGAACAGACAATTCAGGATGCAACTCCAGTATAAATCGCGAAATGGTTTTATAGGTACCTTTAAAGTGTTCCTGGAGTTCCTTAAGTTTTTCTTCATTTTCTGTCCACATTTTTTTTCCGGTGGCCATTATTTGATCAATGTCAGCATAATTTGTAAAAGGAATAGAGTACCAATAGTATCCTTCATTTGTGGTTTGGCTAAGATTAGAAATAGGATAGTTTATTTCTTTTAAGAATTCATTTTGGAGTTTAACAGCTGCTTTAGCCTTTTCCATTTGTGTTGGAGTCAGTTCAAGTTCCCAAACCATAAATTTGGGCCTGGGGTCATCATTTTGTGCATTAACATTTTCAACTGAGAATGTTATAAAAACCGCGATAATAATAACAGCTAAGAATTTTTTCATTTTGCGAAGTTTTAATTTAGATATGAGTTGTTGAAAAACAATAATTATTAATTAGTATAAATAAAAATAATAAGTTACTAATTATTAATGAATTATAAAAATATAATACTAAAAAGTATTAATATATTTTGTGAAAATAGTCTGGTAGACCTATAATTATTAGAATTTTTAGAAATAACAAAACTATGGGCTAAATAGAAATGTAATTGTTTCATTAACAAATTTGTGTAGTTTGTTATCGTTCTAATTTTATATTGTATTTTTTCTTTGGATTAATTTAGAGAATATACTAGGAACCAGTAATTTTTGCTTCGATCTTCAGACCTCCGACTTCATACTAAAGCTAATATCTGAAATAATTATTACAACCATCACAATCAACTGTTTCATTCAGACTTTTTAAATATTTAATTATAGTCTTTACAGCTGAAAAAGTTTAGATCGATTCATCGCCAGGAAATTAGTAAGAACATACAGCTGGAATATAATCGTTAAATGCCGGCTTAAGAATATGGAATGTTTTTTACTGCCATTTAATCATGTACAGGAAAATTACATGACCTTAATGAAGATGCTTTCATATAGATTATAAAGTCGACTGCCTGGATAGAAAATTATCCTGCTTATCGTCCAAACGATTCTCCAATTCTGAAGTAGAGTCCCCAGTCACCTTTTCCTTTGGCAACATCTATACCAATGTTTATCCGTTCTTTTTCAATCATCAAATATCGAATGCCAATACCTGCGCCTGGCAGGATTTCGGAACTAAACATGTCTTTAAAATGATCGACGGCTGAGGCAATACCGGCAAAACCTACCATCCCGAATTTTTTGTAAAAACGCCAGCGATACTCAGCCTGGATAGTATAAACCTGGTCGGCTCTGTATCTTCCGTTTGAATAACCACGAACATCGTCTTGTCCGACCACACTCTGCCCCTGAAAAGGTACATCGCCATTGGCAATAGTAGCTTTTACACGTGTTGCCAGAATGTTGCGTTCGTTTTTTATTTTGTAATAGTGGTTGTAGGTAATTTCGTATTTCTCAAAGTCATTATCACTTCCAACCCAATTACGAAAAAAATCGTTTTTAAATTCAATGTTGTAACCTTCATAAGGATTTATCTGGTGTTCACGCATATCGTAGTTCAGGCGATAACCAATATTATTCATGTTTCGTTTATCATACCGTAAACTGTCAGGGAAGAAATCAGGAATGTCGAATTCTGTTTTGGCCACTGAAAGAATGCCATTCAATCCTGCATATAGTTTTCCTATTACTTTTCGTTCTGCACGTACCAATGCAAAATTTGCCCCAGTGCCAAAATCAATAAAACCACCTCCAATATTGGGTAGTTCCTGCCAGTACTGATAATTAAAATTACCAAATCCGGCAGCAAGAATTATTCTCCATCTGTCTTCATTCAAATACAGGCGTTGATAAGCCATGCCAAAGTATGATTTATTAGTGGTATATATGCCCATCATTCCTGTGGAAGAAGATGGAGATATCGTGTCGTTTTTATTTGCTTTATAAAACATTTGCCCAATGAGCCCAAAACTTGCTCCCAGGGTATTGCTGTAATTTATCATGGGTATGGCAGCAAAATTCACTTTTTTTGTGGTGTCTTGTTTAAATTGTGCAAATCCACCAACACATAGGACTAGGAACAAAAAAGAAAAAGTTATTTTTTGTATCATATTCTCAGTTTTTCGCATACTTAACTTTGAAAAAATGAAGGATACGTTACTTCATTTGGATTATCCGGTTAAAATAAATATACGTCATTTGAAGCACTATTAGAACTTTTGTTTGAAAATTATTGAAGCTCATCCAGAATATTTCTGTTTTCATCAGCCGGAACAAGCACCCTTAATTTTCCAAAATTATACCTGATGCGTATTTTGTTATGGTGTTATTGACAGCCTTTTTGAAGGGTTTTTTGGATTTTATCAACCGCGACCTTCATCAAACTAAAATGGTTACTGATAAAACACTTTTCCGGCTTATTGTAATGCAGATTTTAGAAGGTTCTCGGATACTAATTAATTCCTGAAGGAACATAAGTTAAATTGTAATCGGCCTGGCCAACATGTGTTTCAATTTTTTCTATCACCTGCATTAAATCCTGACGTAGTTTTTGTCCTTCAGCACCAAATTTTTCCCAGGCTCTTTCTTTTAAAGAATAGTGTTCAGCAGGACTGTTTCCCAGTTCATCAATACAAAAGGCAACCGAAAGATTTTGATGAAACGATGGATAATAGGTATAATATGGAGCCCTTATTCTGTTTTTTTTTCGTAGAGCAACATATCGCCTTATTAAACTGTCGAATATCTCTTCTTTTCCATGTTTGATGTAAAACTTCTCAATAAATCTAAACTGGTGTCCGGTACTCATGGTTGTGGATCCATTTGGAAGTATTGACAGCTCCGGTTGTTCAACGATTATCTTTCGTCCCATTGATTTATAGGTTCCTTCAAACATTGCCTGAAATTCCTGCATTTGTTTTGGATTATCCCGCCAGAGGTCTCTTTGTATCTCCTGTATAGCATCAATATCAGAATATTTTGTAAAGGTAACCGTATACCATAAGTATCCATCCTGCGTGTAATAAGTGAAATTAGCAAAAGGATATTTTTTCTGACGGTAAAAATCGTTTTGAGCCTTAATTACCTGTATTATTTTGTTTAGCTGTGTAGGATTTAATTCAAATTCCCAAACCATATGTAATGGCTGGTTTTGAAAATATTGAGCATTGGATTGAAAAACAGAAAGTAGGTTAAATGTTAAAATAAGAAATAGAACAAGTAACTTTTTCATACTAAAAATTGAATAATAAGGAGTCTTTATTTTTATCTTAATATCTAAATTTTATCGGGGTCCCAAGGTATCAATAATAAATGAAACAACCATATATTTTGATATGCGATCTTAAATGTCAGTAAGTATCAGTATGGTATTGTAAATAAGGGTATAGATATCAAATATCAAACACTGAACAACAAAAATTTAGACAGTTGCTAAGTTACTGTTGGAAAATTAGGAGAAGGTGTGCTATAAAAAAGTTATCAGTGTTGTACGAATGTTGGTGAATCCTTTGTGAACTGGCGCTTCAGTGTCATATTAGGGTTATTTATTTTAGCCACTAAGGCTCAAAAACACAAAGAATCACAAAAACAAAAGATGCTGATAACCAATTACTCATATAAATTGCTGACAGTTAATAAGTTTTGTTAAATTATTAATGTAAATTATTATTGTAAATATGACAAATAAACTTGCAAATATGTAAATTAAACTTTACATTTGGTAGACGAATTTACTCATATGTATCTAAAGAATAATATTAGGCGATGCAGGTTCGATCATAATGAAATGTCACAGGAAGACCTCGCAAATGCTGTGGGCGTATCCAGGCAGACCATTTATTCCATTGAGAAAGGGAAATTTGTTCCCTCTACATTGCTTGCATTTAAAATTGCCGGCTTCTTTGGGAAAAAGGTAGATGATGTTTTTTTTGTTGTTGAAGACGAATCAGGGAATTGTTAATATAAATCATCGGTTTATGGAAACGTCAGTTAAAAATACACATCAGAAGAAAAGGATACATAATCTTTCAGTTCTAACATTGGTATTACTTGTTGCTTCGTTTTTGTGGTTGATTTATAATGTATACGCATTTAACCAGATCAGACAGAAAGCTTCAAACATTGATGCAATTACAATTGGTCTGGCTTTTGGGTATTTGGTTAAAGGATGTTTATACCTTTCACTTGTTATCTTATTTATAAAAACATTTAAATATTTTGTGCATCTTAAATTTCTGGGAATCCTGACCATAATAACCGGAATTGTATCGGCGATATCAGTTGTATTTGATTTTGCAGCACTTTCTGATATCGGTCATGAATACCTTGAAGAAGGCCTGGAGTGTTTTTGGGAATGGACTTGGTTGTATATTGGACTGCTTATACATGTTGTATTTTATGTTGTTGGTTTTTTATTTGTAGTAAAGCTTGAAAGCCGAATAAATCGTTTTAATGGCA